>Ga0074045_10003306_pt1 | contig 14535 bp, 12 predicted proteins | sample BogForMeECP23OM2_FD_94442 | JGI IMG/M metagenome (GOLD analysis project Ga0074045, IMG submission 94442) | Bog forest soil microbial communities from Calvert Island, British Columbia, Canada - Bog Forest MetaG ECP23OM2 | ecosystem: Environmental > Terrestrial > Soil > Wetlands ... | reverse complement strand
CGTCAGATCGAGGTACCAGGCGTTATCGGGAACACCGAAGGTATGGTCGACGCTGTACGAATACTTGAGCGACACCCATTTCCACGAGCCCGCGACGTAGAGCTCCGTGGTATCGGGGTTGGTGGCACCGGGGACGTAGCTTCCCGGGTAGTAGTAATAGAGCACGCCGAGGTCGATGCCCCAGTCGTCGTTGAATGAGTACCGGTAGCCGCCGTAGAGGTCCCACTCCAGGCTGCAGCCGCTCTGGCAAACGCCGGAGTCATGAAGCCAGCTGATATTCGAACCCCAGGTGCCGAGATAGAAGCCACTCTTGTGCGTGAAATCGAACCCCCCTTGGAACGCCGGTTTGTCATCGGTCTGGGTCAACCCGCGAAAGATGTATTGGCTGTAAATGCCAACGTTGGCGGTCAACGTATAGTCGGGCTCGGGAGGCTTGGGTGGCTCAGCCGCCGGGGCGGGTGCAGGTGGAGTCGTTTGGGCGCAGACGGTGGCAGCAAACAGGCTGGCCAGGGCAGCGACCAGCAGGAAAGCGATGCGAGTCTTGGGGTTCATATCGGATTCCATCGTTGTTGGTGACAAAACCATGAACGTCACAGCATTTCCTATGCCATTGCGCAATTACATTGCGGTTCAAGGCCTTGCCGCGCCGCACATCAAACAGGGCCGCATCGTCGAGGTGGGTCGGCACCAACTGTGTGCGGGCCTGAAGGCCGGAGCACGTATTTGGCGCGAATGCGCCTGCAAGCCGTCGGCAAACGTTGCGCAGGCGACTTGGCGGTGGCTTTGCTAGACTGCCCTGGGAGGGACTGCGGGTGTGTAATCGTCCCGATCGCGACCGTTGTCGCTAAGATCCGCGAACCAATGTCTTCATCGCACTGAACAATTGACTTTCTTGCCCATGTCATCTCGCCGACAGTGGCTGGTCATACTGGTCTCGACGCTGCTTGTTGTGGCGGTGGCGATCGTCTGGCTTTGGGCCAGGCAGCGTGCCAGCGACAGCGCGCGCGGCGACGAGCAAGGTGCTCGTGCCGAGGCGGGCGTCTTCCGCCCAACTCGCGCCCAGTTGGCAAGCCTCAAGATTGCGCCCGTCGCGTCGATGACTTTCCAGAGTCAGGACACAGCCGATGGCAGGATCGCGATCAATGGCGACAAGACGACCCCGGTCTTCTCGCCGTATTCCGGACGGGTGACAAAGGTGATAGCCAGCCCGGGGGATAACGTAAAAACGGGCGCCCCGTTGGCCGCCATCGCCGCGTCGGAGTACGCCCAGGGGCAGAACGATCTGCTCGCGGCCACCAGCGCTCTCGCCACGGCGCGCTCGCAGCTGAACCTGGCGCAGGCGAATGAGAAGCGCAAGCACGGCCTCTACGACGCCAAGGCAGGTTCGCTGCAGGATTGGCTGCAAAGCCAGACTGACCTCGTCGCCGCCGAGAGCAATCTGCGCGCCGCCACAACCGCTGTCGACCTGGCGCGCAACCGGCTGCGCATCCTCGACCAATCCGAGGCGCAGATCGGCGCCCTGGAAACCGCCAAGACGGTGAGCCCGGTGACCTTCGTCTTCGCGCCCATCGGCGGCACGGTAATCGACCGCCAGGTCGGGCTCGGACAGTACGTCCAGGCCAATGGACCCAATCCGATCTTCTCGATCGGCGACCTGTCCACGGTCTGGCTCGTTGCCAACGTCCGCGAGACAGACGCGCCGCAGATGCGGCGCGGCGCTCAGGTCGAGGTGCACGTGCTGGCGCTTCCCGAGCGCGTGTTCAGCGCCAAGCTCACCTATGTCGCGCCGTCGGTGGATCCGAACACGCACCGCCTGTCGGTGCGGGCAGAAATCGCCAACCGGGATGGCATGCTCAAGCCGGAAATGTTCGCCACCTTCAGCATCAGCACCGGCAACGAATTCGCGGCTCCCGCCGTGCCGGAGGGAGCCGTCATCTACGAGGGAGATACCGCCCGGGTGTGGGTCGCCAGGGACGACGGCACGCTTGCGGCACGGGCGATCAAGACCGGAAGGACCCGCAAAGGCAACGTTGAGGTCGTTTCCGGATTGACGGTGGGAGAGAAGATCGTCGCCAGCGGCAGTCTGTTCATCGACCGTGCGGCGAAGGGCGACTGAATCGTGACTGACGGGAGCGCCGGTCGCGCGAGAACGTCTGGCGCGAGCAGCACATGAACGAGATCGTCGTCTTCGCCCTCAAGCAGCGGGTTCTCGTTGTCGTTGCGCTGCTGCTGGTTATCGCCGGCGGATTTCTCGGCTTCATCAAGCTCAACATCGAGGCCTACCCGGACCCGGTACCGCCACTGGTCGACATCGTCACCCAGAGCTCAGGGCAATCGGCCGAAGAGATCGAACGCTACATCACGATACCCATCGAAGTGCAGATGGCGGGTATCCCGCACGTTACCGCCGTGCGCACCATTTCGCTGTTTGGCCTTTCGGATGTGAAGCTGCAGTTTACCTACGACTTTACCTACGGACAGGCGGAGCAGTGGGTGATTAATCGCCTGGCGCAGCTGCCGCCCCTGCCCAATGGAGCCATTCCCCAGATTTCGCCGTGGAGTCCGATCGGCGAGATCTACCGCTACCGGCTAACTGGGCCTGGCGGGTATTCGGTAACCGACCTTAAGACTATCCAGGACTGGATACTCGAGCGTCGATTCAAGGCGGTCCCAGGGGTGATCGACGTCAACGGCTGGGGCGGCAAGACCAAGACTTACGAGGTCACGGTCGACTTGCCTCGCCTCGTCCAATATGGGCTCTCGCTGCCGCAGGTGCTGCAGGCCCTCAACAACAGCAATATCAATGTCGGGGGCCAGACCGTCAATTTCGGGCCGCAGGCAGCCGTGGTGCGCGGGATCGGGCTGATTCATTCGATGGACCAGATTCGCGGCACCATGCTGACGGCGAGCAATGGCCTTCCCGTGCTGCTCGGCGACATCGCCACGGTAACCGTGGGCAATGAGCCACGCCTCGGAATAGCAGGTTATGACGACGAGGACGACATTGTGCAGGGCATCGTGCTGATGCGCCGCGGAGAGGAAAGCCTGCCAACCATTCGCCGCGTCGAAGCCGAGGTCGACAAGATCAATGCCTCGGGCGTCCTTCCCCCGGGTATCCGCATCGAGAAGATTTACGATCGCAGCGAACTCATCGACGTTACGACCCATACGGTGCTGCACAACATGCTGCTCGGAATCGCGCTGATCTTCCTGGTGCAGTGGGCTTTCCTGGGCAACGTGCGCACAGCCATCATCGTCAGCGCTACCATACCGTTCGCGTTTGCGTTTGCTATCGGCCTCATGGTAACGCGTGGCGAGTCGGCCAACCTGCTGTCGGTCGGCGCCATCGACTTCGGGCTGATCGTCGATGCCTCGGTGCTGATGGTCGAAAATATCTATCGGCACCTGGCACAAGGCCCGTTCGTAAGCGTCTCCTATGCATATCTGATGCATCGGGTTCGCACCCATTACGAACTTACGGGCCGGTTCGCGGTCATCGCCAATTCGGCCGCGGAGGTCAACCGCGCGATCTTCTTTGCGGCGGCGATCATCATCGCGGGCTTCGTGCCCCTGTTCACCCTGAGCGGGATCGAGGGGCATATCTTCGGGCCGATGGCCAAGACCTACGCTTATGCCATCGCCGGCGGCTTGCTCGCCACATTCACGGTGTCACCTGCCCTGAGCGCACTCCTGCTCCGTGGTCCCATCAGCGATACGGAAACTCCCGTCGTGCGATTTCTCCATCGCGTCTACCGACCGATCTCCGAGTTTGCACTCGCCAATCCTATCGTTACCCTTGCCGCCGCAGCGCTGTTGATACTGTTTGCCGGCCTGTCGGTGCGCGGGCTCGGGCTCGAGTTCCTGCCGAAGCTCGAGGAAGGCAACCTGTGGATTCGGGCGACCATGCCGCCGTCTATCTCGCTGGAAGAAGGCAACGGCTACGTCAACCGCATGCGCCGCCTCCTCAAGCAGTTCCCGGAGACCGAAAGCGTCGTCTCGCAGCACGGTCGCCCCGATGACGGCACCGATGCAACCGGCTTCTTCAATGCGGAATTCTTCGTGCCTCTCAAACCGGCCGACACATGGCCGAGCGGCGTGGACAAGGACAAGTTGACCGAACAGATGACCCGGGCCCTGGAGGAGCAGTTTCCGGGGGTCGATTTCAACTTCTCCCAATACATCGAGGATAACGTCGAAGAGGCCGCGTCGGGTGTCAAGGGCGAGAACTCGGTAAAGCTCTACGGCAACGATCTCGAAACGCTGGCGCAGACCGCCGAGAAGATCAAGGGCGTGATGCAGACGGTGCCAGGTGTTACCGACCTCGCGGTGCTGGAGTCGCTCGGCCAGCCCACGGTGCGGATCGACATCGACCGGGCGCGTGCCGCGCGCTACGGTCTCGCGCCGGGCGACATCAACGCCACCATCCAGGCAGCCATAGGCGGCCAGGCCGCGGGTAACCTTTACGAAGAGGGTAGTGACCGCAATTTTCCGATCGTGGTGCGCCTGGCGCCGGAGTATCGAAACAACCTCGATGCGATCCGCCGCATCACCATCGCCGCGCCTAACCCGAGCGGGGCGGGCATCGTCCCAATTCCCTTGCTCGACGTCGCCCAGGTGACCCTGGTCTCCGGCGCTTCGTTCATCTATCGCGAGCAGCAGGAGCGCTATGTCCCGATCAAGTTCAGCGTGCGCGGTCGGGACCTCGGCACCGCGGTCCTCGAGGCCCAACAGAAAGTGGACGAACGGGTGCCCCTGCCCGGCGGTTACCGCCTCGAATGGGTCGGTGAGTTCGGCAATCTCGAGGAGGCCCTGCAAAGGCTCGCCATCGTCGTGCCGCTCAGCATCGCCCTCATCTGCGTCCTGCTGTATGTGAACTTCGGCTCCCTTGTCGACATGCTCCTGGCCGCCAGCGTGATTCCGATGGCGCTCATCGGCGGCATTTTCGCGTTGTGGCTGACCGGCACCCCATTTAGCGTCTCGGCGGCCATCGGGTTCGTCGCCTTGTTCGGCATCGCCGCCATGGACGGAATCATCGTGCTCAGCAACTTCAATCAGCTGCTCGAGACCGGCCTGGACCGCGCCAGTGCCATTCGCCGCGCCTGCGACACGCAGATGCGGCCGGTGCTGATGACCTGCATCGTCGCCTGCGTGGGCCTGCTGCCGGCGGCCATTTCGACGAGCATCGGCTCGCAGGTACAGAAACCTCTGGCTCTGGTCGTCGTCGGCGGTATCCTGTTGGCGCCGGCCTTGATCTTGATCGTTCTGCCGGTGCTCATCGAACGATTCTCGCGCCGGGCGACGCAGCACGATTCCGAGGGTCCGACCGAGCCGGCACCATGACAGCGGCAAGCGAGCCACGGCGAATCGGTCGGCCCTGCCGGCTTCGCGCTGCAACTGTGCGGCATTTGCTTGCCGCAGCCGTCGTTGCGCTGGCGATCGCGCACATTGCCGGCTGCGCCGTGGGTCCCGATTTCCAGCGTCCGAGCCCACCCGATGCTTCCGGCTACACGCGCGAGCCTCTGCCGGCCCAGACGGCGGCCGCCGACATCGCCGGCGGCCAGGCGCAACGCTTGATCCAGGACCGGGACATTCCTGGCCAATGGTGGATCGTGTTTCGCTCGCCGCCCCTGAATGCGCTCATCGAGCAGGCACTGAAGGCGAATCCGAGCCTGGAAGCGGCGCAAGCAGCGTTGCGCCAAGCGCAGGAGAACGTCTACGCGCAGGAGGGCTTCTTCTATCCCAACGTTCAAGCCAGCTTCTCGCCGACCCGCGAGAAGAATGCGACCGCTACCCTTGCGCCTACCCTGACCTCGGGCGAGCCGCTTTTTACACTGTACACGCCGCAGCTGACCGTGTCGTATACGCTGGACGTCTGGGGCGGCAACCGCCGGCAGGTGGAATCGCTCCAGGCGCAGGCCGATGCGCTGCGCTTCCAGCTCGAAGCGACCTACCTGACGCTGACGTCCAACGTCGTCGCCGCGGCAATACAGGAAGCTTCCCTGCGAGCGCAGATCGAGGCCACGAACAGCGTGATCCGGATCGAACGAGAGCAATTCGATCTGTTGCAATCCCAATACGATCTCGGCGCGATCGCCATGGCCGATGTGGTGGCGCAGGAGGCCACCCTCGCGCAGGCGGAGGCGACGCTGCCCCCCTTGCAGAAGCAACTGGCCCAGCAGCGCGACCTGCTGTCCGCTCTCCTGGGGCGCGTTCCGAGCGCCGAGCCCGACGAGCGCTTTGAGCTCGCGGCGCTCGAACTCCCGCAGGACCTGCCGCTCAGCCTGCCTTCCAAGCTTGTCGAGCAACGCCCGGACGTGCGCTCCGCCGAAGAACAGCTGCATTCGGCCAGTGCCCTGGTCGGCGTTGCGATTGCCAACCAGCTGCCGCAGATCACGATCAGCGCCGGCGCCGGCAGCAGCGCGACGCAGATGAGTCAGCTGTTTACCTCGGGAACCGGATTTTGGAGCGTGGGCGCCAACCTGCTGCAGCCGATATTCGATGGCGGGACCCTGTTCCACCGCAAGCTCGCTGCCGACGCCGCATTGCAACAGGCCTCCGCGCAGTACCGTAGCACCGTCATTAGCGCATTACAGAGTGTGGCCGACGTGCTCCAGGCCCTTTATTTCGATGCGGCTGCGCTCGAGTCTAGCCTGCGCGCCGAACGCGCCGCGGCCACGAGCCTCGACATCGGCCGCCAGGCTTTGCAACTTGGCTCGATCAGCTACTTGACGCTGCTCAATGCCGAGCAGACCTATCAGCAGGCGGTGATCGCCTTGGCGCAAGCGCGGGCCAACCGCTACGCCGACACGGCAGCACTGTTTCAGGCACTCGGCGGTGGCTGGTGGAACAAGCAAGACGCGGCTGCCGCACAAGCAGGGGCTTCCCGGAGCGCTATCGAGTCGCACCCTTAAGAGCGCAGCGCGACACACGTCGGGCATCTGCACCACAATGCGCTCATAGCACGGGCCAGATCGAGAATGCGACTCCCACGAGGGCGATGAACGCGCCGCTCAGCACCTCGCCATAGCGTTCGAAAGCACCGAGCCGTACCCGCTGCAAGCCCGCTGTCGAGTACACGCACAACAGCACATAGGTCGCGATCGTGCTGATGGCGAACACGACGGCCATCACCGCGATGAGCCCGACCCCGTACTTGCCGGCAGCGAAGAACGCGGGGATGCCCTCGACCATCGGCGAGGAGCCGAGAATCAGCAGCATGGCCGTACGGGCGGACGTCTTATGAAGGTGGTCGTGCACCGGGGGCGCGGTGTCGATGTCGGGCGTTACGGCATGCGCCGTCTCGGGTCTGTGATCATGCCAGTGCAGGTGGGGCGATCCGCGACCGTGGCGGTGCATGTGGACGTGGCGGGTAAGCGCCGCCGTCTCACCGCGCAGGGGCGCGTAGAGCGGGTCATCCTCCGGCGCCCCTTCCTGATCTGGCACCTGTTCGCGATCATGCCCATGCCCGTGTTCGTGGCCGCGCCCGCCCTGGGCGTGTAGGTGCTTGCTGAATTGCGTTTCGTAGCGCTGGGCACGACCATCGTGATCAAAGATGACCGAGACCCCAAACTCGTGGGGCTCCGGAATCTCCTCGACCGATTCCCAGCAGGTCCCGCGATTGGTGAACGTGAAATCCTGGCGCGTGTCGTCTTCCCGGCGCGTCTGAACCGTGACCGCGTCGGCCTTGATGCCTGAGAGCCGGAAACGAGCGCGGCCTCCAGGCTCGACGATCGACAGCTCGAAGGCGCCCTCGTCCGTGACAATGCGTTGCGAGTCCGTTTCCGGGACGCAATCGCGGTTCACGCCGTGGTCATGCCTGGCGCGATGGGGAAAGCCGTGGCCGTGCCCGTACCCGCCTTGCCTGCGCATATCGCGCCATGCCGCAATGGCGATCCACGCCCCGAAGGCGACCAGGGCAAGGCTGGAGACCCTATCGACGAGGTGCCCGAAGCGCTCCGCGAAAGCGAGCCCGGCCAGCCAGATGACCAGGGCGATGAACAGTGTCGAGAGGACGTGCCCTGTCCCTGCCTGCAGCGCGGCCCGCGCGGTTTCGGTTTTCGACCATCCCCGTTGCCGGGCAATCAGCGTGATCGGCACCCAATGATCGGGAACGATGGTATGCAACACGCCGACAGCCGCGACGCTGGCGACCAGGAGCAGTTGCGGTCCGAAGTTCATTTCTTGCTTCCGTGGCCGTGTTGGTGCTCTGGGTCGTAGTGGCTGTGGGGATGGGCATGGCGCGTGCCGTCGGCATGCACGTGTTCGTGCTCATGGAAAACGATCTCGAGATGTCGCCCGAAGGCGTCGGCAATACGGCATAGGGTTTTCAGGCTGGGGACATGATCGCCCCGCTCCAGGCGCGAGATCATCGACTCGGTCATCTGCAGTCGCGCCGCAAGCTGCTTCTGCGTCTCGCCGGTATGGGCGCGCAACTCCAGCAGCTTTCCAGCACACCGCGCGGCGAGCGCGGCACTGTCGTTCGCGCTGCGGCGACCCCGCGCAGCCCGATGACTATGCTTCATGACGGTGTTTTGGCAGGAATGCGCCTGGGCGTAACTTAGCAACTTTGCGAAGCCGGTGTCAACCAGCCGGCCGTTGCGGACTTTTCGGCCGTGGTCAGGCAATGGATTTCACGACCCTGCACCAAGTTCGGCGAGAACTCTGGCGTCGGGCATGCTTCGTGGTCGGCTCGCCGCCCGCGCGTCGCGGCGACGTCGAACTGTCCGCCAACTGTGGCGCGCTCCACAGGACTCGAACCTGTTACCGCCGGCTTAGAAGCCAGATTGGCTCGAAATTTCACCCCTTCTATCGAGCATTTGTATGCAACTCGGGGCTGCGCTTCCTGACCCCGGCGCTTTCAGAAGTGATATTCAGGATTCCTCGGATCGAAGTCGGCGTCTACGAGTGGGGCATTGAGATCCAGCTTCTCGTATCCGTAGTTCTCGACGAGCTGGCCATCGCAATCATAGACTCTGATCCTTACTAGGATCTTGCTCTCGACATCCTGGTTGATGACAAACCGGCAACCGGCATAGTCTTTTGCTATCTTCTTTGGGATGACAATCTCGAGGACCCGCGTGTTTCTGCCGTACACGGCCTCTTCTCCGCGATCAGTGAACGTAAGGGCTCCAGCCTTCATTGCCTTGCGCATGCTCATCGCCACGGTTTCCAGGAGGTAACCAATCCCGGTACTGGTAACCGGACGAAGGTTACCCGCCATGAGTGCCGAGTCCCATGGGTCGAGATTGCGGGTGACAAAGCGCAGGATCCCACCCCTATGAGCCTCGACCCGATCTTCATTTCGGCTCGCCTCATAGAGCAATTCGCTCCCCTCGTAGGGCTCTCTTATCCATTTCATGTACAGGCTGGACGGCTTCTTGTATTTGAGGGATATGGTTTCTTCGGGAAGGAGCTTGCCGCCAACTCGTTGCTGCTTGTGAAAGATGGCGGTATACGTTGAAACTTCGCTGTAAGCGGCCTCAGCCTCGCTAAGCCATTGCTCAGGGTCAGGATTATCGGCTGCGCCGCCATGTGCGAGCATCGCGACGAACACGAATAGTGTTGAGACGATGGCCGTCGTCGCACACTTAACCGAATCCGACATCGCTTGGTTCGCCTATGAATCGCCGCCTCTACAGCGGAAGGGGGTATCAAACACGGCCGAGTAACGGCTTACGTCCACAATGGCTGCGGCGCCGTAGCCCGAACTTCCGTCGCGATAAGCTCGTACTCGGCGCTGACTTGGGTCCCGAGCAGCAACAGGGTCGCCACGATTTCCAGAGTCAGGAACACAACAGGGCTGCGCACCAGCGGATACTCTCGATTTGCAGATGCGCGACATGACTAGGCCACTGCCAAGACCTCAGTGGTGACCACGATGCCGCCTGTGTATCCTTCGCTGCCGCCTTTCTCACCGTCGAGGCGCAGCCACCATCGCGGCATCGTCACGGGCACGCAGCTAGACTACAGACGCCCCATCAAGAGCAGGACAACTAAAATTACCACTATGACACCGACGACTCCACCGGGAAGGTAACCCCAGTTGCGAGCGTGCGGCCAGACAGGTATGACGCCGATGAGTATCAGGATCAGAACAACCAGCAGAATTGTGCCAAGCCCCATGATTTCCTCCTTTGTTGTTCACCACCGCCGCTTCGCGCCCACCGACACCAATACGCCCGCGTCAATCTGAGACGAACGCCGGGCTGTCACCCAAGAGAGAATATCGGCGCCCCCGAACGTCGTCTTCGATCTAGCGCAAGGTAGGATGTGTGGCGTATGCGCGAACTGATCGAGCAAAGCAGCAGTCACAGTACCAGCAGTCCGTTGCGCATATTTCTTTCCTTCAACTCCATGTTGTCGATGGAACGAAACGCTACCGAATCTTCTCGTGACCAACAGCTGCCATGGTCACCCGCCAATCAGGGCGATGCCACGGCAACCTGACGCCGAGTAAGCTCTGGCTCGAGCACTCCCCCACTCGCGAGCGCAAGAGCAACGGTCGTCGCAGAAGGATTCAGGCTGTCAACCATCGAAGTCGGCATCAGGATTGTGGCGCCTCTTTCTTTGGTGGTTTCATAAATGATGTTCATCGCTCGAAGTTGCAGCGCCACGGGATGTCCGGCGTAGATATCGGCAGCCTCGACAAACTTACCCGCGATCGCGGCTTCGGCTGATCCGAGAATCACCCGCGCCTGCTTTTCACGCTCAGCCTGGGCCTGGCGGGACATGGCGTCCTGCAGGGCCTCGGGAATTGCGACATCGCGGATCTCCACCGAGCTCACTGATATACCCCAGGGAGCAGTTTTTTGACCGATTTCATCCTTTAGCTGCTCGTCGGCTTCCTTGCGGTCGGATAGCAGCGCTGCCAACATCGAAGCACCAATCATTTCGCGCAGCGACGTCTGCGCAACCCGGTCAATGGCCTCGCGGTAATTGGTGATGGCCAACGCTGCCTTTTCGGCATCGTGAACGTGCCAGAAAATGATCGCATCGACGTTGACCGGGACCGTGTCCTTAGTGAGTGCCTGCTCGGCATTAAAGGCTGTGGTCTGGATACGTTCGTCGATGACGGCGACGACATTGTCGAGGATCGGGATGATGGCAAACATGCCTGCGCCCTTGACGCTTTGCAGCTTGCCCATCCGCAGGATCACGAACTTTTGCCAAACGTTAGCCATCTTCAGCGACAGGGCAATGATTCCTGCAGCCGCGAAGAACACCAACGCCAGATACGGATTCACCCAGTAGCCGATCGCGAGGCCCGCGAGCAGAAAGACGAAGACCAGAAATGACGTGATTGGATTCATATGGACTGTTCCGTGTGTTTAGTTGCAGTTTGCGACGCTACGCGCCATGGCAAATTTTGTCGGTGCGATACCGTACACAATAGGTATCGGCTGATGCGACCACCAGACGAAGCCCCGCGCGATTGCTAGAGCCATCGTGGGGGCGCTTCGCAATGCTCGACGACGGCATGGGATCCACTACGTCTTCTTGGACCTGCTCCTTGTCGTTCCGGCGGCGGCCTTTGCTGGCGAAGGGGCTTCCTTCTTGTAATCGCCAATCAAGCCCTTGACCGGGCAGATCTTGAAAATCGGGCATTTCTTGCAGCCGACAGCGATGGCGACCGGGCAAAGAACCATGGCGAAATCCTCGTATGAGTAACGGTGCAAAGTCCCGACTACCGCTTTTCCAATTAGCGGGAGTCGGCCTATTTCTTCAACGCCCTTCTGGTCGCTTTCTTCGCCGCTTTCTTTGCCGGTTTCTTCGCCGCTTTCTTCCCAGGTGCCTTGGGGGCCATGCGCACCGTCGCACGGCGCGCCCCCTTGACACCACGCACCGCACCGGCCAGAACGTCCGTTACTGTTCGGGCGGTGTCGGTGCCGACCTCGCCCGCCGCCTTAATCGCGCCCCTAACCGCAGCCGTTGCGACGCGACCCACATTCCCACCGGTCTCGGCCGTAGCCTCCACGATGCCATCGACGGCGCCTCTCGCCACCGAGTTGACATCCGCACCGACCGCCGCCGCATGCCTGATAACCGTCGTGACCGTTTCGGCCGCCGCAGTGGCAATATCGCCGCCCACCTCGTGCACTCCCAGCACGACGCCCTTGGCAATGCTCTTGGAGCTCGCGATCAACCCGGTCCCGACCTGCTCGGTCGCCTGCACCGCGCCAGCGACCACATCCCGTATCACGACCACCAATTCGTTGCTGACCGTTCCCGCGGCACCGAGGGTGCTTGAAACGGCGGATCTGACCAGGACGACGATCTCTCCCTCAATCCTGGATAGCGTTGTTAAGCTGTTGACGATTCCGTCTCTGACAGCGCTGCCCGCCCGACCCAGGGACATTGGAACGACTAGGGGCACCGGTTGCGTCGACCGCGTCTTGCGCGAAGACGCTCCTGACTTGGTGGCTTTCACCGTGATCGTGCGCGGTGCGCGCGGCTTTGCATTTCTGCTGGCCATTTTGGTTCTCGCTTTCATCGTTGTCTTCGGCTCAAATGCGCGGCATCTCTGCCAGTTGCCCTAAGTATTTCCGCCCATATCCTCCTAGTAGACGCGCGTCGAGTCGTCGGAGGGGGTGCGACACCGCGTCTGCTGCGGCCGTCGCACCGGTTCACCATCCCGTCCTGGCATGAGGGTCTCTGGTTCGCGCCGTTGAGGCGTTTATGCTTTCGTTACGGCGTCTGTGACGGCTTCTTTTAGATCGCCAACAGCCTTCTGCACCTTGCCTTGAGCCTGGTTTTGCAGCCCCTTGGCCTCCTGCTCCTTGCTCCCCACCAGCTTACCGGCTTCTTCCTGGATCTTGCCGCCGATGTCTTTCAGTTCGCCTTTAACTTGATCCTTGTTTGGGGCGATGGCCATGATCATTTCCTTAGCGGTTGGTTGAAACGTCTGCGCCGTGTCGTCACAATCGTCCAGTAAGCAACAGAACCACCAGCACGATGACGATGACGGTTCCTATGCCGCTCGGATACCACCCATAACCGTGATGCCATGGACCGTAGCCGGGCGCGCCGACGAATGCGAAGATGAGAAAGATGACAACGAGAATCCAGAGCAGATTCATGGTGCCTCCTTTGAGCGATGCCGTCCTCTCGACACTCTGTTACATATCTACATGACGATACATTTGTCGTCAGTGCGGTAGCGCACATTAAGTCTCTCGAGTGTATGATCGACGTGCAATGGGGAAATTGATCGTCCGTGCCTCGGAAAGGATTGCGTCAATGGCCTTCAAAGTAGGCGATATGGTTGTATTGAAATCTGGCGGTCCGATTATGACGGTAACCCACATCGACAAAAAACCGCTCTTGATTCACACCAGTTGGTTCACCGACAGGGGAGTAGAAAAAGCCGCCCACTTCCCGCCTGCCGCGCTGGAAGAGCATCGCCCTGTCGATTTGGAAAGGTGATCGGTGGAATTCAGGAGCGCCGCGAAGGCGAGGCGCTCGGACACTGGGCGGGGCCGGGGTCGTTTCGCCTGCGGGGCTTCGCTGCGGCGATGTCGGCGCAGGTTTCCGTGCTACCGGTGGCGATCTGTGGCGCCCGAAGTCGCGCGATTGCTGCAGGCGTCAGAGTCGGTGCTGAACACCGAGCAACACGCAACGATACCGTTGACGATTATCCGCGGAAAGGTTGCACGAGTAGCCCGTCATTTCGGAACTGGCACAACCGAGAAATGGCCAGGTAAGCCGGAACGATAAGTTCTTGACCTGTCGAGCGGTTGTGGCGCGCCCGACAGGATTCGAACCTGTTACCGCCGGCTTAGAAGGCAGACCAGCTCGAAATTAGACGTTCTTTATCAACTACTTGCCTGACCGCCCTCTGTAAGAACTTGTCCAGTAGCGTTCGTTCCGGTCCAGTGCAGTGGCACAAAAGTGGCACGCTGGACCGGTAGCAGTACATTGATTTATTGATTGTACCAAGCCGTGAGGATGATCTCGGTCAGTGTTGGTGAGGGAATTCTTACGGCGTTCTGACGGATCCAATTTCGGGATCCAAATGGTGAAGGGGATGACGTTCGTCTGTCCTGGCTCGATGTAGACCACCGCTTCAAAGAAACCATAGATGATGTGTGATGCGACGGGCACAACAGAAGGCCTTTGAAAAGAGATTCTCGCATTCATTCGGTGATGTTCCACGTAAGACTTGTCCCGTCCGGCAAATTTTTGATCTGCACCGCAAGGTTTGCTCGGAGGTGCATTGCCTTCACAGCGTTCAGCAAATACAAATTCTCAATCCGGTATTCACCACCCAAGACAAAAGGCTTCTTTGGCACGAGGCGCATTCCTAATGGAATCGCGCCATGTGCTCGCTGAGGCGCCGGTTGGAGGCAGACCCAGGGGGCCAGCATACAGATCGCGAGCGCGTCCGCAGAGCGACAGCCATGAAAGGACAGGCGGTTCCGTTTCGCGATTCCCGCCGGCTGCCAGGATTTCAGCGATCCTGTACGCGATTCATCGGTGCTCCGAGCCTCGCTCTTCGCGTACGGGGGCTTCGGCTGGACCCACAGATGCTAGGTATTT
>Ga0074045_10003305_pt1 | contig 14536 bp, 12 predicted proteins | sample BogForMeECP23OM2_FD_94442 | JGI IMG/M metagenome (GOLD analysis project Ga0074045, IMG submission 94442) | Bog forest soil microbial communities from Calvert Island, British Columbia, Canada - Bog Forest MetaG ECP23OM2 | ecosystem: Environmental > Terrestrial > Soil > Wetlands ... | reverse complement strand
TTGAAGTGGGACGGGCGGATAGTCTACGCAGGGATTACCGAAAGGGTGGATGTGAAATCGGATGCCGAACTCCTCATTTGACTTAAAGCCGCGTGGGGTGCCGGCGTCTCCATCCGGGCAGCAGATCCAGTGGTCTCGAACGAGTTCCCCAAGCGCGCGCTGCACCGTTCGAACGCTTATAGAGCAACTCGTGGCCATCAGTCTAACGCTCGGAAAACAAAGGCTTGTTTGATTGTTTCGATATGAGCAGAGGCAGGCATACACTTGCTTCGCGGATCGGCTCGCGGTCGAGTTGGCTATAGCCTTAAGCCAAGAATCGGTTCTGGCTTCGGAAGGTTTTCCTTCCGATTCTGCGGGCTTTCGGGGTATGTTGGTTGCAGTAGCCGTGGATGGCACGGTGAAACCTGGCCTTTCTAGAGCGCCCTTCTTGCCGGGGGCGCTCTCGCCTTGTATGGGTGGGAAAAGGCGCATCGCCAGAGCAGCTTCTCGTGTGCCGAGATTTGTGCCGAGACGTGCCTTTTCTGCACTTCTCACGGGCTTCCGCACATTCGAGAATCAATAACTTACGTGTTTTCAACGGGCGGGGCAGGTTCGATCTGGACTGTACCAAACTGCAGTACAATCCGTATTCGAAGGTGCATAAGAATCACCTCCTGCCGAAAGGTGGGATTGAAAGGCCGGGACGCTATCCCGGCTTTTCCCTTTGCGGCTCATGTACCGCGTCCGGGAAACCAGCGCCTTCAATGGCCTGACGACATAAGAGCCCGCCGAAGCGAGCTCCTGTGATACTTGTCGGGTTTGGCTGAGAAGGCTCTCTCGCAAAATCAGCCTGCCGCCGCGGCAGTGCGTCAGATCGATTCCACGTTCACCAGTTCCGAGTTCACCCGTTTCAGCTGTCCGCAGGCGGCGAAGATGTCGCGGCCGCGAGGCTTGCGCAGGAAACAGGGCATGGCAGCCCGCAGGATTTGCTGGAACGCGGCCACTCGATCGGGCGACGGTGTTTCAAACGGAATCCCGGGTCCCGGATTCAGCGCGATCAAATTCACTTTCGCGTTCAGATCCGCCAACAACCGCACCACTCGGCGCGCATCGGCGGTCGAATCATTGACACCGCCGAGCAGCACGTACTCAAACGTGAGCTTCTCCCACGGACGCAGCGGGTAGCGCCGGCAGGCATCAAGCAGATCCTTGAGATGGTATTTGCGCGTGATCGGCATCAGTTCGCGCCGCTGCTCCTCGCTCGACCCATTCAGCGAAATGGCCAGTTTCGGCCGGACCTTCGCGCGCCCGAGTTCTTCCATCCTCGGCACGATTCCAGAGGTGGAAAGCGTAATTCGCCGCGGTGAAATCGCAATGCCCTGAGGGTCGCAAAGCAGGCGCGTGGCCTTCAGCACCGCATCGAGATTCAGAAGCGGCTCCCCCATCCCCATCATCACGACGTTGAGCCGGCCGCTGGTGGCCTTAAGCTCGTTTTCGTGCATCACGCAGAGCACCTGCCCGACGATTTCGCCGGCCGTCAGGTTCCGCTCCAGACCCATCAGAGCGGTCAGGCAAAACTTGCAGTCCACCGGGCAGCCGACCTGGCTTGAGATACAGATGGTATCCCGGCTGTCCTCCGGCATCAGAACGGTCTCCACGGTTCGGTTATCGGCCAGCCGCAGCAGATACCGCCGTGTGCCATCCACCGAGTCAAACCGTTTCTCGATCCTCGGCAGCCCCGCGTAAAATCTCTTAACTAGTTGATTTCGAAGGGCTTGTGGTAGCGAAGAAATCTCGCTCAAGTCCGCTACTTGTTGCCGGTACAGTGCGTCATATAGTTGACGGGCCCGGAAGGGCGGCTGCCCGGGTCCAAGCGCCTCTTCGAGTTCGGCGGCTTCCCTGCCGATCAGCGCTTTGTCTTCAACTGATTGCAGCATTTGGATTTAGTGTATCGCGGAAGGGACCTCGACTCCCGGGCGGTACAATTGAGGAAAGGTCGCCGGGTACCGGCTTCATTCATTATGTCGTCCTCTGTCGCCACTCCCACCCGTCAGATCGAAAGAGCGACCCTCCCCAATGGTGTGCGCATCGTAACCGAGGCCATGCCGTATTTTCGATCCGTCTCTCTTGGAATCTGGATCGGTACCGGCTCGCGTATCGAACGTGGCGCAGAAAACGGACTTTCCCATTTCATTGAACACATGTTGTTCAAGGGAACCACGCACCGCAGTGCCGAAGACATCGCCCGGTCGGTCGACTCCATTGGTGGCGGACTCGATGCGTTTACCGGCAAGGAACTAGTCAGCTATAACACCAAGGTCCTCGATGAGCATCTGCCTGCCGCGTTCGACGTACTGTCTGACATGGTTCTAAACCCGCTGTTTCGCGACGAAGATATCGAGAAGGAAAAGGGTGTCATTCTCGAAGAGCTGAAGATGGAGGTGGACCAGCCGGAATACCTGCTCCACGAAATCTTCATCAGTAACTTTTGGAAGAACCACGGGCTGGGTAAGCCGATTCTCGGCACGCGCGACACCATCAAGAAGTTCCAACAGGAGCGGCTGTTTGAGTACTATCGCCGCGTCTATGCGCCGCGGAATATCCTGATTACCGCCGCGGGCAATCTCGAACACGGCCGGATCGTGGACCTGATCGGCGAGAAATTCGCTCAGTTTGCCGATCGAGGCGTGCCGGAGTCCGACCCCGTGCCGCAGGCTTACGCGCCCATCGTCCTCAAGAAGAAAGATTCTTTGGAGCAAGTCCATATCACGCTAGGCGTGCCCGCATTTAAGCTGTCCCATGAGCTGCGCTACCCGCTCTACCTGTTGAACACCGTTCTCGGCGGCGGCATGAGTTCGCGGCTGTTTCAGAACATTCGCGAACGGCAGGGGCTGGCTTATTCGGTCTATTCGGAGCTCAACCTCTATAGCGACTCCGGCTGCCTGATGATCTACGCCGCCACCGGCCCCGACACGGCACGCCAGGTAGTCGAGTCCGTTCGCGTCGAACTTGCCCAGCTGAAAGACAGTCTCATTAGCGAAGAGGAGTTGAGGCGCGCCAAGGACCACCTCAAAGGTTCGCTTATGTTGAGCCTTGAATCCACGAATAGCCGCATGTCGAACTTGGCTCGGCAGGAACTCTACTTCGACCACTTCTTTACACTGGATGAAATGCTGGAAAGCATCGAAGCCGTGACCCGGGAGCAGGTGCAATCTCTTGCCCAGCAGTTCTTTGCTACCGAGAACATTGCCCTCGCGATGCTGGGCCGGCTGAACGGCATGGAACTTGATCGCAACGACCTGGCCTGCTGACCCCGTGACTAACCGACCTACTCCTGATAAGCTCACTGCTGAATGCGGCCTTCTGGCTTGACATCGTTCCTTAACAATCGGCGCTGGTCAGGTTGGGCCCTTCCCTTCTTGCTTGCGCTGTTGGCGGCCTTGCCTCTCGCCGCCAAGGTGGATGTCGACAGCCTGAAGGCAACCGGTTACCTCAATGACTACGCCGGCGTCGTGGATCCCGCCAGCAAGGCCGCGATTGAGCAGTTCTGCTATCGGGTACAGCAGGTATTGGGAGTACAGATTGCCGTGGTCACCTTCGACAGCATCGGTGACGAGCCGATGGAAGACTTCGGCATTCGCGTGGCGCGGCATTTTAGCCCTGGTGATGCCAAGACGAATCAAGGCATCGTCATGATTCTTGTGATCAAGGACCGCAAGAGCGACATCGAGGTAGGCAGGGGTACCGAGGCGTATCTCACCGACGGCTTCTCCGGAAGCGTGCTTCGCGCGATGCGCCCCGAGTTGCGTGATGGACAATACGGCCCAGCAATTCTCCAGGGCCTCCAATCCATGGCGGATCAGATTGCGCAGGGCAAAGGGATTGAATTCGGCGGCCAGCGAGTTGCCCCCGTCCAGAAGCGACAGGCGCAACCAGTTCGACGAGGATTTCCGCTCCCACTCTTGATCCTCCTGGGGTTCTTTGGGCTGATCTGGCTGTTGGGACGGAGCCGCGGCGGTCGCGGGGGGCCCGGCGGCGGCACCGGCAACGTCTTGCTCGGAATGCTCATCGGAAACATGCTGAGTGGCGGTCGAGGCGGAGGTGGCGGTGGGGGCTGGGGCGGCGGTGGCTTCGGCGGCGGCAACGATGGCGGTGGAGGCTTTGGTGGCTTTGGTGGCGGCGGGTTTGGCGGCGGCGGCGCCAGCAGCGACTGGTAGCGGCACCCGACAGTGAAACAGGAGGAACACTGGGTGGAGAAGAAACTCAAAGATCTGGTAGATCGGCTGAATGCAGCCTTCGGCTCTCGTTTGGTGTCAGCGATCCTGTATGGTTCTGCGGCCGCCGGCGACTGGCATGAGACTAGCTCCGATTTGAACGTCCTGTGCGTGCTCACCCGCGTAACGCCGCTCGAACTCGGCGAATCGGAACCCATTTTCCGCTGGTGGCGCGAACAGGGCAGTCCCCCGCCCCTGCTGATGAGCGCCGAAGAAGTGCGCTCCTCCACCGATTGCTTCCCCATGGAGTTCGCAGATATGCAGGCACACCGCCGCGTACTGGCGGGCGTGGATGTCCTTGAAGGCCTGGAGATCGACCGCTCCTACTATCGCGCCCAAGTGGAGCACGAACTCCGCGCGAAGCAGTTGCGGCTCCGGCAAAAAGCGGCCGAGCAGCTTTCGAAACCCGAGCCTTTACTGAAACTGCTGATCGATTCAGTCTCAACGTTTTGCGTACTGGGCCGGCATGCGCTCATTCTGGGTGGGCACGCCGCCCACTGGAAGAAACGTGACATCGTCCAGGAATTGGGCCGCGTACTTCGAGCGCCCCTGGCAGGCTTCACCGGTGTCCTGGATGCCCGGGCTTCCGGCAAGCTGCCCGCACAAACCACCGCTGTCCTATTATTTGAAAAGTATCTGGGCGAGATCGATGCCCTCGTAAACTACGTGGACGGACTCGACAAGTAAGCTTGGACAAGGTCTTGTTACAGGCCCGGAAAATGTTCCTTAGAGGAGGGTACAAATCGGTATGAAGGGTGCACTGATTGTTCTCGGCGTGGTCATACTCGCCGCACTGCTAATCGGCGGCCAGCTGGTGGGCATGCGAAACAGCCTGGTTGTTGAGAAGAACGACATCGACGGGAAATTCGCCGAAGTGGACAACGCAATGAAGCGGCGCGCCGACCTGATTCCAAATCTCGTCGAAACCGTCAAGGGCTTCGCAAAGCAGGAAAAGGGCGTCTATGACGACATCGCGGCTGCGCGATCCCGCCTGCTGAGCGCGAATAGCCCAGAAGATAAGATCGCCGCAAATAACCAGCTAAGCGGGGCCATTGGCCGGCTGCTGGTGGTGGTTGAGAATTATCCGCAGCTGAAGTCCGACGAGAACTTCCTGCGCCTTCAGGATGAGCTGTCGCGCACGGAGAACCGCATCGCCATTGCGCGCAAGGATTACAACGACGCCATCACCAAATACAACACCGACATCGATCTGTTCCCCAAGAGCATAGCGGCCTCCATCTTCGGCTTCCATCGCAATGACAACTATTTCAAGACCACCGAAGAGGAGAAGAAGGTTCCGCAAGTAAAGTTCTAAGCGAACCATTCGTCAATCAACATGCAAGTATTTGGAAACTACATCCAAGGCGAGTGGATCACCTCGGGAGCAACATTCGAAGACCGGAATCCGGCCAATACCGACGAAGTAGTGGGCCGGTTTGTCAAAGGATCGGCCGCCGATGTGAGTCGCGCTGCCACAGCTGCTGAAGAGGCATTTCCAGCCTGGTCACAGCTGGCCGGCCCGGCTCGCGGCAACTATTTGTTCAAGGTTGCAGAGCTGCTCGATCAGCGTTTTGAAAGCATTTCAGTCGAGATGACGCGCGAGGAAGGCAAAACGCTGCCTGAAGCCAAGGGCGAAGTTCGCCGCGCCATCAATATCTTCCGCTACTTCGGCGGTGAAGGATCACGGCTACCGGGTTTCCTGGTGCCCTCCGAGCGCGATCGCGTGCACATGTTCACACTCCGCAAGGCCATCGGCGTGGTCGGCTTGATCACGCCCTGGAACTTCCCCATTGCGATCCCTGCCTGGAAGATGGCTCCCGCCCTGATTTGCGGAAACACGCTGATTATCAAACCGGCCTCCGCAGCGCCGCTGTGCGCCTGGCGCATTGTAGAAGCCTGTCACGATGCAGGTATTCCGAAGGGCGTTGTCAATTTCATCGCAGGCTCGGGCGGCGAACTGGGCCAGGCGCTCTTGTCCGCCCCACCTATAAAGGCTGTCTCGTTCACCGGCTCAACCGAAATCGGGCATTGGGTTCACGAACAAGCTAGCAAACGCCGGATGCGCATACAGCTGGAGATGGGTGGAAAGAATCCCACCATTGTGCTCGCCGATGCGCCGTTTGCCGCTTCGGTTGAGAACGTTGTCAACGCAGCGTTCTTCTCCACCGGCCAGAAATGTACGGCCACCAGCCGCGTCATCGTCGAGGAACCGATCTATGACAAGTTCCTCGAAGCCCTGATCGAACGCACTAAGAAGCTAAAGGTCGGCAACGGTATGGAGGCTGGCGTGGACATCGGACCGGCTGTGGACCAGGGCGCACTCGACACCTTCATTCGCTATTGCGAGATCGGCACCCGGGAAGCCGGCCCGGCGAGAGTCGGCGGGAAGCGCCTGACCGGTCCCGGCTACGACAAGGGCTTCTTCTTCGAGCCGACGGTTTTTGCCGGCGTCACGCCGCAAATGCGTATCGCTCAGGAAGAAATCTTCGGCCCCGTGCTGGCGGTGATGAAGGCCACGGATGCCAAGGACGCTCTTCGCATCGCGAACGAGATTCCGTTCGGGCTGTCGTCTTCCATTCAGACCTCGAGCCTGGCCAACGCCTTCGATTTCATCTACGGCGCACAGGCGGGATTGCTCACTGTGAATCTTCCCAGCGCGGGCGTTGAGTATCAGTTGCCATTCGGCGGCACCAAGGATTCCAGCTTCGGACCAAAAGAACAGGGGCCGGCTGCGATGGAGTTCTACAGCGATCTAAAAACGATTTATCTTAAGTACTGACCGCCTGAGAGTGCGGCGACGAGCCGCTACGGCGCGTTGGAGGCTCCTGCATGGACTGCGAATCCGTTGCCCTCGATTGCTTCGTTCGAACGCCCGTCCTGGTGCGCTTCGCTTGCGTTCTTTCAGCACTCGCAATGGCTTTGGCAGCCCAGACTACCCCTCCGGCCGCGGGCTCCCCGCCCGATCAAAAGTGCAGCATCGAAGGAAAGGTCACCAACAGTCAGACCAGCGAATTGGTGAAGAAAGCAACCGTCCATCTCTACAAGAACACAAAGGATGGGTACTACGGCCCAGGTTCCACAGCGCAAGGCTTTGCCGCCACATCGCAGAATGACGGCACATTCCGCTTCGAGGGAGTTGAACCCGGCGAGTACCGGCTGTCTGGGGAACGTTCCGGGTATATCAATACGCAGTACGGCTCGAAGGCAGGCTTCGGCGTAGGTACGGCGCTGGTGCTTCAACCGGGCCAGCATCTTGCCGATATCAACTTGGCGCTGACTCCCCAAGGCGTCGTCAGCGGCAAGGTGTTGGACGACGACGGCGACCCCATGGGGCAGGTCAGTGTTCGACTCCTTTCCAGGAATTGGATGCGTGGTAAAGAACGCTATTTCCCGACGGGCCAAAACGCAACCAATGAGCAGGGCGAGTTTCGGATCAGCAATTTGTCGCCAGGCAGATATTATCTGATGGCCACGAAAGACACATACATGGCGATGGCCGGCGAAGAGGCAGCCACGCCGGGCAAACCAGACGTACGTCCGGTGCGAACGTATTATCCCTCGGCGTTGGACCGGCTGGGTGCCAGCGCCATCGAAGTGAAGGCGGGCCAGGAACTGAGCGGTATGGACATCCGGATGCGAACGTCGCCCACTTACCACGTGCGAGGGAAGATCAGCGGGAGCCTGCCTGATACCGGACGGGATTTGACGAGACTAAACCTCGCACCTGAAGACGACTCAGACATCTTCTCGTTCGGGCCGGTATCGAATATCGCCAAAGACAACTCCTTCAACTTGCCGGGGATCGCTCCAGGTTCCTACGTTCTATCGGTAGTGTCGCTGAACCCATTTCGGATACTGGCTCGCCAGCCGGTCGCGGTCGAGAACGCCGACCTGAAGGATGTGGTGGTCAATCTATTGCCCCCGGCAACGATCAAAGGTCAGATTCGAATGGAAGGAACGCGGCCGCCAACCGCCGTTGCGCCCGATCTGCAATCGATTCAAGTGAACCTGCAAGAATCAGACAGTTTCATGGTTAACGGCATGGCCAAAATAAAGGCCGACGGGTCATTCTCGCTGGAAGACCTGTCGCCCGCCAAATACATTTCTTATGTTTCACGGGCGCCTGAGGGTACGTATCTGAAGTCTATGCGGTTTGGGCAACAGGATGTTCTGGGAAAAGAGATCGACCTCACCTCCGGCGCGGGCGGCGAACTGGAGCTGAGCTTCAGTTACGGCGTGGCCACCGTCAGCGGGACGTTACAACTCCCGGAGCCTGATCCGTCAAGCGCATCCAGTGACCAAGCGCCTAAGAAACCCGCTAGTCCGCCTTCCGCGCAACTGGTGCTGGTGCCTGACGTGCTCCGCGCGGACGGCAGTGGGATCTTGTACGCTAGCCCAGACCAGAACGGTGCGTTCGCCTTTCGATCCGTATCACCGGGACACTATCGAGGTTACGCGTTGGAGAATGCGAACTTTGCTTCGCTCAGTAATCCGCAGGTGCTACAAGCGCTCGAGAGCAAAGGCACCGAAGTTGAAGTTAAGGAGAACGACAAGAAGGACATTCAACTGAAGATCATCCCAAGCGATGATTTGCGGCAGATACTCGCAAAGCTGGGTATCGACCAGGAGTAACTCGGGTTCCCGCCATGAGATATGACCACGTCGCTATTCCCGAGTCTGCGGTGCCTGCCGCAGCGAGCGCCGGCTTCGAGCACGCGCTCGAAACGTACGTCAGCGAAACCAACAAGGTGGCCTCGGTCTGGGCATGCTTCACAAACCAGGATCTCGACTGGCGGCCGCATCCCAAGGCCAGCACGGTGGGAGAGATTCTCCGTCATCAACTGTTGAGCGAACGGCGCTTCTTCGGCGAGTTCCTGTCCTGCCCGGAGCCTCCGCCCAATGCCGTTCTTCCCGCTGAGTGGAACGTGACCAGCGCCTCACACCGCCTCGTGCAGCTCGCCCGCCGCCGTTTGCCGTTCCTTGCTTCGCAGCCGGAACCGTGGTGGCTGGAGCGCGTGCCTTTCTTTGATGTCGAGCGCCAGCGGATCTGGATCTTCTGGCGCCGCGTCCTGCATACCGCGCATCACCGCACACAGTTGACCGTATACCTGCGCTTGCTCGACCGGGCCGTCCCCGCCACGTACGGGCCTACCGCCGACGTCACCTGGAGCGGCGCCGACCCTACTCACACCGTCGACGCCGCGGGCCGCAAGTAACCCGCGCGATACACTCTCTTTTACATGCGACTGGGACAAGTAAAACACCACGGGCGCCTCGTGGCGGCCATCTTTGAGGGTGGCGGCGCGCGCCCCGTTCACGACTGGAGCATGGTTGAACTGATTGAGCGGAGCGAAGCAGCCGGCGTTCCCTTGCCCGAATTCGCCGAGCGCGAAGCGCAGGCCATCGAGTTCCTCGACTCAGGAATCGCTATTTGCCCGCCGGAAGTTTGGGCTTCGGGCTGTACCTACCAAACCAGCGCCGCCTTCCGCGACGCGGAGCACGGCACTCGCGAAGGCTTCTATGCGCATGTGTATAACGCGCCACGGCCGGAGATCTTCTTCAAAGGAACCGCCCGGCACTGCGTCGGTCACGATGAGCCCATCGGCATGCGCCGCGATTCCAAGTTCACGGCGCCTGAGCCGGAACTGGCCGTCGTCTTAGGCGGCAAGGGGCAGATTCTTGGCTACACACTAGCCAACGACGTTTCGGCCTGGGACATCGAGCGCGAGAACCCGCTGTACTTGCCGCAATCCAAAACCTACACCGCCTGCGTGTCCTTGGGTCCGGTAATCGTTACCAGTGATGAGATCGCTGATCCGTATGGCCTTGCCATCAGCTGCACCGTCAAGCGTCACGGCCGCACGCTGTTTGAGGGCTCCACGTCCACGTCCCGTCTCAACCGCAAGCTGGAAACCATCGTGGAGTACTTACGGCTGGCGAATCCGGTGCCGGCGGGAACCGTTTTATGCACAGGCACCGGCATCATCGTCAAGGAAGACGCCGCGCTTGCCGCCGGCGATGTGGTCGAAATCGAGTGCGCCGCCATCGGCGTGTTGTCGAACCCGGTAGCGGTGGTGGGATAGCGCGATCGTTAAAGCCTCGGCTACTGCTTTTCGAACAAACAAAACAGCGGTGCCCCGAGCCGGTCGGTGACGATCCGCACCTGACGCAATAACGGCTCATAGGGCTTGGATCGCGATTCAATAATGGTGTAGCCCTCGCAGTGGGCGACGTATAGCACGCCTGGACGAATCGGCGTGGGCTCAACTATTTCAACTTGATCGTTCGTCTGCACCTGAACGCCGTTCTGAATGCCCCAGTCCAGGATGGCCACAGGAAGATGTGTGGCCGCGATGATTCCGGCCAGGTTACCGACGCCGTCCGTCCAGTAGACACTAAAGCCATTCTGTTTGCCGGCCTCCTGATAAGAGCGCAACAACCAAAGATTTCCCGCCGCAATAACAAATGCGATAGCCCACACCGCCATCGGCCAGCGCACCCGCTCCGCGAAGGCCCATGCGCTCGCGGCCACGATAAACTGTGGTGCCGGATACAGCAACACGGTGTGGTGTGGCCCGGCCCCGGCATCGCGAAAACATAGCATTGCGGCTTCTGCCGTCGCAAAAGCGATCCAGGCAAACAACAGCGGCGAAAATAACACTGAGTTGCGCAAAAAGGGCAGCGCGATCAGGGCAAGCATCAAAGCAGGCAAAAGGGGACCTGCGGGACGGAAACTGCTCCGCTCGTACCAGTGCGATACCAATTCAGCAAGCGGGGCTCCGTTCAAAGCAATTGTTTCCCCCGGGAGGCTGCGAAACATGTAGTGTTCAAGGGCACGGCCGTCCAGTGTATGTTGCAGCATCATCATCTTCTCGCTGGCTTTCACCGCTGGCAGATTGAGCCCCTTGGTAATTGTCGCTCCACCCCGCTGCAAATTGAATGTGATGAGCGGCGTCGCGCCAATAGCAAAGGACAGCAGTGCCACTAGAATGTTGGAAGGTTGCATCCGTTCCCGCAGGCGTCCCCAGAAAACCAGCAGGCAGGACAGCGCCATGGCCGCCACCAACACCAGAAATAGCGTTTTGTACCAGGTAGCGATTCCTGCCACCAGGAAGGCGGCTCCGAGCGCAAAGCGTTCCCCGCTATCCAGGAAAAGGCGGAACAAGTACAGGAACAGCACGGTGCTGAGCAAAAGCAAGCTGACAGGTCCCCAATCGAACACGTTGGTGAGTACAAAGGACGCATCCGTGGCCAGCAGCAGCACAGTGATCAGAGCAACGCCCGCGCTAACCGCTCGCTTCAGGAATTCCGCGAGGATCCAAACGGTGAGCAAGCTAAAGAAGCACACCGGTAAGCGAATGCTCCATATACTTGGTTGCCAGACTCTAAAGATGGGCCAGTAAACCCACGTTTTTAACGCTCCTATGTACTCCGACAACATAAGAGGAACCTGCACATTGCCGACCGTCCAGGAGTAAAGTTGAGGGTGTCCGTGAAGGAACGGTAAAAGGAATAGCGCTTCATCCTCCTGAATCCCCGGCATGGGAAGGAAGGCGACCTCGATTGCGAGAAGCGCCAAGAGAGTTACAACAACGGGGATGTAGAATCGCATAGCGCACGCGCGAGGCACTCGTGTAGTTACGGAGTATACACCTTCCGGCGCGTTCTTCCCGCTTTCGCGATCTTCTACGAGCGCCTGTGGCGGGCGCCTCAATCGCACTGGGTTTAAATGCTGATCCGCTCGACTTCGCCCACGCCGATGTTCTCTTTGCGCGGACCCGTTTACGGTCCCCTCCTCTGGCGTCTTAGCTCTTCAAGTTCGCGCTTCAATGGTTCCCAATAGGAGCGATCTTTCCGCCGCTCTTCGTGCTCCTCTTCTTCAAGTGCACGAGCAACGTCCGGGTGGTTCTTTCTCAGCGCCGCCTGAACAGCAGGCCTTTCAAAGCCGATCCGGTTTGCGGCCTCACGATTTGCGCTCGCGGCCTCTATCAGCAGTTCCGGCGTACGCAGCTCACGTAGCCAGAATTCAATCCGCTCCGGTGCCTGCCTGTTTTCGCTTGCAAAGTAGTCTCGCTCGACCAGTCGCCGGATCATCGGCCAGTCCTTGTCTCGCTGCGTTTTCTTGGCCCTGACCAGATCTTCGATCGCCAGTAAATCCACCGACTCGCTAGCCGCTTCAATGGTCGCCCGGCGCTCCCAGAGGTCTTCAAAGGGAGCTACGCCGCGCAGCGATGACATCACGTCTATTCGTAGCCCCGCCACATCCTCTCGCCGGCAACGAAAATGAATCGCGTGCCCTCGGTTCAGATGTGCTGCGTCGAGAGCAGGTACGCCTATGGACTCAGCGCCAAGGCCTTTCAGTGCGGCTCGCAATCTGTTGAGATTGCCGGGATCAGCCAGCACCAGCAGGTCCAGATCGCGGCTGAATTCCGCCGCGCCGTAAAACACGCACGCTTGGCCGCCCATGAGCAGCGTTTTCACGCCACTCTTCCGGATCGAAGAAAGGGCTCTGAGTATCGGGCTCTGGTTCAAGCGATCCCCCCAGCGCTAAATAGGTCTCCCACAACTTCATGGATTCGAGGAACCGCGCCTGTGGCGTGAGGCTGTACCATTCGGCCCATTCTGCGCCCACCAGTTCCTCAACACGCCGATCGTCCACACTCATACCTTAACTGATTTGCGCATGCAGCCCGACCTGAACCTAAGTCATCGGGTTGCTTCGCTACGGAAGGGCTGGCCCCCGGCCGCGTCTGGCTTCGTTACATTTCTCGGAACCGTCCCTCACGGGCTCCGTAGCACAATAAACAAAGGCGCTCTCATGGCATCTACTTCTTACTCATCCACCCACGCCCTGTCACGCTCTGAAGCACAGGCGGTCAGCACCATCCCTTGGTATATCTGGTGCTCGGTGCTGGCAGTGACGTCAGCCATGATCGGGGGGCACTGGGACATTTCCTGGCACCGGTCCATCGGCCGCGACACCTTCTGGACGCCCGCGCACATCGCCATTTATATGTGCGGTGTGCTGGCCGGCATCTCTTGCGGCTACCTGATTCTGTCCACCACCATGAACCGCGCGTCGGCCTTAGCCAACGCTTCCGTCAAGATATTAGGCTTCCGCGGCCCGCTCGGCGCCTTCATCGCCGCCTGGGGCGGTGTCGCCATGCTCACCTCCGCGCCTTTCGACAACTGGTGGCACGACGCCTACGGCCTCGACGTGAAGATCGTCAGCCCGCCCCATGTGCTGTTGATCACCGGCATCTTTGCGGTCGAAATGGGCGTGCTGGTACTGATTCTCAGCAACATGAATCGGGCCGGCGAGCGCGTCAAAAAGCAATATGACTGGCTGTTCCTCTACGTGGGCGCCATGATCGTCACGGTCCTCGAAATCCTGCTCATGGAATACGTGAATCGCCCGCTCTTGCACAGTTCGTGGCCCTATCGAGTGACCGCCATCTTCATCCCAGTTGTGCTCGCCGGCATCTGGCGCGCCTCGGGTCAGAAATACGCCGCCACTATTGTCACAGGTATTTATTCCCTGTTCATCATCGCGCTCATTCTCATCCTGCCGCTCTTCCCGGCCGAACCCAAGCTCGGCCCGGTGTACCAGCAGGTAAACCAGTTCATTCCGCCGGCCTTCCCAACACTAATCATTCTCCCCGCGCTGTGCCTCGATCTGTTTTGGCAGCGCTCCCGTTCCTGGAACGCCTGGCTGCTTGCCCTGGTCAGCGGCATCTTGTTCGTCGGCATCTTTCTCGCTGCCGAATGGCCCTTCGCCACATTCCTGAACAGCCCGGCGAGTTTCAACCGCTTCTTTGGGAGCGGCTACCTCGACTACGGAATGCCGCCCAACTCCTACTTTGCCCGACACCTGTTCTTCATGCCGGAGTCGGCTGCACAGTTCAGCCTGGCGATCGGCCTCAGCATGCTTTTCGCCGCCGCCAGCACTCGCCTTGGCTTCGCCTGGGGCGAGTGGATGAAGAAGATCCAGCGGTAGCAGCGGTCCCTAATGAAACCCATTCGTTCGATCATTCTGCTGGCCGCCGCGGCTGCCGGCCTGAGCGCCCATGTCGGCAGCCCCGACATTTATCTGGACGGCAGGGCAGGTCCATATAAGCTCTTCATCGCCATTCGACCGCCCACGGCGATCCCAGGCATCGCTGAAGTGGAGGTTAGAACCGACGCGAAGGACATCACCGGCGTCAACGCCGCGCCACTCCCCATGACAGGCCCCGGGGCGAAGTTCGCGCCCACGGCGGATGTCTTGCAGCGGTCGCCTCAGG
>Ga0074045_10003304_pt1 | contig 14539 bp, 15 predicted proteins | sample BogForMeECP23OM2_FD_94442 | JGI IMG/M metagenome (GOLD analysis project Ga0074045, IMG submission 94442) | Bog forest soil microbial communities from Calvert Island, British Columbia, Canada - Bog Forest MetaG ECP23OM2 | ecosystem: Environmental > Terrestrial > Soil > Wetlands ... | reverse complement strand
TTCTTTCAATAACCCAACAATTAGGCACTGACAAAGAATTCTGCGACTTGATAAAGATTCACATGGGAGAATATGCAATTGACGGTTGTTTAATAGGCTTCCCTGACATGAGCCCACCAACGCCAAAAAGGCCTAACTTAAATCAAGTTACCGAATGGATAGACTAATTCAAATCAAATGAGAATTAGCTCGTAGCAAATGGGACTCATACCTTGCGATGGAAGCATGTTGTGATCAAAACAACTCAATAAACTTACCGTAGCTAATTCAGCTTATATACAAAACTTCATTGTTGTCCATGCGCACACTTGACGCGTCACGGTAAACAGACAGTTCGGCAGACAGATGCTTTAAAGCGAAGTTTAAAAAAGGGGTAGCCTCAAGCTCAAAGTTTAACGCAATAATTCAATCACTCTTTTATTCGCGCTCCTGTGAAAGGGCAATTAGTGAGTTGAATTAATTTGGGTAACCGTTTCGTTGACAGATGGAAAAAGAAAGAGGATCAGCCTACGCTTGTGTCGAAAGTTAAAAGCGCCGTCAAGCCGCAGGAAAACCTAAAAGAACAAATTGCCTTGGTCATCCAGCGAATAGACGTACAAACCAGAACTCTAGATGCCGCTGTTCAACGGTTTCAAAGCCGAGATGCAGACATCTTTAGCCGGGTAGTAAAAGCCTTTTCACAAAGAGACGAAGCACGAGCCAACATCCTAGCCACTGAACTAGCCGAAATACGCAAAATCGAAAAAATGCTCACGCACGCCTCCTTAGCAATGCAAAGCGTATCGATGCGCCTAAACACAGTCTCAGAAATGGGCGACCTCGTAGCAGTCCTAAGCCCAGCAAAAAACGTCATAAATAGCGTTCGATCAGGAATGTGTGATATTCTTCCAGAAGCAAGCAATGAACTGGGGAACATCGGAAACCTCCTAAACGACATAGTCGGGAGCACCTGCCAAACTGCAGACATACCTGTAAACAATGTACGAATGGATCCTGAAACAGAGGCAATTTTAAAGGAAGCGGAGATAGCCACAGAAAGAAAACTCAAACAGCAGCTACCCGAAGTGGCCGAGGATAACCCACGCGAAAGACTAGCAAGCATACAAGCTTAGCAATTCTTTTCCATTCCACTCTTTTTGGGTAAGAACAAAATAAGAAGAAGCTTAAGCGATTCTCATTATCGCTCTTTTCTTAGCAACACTCATTTTATCCGTCATCTCTTGAAATACACAATAGTTTTCTTCCATAGGCTGCGAAAGAAAATAAACGGTCGAGTAACGGGTTCCAACTGGGATGACAAGCCTATTCTTCTCGAGGATTGTAAGGTGATGTCTTACTGTTTTGTAGTCCACTTTGAGTTGGGTAGCCAGTTGGTTCGCGTTTCGGGGGTTGCTTTTAACGCTTTTAATTATTCTTGCGCGTGTTTTGCCGCCTTTTGTTCCTGTGATTAACCATCCGAGTAGCTGTTTGAGGGGTTGATCGCTGGTTATCATGTTGGTTACCTGCAACGTTATCAATATACACTGCTACTATTTAAGGTAGTAGCTGCTAAGTACTGTAACAGCTATGCCCAGCGCCTAGAACCAACCTTATCAGTTAGCTCAAATGTAATTGAAAAAAGCCGTGAAGAAAAATATCAAACCCCAATTCCCCCTTGCTTTTTGCAACTAGAGAACGGATATAAGTTGGGAAAAACTTAAAGAGCTACTACAGATGATAGTAATGCGGTTGCATGCTATGACTGAAGACAAAAAACCGGAATTCTCACAGTACAACATCGACGGCAAAGCATTAGAAGCGTTCCTGGGCCCGTTGGAAGCCAACGTTATGGAATCAATTTGGGGCTCAAGGAAAACGCCGATTACCGTAAGAGAGATCTACGAGGCCCTTAAGAAAACCCGAGGCTTAGCGTACACAACCGTTATGTCCACGATGGACAGACTGTTTGAGAAGCATCTTCTTGACCGCAAAATAGAGAAAGGCAGAGGCGGATTGTACTATGTCTATTGGCCAGCGCTTGAAAAGCAGTCCTTTCAGAAATCCGCTGTCCGCGAGGTTCTCTCCAGCCTTATTGATAACTTTGGCGATGTGGTGGCTAACTGTTTAGTCGATGAAACCAGCTTAAATGAAGAGGACCGCAAAACGCTCAAAGAGCAATTGAACAGGAACATTGCTAAGAAGAAATGAGTTGGAAGGCGTGCTTTGAATGAGTTTTGAAGGCATCCTCAACCAGATTTTTCAACCATATTTCTACTACTCAGTCATATTTCTAGTTGTTTCGTTTACATGCGTCAAAATCCTAACTAGATACTGCAGTTTTATCAGTCAAAGAACAAAAAGTCTCCTCTACATTTTTCCATTAGCTCTACCCTTAGCAGTCATGCTTGCCGCTTTCCCCTCTACAAGCATCCAAACTACCGTTCAACAACTCAAAACCATCAATATTGGGTCAGCTGGAGGTCCATTTGGACCGTTTTTTCCGCCACCAGCACAGGTAATCACGTCAACAAGCACTGTGCTTTCGGTTACGGGAATAATTTGCTACATCGGGCTGATTGCAGGAGCCCTCTTTGCACTTTCGATGGTTCTTTCTGATGACCGATTAGCAAGAAGGGTTCTGCGTGTAATTTTGATTTCTCCGCAAGAGCATCAATGGCTGCAGGCAAAGGTAACAGAATCATCCAAAAAATTAGCCATCGCTCCTCCGAAGATTGGGGTTGTTGAAGACCTTCGACCTAACGCGTTCACGATTGGGTACGGTCGAAGAGCAACGATTGTTTTCTCAATTGGATTATTCAACCTGCTGAGCAGGGAAGAAGTAGTTGCCGTTGCGTCTCATGAGTTGGCGCACGTTAAAAACAACGATTTCTTCTTCAAAACGATTTCTAACGCCTTGACTACTGTTTCTTTCTTTAATCCTTTAGCATATATTTCTTCGTCGACCGCTCAAAGAGAAAGGGAGATGCTTGCTGATGAACGGGCAGTTGAACTTCTTGAAAAGCCTTCAGCCTTGGCAAATGCACTTGCTAAAATTTGCAAAGCGCTCCAGAACCTGCCTAAGGAAGGTTCGCTGGCCAATTTCTCGTCGAATCTGCTCGTCTCCTCTTCAGTTCTGCACAGAGTCGGGATACTTTCAACTCACCCGAGGTTAGATATGAGACTCAGAAACATCTCTGTGCCGAAAACGAAACACAAGCATTGGAGTCGACGAAACACTCATTTGGCTCTTGCGCTTTCCATCTTCCTCATTATTTCCGCAGTAGCGGTAAGCTTAGCAATGGCAGATTTGCAAGTCAATTTTACGGCAGATTTCGCCGCGTCACAGGTCATGAAGACGATTCCGACTCCTTTCATTGTGACGGGCTACCAACTTGGTCCAAGCAACCTTACAATACTCCCTCCAGCACCGTTTAATGGCGAACAAAGCATTCACGTACTAATTTACAGCCCCAGTCCAACTTACAGAAACATTTACACAGAAACTGGAGACAACGCCGCGGCTAGCGGCCAGGAAATTGCAACAGGGGAGTTTTTCATAGTTCATTCACAGAATTCGCCGTATCCTCCAATGCAAACAAATGACCACCTTCCCGGCAGTGTATGGATGGGGTAAAATGTGTCGTGCTCCCGACTAAAGAACGTACAATATTTAAGCGTGAACTTGCGGAACTCTACAAGACGAAGCCAGCTAGCAGATTTATCATCTTTTATTTTGTTGAAACATACTCGACAGTGAAGTCTGCTCCATTTGTTGCAATGTTTGAAACTGAAGCTAACTGAGTGTTAACGCTGTTAGTCATCGCAATTCTTGAAAAATAAAATGCTTTTACCGGACCTGTCTTGCTGTCTGCGCTTAGATGGCAGCCTGCGAAGGTGACGTTCCCGAAGTCAGCCAAAGTGCTAATATTGTTACTCACTGTCGGACGCTCAAGTATCCACTCGCCCGAAGAGCCCGTGGAGTTGTAGGAAACTGTTGTACCGAAATATTGACCCGTCGTTGAATCACTAATCTGTATGTTCCATCTGTTCACGACTGGATCAACTAGGCGTAAAGAAGCAACCATAACGTCCCCGGGAGAAACCATAATGGTATTTACTCTCACGGCGTATGCGGGTATGAGTTCATACCAGGAGTAATAGAATTCTTTCCCGCCGCTTGCGTCCTGTTCGGTTCCCGCCTGAATAAGAGTGTCATCCAGCTGGCCGCCGACCCCAACCCATATTGACGAATGTTCATCACCTGCTGTAGTGGAAACCGAGGGAACTGTCCATGAACCGTTTATCGCGTTGACTTGAATGTTTGCGTTTGCGTCCCTTGAAATAATGTATCCAGCCCAGCTTTCGCTTGAAATTGTTTCGCCTTGAGGATCATTTTGAAAATTTAATTGCAGAATTGCCAGGAAAGATAAGGACAACACTAGCATAGCAATCCAGATTATCATAAGGAAAACTATTCGATGCTGAAGTCTTATCTTTCCTATCACAATGTTCACCGATCAAAAGCGACTAGCCTCCAATTTACAACATCGCTAGTCTAAAGAATAATCATTGATGCTACAAAATAAAAGTATTTGTTAAATGGAAGTTGGTAATCCTAAATCAAAATGCTCTTAGATAGATCAATTGTGAATAGTAAATTTCACCAGGAATTTCTATGGGACACTTTACAAAGGGTTGTTAAGTTTTTCTTCACAAAAATTATGGGCTTTGAGTTAATAACTTAAATACTAAACCTTCGCAATTCCGCTTGAGTAAGCAGGGGCTTATTTGAGTAGCGACAGTAAAGATTCCCAAACCAACGTTGAGGAACTAGGCAAAAAACTAGACCAGATTCTTCGCCGCCTTGACTTGCTTGAGGAGCTTATTGTTGAGAAGCCCGAGTTCGAGGGCTTGACCGCGGCTTTGAGGCTGACGAGGGTGGGCATAGGCATGTATGGTGAACCTCTTAAAATCGCTGCTCGACTTAAGAACGCCGAGGTTTATCTGAAAAGAAATTTGATCGCTCAAGATGAAATTTCAAGATGCATAATTCAAGCGTTAGCCGTGAAAGGCGCACTAAACATCTCAGCGATTACGCGGCAGGTCACGTCTATGCGCGGGAAGGCAAGCCGACGCATTGTGCGAGAAAGAGTTATCAAACTTCAGGATCAAGGGATTCTCGTAAAGAATGAAGGGAAAACTCCAACTTATGATTTAACACAAAACGACTGACCAGGCGCGTGGTCACTTTTGCACAGAACACCTAACTTAGGTGACCAGTCCATTAATGTTCCAGAGATGAAAAAACATGTCAAAGGAAGAAAGAAAAGAAAAACACATGGATCCAGAAAATGTAAAGGAGCTACTAAGCGTCGTTTCCACCGAAGTTCCTACAATGATCAAAAGCATAATGAGCAGTGTTTTCTCTGAAGAAGCAGGAAAAAACATGGGCAAAGCAGCTGCTGCCTACTACAAGGAACTCAAAGCCGGCGGACTCCCAGACGAAGTTGCGGTAAAACTGACACAGGAATACATGCAGACATTCACTAACATCGGACAAATCTTCAGAAACGCAGGCGGAGGCAGGTTCAGTCACTTTCATCCAGAAAAAGGAGCAGAAGACGAGTAGCTTCCTTTTTTTCTCTTTGAGGAATTAATTATGAGTGAAACTAAAACAATTGTTTCAGCGGCGGTGAAGTCAATGCCTTACATTGCCCGTTTATCGTTAAGTTTGATGTGGATGTACTTAACGTTGGGGTACCGAGTGCGAAAGACAAGAGGAGCATTTGAGAAACAACTCGTTGCCCAAGGCATGTCAAAGGAAAATGCGAAGATTCTCAGTGCATCCTTTGAAGATCTCAAAAACGAGATTACAGGCAGCTTAAAAAAAGCTGTAATATCAAGGAGTCGGTGACGAGTTATGTCAAACATTTGGTTTAAGCTGATGGCTTTAGAATTCAAAATTCGAGATTCCCGTCACCCACGAGCCGACATACTGAAAGAAGTGCAGCTAAAGCAAGGCTTTCAAGTGCTAGACTACGGCTGCGGACCAGGCGGCTATGTGTTCCCAGCATCCCAAATGATCGGAGAAACAGGAAAACTATACGCTCTTGACGCCACTCCTCTTGCAATAAAAATGGTTAAAAACATTGTCGCGAAGAACGGTTTGAAAAACGTGGAAACAATCCTTTCCGATTGCCCAACTGGATTGCCCGGTCAAAGCTTAGACGCAGTGCTATTGTATGATGTCTTCCACGATTTGGAGGATCAACCGGCGGTTTTAAACGAGATTCATAGAGTGCTAAAGCAGAACGGCGTTCTTTCCTTTAGCGATCACCACCTAAAGGAGCAAGCCATCCTCTTGTCAGTGACTAACGGAGAACTATTCAAACTGTTAAGAAGACAGGAGCACACCTACACCTTTGGGAAGAACAAGAAAAATCATTCGGCTTAGCACTTGTCTAAAACTTTCAAGTTCGGGTTTGCTAATCCTTATTTCTTTGAGGGTGCTCTGTATTTTTTATGTTCAGTGTAAAGCTGCTGATGAGCCACTCCGATTTTAGATTTGCGACTAAACTTGCGAACACTATGAACTGGAACATGTCCGAAGAAGACTTCAAGTTTATGACAAATCTTGAACCTGAAGGCTGCTTCGTTGCTTTTCACGGCAGAGAACGAGTCGGAATAGCGACCAGCATCAGCTTCGGCAAGGTAGCATGGTTCGGGAACCTGATAGTTACTGAGAAATACAGAAACAAGGGCGCTGGGAATCTTCTCGTAAAACACGCAGTAGACTATCTTCAAGCAAGGGGCGTTGAAACCATCGGACTTTACGCTGAGCCAACGCTTAACGGCTTCTACGCTAAATTGGGATTCAAAGCTGATGAGGACTTTTCGGTTTTGCACACTGAATTCTTAGGTTCTATGCCTTCTGAAGGGTTGCCGAATGTAGGAAAGCAACAGATTGGGGCAATTGAGAGTTTTGATACCAGATCATTTGGAGGAGACAGACGGAAACTGCTTGAATCCATCATTTTGGAAGAAGGCAACTTAAGCTTCTTCAAGTCCGAATCTAAAAGGGTTGTAGGGTACGCTGCCGCCACTGTTATAGATAAAAGGGCTTGGGTCGGACCGTTGATGTGCCAAAAAGGAAAGGTTGACGTCGCCGCTATGCTTCTTAAAGAAGTTTTATCCAATTTGGCGGGGAAAAGTGTCTACCTTGTTCTTCCAAGGAAGGAGACAACTCTCGCAAGCATGCTTTTCAGTGTCGGCTTTAAGGAAGACTTTTCTGTTTCAAGGATGTTTTTAGGTGAAGCTGTGGCAAAAAATTGTATATACATGGCTGAATCTTTAGAACGAGGATAAATTTGATGTGTGAAGATAACAGTAAGGCTTTGGTTGAAGATTTTCTAAAGAGCTCCATGTCAGCCGTGAAGGTTTTAGTCAAGAGGCTTTCTACTTTCAAGGAAGAAACATGGAGCAGGCAGGTAGCTCTATTCCGTTATGTGAACGGCAGAAAGGTCTGCGAACAGTTTAGGGGGAACAAGTTCTTTTTGAGAGGTTCCGTCGAATATACGAACCCTCATTTGACTGTTGAGGAAGTACAAGGAATCATCGGGACCCGGCTGCTCGAGGCCACTGCGAACTACTTTGACATGGTCGGGCTGCATGAACCAGACCGCGACGACGTCATTCAGATTTGCGAGCGTGTGAAAAAGCCGACTGAAGGCTATATTGTTCCTTTCTTGTTGAACACTGATGACGTTGAAGCGGACCGCTACTCGATGAACCCGCTCAAACAATCAATCGTTGATAGTGGACAAAGCGCGTTTCCAGCGTCTTATGTCAAAACCGACAGCCTTAAGATTGATGAAGCTTATGCGAAAAAATATGATGGATCCTTGATTTCGGAGTGTGAAACAGAGCTGATAAATAGCTGCCTCAAGGCTTCCGACGGCTCCTACCTTGATTTTGTTGATTCAGTAAAGTACCAGCAGCTTGAGCCTCTATCCAATTTTTTCGGTATGAACCTTTCGCTGTATTCGTTGCGTATGCCTCTTTCAACTTTAAAGACCGAGGGTAAGGATGGGTTGCTTCACCACATTATCGGCGAAAGCCACCGTGACTACGAGGCAGTCAACGAAGCGTACACTTGCATGGGCAGAAGCATGGCGAACCGCACGACCCTTCTCACGATTCCGCATTCAACAAAGGGCTACGGCTCCAAACGGGCAGCCCGAGGCAAAATACATTTTGAAAACAACAAACTCCTTGACGTAGCTGTAAAATACAAAACCACTAAACTTTACCCTAACGCCATGGACGAAGAAGATGTTGCGGTTGCTTACTGTGACGACAGCTTCGCGGTGCCAGGAGAAAAACTTTCAGACTACAACTTTGCAGAGACGCCTTCTTCCCCACAATTCTTCCTTTACTCAATAGGTTCCCCTGAAAACGCGGCGGTTTGGCATGGAATTGGCGCCTTCGGCTCTTCAGGCCTCCTTAACAGTTACACTTCAGCCCATCACGCTTGCAGGGAAGGCAGATTAATCAAAAATTTCAGCGAAAAATACGGTGCCAACGTCGAAGTCCCCTTACAGTTTAACCTTGCGCCAGATGGAATGTGGAGCCACCCAATCCACCGCAACATTGACGCCAGCATCGGAAGCATAGAGGATCTCCCTGACTTGGTCCGACGCGGAATGAAACTTGAGTACCTTTCAGCATACAAGTAGAAGTAGGCCTTTGGGGCTGAGCGAACAGAGAATTAGCTGTTACCTAAGAACGGAGCGGATGAGCGACGACGACTTTTTAAGGCTTGCCAAGTCGGTTAACGTTCATATTCCCAGCGATTCATTATAAACCCCAAGCATCCTTTGAGCACACAGGTCCCACGTAAAGTTTTCAGCAACAAACTTTCTCGCGTTCGAACCCATTCTTTCGCGCAGGCCCTTGTCGGTCAGCAACCGAGAAACGGCCCCAGCCAAATCATCGGGGTTTCCAGGCGCAGCTAGCAAACCTGTTTCTCTATCCCGCACGGCTTCGTTGACTCCACCTATGTTGAAAGCGACGACGGGTACAGCTGACGCCTGTGCTTCAAGTAGCACTATACCTTGCCCTTCTTGGATCGACGGCAAAACAAAAATGTCTGCGCAATTGTAAGCAACAGCAAGCATTTCGTCGCTGAGGGCCCCTAGAAACTTGAAGTTGTTGGAAAGACACGCAGAGTCTACGGCGTTTTGAAGCTGACCTCTTAATGGTCCTTCTCCGACAATCAGAAATTTGGTTTCCTTATGGACTTTGATTACTTTCTCAGCCGCTTTAACTAAGAAAGGCAGACCCTTCCGCGGTATCAAGCTGCCAACAAAAAGCACACAAGGTTCATCGCCTAACCCAAACTTTAGCCTAGCTGCAGCAAGGTCTGCTTGAGGCTTAAATTTCTCAGGGTCAACCCCGTTTGGAACAATTCTAACTTTCGATGGGTCAAGTCCGTAGTGCTCTTTTATTTTTTCCAGAGAATAATTGCTTATTGTCACGACAAGCGTGGCGTTTTTGGCTGTTTCTTCTTCCAGCTTCGCGAGGCGGTGCATAAAGTAGTTGGCTGCTTTACCCCTGATCGATTGGATACTGCTTTTGCTCGCTTGCTCGTACTCGTCGGCGAGCACACCGTGAATCACGTGTATAAATGGTTTTTTGGAGCCTTGCTTTTTCAGCTTCCTCAAAAGGCCGTAGCCGCTTACGGCGTGTGCCTCGTAGACGTCAGCTTCTATATCTCGAGCTTTGGTTAGGCTTCGGTTAAAGAACCAGTTATCAAGCGGAAAAAGCCTATCTGTCGAGTAGCATGGAACAAAATTTACCTTGTTTTTGCTGACGGGTTGTTTGAATCCTGACTTCGTGCCGCTATAGACTGTGATGTCCGCTTGGTTTGATAGACGCTTAGTGGTTTCGATTATGCGCTTCTCTACACCACCGAAGTAAAGGAGCGGTGGTTGAGTGTTTAAGACGGCTAACCGAAACTTTCCCATTAGTTTCACTTCTTAAAGGCGGTGTTCAAGCTATTGTTAACTTATTTTTGAATATAAGTTCGATTGCTGTTTCATCTCTTAAGACGTTGCTTTTTGGCTTTTGCTTTAAAAGGGAAGCAGCGACCTTGCGGCGTTATGGTGCTTTATAGTTTAAATAGTCTTTTAGCTTATTTTGCGGTACGGGATGAACGCCGTGTCTGACATCGAAGAAACCGAAAATGATTCGTCGAGTTTACCTGCAAATTACGCTCCGTTGGCTTTAGAGAAGGAAATCCGCGAGTTCTGGCAAAAACAGCAAATTCGCGAGAAACTTGAAATCGTCAAAAAAAACTCTAAAGGATTGTTAGGCTACGTTGAAGGTCCGCCGACTCTGAACGGTATCCCTCATATTGGGCATGCCCGGGGACGGGTAATGAAGGATGTTCGTTACCGCTGGAAAACGATGGAAGGCTACTACATGCCGTTTTGGGCTGGATGGGACTGTCAAGGTTTGCCTGTGGAGCTGGAAGTTGAGAAGCTTCTGGGCGTTCGAAACAAGCGGGAATCCATCGAGAAATACGGGATGGAACGGTTCATCGAGGAATGCAAGAAAGCAATCATGCGGTACCATGCCATGTGGCTACTTGCAGACGGAAATCTCGGTGTATTCATCAACCAAGAAAAGGCGTATTGGACCTACAAGGACAGCTATATCGAGCGGGAATGGCAAATCCTCAAACGCGCCTGGGATCAAGGGCTGCTTGAAGAAGGCCACTACGTTGTCGCTTACTGCCCCGGCTGCCAAACTAGCCTCAGCAGCGCCGAAGTCGGCTACGAAGGCAGCTACAAAGAAGTAGAGGACCCTTCACTTTACTTCAAGTTTAAGCTTTCAGGCAGCAAGAACGAATTCTTCCTCGTCTGGACAACCATGCCTTTCACCATAATAACCGACACCATGCTTGCGGTTCAGCCCTCCGCCGAATACGTCAAGGTCAAAGTAGGCGAAGAAGTCTGGATCATGGTTAAGCAACGCGTTGAACCCGTCATGGCGGAGCTGCAAATCACAAAGTACCAAATCACCGAATCCATACTAGGCAAGACTTTGGAAGGAACCGGCTACGAGTACCCGCTCAAAGATATGATTCCAAAACAGGCCGAAAACGAAACCCTGCATCCCTTAGTTCACAAGGTCATAGGCGAAGACTTCGTTGACGTTAACACAGCCACCGGCGTTGTCCATCTTTCGCCCGGGAACGGTGAAGACGATTTTTGGGCAGCACAACGCAGAGGCGTCCCAATTTTCGCGCCTTTTGACGACGAAGTAAAATTCACCAAAGACGCGGGATTGTTCGTGGGTATTTTCGCTCGTGACGCAGATTTCCCGGTTGTTGAGGAACTTCGTAACAGAAATGCGTTTGTTAAAGTCAGCATGGTAAAACATGAGTACCCCACTTGCTGGCGTAGCCACCATAAACTGGTTTGGCTTGCGAGGAAAGAATACTTCCTGCGAACAGACAAAATAAACAGCAAGGTGCTTGAAGCGGCAGAAAAGGTAGAGTACTTCTTTGATGAACCAAAAAACCGTTTCTTCGGCTTCCTCAAAGAAGGAAAACCATGGTGCATCAGCCGCGAACGCATATGGGGAACACCTCTGCCGATTTGGACCTGCGGAAAATGCGGTGAAAAACGCTTAATCGCAAGCAAAAAAGAACTGCTTGATAACGCGCAAGAACCGGTCCCAGACAACTTCGAGCTGCATAAGCCATGGGTAGACCGCGTCACGCTGAAATGCGGAAAATGCGGCGGAACCATGCATAGAGAAGACTTTGTCTTGGACACATGGCATAACAGCGGCGCATCACCCTACGCTCGCTTTACCGATGAGGAAGCAGCAAAGTTTGTTCCCACTGATTTCCTAACTGAAGGCATCGACCAAACTCGAGGCTGGGCAAACAGCCTGCTATTGGAACACGTCATCTTAACTGGGAAGCCTGAGGCGCCTTACAAATCATTTCTGTTTCAGGGGCTCACGCAGGACGCAAAAGGCAGAAAAATGAGCAAAAGCCTCGGCAACGTCGTTGAAACTAACAGGCTTTTGGAGAAAAATTCAGCTGACCTTTGCCGTTTCTACATGCTGCGAAAATGCTCCTCAATAGACTTCATGAACTTTGACATGCAGGAACTCACCCGCCGCCCCTACCAAGTCCTGTCAACCCTGTACCATTTAAGCAGATTCTTTCTGCAAAACGCAACCTTCGACGAGTTCACCCCCAGCAAATACACCTTAGAGTGGGGATTTAAAACAAACAAGCTACAAGAAGCCGACAAATGGCTCCTCTCCAAGCTGCAAGAAAAAATTGAAGATTACACTTCAAAGCTGCAGCGATGCGAATTCAACGCCGCCGTCGCAGTTCTAGACGACTTTGTAATTGAAACCCTCAGCAGACTCTACGTTCCAATGATTCGGAAGGAGCTTTGGACAGATGAGCCTGAAACGTTTGAGCGCCGCCAAACCATCTACGCCCTGCTCTACCACACCTTAAAAACGGTGACGTTGCTGTTCAACCCCGTTACGCCTTTCCTTAGCGAGGCGCTTTACCAGAAAATCTACCGCCAACTTGAACCCAGCCTGCCCGAATCCGTAAACATGGCCTGTTGGCCGACACCAAGCACGAAGCTGCGAGACAAAGTCCTTGAAGAACAATTTGACACTCTCATGCAGACTGTTTCAATAGCTTACGCTGCAAGGCAACAGGGTAAGCTGAAGCGTCGTTGGCCCCTCAGCAAAGCAATTGTGGTGGCGCCTGAAAAAACCTTGAAAGCACTTCGGCACCTGGAAACGCTGTTCTTGGAGTTGACAAACGTGAAAGCCGCCGAGTACTCAACAGCGGTTCCTGAGTATATTGGAGGCGAAAACTGGGTTTCATCGCAAATAGACGAAGTCACCGTGTTTGTAAGTGGGCAAAGAGATGAGAAACTTCTCGGCGAAGGCATAATGCGTGATCTGGCCCGCCGCGTCCAAGCTCTCCGAAAAGAAATGGGGTTCGTACCTACCGAAGTGTTGGAATCTGTCCACATCGCCGAGCTAGACGCAGAAAGCATGGGTCTACTGGAACCATACTTGGAAGAGATGGCTGGGCTAGTACGTGCAAGGAAAGTTTACCTGCACAGCAGCTGCAAAGAAGAAGTCGACGCGCAATGGCATGAATCCGAATTAGACAACAAAAAAATACACCTATACATCCACTAAGAAAGTTTGGTAAAGCAAGAGCAATGCTAAAGAGAAAAGACGTCTCTCTCCAATTTCCAAGGTCTCGCCTTTCCTGTTGATCCTTGAACTCAAGAAAACACGCTGGATGTAGCATTGACACCGCAGATTTGTTGCATGAGGGAAACTTCGGCGGAATTTTTTTGTTTGCGTTTTGGGTTGCTTTCTTGTAGAGAAGCTTGCATCAGCTGCAGGTTGATACTTTATTTGACATGATTTGACACAAATTGACACAAATTGACATGATTTGACATAAATTGACTATTCGAGGAATCGATCGGTAATCTTCAGAAGCATGCTCCAGTGGAAAGAGTGCAGTTGGGAAAAAAATTGTTTTTGTGAAATGGGTTGGTTTTCTGGTTTGGGGTTTGGATCATCTGCAACTGGTCTCCCAAAAAATCCCAAAACATCTCGAAACATCTTAAAACATCCCAAAAACTCCCAAAAAGTCGCAGAGGAAGAAGCGTTCAGAAGTGTGGCCCAAGTTTTTTTGTTCAGCGTTTTTGGGCGGCAGATTTTTTTGTTTGTGTTTTGGGTTGCTTTTTGACGGAGATGCTTGAATCATCTGCAGGCTGGTACAATATTTGACAAAATTTGACAAAAAATGACAAAATTAGACACTATCAGACATTATTAGACAACCCTATAACTAAAAGTATGAATCAATGGGCCGATAACTCGCAAAGCAAGCTCCAGAGGCACACCCGGAGAATGGGAGAATCGGTCAAAAAATGTTCTTTGTGGTTTGAGCGGCTTTTTTGTGGAAAGCTTAAATCTGATGCAGGCTCCGTCATTTAACGTCAATAAACGTCAATTAAAGTTATTTAACGGCTACTACCGTCAGTTAAAGTCAATTGTCGTCAATTAAAGTTAAAAGTTGAATGATAAAAAAGAGAAAAAAATTTGCCTATAATAGAAAAAGTCAGCTTCAAGACCATGCTTGAAAGAGGTAACAGAATCCAAATTCCAGAATTAATCCGCTGGCAATTCAAAGTCGAAACAAACCAAATGCTGAACGTCGGCGTAAACGACCTAAACACTCAAAGCGGCTGGCAGTTCTTTTTCGCAAAAATGAAAAAAGACGGACGAATACTGATCCCGCTTCTGATAATTAGACTCCTCCAAGAAAATGAATCAAAAATTACCGGCCATATATTAGAAGTATCAATTGAACCTGGCCAAACAGAATAAAACTGCAGACTCACAACAACTTCGTTTTCGATCCACACGTACCTAACCGAAAGCTCTAAATGCGCTCCAACACTATTTTTCCAAAACGCCAGTTGGG
>Ga0074045_10003303_pt1 | contig 14553 bp, 13 predicted proteins | sample BogForMeECP23OM2_FD_94442 | JGI IMG/M metagenome (GOLD analysis project Ga0074045, IMG submission 94442) | Bog forest soil microbial communities from Calvert Island, British Columbia, Canada - Bog Forest MetaG ECP23OM2 | ecosystem: Environmental > Terrestrial > Soil > Wetlands ... | reverse complement strand
GGCCTGGTACGACAAGATCCAGCTCGTGCCGTTCGGCGAATACGTGCCGATGCGCGGCCTGTTTGGCTACTTCGTGAACCGGGTCATCACGGGCTTGGGCGATATGTTCGCCGGGCATACCCAGACGGTTTTTCAGGTCAAAGGGGCCAAACTCGGCGTGCTCATATGCTACGAGAGCATCTTTCCGAACCTCGCGCGCAGCGTCGTCAAGGACGGCGCGGAGATCCTGGTTAATATCACCAACGACGCGTGGTACGGCGAGAGTTCGGCGCCCTATCAATTGCTCGCGATGGCGGCGATGCGCGCGGTCGAGACCAAGGTGCCGCTGGTGCGCGTCGCCAACACCGGAATCAGCGCGGTTATCGAACCCACCGGCCGGATCACCGCGCCGACCCCCCTCTTTACACGCGGCACGCAGACCGAAGACGTGTATTGGCGTCGCGAGGTGACCGTGTACACCGCGGTCGGCGATCTTTTCGCGGAAATTTGCTTCGTCCTTATCTTGGCTGGCTTTATTTTCGCCTGTTTCCGGCCGCGCGCGCCGGTCCCGCCCGAAAATCCGCCGGCCAACCCGCTCGCGCGGATCCTTTCGACGAACGGCCACGGCTAAAGTGTCTCGTTCGTGTTGGCCCGCGATGCTAGAATAGGTGATGAGGCCACGGTCATCGCGACCGGGTCAGAGCATCATCGATTGGGAGATTGATTCAGTGGAAATTGCCGAGCTACGCGAACAACTCGCGGATTGTGAATCCCGGAGCGACGCGCTCGGGAGGCGTCTTTGACGTCGCCACACTAGAGGCCCGCGCCACAGAGCTGCTCGAGCAATCCTCCAGGCAGGATTTCTGGGATCGGCCGGAGGCCGCCCAGACCGTCCTCAAGGAACAGGATCGGATCAAGGCCCAACTCGCGGGCTATCAACATCTGCGCAAATCGCTTGACGAGGCGCGGCTCTTCTTCACGATGGCGGAAGAAGAGGGCGTTGACGATTCGGAGGCCGCGGGCGAAACCGCGACGGCGCTCCAGGCCGCACGGACCGAGCTCGAACGGCAGGAGCTGCAAGTGATGCTCGGCGGCGAATACGACCGGCTCGGCGCGATCGTTTCGATCCATCCCGGCGCCGGCGGCACGGAGGCGCAGGACTGGGCCGAGATGCTCCTGCGGCTCTATTTGCGCTGGGCTGAGCGCCGCGGCTTCAAGACCGATCTCGCGGATCTCCAGCCCGGCGACGGCGGTGGCATCAAGAACGCGACCTTTGAAGTCGACGGCGAGTATGCCTACGGCTACCTCCGGGCCGAAGCGGGAATTCATCGGCTGGTGCGTATCTCGCCCTTCGACGCCAACGCCCGCCGCCATACGTCGTTCGCCTCGGTCTTCGTCTTTCCCGCGATCGACGACAAGGTGGAGGTTATCGTCAACCCCGCCGATCTGCGGGTCGACACCTTTCGTGCCTCGGGCGCCGGCGGCCAGCACGTCAACAAGACCGATTCCGCAGTCCGCATGACGCATCTGCCAACCGGGATCGTCGTGAGCTGCCAGAACGAGCGTTCGCAGCATAAGAACCGTGCGATGGCGATGAAGATCCTGCGCGCGCGCCTGTTCGAGCTCGAGCAGCGCAAGAAGCGCGAAGAGCTGGAGAAGTTCAGCAAGGACAAGAAAGACATCGCGTGGGGCAGCCAGATCCGCTCCTACGTGCTGCATCCGTACCAGCTCGTCAAGGACCATCGCACCGGGGTTGAAATCGGCAACACCAGCGCCGTGCTCGACGGCGCGATCGACCCGTTTATCGAGGCCTACCTGATGGGTGTGCGCAAAGGCGACGCGGAATCCGCTCCAGCTTAATTTCCTTGTTCGCTGCTGACGATAATCTGATATTTCTTGTAGGCCCCGAAGATAACCAACAGACCGTACGCGTGGGCGAAAGCCAGGAACGCTAGCGGGTGCTGCTCGACGAAATTTCTAAACCAAAACGCGGCGACGCAACCTAGAACTGCGGCACCCATTAGAAAACGCCCTGCGAACCAAAGGCCAACGATTTGCGGGGGGGAGTCGGCCATCAACTGCCAGTTTGCATCACTGACGTGGGTGTCGCTACTACTTAATGATGCGCAAAGCGTCTGGATCCCAGGCCCGTCCACTTCGCTCAACCGCCGAACGCCTGATCGCAGGCCGCGCTTTACGCGAGAAGACCTCGCGCACCAGCCAAGCCCATTGGCAGGTACCTGACGCGCGCCCCGACCCGCTCGACATCTTGAGGGAATCGGATCAGCATCGGCTCCCGGAGCTGCTACCCATTCGCTACGGGCGGATGGCGAAGACGCCGTTCACGTTCCTGCGTGGCGCCGCGGCAATCATGGCTGCCGACCTCGCGCGTACGCCGGTCTCCGGGCTCCGCGTGCAGGCGGGCGGCGACTGCCACATCATGAACTTCGGCGCCTTCGCCACTCCCGAGCGCAATCTGATTTTCGACATCAACGACTTCGACGAGACTCTGCCCGCGCCCTGGGAATGGGATTTGAAGCGGCTCGCCGCCAGTGTCGAAGTCGCCGCCCGCACCGCCGACTTTAAGCCCAAATACCGTGAAGACGCGGTGCGGGCGGCGGTTCAATCTTACCGCGAGCGCATGGCGGCCTACGCCCCGATGGCCGCGCTGGAGGTCTGGTACCAGCGGATCGATTTTGAACAGCTGGTCAAAAGGATTCCACAGCTTGATGAACAGCGCCGTACGCGCAAATCGATCGAGAAAGCGCGGCGCCAGAGCGTGCCGGGCCATCTCTTCCCGGCGTTGGCCCGCCAGCAACACCGGGTGGTCCGGATCAAGGATGACCCGCCGCTGATTTATCATCCGACCGGCCAGCGCAAGGTGGCCCACCACGAGCGGGTCCTCCATGCGATGCGGGGCTACCGCGATTCGCTCGCCCCGGCCTACCGGGTGTTATTGGATCGCTACCAGTTGGAGGATATCGCGATCAAAGTGGTTGGGGTCGGGAGCGTCGGCACCTTCTGCGCGATCGCGCTGTTCATGGCGGCGGACGACGACCCGCTCATTTTACAGATCAAGGAAGCCAGCGCCTCGGTGCTCGAACCGTACGCCGGACCGAGCGCGTTCGCCAATCATGGAGAGCGGGTGGTGGTCGGGCAGCGCCTGATGCAGTCCGCCAGCGATATCCTGCTCGGCTGGACCGCGGGGATCGAGCCCAATCGCCACTTTTACCTGCGGCAACTGCGTGACATGAAGATCGCGATGCCGATCGAGACCGCCGGTCACGAAGACCTCGAGTATTTCGCCGAGGCTTGCGGATGGGCGCTGGCGCGCGCCCATGCGCGCTCGGGCGACCCCGCGATGATCGCCGGCTACCTGGGCTCGCGTGAGGTCTTCGACGACGCGATCGTCGAATTTGCGGCGGCCTATGCGGACCAGACGGAAAGCGATTACGCGCGCCTGCTCAAGGCGATCAAGGCCGGCAAAATCAAAACCGAGGACGCCTGAGTTCGCGGTGCCCTCACCCGCCGCGCGCGGCAAGGAGCCACCCATGATCGATCTCTATTTCTGGATTACCCCCAACGGCTACAAGGTCACGATCCTGCTCGAGGAGCTGGGCTGGAAGTACAATGTGATTCCCGTGAAGATCGGCAAGGGCGAGCAGTTCAAGCCGGAATTCCTCAAGGTCTCGCCGAACAACAAAATTCCCGCGATCGTCGATCACGACGGGCCGGGAGGCCAGCCGATCGCGATTTTCGAGTCGGGTGCGATCCTGATGTATCTCGCCGAAAAAGCGGGCTTTCAGTTCATGCCGCAGGATCAGCGCAAACGCTACGACGTGATCCAGTGGCTGATGTTCCAGATGGCGAGTGTCGGCCCGATGCTCGGTCAGGCCCATCATTTTCGCCGCTACGCGCCCGAACAGATCCAGTACGCCGTCGACCGCTATACCAACGAGGCCAAGCGCATCTACGGCGTGATCGACAAGCGCGTCGCCGAGGCCGGCTACCTCGCGGGCGACTACTCGATCGCGGATATCGCGATCTGGCCGTGGCTGCGCACCCATCATTGGCAGGGCCAGAAGCTCGAGGACTTCCCGCATCTCAAGCGCTGGTACGAGACGATCCAGGCACGCCCGGCGGTGCAGCGCGGCCTCGCCGTGATGAAGGAAGAGGTCGAAAGGACGCGCGGCGCCCCGCCCGACAAGAAGTCGTGGGACATCCTGTTCGGCAAGGAGCAGTTCGAGAAGCGGTAGCACGGCGAGCCCGGCGCGCGATGCGAGCAGCCACCTGCACGAGTCATTGCGAGCAGTGATCTAGTTCGACGGTTGTCGTCTTCTGAAATCGGCCAATTTTTGAAAAATGTGTCGAAATGCCGCTATTCCGGAACCAATTTCGCCGGCTTCGTTCCAACTGATTGCATGCGTTTGAAGCAGTATGTTCCGGGCCTGCAATTCCTCTTGAAAGTTCAACGATTCAATTGCTTTATCCAAATTGTCGTAAAATCTTAAAGCCTCAACTGTTGACACTGAAGGGACCTCCTTGCGTTTTGAGAGGATTGCCAAGGTTCCAATCTGATTCGTCACGTATTCAGGTTAGCCAGACAGCCGTCCTACAACGCCCGGATGCGCAGCGCCATTCTTCGAGCGCCAAACGAACTCGACTTCAACATTGACCCCAAGTTGCCGAGTGGTGCGCAATATATGGCTCCACGCATGATTTGTATCTTGCCCTTGCACTGACAACCCAACGTCAGAGAGAAACCGATAGCCTTCGATTTCCTTACGATTCATTACGAAGGGCACAGATAACAGCCTCCGAAGCTCCGATTGATCGTTTCCAGCTTTTTTCTTTGCAATCCTAACCACCTCATCGAGCAAAGCATTCCATTTGATTTCGGCGATTGGACTTCCGCCTAATTTGGCAGATAACAATTTCGTATGAGTCAGGCTCGGTGGCGAGTCAGCGTCGAATTGTTGAGGCTGAGACCCGTTTCGTGTTTGCATCGGCGCAACGCTAGCGTTTGACAAAGCGGCAGGCCGAGTGGCCTGGATCTGTTGCTCCAGTTCGATGCGGCGAGCTTCTAGTTTTTCGAGATCGCTATTTAGCTTGCCGATCCGTTCGCAGACCTCACGGTACTCTTTGATATCGATCATTTGATTCACCCTACTTCCCGATTGACATAAAATATATACCAGACAAACAGACAGACCACAATAGGTCAGGCTGTCACTCTACCCTTGACAGCGAATGGTCTTGATTGCTCCAACATCCTTGCGTGCCGAATCGCGATGGCAACGCTTACGGGAGGTTTTAGTTTCATGGCAACTCTACGCGGCGAAGAGATAATCGCGCGCTGCTTTCAGCGCGAGGGTGTCGATACCATTTTCTTCATGATGGGCGGACCGACCGGCGGCACCGCCGGCGCCTGCCTCGAACTGGGCATGCAGGGCATCTATGTCCGGCATGAGCAGGCGGCCGCGATGATGGCGCATGCGTACGCGCGCGTCACCGGCAAACCGGGGATTTGTATCGCGCCGATGGGTCCCGGGGTCGCCAATCTGGTCACCGGCCTCGCCAACGCATGGGCCGACGCCTCGCCGATTATCGCGATTGGCGGCTCGGCCCCGATGCGCGGCTGGACCCTCGACACCTTCCAGGAGATGGATCAGGTGCCGATGATGAAGCCGATCGTGAAGAACGCCTACCGCGTCGACCTCGGCTATCGGATCCCCGAGTACATCAGTATCGCCTTTCGCGAGGCGCTCGACGGCAAGCGCGGGCCGATCTATCTCGATCTCCCCGGCGACATCCTGTCGGGCAAGGTCGAGGAGCAGAAAATCCAGTGGGTCGAGGGCAATTACCGCACCGACGCGCGCCCGGCCGGCGATCCGGCGCTGATCCGCCGCGCGGTCGAGCTGCTCGCGGGGGCGCGCCAGCCGCTCATCCTGACCGGCAGCGGCGTCTTCTGGTCGGGCGCAGAAAAGGCGTTGCAGGATTTCGTCGAGGCGACCGGGATTCCGTTCTTCACCACCCCGCAAGGCCGCGGCGTGATTCCCGAAGACCATCCGCGATCGTTCCCGGCGGCGCGCTCGACCGCCTTTCGCGAGGCCGATGTCGTGCTCGTGATTGGCGCCCGGGCCAATTCGATGCTCTCCTTCCTGCGCGCGCCGCGCTTCTCGCCGACCGCCAAGTTTATCAACGTGAACGTCGACGGCCGCGAGATCGGTCACAATCGTGCGGCCGAGATCGGAATCATCGGGGACGCCAGGCTCGTCCTGCAGCAGCTTGCGGCCGAGGCCAAGGGCCGCTTCAACGGCAATACGGAGACCACTTGGGTCGCGCAGCTCGCCGCGAAGCATCGCTCGAACCTCGAACGCAGTGCGCCGTTGCTCCATTCCGACAAGACTCCAATCCATCCCCTGCGGCTCTGCAACGAGGTCAAGGACGTCATCTCGCGCGACACGATTCTGGTGGTCGACGGCCACGAGATTCTCAACTTCGCGCGCCAATCGATTCCCGCCTTCAGCGCGCGCAGCAGTCTCAACGCGGGCCCGCACGGCTGCATGGGCGTTGGCATCCCGTTCGGGATCGGCGCCAAGGTCGCGGCGCCTGACAAGCCGGTCGTGGTGCTGAGCGGCGACGGCGCCTTCGGCTGGAACGGGATGGAGATGGACACCGCGATTCGCCACAAGCTCAATATCGTCGTGGTGATCTCAAACAACGGCGGCTTCACGTCGCGCCAGACCGGCGGCAACGTCGGACGGGATCTCGGCTATCAGCGCTACGACAAGATGGTCGAGGCGTTGGGCGGTTACGGCGAATTCGTCGAGCAACCCGACGGTATCCGTCCAGCGATCGAGCGCGCGATGAAGGCGGGCAAACCGGCGCTGGTCAACGTCTGCACCGATCCCAACGCACAGGCCACGACCGACATGGGCTTCGCGGGGTATTAATAAGTAAAGGTGCTTAAGACAAGTGCGATTATGATCGCGAACTGCGCGAAGAGAGGAGTTGAACTGGCGGTCGCCGGAATAAGACAATCGTATTTAGAGAAATGAAGTGGAAACATCGGAAAACACAGAATTTTCGAGGATGAAACCACCATTTATCCGTTGTGGATTCACTGCCGACGCCAATCCTCGTCTCAATCGCGAAGAAGTTTTCCTTTGCGAAGAAGCTGCGAGTCTGGGTGATAAATTTTGTATTTTTCACAGTCGGTCTATTCAAAAGCGCTCAGAACCGATTCGGGAGCGCCTCGAACAGCGCATCGCTTTAACTTCCGAGGGCGAAATTCTTCGCCTTGATGGCTCGATTTTCCCGGCGGATCTATCCTTTACGGGAATCGAATTTGCGTGTGGCGTCTCGTTCTGCGATGCCGAGTTCCACGGCCAAGAGATCGACTTTTCCGAGACGAAGTTTGCGAGTCGTGCATGGTTCTGCAAGGCCGCCTTTCATGGCAAAGTCAGTTTCTCTCGCAGTGAATTCTCGAAAGGAGCTGATTTCAAGTCAGCGATGTTCCATGGCACTGATTTCAAGTCAGCGATGTTCCATGATGATGTGAATTTCTTCGAGGCACAGTCTGAAATTGAGACTGATTTCTCGAGCGTTGAGTTTCGTGGCGCTGCCGACTTTTCCTGTATGAAGTTCGCCGGTCCTGCATTGTTCTACAAGGCCGTGTTTCAAGGCAAAGTCAGCTTCGAATATAGTGAACTCCCAGAAGGAGCTAGTTTCTTGGCGGCAATGTTCCATGGCGATGCGCGTTTCTGGTACGCGAAATTCGGCGAGGCGCAGGCGGATATTTCGACTGATTTTTCGAGCGTTGAGTTTCACGGTAATGTCGACTTCAGAAAGGCGAAATTTCAAGGTCGAAGCACATCTTTCGGCAGTGCCATTTTCTATGGGAGTGCTCGATTTTGGGCTACAGAGTTTGTCGCACGGAAAACGGACTTTTTCAGCGCACGGTTCGATAACCAAGCGCATTTCTTTATATGCTCGATTACAGGAACTATCGATTTCACTTTCGTCACGCTTGAGAAAGAAGCCGAGCTCAGGTTCCAGATGGTCGATCTGCCGAAGGCATCATTTCGAGATGTAGATTTACGGCATGCGCGATTCTTGGACGTGACTTGGAATCGTTCAACCCGTTGGCGCGAAGGAAGATGGCGCTCGCGTGTTTACGACGAAGAAGTTTGGCGGCGGGGACACGAGAAGGGCACTAGCGAAAAGGAGCTTCTAGACTGTCTGGCTCGGAACTATCGAGATCTAAAGTATTGCTATAGGAGCGCCGGCGAGAGTCCGCTTGTTGGCCACTTTCACTATGGCCTAATGGAGGTTCAGTTATACCAGCGCGGGATAGACCTAATCCCCGACAAGAGCGCAAGACTAGTTCAACGAATCTCACTATTTGTACAGCGGTGGAGCAAGAGATTGTTCTCTTGGGACGTGCTATATCGGCTTTCGTCGGGCTATGGTGAGGATTACGCATGGACAGCCCTAATCACCTGTCTTTTCATCTTGTTTTGTGCCTTTGCCTACTTTGCGCAGACTATTCCGCAAATGACCCCGCCGGAGCGAATCATATATCTTGCTAATGGAACTGCCCTGCCGGTGCAAACTTATGTGCCGCTCAAGCAGCAGGCTCTTGCAGCGCTCCTTTATAGTCTGCAAGTCGGAAGCTTGGGTCGCGTGCATTATTACGCCGATCCTTCACAGTGGCCAGTCATTGCCGAGCTGGTCTATACGTTTGAATCTTTCATTGTCCCAATTCAGGTTGTCTTTTTTGCCGTCGCATTGCGCAATCGCTTCCGACGGTGATTCGTCATGATGGACCATCTTTGTAAGGCTAGTCGTAGTTGTCATCTCCTATGTATAGCTTGACAATCTTTGCCAAAATAAATGGTCTCATCCAAAATTTAGAGGGCCGGGATCACTCCCGGCCCTCTGCTGTCTCCGCATCCGCCCCGCTCTCGCAAGCGATCATCAGCCTCGCGTTGCGCCTAAAAGATGGCCCGGAAAAGACTCATCCACATCGTCCCCCCAACCTTCTTCCTCGGCTCAACCTGCCGCCCCCCGGAGCTGCGTCAAAAATCTTGAGTTGCTGATGAATCCGGGATTCTTCGCCTCGGAGAGACGGAGCCTGCCCTTGAGGCGCCAGAGCGCCGAAGGGCTCGGAATGACATTGCTACTTTTTGTTATAAAGGCACCTTTTTTGTCATTCTGAGGGAGTCCGCGACCGAGGAATCCCGATTCGCTAGCCGTCCAGATGGCTGCGGACGAACGTGCCGATACGCGTGATAGCGTCGCGCGCTTCGGGCAGGATCGGGGCGAAGGTGTGCCACACGTGAATCATCTCGGGCCACACTTCCAGCGTGGTCGCGACGCCGGCGGCCGCCGCCCGCTCGGCCAGCCGCGTCGCATCGTCAAGCAGGACCTCGGCCGACCCGGCCTGGATAAGCGTCGGCGGAATGCCGTGCAGGTCCGCATATAGCGGCGAAGCCAGCGGCGTCCGCGGGTCGTGGTCGCCGAGATACAGTTTCCCCCACGCGAGCAGCATCTCGCGGCTGACGATCGGATCCTCGCCCGCCCTGGTCCTCATCGAGTCGCCGGTAACGGCGAGGTCGACCCATGGCGAGAGACACGCGATCGCACCCGGGATGGGCGTGCCCGCATCGCGAAGGGTGATCGTCGCCGCGAGCGCCAGCCCCGCTCCGGCGGAGTCGCCCACGAGCGCGAGGCGGGCCGGCTCGACACCGCGGTCGAGCAACCATCGGTAGGCTGCCACCGTATCCTCGACCGCCGCGGGAAACGGATGCGCGGGTGCGAGCCGATAGTTGAGACCGAGCACACGCGTCGCGGCAGCGATCGACAGGCGGGTGATGAGGTCGCGATGGGTCTCGACCGAGCCGGTCGCGTAGCAGCCGCCGTGCAGATAGAGAATCACGCAATCGTCGCGACACCACGGTCCGCTCACCCATTCCGCACTCACGCCCCCGGCGTCCTCCACCTCGTAACTGACGTCATCGGGCAGCGGATGGCTATCGGCGATATCGTCATACCGGGCGCGTAATTCAGCGAGACCGCCGAGTTCCACGACGGTGGGGCGTCGCTTGCGCCGCGAGAAGCGGCAGAGGTCGATCGCAAGTTGAAGTTCCCGGCTGGCCATGAGCTTCCCCACTTTACCTCATCCCGCCAGTTGGTACTGTCCGTAGTGGCGCGTGCGGGGAATCTCCGCGGTCACGCTCGCGCTGGTGGGGGACCAAGATGGCCGACCGAGGGCAGTTCGTCGACTTCATGTATGCGGTCACCGTGGGCGCGACCCTGCCGCGCATCAACGATACAGTCCTTCACGCCGACTCGCCCGTGCTCTGGGGAGTGGTGTTTCTTATCGCGGTGTTCCTCGAAGATTTCTACCTGTATCACGTCAAAGTCGTGCCTCATCTTGCGGGCCCCCATAGCTGGCGCGGGTTTGCGCTCTCGGTGCTCATTATTGGGACCTGGTATTTAACCCAAGCCGCCTTCCCGAATAACGTGAGTCTTTTTCTGGTGAGTTTCGCCGGGTTCTTTTCGTTCAGGGTTATCGGCGGACTCCTGCACCGGGCGACTGCCTACCCGCCCCGGCAGGACGTAATCTGGACACTTCCGATCGTGGCCGCAATCACACTGCTGGCGCTTGCCGGGTACCCCTTTTTCTCAGACCACCCGGGACGCTTCCTATTTTTTCTGTTCCCGAGCTGGCTTTTGACCATCGTGGTCTGGTGGTCCGTCGATACTCGTCTGACGAATCAGGCTATGGACGATGGTGCGGCGGTTGGCTTATGGTAAAAGTTCGATGCGTGGGTGGGGCGCCCAATCCAAATCCCAGGGAAGTTGCATGGCAACGGTACAAATCAAGGACGAAGACAAGGTCGGCAGCGAGGCCCGTTTCAAGTACGAGCCGTCCGCGTATCTGCAAAAGCTCTACGCGACCGGCACTCCCGATCTGGGCTGGATGAACCGGCATGGCGAATGGGGAATGCGCGCCAAGCCCGGCAATCTCGGCTTGCGCCTGAAGGATATCGAGATCGGCAGCTACGGGATCGTTCCCGAGCACGGCTCGAGGCATCGCTCGATGGCGCCGCGCGGCGCCGTGGTGCCGGACGACGTGCCGTCGCTCGACTTCACGGTCAACGAAAAGGCCGAATGCTGGGCCGACAACGCGATGGAGCTGTACGAGGAGGCCGTCGCCCGGCAATGGAGCTCGGCGCGCGATATCCCGTGGGACGAACTACGGCCGCTGCCCGACGACCTCGAACATGCGATGTGCCAGTTGTGCACCTTTTTCACCGAGGTCGAGTTTATCGCGGCCGACGCGCCGACCCGCTGGATGAGCCGGATCAATCAGGATTTCCTGGAAGTGAAGCTCTTCCTCGCCACGCAGGCGATGGACGAGGCGCGCCACACCGACGTCTTCCGCAAGCGCGCGCTGGCCAACGGCGGTGGACTCGGGACCGCGACGACGCTGAGCGAGCTTTCGCTCAAGCGGATTTTCGATTCGCCGAGCTTCTCCGTCCAGACCGCGCGGCTGCATCTGCTGGGCGAGGGTTTCGTACTGACGATGTTCCGGCAGGGCGAATATATCGCGCAGAACCGGGTCGAGCAGGAGATCTTCCGCCGCTGCATGCAGGATGAATCGCGTCACGTCGGCTATGGCACCGTGCATCTGCGCGAGCAGCTCAAGTCGCGGCCCGAACTGGCGGGTGAGCTCCACGACCAGCTCGACGATGCCGAAATGATCCTGTTGCAGACCTTCAGTGTGCCCGAACTGGTCGAGCCGATGGCGATACTGATGGGCGGTGGGGTCGAGCATTTCGACAAGGGAATGGAGCTGCAGGGCCAGCTTTGGCGCCGGATCGTCAACGAGTATCTCCAACGCTGCGACTCGGCCGGCTTGAACCGGCGTCCGCGCTGCCTGCTCCCGACCGACTTCGCGAAAATCTTCGGCGCGTGATGGCGTCGTTTCCGGATCCCGCATGGTTTCTCGCCCTCGGCCGCCTGATGGAAGCCGAGGGCGAGTCGTTTCGCCGGCTCGGCTATGCCGAGGTCCGCTTCGCGATTCGCGTGCTCGATGACGACGGCGAAGGGGTCGCGCGAACCATCGGGCTCGAATTCGAGGGCTACGCCTTGGTGCGCGCGGCGGCGCTCACCGACTTGACCACGTTCGATCCTGACTTCGTAATCTGCGCCCGCCGTAAGGTCTGGACGCGAATGCTCGATGAGATCGTCCGCAACGGACGCCCTGACTTGCGCGGCACGCTGAGCTCGCTCGCACTGGTCGGCGAAGAATTATGGCTCGAATCGGGCGACCAGTTGCGCGAGGACAAGTTCTACCGGGTCAATCAGACGCTGCAGGAATTCTTCAATCTCGCCGCCAAGCTGGGGGACTGATTAGAGATCGCTGATTTCAGTGCGTGGCCGGCAGATGCTTGGTCCGCAGCCCTGCGAGCAGCTTGTCGAAGCCGTCGTTGTTGATAATCTTGTTGAACTGCTCACGATAGTTGCCCAGCGTGCTGACGTTATCGACAACGATATCGAACAGCCGCCAGCCTTTCGGCGTCTTGCACAGCATGTAGTCGACGTGGAGCGGATCCTGCACCATCTGCAGATGCACGTCGCCGTGAACCGCCGCCGTCCCCGGATCATCGTAAGTGACCTTGTCCGTGAGTCCGCTCGACGCCGCTTCGACCGTGTTCTGCTGAAGCGTCGTCAGATAGGTGGCGAGCACGTAATCCTCGAAAGCCGGGACGAACTCCTTGCGCTGCGCCGCCGAGAGCTTTTTCCAGTGTGTGCCGAGTGCGGACTTGGCCATATACGCGAAGTCGAAGTGCTTTTCCGCGATCGCGCGGAGCTGGCGGTCATGTTCCGCGGGCGGCAACTGGCGATTGGCGAAGACCGGCGACGCTTCGGTGATCGTCGTCCGCACCTGGGCGACCGGCGCCGGGTCCGCAGCCGCCGCGAAGCCGCTTGCACCGAGTATCACCGCCGCCGTCAAGATCGCGCCGGTGAAGTTCAGTCCGCGAATCCCGCTTCGAGTCATCCTTGGATTCCTCCGCCAAACCGTCCAGTTCATCCCGCGCTGGCCGGTGGTTCCTGCGCTGACTGCCGCTGCGTCGCCGCGGCCCGTCCGCAAGGATCGCTGGTTCGTCCCGCGCCGTCAATGCACTCACGGTACGTCAGGCGTCTCCAACGTCATGCACTCGTGTGCGATGGTTTGCTATCTTCGCGCGGAAATTGTACGGTGCGCAGGCTTCACGTTTGCGTCCGCGGTTGATGAGGGCGTCCGATGGCCAAAGGCAGTAAAGATCAACGTAGTCAGGACGAGCCGCCGGAGAATTATCCGAAAGAGCTCAAGCTGGCCAATGGGCAGCGGGTGACTCTGCGCGCGATGACGGCGAGCGACAAACCCGCGATTCTGACCTTTGCGCAATCGTTGCCACCCGACGATTTGCTGTTTCTGAGCACCGATATCACCGAGAGGGCCGTTCTGGACGAATGGGTGAACAACCTCGACAAAGGCGTCACCACCACGATTATCGCTGAAATCGGCGGCGTGATTGTCGGCTACGCCAGCCTGCATCATGATCAGACCCGCTGGACCCGCCGGGTCGGCGAGATTCGCGTGCTGCTCGGTCCCAAATATCGCGGCGCCGGGCTTGGCCGTCGTCTTGCCGAAGAGATCTTTCACATCGGTCACGATCGTGGAATCAAGAAAATGGCGGCTCTGATGACGCCGGATCAGACCCGGGCGCGCGCCGCTTTCGAGCGGCTCGGCTTTCAGGTCGAAGCCCTTTTGCAGGATTGGGTGGTGGATCGCAACGGCCGTCCACGCGACCTGCTGATCATGAGTCACGACGTCGACGCCGTCCGCGATCGTCTGAGCGCGTAACCCCATCTCCCGGTCGGGGCGCTGATACCCGGTTTCATTGATTCGTTAATTCTTCGCCTGATGAACCGCTGTTCATTTGCAACACAAAGAGGTAATATTCGTAAGATTGTCGTAAAGGAAGCAGTCATAGGCATGCCAAGGCTAGATAGTGCGACTTCTGCTGATACTCATCTCGAGGCCGTTCAGGCGCAATTTCGGCGTCAGGCGGAGGCTTACTCCGCGATGCCGGTGGTCACTGATCCGGAGTTCCTCAGCTTTATCGTCTCGATTTCGGGCGTCGGCAAAGCCGACCATGTGCTCGACGTCGCGAGCGGGCCGGGATTCGTCGCGATGGCCTTCGCGCCCCATTGTGATCGCGTCGTCGGCGTCGACGCCACCGATCGCTTCGTCGAACGGGCCACCAATGAGGCCGCCCACCGCGGCCTGCGCAACGCTACCTTCGTGCTCGGCGACGTCGAGCGCATGGCCTTTCCGGAAAACAGCTTTGATATTGCGGTCTGCCGCTTCGCCTTCCATCATTTTCCCCGGCCAGCCAACGTGCTCGCCGAGATGCGCCGGGTGGTGCGGCCCGGCGGCAAGCTGGTAATCGTCGATATGGTGGCGGCGGAAGACCCGGTCAAAGCCGCCTACCATAATCAGGTGGAACGTCT
>Ga0074045_10003302_pt1 | contig 14553 bp, 18 predicted proteins | sample BogForMeECP23OM2_FD_94442 | JGI IMG/M metagenome (GOLD analysis project Ga0074045, IMG submission 94442) | Bog forest soil microbial communities from Calvert Island, British Columbia, Canada - Bog Forest MetaG ECP23OM2 | ecosystem: Environmental > Terrestrial > Soil > Wetlands ... | reverse complement strand
CCGGCCAAGATAATTGTCGCCGACCACGCGTGCAGCAATCGCGCGACCTCGGGCGCCAGGTACTGACGGGTGACGCCCTTTCGAGCGTGTCCCAGCAGTACCTGGCAATCGCGATCGCAAACACCCGCGGCTTCGAGGCGGTGACCGAACGTGTGTTTCAAATCGTGAGCACGCTTCGCAAATCCCGCATACTCTGCTTGCCCGTTGGGTGCGATAGAGCTCGCCGTCGGAGGAGCCCTGGCCTTTCCGCTTTCCTTCATGATCAAGTCCCGTGCGACGTGCGGTTTGCCACGTCGATCGAGACGAGGGCGTCACGAGTGAACACGCGTTCGCCGTTTCCATTGTGGTGCTGCGAGCGAAGCGTCGCTCATGGGACCGAAGCCCCGAGGGCTTTCACGGTCCTTCGCATGCCCAGTCCTCAAACTCGATCCAATTGTACGGGGCAGGATGCATTGGATTGGACATAGCATTTCTCCCGACTTGGAATCGGAAGAATTGTTAATTAACGGTGAGAACATGCGCTCTTCGCTAGCCCACTTGCTGGCGGCCGCGTTCGAAGTACTGGGATTCGAACTGCCGGTCTTCGTTATCCGCTTGGGAAAGATGGTTGGCGTCGACGAAAGAATCGCGACACCGGAACCTGCAAAATATCTCTTTCCTGCCTGGGAGTCGAATCGGATCGTTTCCGATCCACCGTCTTGGGCAGTTGTCTAATTGCTCGGGCAGATCGCCTGCCATCGGCATCAACGCAATGAGCAATACCCCGGCACAACCGCCGCCGCCGAATGCGACTAACGACCACCAAGCTGATGCCATTTGATTACCCTTTCCACGGCTGACTCACTGGCGACCAAACAGCAACACCGCTGCCGCGACCGAAGGTAACTCCCTCAGGTGACCAACATCGGCACTCGCAGTGACCCGCCATCGAATGAGGCATGGCCAAGGAGCGCTTCGCGATCTTCGGCGGAAACGCCTGCCGCTCGCAACCGACACGCGAACGAGTGGCGAAGCAGAGAGTTCGTGCCGATCACCCGCCGGCTATCGTGTTGCGCAGGCAACCGATGCGAGTCACTTCGACTTCCACCACATCGCCTTCTTTCATGAAAACGGGTGGCGTGCGTTTTGCACCGACGCCGCCAGGCGTTCCCGTCACGATCAACTGGGATCTTCCCACCGTATTCGCCGTCGTCGCCATCCCCGCGTTCGTTGCCGGTTCCTGCCTGTTTGCGCTGGGGAGATACCGCGCCGTGCGGCTGCAGCCGGGAGTCCTAGCGGCGTCTCACTAGCCGTTCTCGCCTCACGTCTTACTCCGGGCCAGATCCGCTGCGGACACGGTAATACCATAACCGCACGGCCAACGCACATTGATTGACGGCTGGCAGTTCGCGAGACTCGATGCTCGGTGACATCGGGTGAGCGATGAAGCAGGCCGATTCGGAGCGATTTTGGGCCGAGCGTATTGCGGGGTGGAAGGCGAGCGGCCTGATCAGTGCCTTCCAAGTAGATCGGGTTCTCCTGCGCAAGGTCGATTTGGTCTGCGCGGTCCATCGTTCGCTGTGGCCACAACGACTTGAATGTTTAGATCTCTGTGCGCTGTTGATGGGGTCTTTGCGCTCCGTCGCTCGCTATCCTTGCGACGTCTCGTGAAATAGTCTTTAGCGAAGCTTTCTCGCCAGCTCGAGGCCGCCAAGGAGGTCGTCGTCGGGGCAGGAAAAAGGGCGGGACAGCCCCGAAAACTAATGACGAGATCGCCAGAAGCGATCGTGCAGATCACGAGATCGAGCTTCACGTGGCGTCTGCCAATGAAGAGATCCGTTCGAGCGACATTGTCATCGGCGGTGCAGTCACAGAGTTCGATCTAATCATCGGCAGCGCGGGCGCCTGAGGATGACGAGCATTTATGCTTTGGCGGTCCGGTCTCGCTGTCATGACGACACGGCTACGATCATCGGATTCCTAATCTGCAGGTACCAGGTGCGACCCCTGTCGGGGAGCCACGAGTTACAAGGGATTTGCGTTGTCCACTGACCGCTCTTCGTTCGGCAGCGTAGCCAAATCGTAACCGCCGATCAGCGGATCGGTGCGGTTCGCCGCTTTTGCAGGTTCGTTGCGCGCGAGATGCGCGTAGCGTTCGATTCCGTATACCAAAGTCGTAGTCCCGTGACACCCCGAGCCAATGCCGGCACGTGCTCGTAGGCGCGCACATTACGGTCGTGCAATGGCGCGCGTTCGACAGCTCGCCTACGCTGACGTCAAGTGGTCTCGCAGGACGACGCGAAACAGCCGCGTTACGTCGAGACCGTATGCGATAGCACTGCAAACCGAAGAAACGAACATGAGGCGCAGGAAATTCATCACTGTGACGACCGAGCAGGATATCGAGGCCGCCTGCGAGTGCATGGACCGGCGAGAGCGTGACGCATTCGAGGCGCTCGTGGACGAGATCGCGGAGGGCGACGACGACGAGCGCGCGCTGGTGCTCCAGGCGCGCTCGGGTCGTTTCGACGACGCTTGGTAGCGCCCCTCGACACAGCTTGCACGCGTCGTCGGAAGCCGACCCAACTCCCACGAAATTGCCACATTTCGCTGACGACTCCCCCTCGCGCGCGGCGTTAAGGTATGAGCAACGGATAACGAAACGGAGGACATGCAATGGACGACGAATTTGGAATGTTTGCACCCGAGCACGACCCACGCTCGCGAAGTCCGTGGCAGCAGCAGCGCGTAGCCGTCGCTACGCTTGAAGCGATCCGCTATGCCGAGGCGTTGCGGCTGCAGATCCGGGAGTCGTATCTCAGGCGACGCGATCCGCCGCCGTCTGTCTGGATGACAGGTGTCGATTGACGCCAACCACGAAGCAGATGCTGCAATCGTGCATTCTCGCGAATCTTGCAAAGAGGACGTCACAATGGCCCGCTACGAACGAGCGCCTCGTCACGTGGTCGCAGCGCGCTATGCTGGCAATTACCAGGTGTGGCTGCAATTCAACGACGGACGCAAAGGGCTTGTCGATCTTGCGGACGAGCTGTATGGAGCGATATTCGAGCCGCTGCGCGATCGCGAACGATTCGCCCAACTCTATCTCGACTGCGAGCTCGCGACGATTGCGTGGGAGGACGGTGCCGATTTCGCGTGCGAATACCTCTACGAAAAGCTCGCTACCGTGCACTGAACCGCCGCTCAGGTGAGCGGGACAATGAAAATCGCGGACGACGGACGATGAGCACGACGAAGTAGCCTCTGGCGACGCCTCGTGCAGAATGGGTGAAAACGTGAAGCGCTCCAAACCGCTGCTGAGCTCGGCGCCTGCGCACAGCATTCTCAGCGCACAGGCATTCCACTACACGAATAGCGTCGCGACCGACATTCGCAAGACGTTCGCGCGAATTCGGCGCGAACGCGCGAACCCGGCTGTCATCGTGGAGATCGCGAACCACGTGCGATGCCTTACCACGAAGACCTGCGACACGGCGCTGCCACGGCGCTCGGTTCAGTCTACGGGGCGCTGAGCACAGCATGCGATGGTAACTCTCTGGTGGGTCGCTGCAGCATTCTTCGTTGGCAGCTACGCCGGCGCCTTGCTTGTCGCAGTGATGAGCATGGCTCGCGATGAGACCGCAGTGCCGCGCAACGACGTCGGCGCGGCCGCGCATCGGGATGAACATGAAGGATGCCGCCCGGGTGCGTGAACGGCAACACGATCCTCGCGGGGTGTTGGACCTGCGACTCGCTCCGCGCGTCCTGGCATTGGAGGCTCGGTTTGCGCCGATGCGCATGATGACCTCGCCGGGAGCGATGCCGGCGGGACAGGCCGGCCCATTGTGCTCTACCGCGACCACAAACGCCCCCTCGCCATGGGGCGGCGTGGCGGACGGTTTGCACGTAGTCCGTTTTTGAATTGAATGCCGGTAATGTTGAACGTGAAGTCCGGGGGCGTGCGTTTGGCCCAGAGCTCGGCAACCTCGGGCTTCGGCATCGCGTAGTGGCTGCTGTCGACCTTGACCCGCGGAAACTGGGACGCGTAGTAGCGCAGCCGTTCCCCGGGCTGTTGCACTTCGGCGGACAGAAGCGCCCGGACGCGATCAAAGTCTTGTTAGTCCACGACGCGGTGCCGATGAGGATCTTGCGCACTGTTATCCTTTCGCCTCCCGTCCGAGCATAGCTCGCCGATCCGAAGGTTCCCTTCTTTCCGCCTTGGGTGAATTGGTATCGATCGGTAAACATCGTAGAGCACCCAAAGCAGCCAAAAAAAGATGTTCGGTACGGAGGGCTGACGCTCGCGCTGAATGAGGATGCGCTAGTACCGGCGGTGCCCGCAGGTCGGGCACTCGAGTCCCGGATAGAGTCGGTGCACGTTCTCGCCGATTCCCATGCCGGCCAATGTATCGAACGAGCGTTCTGTGGGTGAAAGCGCGCGGTACGTGCCAGAATAATCAAAGAGTTGGCACAGCGGGCTCACGGCTCAGCCTGGGATAGGATAGGAGCCGCCGAAGGAGGATCGGTAGACGGACCGAGCCGCCGGTCGGCACCATCAGTACTGGCCGAACGCTGACCTCTCGCTGACCACGCAGAGCCGCTCGCGCTACGTTACAGTTTACGGCGCATGCAAGGGGGAGCCATGGAGCGCAAGCGCTTGGACAAGGAACCGGAAGCCGAGACGCCGTTTCCGCACCTGGATCGCGCGAGTTCGATGCCGGCGTTGACGAGTCCACCGGCGCAAGGACCGCACGCGCGAGAAGCAATTTCCGATCCGTCGCCAAGACTAGATAGGGAACATTCGGCGTGGACCGATGCCGGTCTCGCGACGCACCTGCCGGCAAGGATGCGAGATGTGCTCAAGCGCTATGGCCTTGCCTTGGCATTGGCCAGCCTCGCGCTGCTCATCCGCGATGCGCTTCCGGTCCCGGAAGGCACCACCATCTACCAGCTTCCGATTGTCGCGGTGGTCATGAGCGCCTGGTACGGCGGACGCGGACCCGGCTTGTTCGCATCGCTGATCTGCGTAACGGGAATATGGTACTGGTTCGTCCCTCCGGTGAATACGTGGGAGCTGGCGCCGGAACATAGGCTTGGTTTACTCATCTTCATTGGTCTCTGCCTGTTCCTCACCGAGTTCAGCGCGGGACGCCGGCGCGCCGGGCAGGCGCTCCGCGCGAGCGAGGAGCGCTTCCGCGCGCTCGTGCAGTTCTCGTTCGACGTGTACTGGGAAAGTGACGAAAAGCATCGCTTCACTCGCCAGGAATTTTCCAAACGGCTGACCGACGCGCCGGCACCTGGAGCCGAGATCGGCAAGACCCGCTGGGAGATCCCGTACGTCAAGCCCGATGAAGAGGCTTGGCGCAAGCATCGGGCCACGCTGGACGCGCACCTCCCATTTCGGGATTTCGAGCTCGCCCGCCCGAGTGCGGACGGCGGCACGCGCTACGTCTCCGTTTCCGGCATCCCGGCGTTCGATGAGATCGGGCGCTTCGTGGGCTACCGCGGTGTAGGCCGCCACATCACCGAGCGCAAGCGCGCCGAGGCGGAGCACCGGGCGCATCTGTGGTTCCTCGAGTCGATGGACTGCGTCAACCGCGCCATGCAGGGAACCCAGGACCTCCAGCAGATGCTGAGCGACGTCGTTCTTGCGACGCTCGACATCTTCGCTTGCGACCGCGCGTGGTTGATCTACCCATGCGATCCCGATGCTCCATCGTGGCACGCAGTCATGGAGCACACGCGGGCTCAGTTTCCCGGGGCATTCGACTTGCAAGCCTGGCTTCCGGTAGACCGTGACGTTGCAGCGGCTTTCGCGGCGGCGCGCGCGGCCCCCGGTGCGGTGTTGTTCGGTCCTGACTACGACCTAAAGATCCCGGCTCTGGCGGCCGACCGCTTCGCCGTCCGGTCACAGATCGCAATGGCGATCGATGTGAAGGCCGACAAGCCGTACCTGTTCGGCTTGCACCAGTGCTCGCGCGCGCGCGTTTGGACCGCAGAGGAGCAGCGTCTGTTTCAGGAAATTGGCAGGCGCCTGAGCGACACCATCTCGGCTCTTTCGATCTTCCGCAGCCTGCGTGAAAGCGAACGCAACCTCGATGCAGCCCAGCGGATCGCACATGTCGGTTGGTGGGAGCGCGACTATGTCAACGGCCACGTTTCGCTTTCCGACGAGGCGTGCCGCATTTTCGGCGTGCAGCCGCTCGAACTTCCGCAATGGCAGGAGCGCTGGGTGAGCCTCATCCATCCCGAGGACCGCGAGAGGACCGCAGCGGCAAGCGAAGTCGCGCTGCGCGGCGGTGCGCGCTACGACGTCGAATACCGGGTGGTGAGGCCGGATGGCATGGTTCGAGTGGTGCACAGCCAAGGCGATGTCACACGGGACGAGTCCGGCCGTCCTGTTCGCCAGTTCGGCGTCATGCAGGACATCACGGAGCTGCGGCACGCCGAGGAGGAATTGCGCGCGAGCGAAGCCCGCTTTCGCACCTTTGTCGATCGCGCGACGGACGCCTTCTTCCTGCTGGACGAGCAACTCGACGTGGTCGATGTCAACCGGCAGGCGTGCGAGACGCTGGGCTGGAGCCGCGAAGAGCTGATTGGGATGCACCCACGCGAGTTCGATGTGAGGCTGGACGAAGCGTCCATCGCGCGGCTCGCGCAACGCGCCGTCGCAGGGGAAATCGTTAACTTTGAGACGCGCCATCGGCGCAAAGACGGCACGACATTCCCCGTCGAGATCCGCACTGGCACGTTCCGACAGAGCGGCAAGCTCTTCTACCTTGCCCTCGCGCGCGACATCAGCGAGCGCAAGCTCGCGGAGGAATCTCTACGGCAGAGCGAAGCGTACCTGACCGAAGCGCAACGGCTGAGCCATACGGGGAGCTGGGCTTTGGATGTGGCAAGCAACCGGTATGTCTATACGTCAGAGGAATTCGACCGCATTTTCGGATTCGATCCGCAAGGGGAAAAACCGACCAGGGAAGCCGTCTTGGAACGAATGCACCCCGACGACCGGATCAGCTGGAAGCGGATTCTGGAGAAATCGGTCCGCGAAAAGCGGGACACCACCAGCCAGTACAGGATCGTGCTGCCTGACGGCAGGGTCAGGCATATTCACACGATCCGGCATCCGATGGTGAATAGCGCTGGAGAAGTCGTAAGACTGGTGGGCACCTCGATCGACATTACGGAGCACAAGCGTGTCGAGGAAGAGCGCGAGAGGCTGCGTCGATTGGAGGCCGAGCTCGCGCATGCGAACCGCGTGAACATGCTGGGCGAGCTCACCACCTCGATCGCCCACGAGGTGAGCCAGCCCCTTGGCGCCATGGTCGCGAGCGCCGGGGCATGCGCGCGCTGGCTGGCAGCGGACCCGCCCGCGATGGCGGAAGCGCGCTCGGCGCTCGACAATATCGTCGCCGACGGTAAGCGGGCGCGCGAGGTGATTGCGCGGATCCGGACGCTCACGAAGCGGCAGGTGCCGCGCATGGATTTGCTCGATCTCAACCGCAAGATTCTCGAAGTGCTCGCGCTCACGGGGCAGGAGCTGCGCAGCAACGACATCGTGCTCGAGACAAGGCTGGACAACGCGCTGCCGAAGGTGATGGGCGACCGAGTGCAGCTGCAGCAGGTGCTCTTGAACCTGATCCTGAATGCGATCGAGGCGATGAGCGGCGTGCACGATCGCCCGCGCGAATTGACCATCGTATCACGGGCGGATGGCAGCAACGCCGTTTTGGTCGAGGTACGCGATTCCGGCATCGGGCTCGATCAGGACGGTGCGGAGCGAGTCTTCGAGGCGTTCTACACGACCAAAGCCGAAGGCCTCGGCATCGGCTTGTCGATCAGCCGCTCGATCGTCGAGGCGCACGGTGGGCGGCTTTGGGCGGCCCCCAACGAGCCTCATGGGGCAATCTTCCGGTTCTCGTTCCCGACTGCGGAGAACGGACAATCATGAGCGGCCTCGTCGTCTATTCGGCGCTTGCCAAGGTCGGACTTCGACCCGCCGTCATTCCGGAGTCGCAATTGGCGCCGCGGGTGTCGCAGACTGCCGCGAGAGTGCCATGAGCGAGCGCGCAGTAGTCTTCGTCGTCGATGACGATCCATCCATGCGCCGCTCGCTTGAGAGTCTTCTCAAGTCGGTAGGGCTCGACGTGCAGCTTTTCTCTTCGGCCCAGGAATTCATGGAGGCGGAGCGGCCCGACGTACCGGCCTGCCTCGTGCTCGACGTGCGGCTGCCCGGCATGAGCGGGCTCGCGTTTCAGGAGGAGCTTGCGAAAACAGGTGTCGCTCTCCCGGTCATCTTCATCACCGGACACGGCGACGTTCCGATGACCGTGCGTGCGATGAAGGCCGGCGCGGCCGAGTTCCTCACCAAGCCGTTCGACGATCAGGTGCTGCTCGATGCGATCCATGCGGCGATCGAGCGCGATCGCGCAAGGCGCCGCGACGCGGCGAGCCTCGCGGCGCTGATGGCGCGTTACCACCAGCTTACCGAGCGCGAGAGGCAGGTCATGAAGCTCGTCGTGGCGGGACGGGTGAACAAGCAGATCGCGGCCGAGCTCGGGCTGAGCGTCGTCACCGTAAAGGTCCACCGGGGGCAGGTGATGCGCAAGATGCGGGCGAAATCGGTTGCCGAGCTGGTGCGCATGGCTGACCGGCTCGGCCCGCCGGGCGCCGCTTAGCGCGTTATACCAAGGTGTAAGGGCAGCACGCCTGCGTGCAATGGGCAGGTGGCTCAGGGCGGCGTAGGCTGACCTCTCAACCGCGCGAGGCGAAATGCCCGAAGGGCCGCTCGTCGCGATCGTGGACGACGACAAGTCGATCCGCAACGCGACACAAGATCTGCTGAAGGCGGCGGGGTTCTCCACCGCCACCTTCGAAGACGCCGAAAGTTTTCTCGGTTCGGCGAGTCGCGCCAATGCGTCCTGCGTGGTCGCCGACATGCGAATGCCCGGAATGACGGGAGTGGAGCTATATCAAGCGCTCGTCACTTCGGGCGACGCCATTCCCACCGTCATTATCACGGCCCACCCGGAAGAGCTGACGCAAGCGCGCGCGCGCGAAGCGGGAATCACCTGCTATCTCACCAAGCCGTTCGCACCGGACGAGCTTCTCGAGTGTGTAAGCGAAGCGCTCGCGAAGTCGCAGACGCCCCGCCCTATACCAAAGTCTTAAGCGATTACCCGGCGCGGCAGTCGCCGGATGCCATTGCGCAATAAAGGTGTACCTCGTCACAATGGCGCGCCGATCGGCATGCGCTTAACGTTGAGGCATGACTCTCACGGCCTCGCCACAGTGGTCCGGGCGCCTTCCTCCCTCTCCTTGCTCCTCCTCCCAAGAGAGCGCCAGGGGTGGCGAGGCCCTTTTATCCCATCTCGATAGCAGTGAAAGGAGCCCTCGCATGAAAGCGGATCCATCCGTCGCGCGGCTGCGCTTCGATCGTTTCGAGCTCGATGAGGCTGAGGCACGGCTGACGTGCGACGGCGAACCCATAGCGCTGGCGCCGAAGCCTTTCGCGGTGCTTTGCGCACTGGCGCGCGAACCTGGGTGCCTCCTCAGGACCAACGATTTACTGGACAAGGTGTGGGGCCACCAGTTTGTCACGGACTCAGTGCTGAGAACGGCGATCAGCGAGCTACGGACGGCGCTCGACGACGATGCCCGCAAACCGCGCTTCATCGAGACGGTCTCGCGGCGGGGCTATCGCTTCATCGCGGCCACGATTGGCACGTCGTCGCAACCCGCGCCTGCCTTCGAGCGGAATGTCGCGGCTGGGCGCGACCATCCCGCCCTTACGGCACTCATGGCATTGTGCCGCGGCGATGCGGCGCTCGCCGACCTCATCCGCGCGGTCGCCGCCACGCTGGAGCGCGAGCCGCTTGTCCTCAGCGAGTCCTAGCACAGACGAGGCCGCGTATGAACCACATTGAGCAACGCCTGAGTGAAGCGTGTCGCCAGCACAACGAGGCGGTCGTCGCCAGACATCTGCACCAGCTGTTTCAGCGCCTGCCAATGCTATCGGGCTTCTGGCTGCACCCCGACCTCAAGGTTGCCGAGGTGGTCTTCACCTGGGCCGGCTACACCGCCGGCCGTGATCTCTACGATCAAGTGACGGAGTCGCTCGTCGAGCTCGCAGAGGAGCGTCCCCAGGCGGTGCAGCTCATGCGCGGGCGCACGTTTGCACGCGCGGTGCACTGATGCCGGCGAAGACCCGCGCAGATTGCCGGCACAGTCGCCGTATCACTGGCGCAATGCGCTGCGAAGAGCAGCGCTCCAATGCCATCGACGGCGTGATCATCCTCGACGTCAACCAGGCGAAGCGTGCTGCGAGCTTCGAGCCTTTTTGCACGCTGGTCGCCGCGCGTTGCGCCTATTGCCAAAACGTTGCCTGAGCATGAAGGCATCGGTCCTGTCTCGTACCGGCGGGCGCGTTGCCGACGCGCTCGCGCGCTTTCTCGCCGAGCCGATCAGCCGCCCTGCGGCGACCGGTGACGTGCTGGCGCTGTCGGCACTGCTGCGTCCGGGTGACGTCCTTCTCACCGAAGGCAACACGCGCGCGGCGGCGCTGGTGCGCCGCCTCACCCGCTCGCCGTGGGCGCATGTGTCGATCTACGTCGGCCCGCTGCAAGCGGCCAGCGATCCCCCCTGCATCGTCGAAGCGGGCATCAGCGTGGGCGTTCGTGCGGTGCCGCTCTCGCAATTCAAGGGGCAACGGGCACGCATCGTGCGTCCGTTAGGCTTGAATGAGACCGATCGCCAGCGCCTGGCGGACTGGCTCGTCGGCCATATTGGCGATCCGTACGACCTCGTCCATGCCTGGGCGCTCTGCCGCTGGTTCCTCAGGCTCCCCGCGCCGCGGACGATAGTGCTGGACGCGAAGCGCTTCATCTGCTCGAGCCTGCTCGTGCAGGCATTCCTCGTCGTCGGCCACCCGATCGCCGCCAGCCAGGCGCGCTCCGTCGTGCCGCGCGATTTCGAGAGCGCTGCGGGTTTCGAGGTCGTGAATGTGCCGCCGGCCTGACATGCCCGATTCGAACAACGCTTCCGGTTATTCGACCGAAGCCTGTTGCAAGCTCTCTCGACGTCGCCAGGCACTCTTCGCCGCGCATGCAGTCGAGCAGCATCAATGCGTCGTGGTGGCGCCCCATCTCGCGCTGACTCAATGCTGGCCTACTAATAAGCGAAACGCCCGGATCGCGTTCCGCTTTGGCTTGACGGCAAGTGCCTGGACGCGTCGCGGTGGCGGCACCGCGTGCCGACGAGCTTGCACGCGGAGCATCACGCCCGTGACGGCGGCGCTTGCAATCTTCAGCGAATTCCCACGCAACGCGGACGATTCGCTGACGACTTCACGGATTGCGGGGGCTAATGTACGCCGCATGACATCCACGCAAACGATCGGCGTCATCGGCGCCGGAACCATGGGTACCGGAATCGCGCAGGCCTGCGTGGTCGCCGGACTTTCGGTCGGGATGATCGATCTCGACGAGGAGCGTGTCACACGGGGGCGCGAGGCGATCGCGAATGGCCTGGGGCGCATGTTAAAGAAGGCAAAGCTGTCAGCTGCCGACCGGAACGCGGCGCTCGGGCGGGTGCGCGGCACCGCGAACTACGAGGCGCTAAGTAGCTGCGACTTTATCATCGAAGCAGCCACCGAGAACGGGGCGCTGGAGCTGCAGATTTTGCGCCAGATCGGCGATGTCGCCGCTGACACGGAACGTCCGCCACAACTTCCAAGGTACGACCCGTGCCCTCGACTGCTCAAGACATCGCGCTGAGCAGCGATTGCATGATGGACGGCAAAGTGCAAGCACGATGACAATCCGCGACATGCCAACCTAACCATGAAACAGTACAAGCCGCTCCTAAGCTCGGCACCAGCAAACAGCATCCTCAACGCGCAAAAGTTCCATTACCGGGACAGCGCGAGCACCGACATCCGCAAGACGTTCGCGAACTACGGACGCAACGCTTCAAAGCAAAACCAGCCGAGTGTCGCGACGAACGTTCGGACATTGACGAAGAGTCCGATCGACGCGACGCCGGAGTTTTGGTCGCTTGCGTCGCTGCGACGATCCTCGGGCTGACCGATTCGATGCAATATTACGCAAAGGAAAATGAACATGCTGACTCGATTCATTCAACGGTTGGGTCTCCGGATGTCCGTATGCCTGCTCGTAGCGGCGACCGGCAGCCTGGTGATGGCCGAAGCCCCCGTCCGCGCCGACGAGGGCAAGATCGAGGCCATCGAGATCTATCGCGCACCCGACAACAATCCGGTCAACGGCGGAACCTTGATCGGCGGTATCGCCGGTGGCGTGATCGGCCACCAGATTGGGAGCGGCCGTGGGAACACGGCGGCGACCATCGCCGGCGCAATCGGCGGCGCGGTCGTCGGAAACGAAATCGAGAAAAAGCAGGAGCAGGCGATGCGATACCACATCACCGTGCGACTCGATTCGGGCAGCTCGCTGATCGTCGAAGACACGCGCGACCCCAACCTGCGGGTGGGCGACCGTGTGCGGATCGAGGACGGCCACCTCTATCGAATCTGAGCACGGGCAAGACCGGTGTCGCGCCTGACGACGGCGCCCATCAGCTCGTCAGTGTGAAGGCTCCCCTTCATTAGCGCCTCGGCCTTGCCTTCGCGTACGATTCGCGACCGCCTGCTCGGCGGAAGCTTCGCTGAAGGGCGCGTCGACGATCGGCAGCCCCGTGACATAGATCGCGTATTGCCTGGCTACCGCTTCGATGCGCGAGCAGGGTCCGACCAGGATCGGGGAAATGAGACCCAGACGCGCCGCGTCGACTGCCCCTTCGAGCGAGCTTCGGTCACAGGGGTGCGCCACGGCAGCGGGCGTGGGAGGCAGCGATCTGCAGGAGTCCAGCAGGCGCTGATATTTCTCATGACTGCGTTCCGGACCACGTTCTCTTTCTGCTATGGCTAGTTCTCCGCCGCCGGTTTCTGCGGGAGCGGTGCAAGCTGGACGTCCAGGGTTGTCCGCTTGCCGTTCCTCATGATGTCGATCGGTACGTGCGTTCCCGGCTCGGTACCGACCGCGATGTTCGTCACATCCTGCGGATGGCGCACGTGCTTTTCGCCGACCCGTTCGATGAAGTCGCCAGGTGCGATCCCGGCCCGATCGGCGGGCCCACCGCGATCCACGGCCACAACTACCGCGCCCTCACCGCCCGGCGGCACTCGCGCGGACAACCCGAACCAGCCTCGAGCGACGTGTCCATTCGCTTTGAGGTTCGCGACGACGGTTTGCACCAAGTCGACCGGTATCGCGAAGCCGATGCCCTCGGATCCGCCGCTGTGCGACAGGATCACGGCGCTAATCCCCACGAGGCGGCCCGCCGTGTCGATCAGCGCACCGCCAGAGTTACCGGGATTGATCGCTGCGTCGGTCTGAATGTAGTTGTCGACTGGGTTCACGCCTCTGCGCACGACCGCGCTGATGATGCCCTGCGTCACGGTCTGGCCGATGCCGAGGGGATTGCCTATCGCCAGCACGACATCGCCGACCGCCACGTCGTTGACGTCGGCCACCGCGATCGGCCGCAGTCCTTCCGCGTCTATCTTGAGCAGCGCAATGTCCAGTTCGCGGTCGGCACCGATGATGCGGGCCAGATACAAGGTGCCGTCCGCCAGCGCGACGGCGAGCTCGGATGCGTCCTCGACGACGTGATAATTGGTCACGATGTAGCCGTCCGAATCCAAGATGACGCCCGACGCAAGGCTCTTCACCGACGACTTGGCGTTGATGCCCAGCAGTCCAGCCGAAGCATGGGCCGCGTGCACCGTCACTACCGAAGGGGCTGCGCGAGCGACTGCGCCGCGATAGCTCACGATCGCGACCGGCTCTTGCGTATGCGCCTGAGGCGAGATCGCCACGCCGGCTGGCGGCGCGGCGTGCGACACAGGACCGCCGGCTGCGACAACGAGCGCGACTCCGATCAAAAAAGTCAAGAATCGCTTCACTCTGTTCTCGAGTACTTGTCGCCCAGTGTAACGCCAGTGGCGCGCCGAGTCATCAGCGAATGGTCGCTATTCCGTCCAAATTGGATGTGCCGGGGGCTCGTTTCCGGCCCGGCGGTCGACCGTGAAGCCCCGTAAGCGGCGCGCGCTTCAGGAATGCCGACTCTCGGCCGAGGGTCCGCACGCGCTTCCCTGTCCTCCGCCTGAGCGGTTCGATGCCTTCCCGGTATTGCCGCCACAACTCGTCGGTGATCTCGCGAGCAAGATCTTGTAGTAGAGGTTTTGCTTCTCGACTGGCCCCCGCATGCCGAGCGCTTGCGCCAGGCCGCGGCAAGCGCAAACGCCGCGAATTGCCTATGATACGCACCGGAGGCGAGCGAAACTGTCGCTCGGTGGATCAAGTCGAGGAGCACCGCGATGTCGAGCCAGGTAGCATCGTTAGCGACTCGCGACCTTGTCAAGGGATCGAGCCGTCCGATCGAAGATGCCGCCCGAGCCGACGCGTTGCGCCTGCTCGTCACGCGCTTCTCGGTGAGTCCCAAGCACCTCGGCGAGCCGGGCCCATCGGACGACGAGCTTTCCTTGGTGGCTCT
>Ga0074045_10003301_pt1 | contig 14554 bp, 16 predicted proteins | sample BogForMeECP23OM2_FD_94442 | JGI IMG/M metagenome (GOLD analysis project Ga0074045, IMG submission 94442) | Bog forest soil microbial communities from Calvert Island, British Columbia, Canada - Bog Forest MetaG ECP23OM2 | ecosystem: Environmental > Terrestrial > Soil > Wetlands ... | reverse complement strand
ATCGACAAGGACAAGCTGACCGAACTCGACGCCACCGCCTGGGAGCTTTACCACGTTGCCCAGGATTTCACGGAGAATCACAACGTCGCAGGGAAGAATCGCGCAAAACTGATCGAGATGATCGCCATGTGGTACGTCGAGGCAGGCAAGTACAAGGTCATGCCCATCGATTCGCGCGGCACTCAGCGATTTGCCGACGAGCGCCCGAAAATCGCGATCGACCGAACATCGTACGTGTTTTACCCTCACACACAGGGAGTGCCGACAAACGCCACTGCCAATGTACTCAACCGCCCTCACAGTATCACCGCAGATGTGGAAGTCCCCGGGGAGGGCGCCGAAGGCGTGCTGCTCTCCCAGGGCGGCAGTGACGGCGGCTACTCCTTGTATGTTCAGGACGGCAAGCTCCGCTATGCTTACAACTACGTCGGACGGAACCTCTATTACGTCGAATCTGTCGAGGCCGTCCCCGCAGGACGTCACGAGTTGCGCTTTGAGTTCGAAGTGACAGGCAAACCCGACATCGCCAACGGCAAAGGAGCGCCCGGCAAGGGCCAGCTCTACTTCGACAAAAGGCTGGTCGGACAAAGCAACATTGACCTGACCAACCCGCTCGCTATCGGCTTGCTCAGCAGCATAGTCTGCGGCGTGGACCTTGGCTCTCCGGTGACTCCTGAATACAAACCGCCGTTTCCGTTCACCGGCACGATCCACAGCGTGACTCTGGATGTGAGCGGCGAGCTGATCAGAGACACCGAAGCAGAGGTGCGGATGATCCTGGCGCGGCAGTAGATTCATCCGGGTTGCGAGTTCGTCAGGGACTGAAATACTGCGGGAGGAAAATCTGATACGGATTACTGAAGTCATGGCCGGCACAACACCAGGAGGGTGAAAGCTGTGGAGGATTTATTGGCGCGCGTCATTGAAAATCTAATCGCTCGGGTGAGTGGACCCATGAAATTCCGACTGATCATCCAACCGCTCATGGCTGCCGTCTTCGCCGTGAGGGACGGGCTAAAAGATGCTCGTGAGGAACGGCCTCCCTACTTCTGGGCCATTTTCACACGTCCGGATCAGCGGTCGGGCATGTTGAGAGATGGCTGGAAATCCGTGGGCAAAATCTTCGTTATCGCGATTATTATCGACCTGGTTGAGCAGTTCATTGTCTTTCGGTGGTTTTATCTTGGAGAGGCTCTCCTTGTTGCATTTATTCTTGCTTGCATCCCGTATCTGTTGATCCGGGGCCCTGTGAACAGGATAGCGCGGGTCAAACAGCGCAGCGCAGCAGGCGGCAAAAGACCGTGAGGACAAGTCACACAAACATGAGCCTGGGCAATACATCATGAAAGGAAGGATGATTCGGATGGCAGAGATAGATGAGGAAACCACTAAAGAGCCTTCCAGTATTCAACTCGCTTTGGAGCGCACAAGCCTCTCGCACGAACGAACGCTGATGAGTTGGGTCAGAACAGCGACATCGTTGATCACTTTCGGTTTCACCATTTACAAATTTTTTCAGTTGGAGCTGCAAAATCGCCCTCCACTTCAAGGTGTCATTGGACCACGCCAGTTCGCGGTATTGATGATCTCTATCGGATTGTTCTCACTCATGGCGGCTACCATCGAGTATCGGGTGTATAGAAACGATCTGCGAAGACGGTACGCCGGGCACCCCCCCTTATCGCTGGTGGGAGTGGTCGCTGCATTGGTGTCACTCCTTGGGCTTCTGGCTCTCGCTGCGGTTCTCTTCAGAATGTAACCGTTGGTAACTGCCAGGTCGTCTCGACGGGAGAGAAAGATCCAAAAGGCGCTTGATAGTTCAGACACACTCAATTGAATCCTCATAATCTATCGCAGGAAAGACAAAACAAGCCATGAGAAAAGCAAGTGAAACGAAAACGACGATGAAACGAACAATATTGACGGCTTTGGTGTTGGGCGCAGTACTGTTACTCACACAAGGGAGTGGTGTCGCACGCGCGGCCTCTGCCGCCGGGATCGACGCCGACGTTGACGCTGCGTTGATGAAGCTCTACGAGGAACAACCTGTAGCAAAGATGCTTGCGGAGAAGGCCGTTGCTGTCCTGGTCTTTCCGAACATGGTCAAGGCGGGCTTTTTAGTGGGCGCACAATATGGCGAGGGCGCTCTCCTGAAGAAAGGCAGGACGGTGGGATACTACAACTCTGTTGCGGCGTCATACGGTCTGCAGGCAGGCGCTCAAACCTTCGGCTATGTACTCTTCCTGATGACGAACTCCGCAGTCCACTATCTCAATCGGAGCGCCGGCTGGGAAATCGGAGTCGGCCCGAGCATCGTTGTGGCGGACGAGGGCATCGCCCGAACGCTGACGAGCACGACGCTCAAGCCCGATGTCTACGCCTTCATCTTCGACCAGAAGGGTCTAATGGCAGGACTCGGGATCCAGGGCTCGAAGATTACGAAGATAAGGAAGTGAGCGGCTGGGGATAGTCCAGGAAAAAACGGGCCAATCGACTTCGACGCTGGACTCGATCGATGTCAACTCTGTGAAGCTCGACGCTCTTCACCGGATTTGCATCTAATGCGGGGCTGGACCTTGCGGGGCGGCTGGAACTCATACTATCTTGCGTTCAAGTTGATACCAACAATCCATGGAAAACCGGTCATGCTTGCCACTGATGCGGGGTTCTTTTCCATGGTTGCCAGGGAGCGCATCAGTTGATCCTCTACCGCCTCAATGCTGTTGAATACTGCATTGCGGAAACTGTTTTCCCGGATGCTATCCCAAATGTGCTCCACGGGGTTGAGCTCAGGACTGTAAGGGGGAAGGAAGATCAGGGCCACATTGTCGGGCATACTGAGTGTCTTTGCCTTGTGCCATCCCGCGCCGTCCATGATCATAAGAATGAACTCATCTGGATGCCGGTCGCTCACTTCCCGCAAGAAAATGGACATAGCCTTATCGCTGACCTCGGGCATGATCAAGGAATCCATCGCGCCGTCATGGGGGGATGCCGCAACGTACGCGTATGTGTACTCGCGCACGATCTGATTGGGCACATGAGGCCGCATTCCGCCTCACTTCTTTGATCGCGGGCCAGCGGAACGACCAATATTTTCCTCTAAATCACCAATTACCCCAGGAACTGAGCGAGCCCCTTTCTCTTTCTTAGTAGCGGCTTTATATTCTTTTTCGTGCAGGCGGCGCAAGTGCGACTCTTTCGAAACAGCGCAAAAGTCAGCTCGAAATGTCGAAGTTGACAATCTCGCGCCTTTTTCGGCATAGCTCAATTATGATTGTACCAAGCTATCATTCCAGCAATATTAAGCGTGCAGCTATTATTCATTAACGCCTCTCATGCGTAAGTCAGACTGATTTGTTTTCCTTTTCCCGGGCCCGAAAGAGGTCGAAGGCTGAATGGACGTGGAAGATCTCAAAGGCGGGCTTGTGGCATTGGAAGTCGAGCGGGCGAAAGAGACCCAGTATGTATGACATGGCTTTGTATCCATGAACGGCGAAGCGAGGAGTTTTGCGCATGAAGCAGAAAGCGCCCACCAGCTACGATCTTCGAAGCAAGGCCGAAAAAGCATTGAATTCGGTGGAAGATTCCTCCATCGACTGCTCCGGTGAGGATATGCGCCAGTTGATCCACGAGCTTCAAGTCCATCAGGTTGAGCTCGAGATCCAAAACGAGGAACTGCGCAGCGCGCAAGCACAGCTCGAAGAATCCCGCACGCGCTATGCCGACCTCTACGACTTTTCTCCCGTCGGCTATCTGAGCTTCGATCAGCAGGGCTTGATAGTTGAAGCAAATCTCACTGCTGCAAAACAATTGAACACGGAAAGAGCCATCCTCCTCAAGAAGCCTTTCTTCTTGTACCTTCTCAAGGGCGACGGGGACGCATTTCGTTTGCATCTGGCGCAGGTCTTCAAGACCAGAGAACGGCAGACCTGCGAAGTGAAGCTGAATCCAAGAAAGTCAGAAGGGGTTTTCGCCAGGCTCGATAGCATATTCATTGTGGATGCAAGCGGTAAGAGCGTTGCAAGGACTTCCATAATCGATATATCATTTTCCAAGCGCGTCGAGGAAGTGCTTAAGCGAGCTCATGGCGAATTGGAAGATCGGGTTGCGGAGCGTACCATCGAGCTTGCCACTGCGAACGAGCAGCTAAGGCGCGAGATGGAAGAGCGCGAGCGGGGAGAGCATGCCCTTGCAGAGTCACGGGCGCAGATTGTTGCAGCAGTCGATAGCACAAACGACTTCATATGGTCTGTGGACCCGGTAAACTTCGGGGTAGTTACCTGGAACAGCGCGTTTGGAGATTATTTTCTGAAAAGCCGAGGTATCGAACTGCGCGTTGGTATGACTCCGGAGCAACTGGTACCACCCGAATTCGTAACCCTCTGGAACGATCTCTTCTCGCGCGCGTTGAACGAGGGTTCTTACACAGCGGAATATTGCGTTGTCGCCGGTAATATTATCCTCCTGCTCTCCTTCAATCTTCTAAAGCGGGATGGAGATGTGTTCGGGATATCGATATTCGGAAAGGATATCACAGAGCGCAAAAAGATGGAGAAACTGCTGCAAGACAGGCTGACGGAGATCGAGATTCTCAAGAAACAACTGGAACAGGATAATATCTCTTTGCGGGATGAAGTAAAGCTGCTATCTCCGCATGCGGAGATAGTTGCCCAAAGCCCCGCTATGCAGAAGATACTCGTCCAGGTCCACCAGGTGGCCCCGACGGACTCCACGGTGCTGATCACTGGTGAGACCGGCACCGGCAAGGAACTGATAGCTCGAGCGATACATAATCTCAGTAACCGGAAGGCTCTGCCACTTGTGATAGTTAACTGCGCATCACTTCCTCCTTCGCTTATCGAGTCTGAACTGTTCGGGCGTGAAAAAGGTGCTTATACGGGCGCCATGTCGCGAATGGTTGGCCGGTTCGAGATAGCCGACCGGTCCACGATTGCCCTGGATGAGATAGGTGATCTCCCTCTCGAGATTCAGGCTAAACTCCTCCGTGTCCTTGAGGAACGCCGCTTCGAGCGCCTGGGCTCCACAAAATCCATATCTGTCAACGTCCGCATCGTTGCGTCCACCAACCGGGACCTCGAGCGGATGGTTCAGACGGGCAAGTTCCGAAAGGATCTATACTATCGTCTAAAGGTCTTCCCGATCAGGATCCCGCCGCTTCGCGAACGCCCTGAGGATATCCCCCTTCTGGCCTGGTCGTTCATTCACCACTTCGAGAATCAGATGGGAAAACGCATCCAGAGCATTCCAAAGCGGGCTCTGGAGTCACTGGTGCACTATTCCTGGCCCGGCAATGCGCGGGAACTCCGCAATTTCATTGAACATGCGATGATCGTAAGCTCGGGCACAAGCCTGGAACTGCGCCCCCCTGTGGTTGCCCTGCAAGAGATGTTCGACGAGGGGGGGAAACTCGAAGACCTCGAGCGTCGGCACATCCTGCGCGTGCTGGAGGAAACCGGCTGGCGAGTATCTGCCAGGGGCGGGGCCGCCGAAATACTGGGGCTCAAGCCTACCACCCTGGAAGCAAGAATGAAAAAACTAGGGATCCGAAGACCCTGAATGGTTGTCCCAACAGATTGGGAATTTCCCAAAATATTAGGGCCAAATCCAGCCAACAACTCCTTTTCAAGCAAAGCCTACCCGGGTAAAATTCCCCAGATTCCAGTGCCTTACAACATTTATTCCTTCGCTTTTTTGCCTGGCATGAATTTCGCTATATCTATCGGTCAAAGCGGAGTCAACTCCGATCATTTTCCAACCGCAGGATGGTGCATCGAGCCAGCCTGCCTACGCTGATGTATTAGCACTGATTGCCAGAGTTATCTCCACCCTGATGGGGCGGGGCGATTGTGTGTCACCCTGCGGATTATCCTGTCTGATGTTTTTCGAGAACAAAAGCGATCCGAAGCTTTCGCCGGCCAGTAATGGAAGGAAAGAGATGATTCATTCAAGCCTGCGCATGAAGTTCACGCCCGAAAAGCTTCCCGAAGTCCGTGAGATTTTGTGCTCAATGGTTGAGCGAATACGAGTCAGCCAGGGATGTCTGGGGTGCGATGTCTACCAGCATATGCTGGAACCCGGCGTTATACTGTTTGAGGAGTGGTGGGATAACCATGCCGACCTTGGCCGGCATCTCCGGTCGGACCTGTATCGACGGGTCATCCTGGTGATCGAGATGGCAATGGAATATCCCTCGGTGAAGTTCAGCGAAATTAAACAAACAACCGGCCTGGAGATGGTCGAAAAGTCGCGGAGGGGCCTCTTGCCAAGCTCCGAGCTCTAGAGGATCGTTCAGCCGCAAGGTCAGTATGTATAGCTCGATCAGTTCTGTTTTATGGAGACCTTTTATACTGCGAAGAAGATCATGAAAAAACTACTCATCTGTTTACTGACCATTACCTGGATATTGTGCAGCGCGGCTTTATGCACAGCTGATGAATTCCGTACTGAAAGTATCCAATGCGATTCATGTACAGTCTCCATGTTCATTCCACTCGTTTATGCCAATACCCCGGAAGCTGCACAAGACAAAGCCAGGCAGGAGATTGCACTTGCAGGCCCCGAAACCGGAACACCCAGGATAGAGATTCCCGAGACGTTCTTTGATTTCGGAGACGTAAAGGATGGCGACGATTACGTTCACCCATTTACGGTCAGGAATTTGGGGACGGGGGTGTTGGAAATCGAAGACGTTCTTCCCGGCTGAGGCAGCTCGGTGGCCGGGTTTGATCGGTCCACTCCTCCGGGTCAAGAGGGGAAAATAGCAATCAGGCTTAACCCGAAAGCATGTCAAAGCGGTGCGAAGAAGACAGCAATCGTCATCTGCAATGACCCTCAGAACAAAACGTTCCAACTTATAGTCCAAGGTCGATTGCAATAGGAGCCTTTCGGCCGAAGTTTCCAGGATTAAGCGTTAACAGCTCCGGACAGGCAGGGAACATGGATATCAGCTTCAGTCGGGAACCTGATAAAACCTTTGTAGTGAGGCTTGGTGGCCGATGGAGTATTGCCGATGGTCTCCCCTCTACGGAGGAACTCCAAAGGCAAATTGCATCAGATCCATCCCCCGAGCGGGTTGCATTCGACGGACGGGAGCTAGGGCACTGGGACAGCAGTCTGCTGACGTTTCTAATTAAGCTGACCAATTTCTGCAGCGAGAAATCCATCCACGTCTCCAACCAAGGGCTTCCCGAAGGGGTGGCACGACTCATCGATCTCGCTTCCGCTGTCCCGGAAAAAAAGGATGCGCGCAAAGAGAGCGGTCGGGCGCCGTTTTTGTCCAGAGTGGGAGAGGCCACTCTGGAGGCTGTTAAATCGGCAGGTGAGATGCTGGCTTTTATCGGCGAGGCATTCCTTGCGTTTATGAAGCTCCTCCGGGGGAAAGCCCGATTCCGCCGCTCCGACCTGACGCTGCTGATCCAGGAGTGCGGCGCCCAGGCGCTGCCGATAGTGTCCCTCATCAGCGTATTGGTGGGCCTGATCCTGGCCTTCGTCGGGGCTGCACAGTTGAAAATGTTCGGGGCCCAGATCTATGTGGCAGACCTCGTCGGTATTGGGATGGCGCGCGAGATGGGCGCAATGATGACGGCAATCGTTATGGCCGGACGCACCGGGGCCGCATTTGCCGCGCAGCTTGGAACAATGGAGGTAAATGAGGAAACTGATGCATTAATAACCCTTGGCATTTCACCCATGGAGTTTCTCGTTTTACCCCGGATGCTGGCGCTGGTCTTCATGCTGCCCCTGCTATGCCTGTACGCCGACCTTATGGGAATCCTGGGCGGCGGGATAATCGGTGTCGGACTGCTAAATATTTCGCCGGCTCAGTACTACCATGAAACTGTAGCGGCTCTGAATTTGACGCAGTTTGTAGCCGGTTTGATCAAGGCGGGGGTATTTGGCGTCCTGGTCGCACTCTCGGGATGCCTGCGTGGAATGCAGTGCGGCCGCAGCGCTTCAGCGGTTGGTGAGGCGGCGACCTCGGCGGTTGTGACCGCAATCGTTTCCATCATAGTCTCGGACGCCATCTTGACCGTAATCTATAACAGAATTGGCGTGTAGGTCATCTATGGAAAATCATGCGAACAAGACGAAAGCCCGCATCGAAGTGCGCGACCTCACCATGGCATACGGAAGCTTTGTGATTCAGCGCGATCTCAGTTTCACTGTAAACAGCGGTGATATTTTCATAGTCATGGGTGGGAGCGGATGCGGCAAGAGCACACTTCTCAGGCACCTCGTCGGTCTAAAAGCACCTGCTAAGGGAAAGGTTTTCTATGATAACGTGAGTTTCTGGGATTCCGAGTCCGCCGGGAAAGAGGCCCTCATGAGGCGCTTTGGAATCCTCTACCAGAGCGGGGCATTGTGGAGCTCCATGACACTGGCTGAAAATGTGGCACTCCCTCTTGGTGAATATACTCGGCTGAGTCCATCGCAGATAAAAGAGCTGGTTTCCTTGAAACTCGCCCTTGTCGGGCTCGCAGGGTTTGGGGAATTCTACCCTTCCGAGATCAGCGGCGGGATGCGCAAACGTGCCGGCCTTGCCCGTGCCATGGCCCTTGATCCGGATATCCTCTTTTTCGACGAACCCTCGGCCGGACTGGACCCGATCAGCGCAAGGCGCCTCGACGAACTCATCCTGGAACTCCGTGACAGCCTGGGGGCCACAGTCGTGGTCGTCACGCACGAGCTGGCAAGCATCTTTGCCATCGGAAACAACTCGGTCTTTCTAGATGCGGAAACCAGGACCATGACTGCGGTCGGGGATCCCAACAAACTCCTGGCGGAAAGCAATGACCCCAAAATTCGGAGCTTCCTGACCAGGGGTGAGCAATGAAAAACACGATGATTCCGGGCGGCGGTCGCCTGGCAGTGCATCGCGGCAGGCGATAATCCTGAACCTTCCAGAAAAGGCTCGGAGAACAATGAGCAAACAGGCGAACACAAAACTGATTGGTGGGTTTGTTGTAGGGGCGATAGTGCTGACCGTGACCGGAATACTGCTTTTCGGGTCCGGCAAGTTCTTCAAGCATGAGAGAAAATTCGTCCTCTTTTTTCAAGATTCCGTGAAAGGGCTAAATATCGGCGCGCCGGTGGATTTCAAAGGCGTCAAAGTCGGGACGGTAACAGACGTCAAGATCGTTTTGAACAAAAAGGACCTTTCCCTCCTGATTCCAGTCACTATAGAGATCGACCCGGACCGGATTACCTTTGACGAGAGAATGAGCGAGCTGGGAAAACTTGTCGAAAAAAGAGGAACGAAAACGTTTATTCAACTGCTGATCAAAGAGGGACTTAAAGCGCAGTTGGCCATGCAGAGCCTTGTGACGGGCCAGCTTGGCATCCACCTGGATTTCTATCCGGACAAGCCTATAAGGCTGGTTGGCGCCTACCCCGACTATACGGAAATTCCCACGACCGAGTCGAGCCTTTCGGCGCTTGAAAATAAACTAGAAAATTTACCGCTGACAGAAATTGCCGACAAGGTTGAAAAAACTCTGGACGGAATCGAGAAGCTGGTTAACTCGCCCGACCTCAAAGAGACTTTGGTCTCTATTCATCAGACAGTCGATGAAGCTCATGTGTTTCTGCGAAATTTGGATAGCCAGGTAAAGCCATTGGCGACAAGTACGCAACTCACCCTGAGTGAAGCAAAAAAGCTGTTCAAAAATGGCGCGCAATTAGCCAGTGACCTCGACTCGCGTATTCCAAAGCTTATAGCCAGTCTGGAAGATACCTCCAAATCAGCCGGCGTAACCATGAAGTCGGCAGATAATGCTATTGAAAGGTATGCCGGAGCGAACTCCCCCATTCGCTCCGAACTGATAAACACCCTGAACGAGTTTTCCGCTGCGGCTCGTTCCTTTCGCGTTTTGGCTGAATACCTGGAAAACCATCCCGAAGCTCTAATCAAGGGCAAAGGCAAGTAACAGAGCAGAAGAGGCGACCGATTGCTCCGGGCAAATGAGAAAGGAAAACGCATGGCAAATAAACCTTTAAATTTGGGGATTGCGGCAGTCTTCCTGCTTTCTTTACTGTTCCTTTGCGGGTGTGCTTCGAAGCCGCCCAATTACTACGTCCTGCATTCGCTTCAAAGCGATGCACCGGGTGTAAAGTTGGTGAGAGCAGAGAACGATCTGACCATAGGGGTGGGTCCCATCAAGATTCCCGAGTATCTTGACCGACCGCAAATGGCCACCAGGACTACCCCAAACAGCCTCCAATTCGCCGAGTTCGACAAATGGGCTGAATCTTTGGAGAAGAACCTGACCCGTGTCCTTGCCGAAAATCTTTCCGTATTGCTCTCAACAGATCGAGTCGTCGTTTTTCCATGGGCTGGATCCACGCACGTTTTGTACCAGGTAACCGTGGACGTGGCACAGCTGGAATATACGCCAGACGGCAAGGTCACTCTCGTCGCTGGCTGGAGCGTTTTCGGCGATGACGGCCAAAAACAGCTCATGATGAAGCGGTCAAAGCTCACCGTGCCCGTTCAGTCCACCGGGTTTGAGGCAATAGCCTCCGCGCAGAGTCGAGCAGTCGAGGATCTGAGCCGCGAAATTGCGCTTGCGATCAAGTCTTTGCGCTAAGGCAGCATCCTCACCCTTATGGGAGCTGCGGGGAAAACGCAGACCCACAAGGTGGGAAGGGAGGTGAAACAATTCAAGAGGTCAAGAAGGGCGACCAGGTAGTGTTGCAGGTAACGGAAGCTATTGCCCTGGAAGTCGAGAAAAAATGAACTCTAAAGATCCGATACTTGCAGGTTTCATTTGTCTTTTTTCGTAACGGCAGTCCAGGTTCGGCTCTGCGAAAGAATTGGTGGGTTGGAAGCAGCAGAAGGCCCAGTCTGGACGAGTGTAGAATTTCACAGAAGAACGCACAGAAATGAAGGAGAGTATCATGAAGAATTACGGATTGAGAGCTGTTTGTCTGGTGATGGTCGGTCTTTTCGTTTTCTGCGGCGGCCTTGCCTTTGCTCAGAGCAAGGAAAATCTGGGGCTTCCCTGGGACGGCCTTATCAAACTCTCGGCAGGCTCCTTTGGGGCGGGTATCGGTATTAGCTGGGGAAGCGGAACACTCACCCAGGCCGGCAAAGACTATCCCCTCAAGGTGGAAGGCCTGACTGTCGGGACTGTCGGCATCTCCAAAGCAACTGCGTTGGGCACGGTTTACAATTTGAAAAACATCAACGACATTAATGGAACATATACCGCGATCGGTATGGGCGCCACGGTTGGCGGCGGTGGATCCGCAATCGCAATGAAGAACGCCAATGGAGTCATCATCCATGTCAACACTACCACGGAAGGGGTCAGTTTCACATTTGGAACATCTGGTGTAACGATCACGCTCCAGCAGTAGAGGATTCCGGCAACCAAAGGATTGTAGGATTACCAAGAGAGTGGCCTTTCGCATAAAAGTATCGGACCAGAAGACCGCCTCTTTTCCTGACAGTCGATTGAGAACAGGCCTGTGTTTCAGTACCAGTGTCTGCATGCCTCCGGGAAAATCACCGGGGCATGCCGACTCTAAGGGGGCGCGTGTCACTCCAGTGGACCGGCAGTGGCAAACGATTCTGATTCTACGTCAACCACATTGCCGGTTGGGAGAACGACCGGAACAATTGGCAATCCAAATAAATTGGCGCTTTTCAACAACTGACTAACTGATAAAACTGAAACATCTTTATCCGCAATTATAAATGTTACCTGACACTAGGAATGTGTCGGAGATAAAACGCAATTGAGATTTCAGGATTTCAGAGTCACCGTTGAATGGAGAAAGAGGGGAAAATAATGAAAGGGCAGAGAGTAATGTCCAAATGTTTTTGTTTATTTGCAGTGCTGTCAATCGTATCGGCGCTGCTTTTGCCGGCTCTTGCCGGAGCACAGGAGTACCCGATCATGAACCGGGTTGCAGACAAAGTCATTCAGAAATACCTGAACGCGTCCTGCGAGCAGTTGTGGGAAGAAAGAGGCCAGCCCAAACCGGCGATGGAACAGGAAGCCGTCCAGTTGCTGCGAGACGATCCCCAGATGCGCCAGGCATTCATCGACAAAGTAGCGGCTCCCATTGCCAACAAAATGTTCGAATGCGGCATGATTCCATAAACGTCGCAGGCCGCCGCTACGATTCGACAGCTGGTCGCGTAGGATTGCATAGGTATGAAAAGAGGGGAAAGTCATGATCAAAAATAAGCCTTTCTGGAGCGTGCTATTGATTGCGCTCACACTGGGTGTGTTCTTGGTCGCGAGTGGAAACGCCGCTGAGACGAAGAAGGGATCTAAAGCTTCGAAGCCCGCCAAATCGACGGGCAAGGAAGCCCCGCCCCCCGTTAAGATGGAGCTCGAGCCGAAGGCCATCGAGATACTGAAGGCTGCATGCGATAAGTTGGCCGCTGCCCGCACGATGAGCTTCACAGCGGTGGTCACTTACGAGAGTCCCAGCCGACTCGGTACCCCCCTCGCCTACACCACAAAATCGGAGGTCAGCCTGAAACGGCCCGACAAGCTCCGGGTGGTGACTGTCGCGGACGGTCCACCTTCGGAGTTCTACTATGACGGCAAGGCGATGGTCGCCTTCGCCCCGGCCGAGAACCTGATCGCGATTGCCCAGGCTCCGCCTACCATTGATGCTACGCTTAAAGCTGCCTACGACACTGCCGCGATCTATTTCCCGTTCACCGATTTAATTGTAGCCGATCCCTACAAGGACATTGCCGATGGGCTGGTGTTGGCCTTCTACATCGGCCAGTCCAAAGTAGTAGGCGGAACGACGACGGACATGGTGGCCTATGCCAATAACGATGTCTTCGTGCAGGTCTGGATCGGAACCGAAGACAAGCTGCCCCGGATGGTCCGGGCGGTCTACCGCACTGACGCAGCGCGACTTCGGCACCAATTGGAACTCTCAAACTGGAAGTTGGAATCAGCCGTAACGGAGGATGTTTTCGCCCCGAAGAATGCGGGGAATGCCAAACCCATCCCCTTTGCCCATCCCAATGCCAAGTCCGCACAGGGTGACAAGACTCCGGCCAAAGGCAAGCCATCCAAGGGCAATTAAGGAGGTAAAAATCATGAAAAAGATCTTTGTTTGTTTTCTGAGTCTTTCGATTGTGGCGATCTTTTCCGTAATGGCCATGGCTTGGTCGCATGGCGGTAGTTGGGGAGGCCACAGCTGGGGTGGCGGCGGGTCCTTCGGCCACTCAAACGCCTTCGGCGGCAGTACATCGCACGCTTGGGGGGAGGGTACCTCTCACACCAATGCATACGGCGGCAGCACCGAGCATGCTTATGGGCAAGGCACCTCTCATACCAATATGTACGGAGGCAGCGCAACGCACTACGAAGGAGGAGGCTGGTCGAAGACCGGCGCCTACGGTGGGACGGCCTACGGCGATGCCCACTACGGCGGTGCATACTACCATCCGCCAGGTGCAGCCTACGCTGGCTACCATCCGCCTGTCGTAGTGAACTCTTACGGAGCCGGGTGCTACAACTGCGGAGGCTGGGCTACAGCCGGCGCAGCCGCTGCAGGAGCGGCAGTCGGCATGATGGCCGGCGCAGCAGCGACTTCCAGCGCCTACTCTGCTGGTGTCGCGACGGGCATGGCTGCCAGCCCCACCTACGTCATGGGAGCGATCTATGCGACGTTGCCTTCCGGCTGCATCACACCCGGCGTCCAGGGGGGAACCTACTACCTATGCGGCAATACATGGTTCCAGCCGTCCTATGGCGCAAACGGCGTTTATTACACCGTGGTTACTGCTCCATGAGGCTGCCCGCAGCTTCTAAGGAACCTGACACACTTAGAGCAGGCGCTGACGCTGGACGAATCGCCTGATGCCCGTCGGACCAGTAGGCCAGGCGTCCGATTGGGTTTTGAATCCTCTCAAAAACGATGGAGTGCGGAGATGGGCCCGTCTGACGAGAGACAACCCTCAATGGAATGACAAAGGAGGACACATGATCAGGAAAAAACTCTTCAGCGGATTGTGTTTGGTAGTGAGCCTCTTCCTGCTTGCGACATGCCCGGCCCGGGCGCAGGAGAGTTCTGCGGAATCTTCCAATTCAGGCGATGATGCCAGGGCCCTTCTCAATAAAACTGCCGATTTCCTCTCCAAGGCCGGACAGTTCAGCGTAACGATTCGCGCTGGGTATGATGCGGTACAGGAATCCGGTCAGAAAATCGAGTTCGGGGAGATCCGAAAAGTCACTCTTCGGCGTCCCGACCGATTCCGGTCAGATATCGAGCGAAGTGATGGCGAAAAGGGACTGGCGATCTTTGATGGAAAAGATATCATCATCTTTAACGAAAAAGACAAGGTCTATGCGAAAGCCTCCGGTCCGGGTGACCTGGACAGCGCTGTGACCTATCTCCTCAAGGATCTCGGGATTCCTTTGCCTTTGGCTATGATGTACCTGTCGAGGCTGCCTTTGGAGATAGAAAGCAGGGTTCGCTCAGTCGAAACCGTCGAACAGACCACCATAATGGATGTCCCGTGTGTTCAACTTGCGGCTCGGACCGATGACGT
>Ga0074045_10003300_pt1 | contig 14555 bp, 11 predicted proteins | sample BogForMeECP23OM2_FD_94442 | JGI IMG/M metagenome (GOLD analysis project Ga0074045, IMG submission 94442) | Bog forest soil microbial communities from Calvert Island, British Columbia, Canada - Bog Forest MetaG ECP23OM2 | ecosystem: Environmental > Terrestrial > Soil > Wetlands ... | reverse complement strand
GGAAGCGCAATTATCATCTTCCTCTGCCCGTCACGCGAGTGACTGGCAAGGTCACACGCGGCAGCCGCCGCCCGGTTGCTGCTTGGGGAGTGACGCCAATCACTGAAATTCTGCCCATCCGTGCTACAAATATGAGGCCCCTCGGTGCTAGAGACATGATTCAAATCCGCGATACCATCTCTGGGATGCAACGGGAAGCCGTTATCGAGCCCCGCCAGGAGATCCTTCGCACGGCGGCCCGCCTGTTTCAGCAGCGCGGGTATGACGCGACTTCGATGAACGATGTCGCCGCCGCGCTCAAACTCTCCAAAGGCGGCCTCTATCACCATTTTCAGTCGAAGGACGAGATCCTCTACCACATCATGTCGCATGCCATGGACATCACCGAGGAGCGGGTGATCAACGTCGTGCGCCGTGTGGAAGGCGCACCAGAGCGCCTGCGCACCCTGATCCGTCTTCATATCGAAGTGGTGCTCAGCGAAGAGGATCGCGAAATCACGGTGATGCTGCATGAAAATCATCCTCTGCCCCTGGCGCTGCGGCGCAAGATTAACGGGCGCAAAAAAGATTACGTGCACTTCGTCGAGAACCTGATCGCGGAGGTGCAGCGTCAACGGGGCTCCAGTGCGACCGTAACTCCTCGGGCCGCCGCCTTCGCGCTGCTCGGCATGATCAATTGGATCTATCAGTGGCACAAGCCGGAGGGGACGCTCACCGGCGACGCAATCGTTCGCCAGTACACGGAGATCTTTTTCCGCGGCGCCATCGGATAGCGAATTTTCAGTTCTCAGCGCCCATGCCCACGTGACTCACTTCTTCCACATCGACGCTCTCGCCCGCGACCACGCAGCCAAAGGCAAGCTTTATCTCGAATTTTTGCGCGTCCCCGCCCTGAGCGCCGGCGTTTATGTTCTGGCAGCGGGCGCGGCCGATCCACAAAAGCCGCACCATGAAGATGAGCTCTACTATGTGGTTCGCGGCCAAGCCCGTATGCAGATCGGCCCCGAACATGCGGAAGTGCGCGCCGGTTCGGTGATTTTCGTCGAGGCCGAGCGCGATCACCGCTTCTACGACATCCGGGAGGAACTGGAAGTCCTGGTTTTCTTCGCGCCTGCGGAACAGGAATAAGGACTACACAATCACCCGCACACACCCCGCCTCCGCCTGCATTTTTTACACCCTATTTACAACTCGTACCGCTTAGACTGTTACACTGCCAAGCAACCTTGGCTCGCGCTGACTTTCAGCTCCCATCGCGGCATTCCAGAGGGTGACACTATGAATCGACAGCTCAAGAACGCACCGGCTCGAACCAGCAGCTCTCTTGTTCTTGCCGCAGCTTGCCTCCTGCTAGCCGCAATTGCCGCCGCCCAAACCGGAGCCTGGCTTACTCATTCGCATGACGAACAGCACACCGCGCTTTCGACCGTCGGCTCGCAACCACTCAGCTCGATTCACTGGCATGTACCGGTCGACTTGCATCCTCCCGAGGGCGAAATCCTCATCCACTATGGTTCGCCGCTGGTCACAGCGGCCAACACTGTGATTGTCCCCGTCAAAACCGGCGCCAACAGTTTCCGCGTAGAGGCCCACGACGGCGCCACCGGTACGCGCTTATGGATGCAAACAACCGGCTACCAGGCCCCCGAAGCCGACTTCGTACCCGGCATGGGCCCAACCATCTCCGGCAATCAGCTCTTTGTCCCCGATATCGCCGGCCGCGTGCTGGTGCGGCAGAATCCCGATCAAGCCACCGGCAAAATCAGCCATCTCTATTTCTACGGCGTCAAGAACTACAACCACGACCCGGCTGCCTACAAAACGAACGTGCAGATTGACACCCCGCTGACGGCCGATGCGAACGGCAACCTTTTCTTCGGATTCCTCGCTCTAGGTTCAACTCCCATCAATCTGCAAAGCGGCCTGGCTCGAATTTCCTCGACCGGCCAAGGAACCTGGGTATCGGCCGCCGCGCTCAGCGGCGACCCGTCCATCACGGAAGTTTCCATCAGCTGCGCCCCGGCTTTGTCCTCCGACGGCACCATCCTTTATGTCGCGGTCGATGATGGCACCGCCGGATACCTGCTGGCCGTCAACAGCACAACGCTGGCTCTGCTCAGCCGCGTCCGCCTCACCGATCCCTCCTCCGGTATGGACGCCTCGATCTACAGCGGGAGCTCCGCCACGCCCACCGTTGGCCCCGATGGCGACGTCTACTTCGGCGTGCTCGAGAATCCCTATCCTAACCACAACGATCGCGGCTGGCTGCTTCACTACAACTCCGACCTCACCCAGACCAAAACTCCCGGCAGTTTTGGTTGGGATGACACGCCTTCGATTGTCCCGGCATCGCTCGTTCCCAGCTACAAAGGCAAATCGAAATATCTGCTGATGACTAAGTACAACAATTACTGCGGCATCGGCACCGGCGATGGCCACAACAAGATCGCCATACTCGATCCCAACGCCACCGAGAAAGATCCAATCCTGCCGGCCACGCACGTGATGAAAGAAGTCCTGACGATAGTAGGAGTAACCCCGGATCCAGGTTGTTCCGGAGGAGTAAAAGAGTGGTGCATCAACTCGGCCGCCGTCGATCCCGTGAATAAGTCCGTTCTCGCCAACAGCGAAGATGGCGTTCTCTATCGCTGGGACCTTACGACCAACACGCTCTCGCAACGCATCACGCTTTCGCCGGGCATCGGCGAAGCCTACACGCCCACCGTCATCGGCGCCGACGACACGGCCTATGCCATCAATCAGGCTGTGCTCAATGCTGTCGGCACGTCGCCCGCGCGCTGATAACAGGTGGATTGCGGCCTGCCGGCAATAAGAAAAGGCCCACGTGTCATCAGTGGGCCTTGGCTGACTTCCCGATGCTCAGAAAAACAATTGAACAATTAGACGGCTAATAGGCACAACCGCCGGAATTGGCACAGCCCTCGTCCGCAAACCAGAGACTGTATCTGCCCTGGAATCCAGCCGTGCCAGCTTCCACCGTCGAGATAGTGGTGCCATTGTCCGCTAACATCGAGATGTTGTAAGTGGCAGCCGTAGTGGCGCCGGGATAGAACAGCGTGCCGTAGACATCATAGGCATAACTGTAGTCGAAAAAGTCAAAGATATAGTTGGCGAGAGGATACAAATAACTGACCTTGTTAACCGTAACGCAGCACGGACGTTCGTTGATATACTCCGCGCTGCTTCCGACCACCCCCGGCCCGCTCACCCAGGTCAGACTAGCGGTTATATGCCACTGGGTTGTAATATCCTCGACAAAAACGCTTTGTGTCGCCGTCCCCGCTACGCCGTAAGTTATGGCATAGAAGTCATCGCCGGCATACACCGGGCAGGCAGAACTCCCGCAGACGATCACAAGTTCCGGATAGCTCGGATACCATTCGACCCAACCGGTATAGAAGTAGCCTGTGCTGCACGAATAACCGCTGTTGGTGCCGCCTTGAATCACGTCGTTGTTGTTCCAGCCGTCGATGCCGTTCCAGGTTGAGACAATCCATTCGGGACCCTGGCTGCAGGAATAACTAAACGGCGGCCGGCCATTAGGCACGTTCCAAACTGAGTAAACCACATCGAAGGACGTCTTTTTATTCCATGCCTTCAGTTTGTTGGTATTGGCGATGCCGCTCCAGTTATAGGAGGTTGCACTGGTGGGGACATTTGAAATCCCTTCCGGCACCGCGCCGGCCGGCTTCATAGGACCATGCACGATGGTCGAGGCTTTGACATCGTTGGCGCTGGTCTTGAGGGCCAGCATGGCGCGTTCCCAAACAGCATAGTGTTTCGGATCCACCGCCTTGTCGGGCCGCTCCGGCAGCCCATACTGCCAAAGTTCACTGTTGCTGGCGGTCAATGGGTTGAAGCCTTTGGGCGGTGCCGTAAAGGCATAGACACCCGCTACGCTAGTCGGTATCTTCGGTGCCGATGCGAATGCGGCCTCCCGCTCGGCGCTGATCTGGGCCACCGCCAAGGATGTGAAGCTCACAACCAATACTGTCACCATCGCTACAGCGATTATTCTGCTAAGAAACCAATTCTGGCTTTGCATAAGTCTCTCCTGGGGAATGTTGTAAAGCCAATAAGAAATCCCCATTACGAACCGAGGCCGTCCGTGGCTTGCTGGGTTCCGGCGACGTTCGAGCGGGATTTCACTCTTGGACGTTTCGTTCAAACCTCCTTGTCTTTCATTCGCAGCTCGCTTCCTGATCAGACGGAAGGAGCGCCTGTAGTTGAGAGGCAAGACAGATACGTTCGTTTGGGTTGTCGGCCACTGCGCCCGCAGTTGACGACTGGTCGCATCCAGACCTGACGCCAATACGTTGGGCAGCATTCCCACTTCTAACAGCGAAGACAATGATTGAGGATGATGAGGGAATCGGGCCCCCAGTGCGACCCTGCGTTGCTTTCACGACAGCGCTTGCAGCGTTTCGTCAAAGAGTTGAAGCGGGGCAGAGAGTCCGAGCTCAGTTCGGCCGTGGCCATCCGCGCCGAGGTCTGCGGCACTACGCCTGAGAACAGAGGTGCAGACTCGTAAGGCAGCCCCTCCGATTCGTCGTAGGGAGTTTCCGGCACATCTTCTGCCGGAACAGCCACATATGCACCAAGGGCCAGAAGCAAGATAAGCGCGAGAATGGAACACGGCCTTCTCATAAAGGATGTGTTTTCTCGAGAATTTGGTCCTTCGCCTCAGGGGCGGTGCGTCTCAACGGGCGGGAACGCCTCTTCGGGGAGGCGGAACGACTAATCAGCAGGAAGTTTACTCCTCTGGCCAATTTCTGCAATAGCAGGTATCACCGTGCGGTGTGACGTGATTTCCGCCTGGGTTGGAGCAGCTGGGAGGTTTTGTGGGGGGCTCTTAGCCCCGAATCGCCATTCAGGTGCGCAAGCTGGCCGCTGCAGGCCCGATATATCATCACGCCGCCTTCCTGGGAACCCAATACACTTCTTCCTTCATGTTCTCTTTCTGAAAACCGGCGCGCTTCAGGATACCCTTCCCGTGCTCGACCATCTCCGGATGCCCGCACAAATACGCGATGCTATTGCCTGAAGTGCATTCCCACCGGTCGGCGTATTTTCGGATCAGATCATCCACGCGTCCGGTCTCGCCCTTCCAGCCATCGTCCTCCCACGGACGACTCACCGTGAACACGCACGTAAGCCATGGCGCCTCGCTGGCAATTCTCTCAAGCTCGTCTCGATAACCGAACTCCCAGGAGCGGCTGGCCCCGCTCAGCAGAAATAGCTCGTGATCCCCCGCGAACCGGCCCTCCTTCCAGTCCTTGAACAAAGTTCGCGCAAAGCTCACAAAGGGCGCAATTCCGGTCACCGTGCTGAGCATCAGATGATGGGTACGCCCGGGCTGCGTGGTGTCCAGCGTGAAGCGTCCCTTGGCGGATTTGCGCAGCAGAACTTCATCCCCCGGCTGCAAATCGTAAAGCGGCGGCGTGGTCTGGCCCTCCGGCACCAGCTCGAAGAAGAATTCCAACTCCTTCTCGTAGGGTGAGGATGCAATGGAGTAGGGCCGCTCCAGCCGGCGCGCGTCCTTCTCCACTCCCAGAGTTGCGTATTGTCCAGGGATAAATGGAAAGTCCGCGCCCGGATCGACGCGGATCATCCAAAGGTCCGGCGCAAAGTCGGCGCGCTTGGTAATACGCGCCCGATAATGTTTGTCGTCCATTGCGTCAGTTCCCCACAAACCAGCGGCTGCCCACGCGCCGATGAATTCGCACGACGCTTTTTAATCCAGCAAGTCTCGCCGAATCTAGCAACCGACCGGTCGGTACAGGGCTTATAGACTACCGCAATTCATCAGTTTTGTTGAGTGGAACTATTCCCAGGCAGGTTAAACTCGCACACTCCGCTGCCGGAGTTCCTCCGACGTAAGCCCGTAAATCGGCGGCGTCGCTATTTCCAGCATGGCCAAATACAAATAGATTTGTCCCCGATGATGAATCTCATGCTCCATCATCAACCGCAGCCATTTCCAAACGGTTATCCTCGACCCATCGGGAGTCATGCACTTCCCTTCCAGTCCTTGAGAGAATCGCGACCGTCTCTCCATGAAGCTTCTCCCGGAATCTCATCACGCTTTCATAGCCGTCCGCCAGTTCTCGTCCGCAACCGGCGTACCGGCTGGGCCGACCCTCAATGGTTTCGGCGAACATGTACCGTTCCACGGCAGCGATGTGACGAACCAAATCTCCAAGCGTGAATTTGCCTCCACGAAACGACCACTCCAGCTTGTCAGGAGGAATACATTGCGCAACCCGAGTAGTGCGTTGGTGGACTTTGCTGAGATATTCGAGGAACCAATCGATCGTCAGGGTTTGCATGCCTTGCGCACCGACAATATGTTACAGGCTCCCTCGACCCCGCGGGGCAAACCTACGCCGCGCTTTGCCTGACACCTGAGACCTAACACCTGTCACCTAAAATGAGAACAGCCCGCAAGCTTATTCAGCCTGCGGGCTGTCCGGTGGACTGTTTGGGATTGACTGAGGTGGTCACTCTCGTGGCCCCTCGCTAATTCCGGTGCCGTTCACAGCTTGTGCCCGGCGGATCAGCCCATACACACGGATTCATTGCGAGAGATGTTCCCGATTTCCCCCGACCAAAGGTTCCTCGAGAACTCCGCTTAGAGCAACCGCCCTAAGACTCAGCCACCTCACCTGGTCTGGTAATGCCACAACTATGAGAATCTGAACTTTGCATCCGACCACCTCCTTTCCGGTGTAAGCGCAGATTAGCCCAAAACCAATTCGCGGTCAACGGCACAATCGTTACCGGAATTGATACCTTTTGGGGATGGTCCGGACACGGGGTCTCTGGTAACTACGAGCGCGACATGACGCGAGTGCCCGCCCTCGCGAGCGCCCATCCGAATGCGGGTGCCAAATTCTACCGCCACGTCTTGTGCGGCGTTAGGGTGGGAATTCTCTGTCGTCGCCGCAAGAGCAAAAGCCCCCAACCCGGGGGCTCTCGCAAACATTTGTCAAAAAACTCTGCTAGCAACCAGTCTAGCTGTCGCCCGCCACCGTCCGCACCTTTTCCGGCAGGAAATGATACGGCGGCCAGGGTCCGCTCACCACCATCTGGCAGTTCTTCAACTGCTTGGCGGCCGTGCTATAGCGGTTCTGGTATTTTTCGATGGACTTGCTGTCAATCAGGTGGGCGATATCGAGCAGCATGCCGTCGGAATCCACGCGCTTGCAACTCACTTCTTCTTCGAGCGGGTTAAACAGCTTGTGTACTTGCACCGACAATGCACGAGCCTTGGTCTGGCGCTCGCGATCCCGCGAAGCCTTCTCGCGGAGCTTGGCCAGATATTCCCGGCCAACCGTGTCCGGCAGCACGATTTCCTCCGTCGTGCCACGCATCGAGCCATCCCGCACCGTCAGCTTGATCCGCATCTCCGATTTGCCCCGCAGCCGCTCCACGCTCTCGCAGAACGTTCGCCGGTTCGAGCGCACTGCCTGCCGGATCGCATCCTCGGTATCGAAGATGGTCCCAAAGCGGAAGGGCAACACTGTAGACGTGCGAAAACTCTGGCTGACGACGCGGGCGTGTTCCAAAACGGCTTTTTCGTCAAGTTTACTGGTAGCGCGGTCGTACTCGCTGACAATCACGGCAAAATCTCCGCTCGGATAGCTCATCACCGGAGCGGCGTTTACACCTTGAATTCCATCGAGAACGAAGGGGCGGCGGGAACGAATACCATTTGGGAGGGTCTGGTGTTCGGTAAGGCAGTACGCATACCACGACATGCATTCTCTCCGAATTGCACCGGGGCCTTGGGCACCCTTTAGATTTTTTAAGCTTAGGGCTGCTCCTACCTGGGAGACGATTGATTGTTTTGTTGAGACGAGGTGAACGCGAAGTCTCGCGTTCTGGAGTGATATTACGTCGGGTTTACGTTATTTGCAACCTTTCTTATCGTGAGGGCATCGCTTTTTTGTCTCACTTTGCTTCAGCAGCGATCCTGTTTTCACCGCGCTAGCAGGGCACTTCGAGCAACGCGCGAAATCTCCGGTCCGCTTTTCGCTCCTACAAACCACCCGCAGGATTTGCGGAGTATTGCGAATATTACCCCAAGTCACAATCTGCTTAATCCATTGCAACTACATCAACTTAGATTGATTTGCGTGGAAATTGAATGGCCCTGCCGGCCCCTTCGCAGATCGCTACTTGCGCTCTGGTTCGCGCGCCTTGGCCCGCTCCTGCAACGCGATCGTCACCACCCGCAACATATCCTGCGCAGGAGCCGGCTTGCCCGTCCAGATTTCAAATTGCCGCGCTGCCTGGTGCACAAACATTTCGACACCAGGAATGACCGAGATTCCTTTCGCGCGCGCCACTTGCAACAAATGAGTCTCCACCGGATCGTAGACCATGTCGAAGACGACCTTGGCCTGGATCTCGTCGTCTTTGAGCGGACACTCTCGCGTCGACCCCATCCCAATGGGAGTGGCATTGATAATCACGTCGAACGCCGTCTTGCGCAGGTCCGCACGTTTGATCGTGTGAGCCTTCGCCTGGCGGGCAAGTTTCTGCCCCGTGGCCGCGGTTCGATTCAGGATCCAGACTTCCGCGCCCCGCTCCTTGAGCCCAAAGACGGCAGCGCGCGCCGCGCCCCCCGCGCCCACCACCAGCACCTTTGCATTTTCGATGGTCAGCCGTTGCTCGAGCGGCCGCACCACCCCGGCGATATCGGTATTAAAGCCATAGAGCTTGCCGTCCTGCCCTCGCACCACCGTGTTGCAGGAGCCGATCTTCGAGGTGTGCGCATCGGTGTTATCGAGGTATTGGAGAATCGCCTGCTTATAAGGCATGGTGACGCTCAGTCCGTGGATGGGAATCTCGCGCACGCACTGAATCAGATCTTTGACTGTCGTGGCGTGCAGCGCCACATAGACGCCATTCACATTCTCGCGGCGCAGCGCCGTATTCATGATGATCGGCGAGAGCGAATGCTCGATTGGATCGCCCGCAACCCCATAAACCCGCGTCGCCGCATCCACCTGCTCCATCCGGTAAATGCTCCGCAATTCGTGTGCGCTCACTTGTCCGGGAGCCGTTTTCTGTTGCGCGCTCACGGCGCCAAAGGTAAATACGCTTCCCGCCCGCACGCCCAGCACGCGGCTTATGATGCCTTGCTCGCCCATGCACAGGCCAATCAGCGCTTGCTTGTCGCTCTGCGTTTGCAGAAACTTCATCATCGTCACGTTGTCGGAAAGCGTAGTGGCCGTCGTCACGATCTTGTAAAAATCCGCCGGAACCTTCAGCATCTTTTCGAGCGTCCGCTCCAGATGGCGCGTCCCGCGAAAATCGTGGAATGAAATGATCAGCCCCGCCGTTTTGCGCAAGCGGGCGAGCACTTCGGCCTTGGCTCTCAGCGCGCTTTCCAGTTCCACGTCCACAATCTGGCAGCCTGCTGCCGAAGCCTTGCTCAGAATTTCAAGCTGTGAGGCGAAGGACCCTTTGAACTTGCCCCCATCGTCCGCACGACGGCAGGTCGCGATGGCCGTGATGTATTGGTGCGTTTCGAGAAAGCGCCGGATTTTGGCAACCGCCGTCAGCGGCTGCTTCACGTAGTCCAGCCGGAATTCCACGAACGGGTTATCCTGCGCCATCGACTCGGTGATGTCGACGAGCTCATCCGCCGTCTCCGCCTGGACGGCAAGGCACACTTTTGGGAGCCGCAACGGCATTAAACGGGGCGCGAGAGTGGATGATAAAGCCACGGCCATTTGACGGCGCGATATTACAGGGGCCTAAGCCTAGATGCAACAGGGAGATTGCCCGAACCGCCCGAAAAACTTTGGGTGTCCCAGGTTCCTGACACCCTCGTAACCTTGACCCCTCCCCCGGCGCTTGTTACTTTTCGCCTGTAACCCTTGTTTTCCCAGAAAGATAGCTAGCCGGAAGCAAGGCTCTCGAGAGTTGGCAGTCGGAGGCAAGATGAAGAAAACAGTGTTCTTAGTGTTGTTGGCAGCCAGCCTGGCTTGCGCCCAGTCGACGCTCACCTCGACCATGGTGGCCACGCCGGACTCATCCGGCATCGTCCCAACCACCCGCAGTGTGCCCTTCGTGCGCTACCAGACACCGACCACGGCCGACCTCGATTGTGCCGGCTTCATTACCAAAAGCCGCATTGGCAATGCCAACTTCGTCACCGGCGGACTGGAGACGCCCACCGATACCAAGTTCGAAAACGGCGAAATCGTTTATCTTGCCGGTACCGGCTACCAGGTCGGCCAGCTCTATTCCATTGTCCGCGAGCTGCGCGACGTCAATGAATATGAGATGTACCCCGGCATGAGAAAGCTGCTGGGGGCGGTCGGGCATCCCTACTCGGAAGTCGGCCGTGTCCGCATTCTCGATATGCGTGGTCATGAAGCGATCGCGGAGGTTGTCCTCAGCTGTGACTCCATCAACCCCGGCGACGTTACCACGCCGTTTGTCGCGCGCGAACCCGTGGCCTTTCATGTTCCCGGGCACTTTGACCGCTTCGTTCAGCCCACTGCCAATCTCACCGGCCGTATTGTCCTCGCCAAGGATTTCGACCTTGTGCTCGGCACCGGCACGACTCTTTACCTGAATGTCGGCTCCAATCAGGGCGTAAAGCCCGGAGATTATTTCCGCGTCGTGCGTTCTTACACCGCTACCCTGCAGAATCCGGTGGACTCGCTCGCGTTCAAGGCGCAGATCTCCGAAGACACTCAGATGACCCCGCCCACCATTGAGGCCAACTTTCTAACCAAGCACAGCGGCACCGGCATGAACATGTTCGAAACGAACAAAGGTCCGAACATTCACGTCGGCGACATGCCAAAACGTGCCGTCGGTGAGGTCGTCGTCCTGAGCACCACTCCCACATCCTCGGCCGCTATGCTTGTCTTCTCCTTCGAAGACGTCTACGCCGGCGACAATGTCGTAATCGACAAGCAGGAATAGGCCAGAACAGACCACAACCACAATCTTGCTGAAGTCGGGGGAGACGGAAGTCTCCCCTTTTTGATTGTCATCCTGCGCCACCACCGTGTGCAGCAAAAGCAAGCAGTCCAAACCTGCCAAGGAAATCCAGGCTAGCAGCTCAGAATGGTTTCTTGAGAGATTGCTGAGAAGGGCTGCGCGTCAGCGCAGTTTCAGCGATAGAAGAAAATCTGCGAGTCTCCCGGAATCAGGCTGCCCGCCACGATCAAAGCCACTACCACCAAAGCCAGTTCCATACCGCCCCCCAGGACAAAACTGCCAGCGATCAGCTTACGTCCTTTTGTGGAAACCACAAGGGTACGAACGTGCCACCTTCAAAGGTTCCCCTCGGCACCCCTAACTCCTCTACAGCGTTTGATGCTGGCTTTCCGGGCTAGGGTTGATCACATGCGGCGTTCCATCCGCGCAGCCCCCGAGCGAATCCAGCCGATTGATTCGCGGCGGCCGATTCAACCCGAAAACCCATCCTCCCCGAAAACCTCCGCTACAAACGCCTCGATCGTCACCGGCTTCTTCCACGCGTCCATTGGCAAGCCCGCCTTGCGGCAGGTTTGTTCGAGAAAGGTTTCGCGGTCCCACCCGTGTTCTACCGGAACTTGCGGCAGCAGCAGCCCGCGCCGCATGCCATCGGAAATAACCAGCCCGTGCCGTCCAACCTCCACGTGCGCGGCATCGATAGGAAAGAGTTGCGAGAGCACGCTCAGAGAAATCTTCAGCTCCGGCGCTTCCGCCGCCGTCACTGGCCAGAATCGCGAGTCGTCAAAAGCGGCCGCGCATGCCGTCTCCGCCACGCCTTGAAACAACGGCTTTATCGCCGCCACGTAACCGACGCATCCTCGCAACTCACCGCGCAAATAAAGCGTGCTGAAAACGCCGCGCGGCTCCTCCAGCGCAGTCCAGAAGCTGGCACTAGAGCCATGCAGTGGCGGCTTGCCCGGCAGCGGCCTCCCGGCAGTTTTTGACGCAATCGCCTCATGCGCGATCGCCAGCAGAATCTTGCGTTGTTCGGGAGAATACTCAGGCCTCTGCCGGACGGAATTCGCCTCTTCGCTTGCGGTCAGATTGTCAGACGGTTTGAACATCGCGTTTCCTCCGCCGTGCCAGGACGAAGGTCCGCCGCTTGCGCCGCTTCTCCGACTTCTGGTCGATTCGCGACCAGAAGGCGACAAAGTAATCGCCGGCGGAAACCAGCGACAGCAGCACCATGAACCAGACTGCGACGTATGCAATCCAGTAGACGGGAAAAATGTAAACGCTTCCAAGCGGCCACTCATGCCAGCGGTGCGCCAGAATCACCGCGACCACCGCGATGATCTGCACCAGCATTTTGAACTTCCCCAACTCGCTCGCCTGGATCGTGAAGCCTTCCGAAGCGGCAATCGACCGCAGACCGCTCACCAGAAACTCGCGCCCAATGATCACCACCGCCATCCACGCCGGCACCAGCGCGGGGTTGAACTGCACCAGCGTGATGAATGCCGCCGCAATCAGCAGCTTGTCCGCCAGCGGATCCAGCAGCATCCCCATGGTCGTAATCTGTCCACGCTTGCGCGCCAGATAGCCGTCAATCCCGTCGGTGATCGACGCCAGAATGAACACGGTCGAGGCGAGAATTTCCCGCTCCCCGTTCGTGTCGGAAAACCGCGGACTGACCAGAATCCAGATCAGCAGCGGAACAGCCGCCACTCGCGTGAGCGTGATGTAGTTGGGGAGATTCACACGGAAATCATTGGCCGCGAAAACGGCATCTTGATTATCCTCCACAACCGCAGGCAAGGCAACGGAAGGAAAGGTAGTGGTGCCGTTCGATTCCCACAGGTCTAGGCCCGTCCTTCCCGATGCGCTAGACTTTGGATATGCCTAAACGCAATCTTCGGATCGTAAAGCGAAGCAGGAATATTCCTGTGATGGGAATCTGTGAATGTTGCAACGCCCAGTTCTCGGGAAACCCCAACATGGGGAATGCCCAGTCTGCCATCCAAGAGCAGTTCAACGCTCACAAGTGCAAGCCGTTGGACAGTAGCCAGAATGCTCTGCGGATCGTACGCGAAGCCACGGAAGGTAAATAAGGCATTCACGCCTTCTCCCTCCTGAAATCAAACGGCGCCATTACCGAAGGAAAACGGAGGACAGGCACGGCGTGGACCCACCGCCGAAATCAAGTTTCCGTCCTACTTCCGCCGCTCCCCCGTCTCCGCATCGAACACGTCATTGCGCAGGAACTTCTCCGCCGTCCACGGCGCTTCGCCCCCTCCCAGATACTGATGGAACCACTCCAGGTGCGCCGTATAGTACAGCGCCATCTCATACCAGCTCGGCCAGTGCCCCGCGTTCGAATAGATAATCAGCTTCGACGGCACATTCATCTTTTGCAGCGAAGTGAACATCTGCAACGACTGCGTATACGGCACGCGATAGTCGCGCTCGCCCGAAATCACCAGGCACGGCGTCTTGAAATTCTTCACAAAATACGAAGGCGAGAACTTCTCGTACTGGTCCGAGTTCCACGGCTGTCCTTTGTAGTCCCACTCCGGAAACCACAGCTCTTCCGTCGCGCCATACATTGACCGCAGATCGAACGGGCCCATCATCGACGCAATGGCCTTGAAGCGTGTGGTGTGCCCCTCCATCCAATTCATCATGTAGCCGCCGTACGACCACCCCATCGCGCCCATGCGGTTCGCATCCACGTAAGGCAGCTTCGCCAGTTCGTCGGTGATCTTCATCAGGTCTTCAAACACCTTGCCGCCGTGGTCCCCGGAAATCTCCGCCGCAAAATCCTGCCCGTAGCCCGTCGACCCGTGCGGATTGGCGAACGCGACCACGTAGCCGGCCCCGGGATACACCTGCCAGTCGCCCCGAAAACCATCCTGCCATTGCATCTGCGGCCCGCCATGCACGTTCAGAATCAGCGGGTACTTCTTCGCTGGGTCGAAGTTGTGGGGCTTCACAATAAAGACTTCGATTTTCGCCGCGTCCGCTCCCTTCACCCACATGCGTTCAGCCGGGCGGATGTCAACCTCGTTCACAACGTCCTCGTTAATGTGTGAAAGCCGCTGCGGAGCCGCAAACTTGCCGTCCGTCCAATCCGCCGCAAAAATCTCCGCCGGATCGGCGGTCGTACGCCGCGTGTAAATCAGGCGGCGCCCGTCCTGCGAAAGATTGAAGGAATCGATGGTGTGGTCGACGAACACCTGCTGAATCGCACCGGAATCGACGGCCACGCGGAAAATCGGATCGTCGCCTTCGATCGGCGCGCTGAAGTAGATCGCCTTCGAATCTGCCGCCCACTCGAAATCGTCCACCCAATTGCGGAAAGATTCCGTCAGCACGCGCGAAGTCCCCGCCGCCCGATCATAGACAGCCAGCCGGAACAGGTCGGATTCGTAGCCCGCTTGTTTCTGCATCTGATAGGCGATGTACTTGCCGTCCGGCGAGTATCGCGGATGCCCGTCAAATGCAGGATTCGCCGCCGTAATGTTGCGCGGCGGCTGATTGCCGGTAAGCGCGACCACCCACACGTCGCTGTTGGTAGAGGAAGCCTG
>Ga0074045_10003299_pt1 | contig 14556 bp, 18 predicted proteins | sample BogForMeECP23OM2_FD_94442 | JGI IMG/M metagenome (GOLD analysis project Ga0074045, IMG submission 94442) | Bog forest soil microbial communities from Calvert Island, British Columbia, Canada - Bog Forest MetaG ECP23OM2 | ecosystem: Environmental > Terrestrial > Soil > Wetlands ... | reverse complement strand
GGTCTTGTCCGGCCGCTGGAGCCGCAGCACCAACTCGATCAACTGCTCCTTGCTCAACTGCTGCAAATCACTGCGGTCCATCGCTCCATGGATTCAGACATCCCGCCCCGTGGCAAGGGGCAATAGGCAAGAGGGTGGGTAATTGCCCTGCCAGACATTCTATACCGCCGATTCCACCTCGGCCCGAATCTTTTCCCCGTACAGTTTCTCCGTCCGCGCCAGATCGTACTGGCTTTGCAAACTGAACCAGAACGGGGCGCTCGGCCCGAGACACCGGCTGAGGCGGAGCGCTGTGTCGGGCGAGATTCCGCGCTTGCCGTTGAGGATTTCGGTCAGGCGGTGGCGGGAACGCCGAGCTTCAGCGCGAGCGCTTTCGTCGTCAGGCCGCGGGCAACCAACTCCTCCTGTAAGACTTCGCCCGGATGAACGGGCTCCAACGCGAAGCCGTCGACGATCTCGACCTCGAAGGCGTCGCCGTCGTCGAAGCGGAACACGATGCGCCACGGACCGTTGACGCGGATCGCCAATAGCCCGATCGAGCGCCGCTCAGCTAGTGCAGTCCGACGCTGCGCAGGATCGCTCGCACGTCTCACTCCGGCAACGCGTTGAACGGATCGATCACGCGATCGCAAATCGCCTCGAAGTCGCGCAGGTTTCTCGTCAGCAGCACGAGCGCATTCGCCTCCGCGACCGCCGCGATCGCGATGTCGGCAAAGCCGGGGGCGCGTCCTTTCGCCGCCGCCCGGTCCGACAGCTCACCCGCGATGGTCGCGGCCTTGAGATCGAGCGGTAAAATGCGGTCGCCGTAGAGGTGCTCAACGGCATCCCACCAGGAGGCAAGCGCCTCGGCTTTGCGCTTCGCGCCTTCACGCGCCGATTTGGCGACGCCGGAGCGGATTTCGGCCGCCGTGACCACCGACACAAACAGGTCGTCCGACCGGCGATCCAGCCAGTTGATCAGGGCCGCCGGCCGCTCGGCCTTGGTCGGCGCAAGCGCCGAGATGACATTCGTGTCGATCAGATACTTCACAGCCCGGCGTCGCGCAGCGGCGACCGTTGACGCTCCGTCAGGTCCGCGTCTTCAAGGGGCGCCGCGGCCAAAAGGCGTCCGAAGCTCGGAACGCTCGACAGTCGCCGCCATGTCTCCCATGAGACGACGACCGCCTCCTTGTGGCCGTGGCGGGTAATGACGAATTCCTCGCCCCGAACCGCGTCGTCGACGACCGCGGACAGCCGCGCCTTGGCGTCTTTCAGCTGAATTTCGCGCATCGCTTCCCGCCATAATGACTACACTAGTCATAACATGGCGAACCCGGTGCTTCAACCGCGACCTGCACTCAGGCGAATGATCGGGCCCTGAGCCAGAAGGATACCGAGGGATTGCGCTGCGAGGATTGGGGTGGACCGCGGGAACGCTGCGATGCGCGCGGTCTTGCGTTGATTGTACGGACTGCTTGAAGATAATACAGGCCCGCACGTCGTCTTCGACGGCGGCGCAGCGGAGGGCAGTCCATGATCGTCGCCACGACAGAAAACATCGCCGGGCATCGCACCGTCAGGACGCTCGGCCAGTGCTTTGGCGTCGTCGTCCGCAGCCGGGGCCTCGGCGGCAACCTCATCGCGGGTTTGCGCTCGATCGTCGGCGGAGAAATCCACGAATACACCCAGCTTCTGGAGGAGGCGCGCCGCCACGCCCTCGACCGCCTGGTGCAGAACGCGACCGCGATGGGCGCGAACGCGGTCCTGATGATGCGCTACGACAGCGCCGAGATCGGCAACACGATGAGCGAGATCGTCGCCTACGGCACGGCCGCCGTGATCGAACCCGCGCCGTGACCGGCGGTCTCATCTTTCTTGTCTGGATCGCCGTTCCTGCGGCGCTCGTTGTGGTCTGGTTCTTCTTTCGCAGCGGCGGCTACAAGCGGCGCCCGCTCGACGCGCCGCCGGGCCGGGACTGGACCTTTACCGGCGAGCGTTTTGTGGACCCGAATTCCGGCGCCTTGATCGAGGTCTGGTGGAACGCCCGCAGCGGCGAGCGCACCTACGTGCGGGCGCAATCAGAGTTTTGATCGGCACGAACCATGACTGGGTCTGGCGCGGCGCTGATCGAGGGAGGCCCCGCCCAAGCCCATCGCAACGCTCGCGACGCTACGCCGCCTTTCGTCTCGCCATCTCCGCCTGAAACAGCGGAAGCTCGACGTTGAGCGCCGCGGCGATGCTCGGGCGCTGGCGCAGGCGCTCCAGATAGGCCTTCACGTTTGGATACGCGGCGAGGTCGATCTCCGGCGTCGCCTGGGTCCAGTTCAGCACAGTGGCGAGATAGCCGTCCGCGACGCTGAACCTTTCCAGCAAGAACTCTCGGCCGGCGAGCTTGTCGTTGAGATAGGCGAGGCGAGAACCGTATTTCTTCACGACCCAGGCCCTGACCTCGGGCGGGGTCTCGCGGCCGAGGAGGGGCGTCATCAGCGCCTTGTGCAGTTCGGTCCCGATGAAGCTGAGCCACTGGCGCAGTGTTGCGCGGCCGACGCGGTCGGATTCCGGCGGGGCGAGTCCGGCGTGCGGATAAGCGTCGGCGACATATTGCAGAATGGCCGAATTCTCGGTCAGCACCGTCCCGTCGTCGAGCCTGAGCGCCGGCACGTAGCCCAACGGATTGATGGCGCGATAGTCCTCGTCCGTGCCGAGCATGCGCTTCGTCAGCGGGTCGACTTCGACGAGATTGACCGGCGCGCCCGCCTCGGCGAAGGCGATGCGGCTCGACATCGAGCAGGCGAGCGGGGAAAAGAAAAGGTCCATGCGTTCCTCCCTGGTTATTTTTGTACTGTGTCGCATATAATGCAACTCGTCAATGTTTTTGTGCAAGATGGTACATAATTCCAGCCCGCCATCCGATGAGCCCCGGCGTCGCCGCGGCCGTCCGCGCGCCTTCGACCCCGAGACGGCGCTCCAGCGGGCGATGGATGTCTTCTGGGCGGAAGGTTTCGCGGCGGCCTCGCTCGACGAGCTCAGCGCGGCGACGGGTCTCAACCGCCCGAGCCTCTACGGCGCCTTCGGCGACAAGCGTGCGCTCTACGTCCAGGCCTACCGTCATTACCGCGAGCAGGTGCGGGACGTGTTCGCGCCGCTCCTCTCGACGGACGCGCCGATTCGCGAAAAATTGCGGCGGATACTCAACGCGGCGCTCGATCTCTATCTTACGGGCGACGCCGGCCCGCGCGGGTGCTTCACCGTCCTGACCGCGTCATCCGAGGCCGTCGCCGACCCGGAGATCGGCGCCGTCGTGGCCCAGGCGATCGAGGCGACGGATCGCGCCCTTGAGAGGCTGTTCGCCGATGCGCTTCAGAAGGGCGAACTGGCGGCCGGCGCCGACCCGAAGCGCCTCGCCCGCATGACGGCCGCGACGCTTCACACACTTTCCGTGCGCGCCCGGGCCCGCTTGCAGAGGGCCGCGATCGAGCCCGTCATCGACGACGCGGTGGCGATGATATGCGGCGCGACGCCGGGTTGACGCCTGGCCGTCTTATTCTTTTCGCCGCAACGCGCTAACGTCGCGCTCCAACTTTGAGGAGGAACGGACCCATGTGCGCAGCGCCGATCGGGAAATTCGTCTGGTACGAGTACATGGGCAGCGGCCTCAAGGGCGCGGTCGATTTCTACACCCATGTCGTCGGCTGGACCGCTGAGGACAGCGGCATGTCCGACTTCCCCTACCAGGTCGTCTCGGCGGGCGGGCGTCCGGTCGGCGGCCTGATGGACATTCCCGCCGACGCCAAGGCGATGGGCGCGCGCGCCTGCTGGCTCGCCTATATCTGGGTCGAGAATGTCGACCTCGCCCTGCCGAAGCTCATGGAGGCGGGCGGCAAGGTGTTCAAGGCGCCCTCCGATATTCCCGGCATCGGCCGCTTCGCGGTCGTCGCCGACCCCTACGGCGGGACCTTCATGCTCTTCCGCGACAACAACGGCAATCCCCCCCCGCCGCCGGCGCCGGGAACGCCCGGCATGATCGGCTGGCATGAGCTGCACTGCGACGACGGCGCCAAGGCGATCGACTTCTATTGCAACTTCTTCGGCTGGTCGAAGACCGGCGAGTTCGACATGGGGCCGATGGGCGTCTACCGCATGTTCAAGACCGGCCACGGCGAGGAAGGCGGAATCATGACCCGCACGCCGGAGAGCCCGGCGTCCTTCTGGCTCTACTACGTCAACGTGGATGCGCTCGACCCGGCCGTCGATCGGATCAAGGCCAAGGGCGGCCAGATCGTCAACGGGCCGATCGAAGTGCCCGGCGGGCAGTGGGTCGTCCAGGCGCTCGACCCGCAGGGCGCGCTTTTCGCCCTCGTCGCGCCGAAGCGCTGAACGGCCCGCGGCCTCGCGGCCGTCGAGCGCTCAGGCGGCAGGCGCGCCGGGGCCCTCAAGGCTTGCCGAGCAATATGTTGTGAAAATCGGAAGTATAGTGTATACTGATTTGTATGGGCGAAATTCGTTGCGGCGCCACGCCGCGCGAGTGAAGCCGGGTTCGCCTAAGGTCAGCTTCGGACTCGCAAGAGTGGATCGGTGACAGGCTTTGGCGCCCATTCCTCTGATATCGTTGACTCCCCACCAGACCCTGCGCGCCCGCGAAGGACCGCATGAGGCTGGCGCAAAACGCCTCAACAATGGCTGGAAAATCGTTGCTCAAGACCTCATACTCCCCAAAAACGGTCAGGAGGGATGGCGCATGGCCTTCGTCGGCGTGACGTCGAGCGGCGAGCCGATCGCCTATCGCGACGGCAAGCGGCTTCTCTACATCGGCTCCGTGCTGGTGACGGGCGTGCCGCTGGTCGCCATAGGGTTGTTCGATGCGACCGGCGGCGCCCTCTGGACGACGCTCATCCCGTTCCTGTTCGTCTTCGGCGTCGTTCCCGCCGTCGACGCCTGGCTCGGCGAGGACTTCAACAATCCGCCCCCCGAGGTCGTGGCGGCTATGGACGCCGACCCCTATTATCGTCGCATCGCTTTCGCAACCGTGCCGCTCTACTGGCTCGGATTCGTCGCGACGGTCGCCTTCGTGGGGACGCACGCCCTGCCGTGGTGGTCGTGGATTTTGCTCGCGATCGGCGCCGGAACCGGCGCGGCGGGTTGCCTCGCGCTCGGCCACGAGCTCGGCCACAAGGCGGACCGCACAGCGAAGGTCCTCGCATTCCTGTCCAACGCCGTCGTCGGATACGGCCACTTTCGCATCGAGCACAACCGCGGCCATCACACCTGGGTGGCGACGCCGGAGGACCCGGCGAGCGCGCGCATGGGCGAGTCGATCTACCGCTTCGCCCGACGGGAGCTTCCGGGCGCCTTTTTGCGCGGGTGGCGGAACGAGGCCGAGCGGCTCGCGAAGCAAGGCGAAGGCCCGTGGTCGATCGAGAACGAGATTCTGCAGGGCTACGCCCTGACGCTCGCCGTCGCGGCCGTGCTGATCTGGGCGTTCGGCTGGATCGTCGCGCCGTTTATCGTCGTTCACCACTTTCTCGGCTGGTACGGGCTGACCCAGGCCAACTATGTCGAGCACTACGGGCTCCTACGCCAAAGGCTGCCGAACGGCCGCTACGAGCCTTGCGAGCCGCGCCATTCCTGGAACACGAACCACATCTTCTCCAACATTTTGACCTTCCACCTGCAGCGCCACTCGGATCATCACGCCAATCCGATGCGCCCCTACCAGTCGCTGCGCGACTTCAAGGACCTGCCGCGCCTGCCGAGCGGCTATCCGGGCATGTTCGCCCTCGCCGCGGTCCCGCCGCTCTGGTTCCGCGTCATGGACCCGAAGGTCCTGGAATGGGCAGGGGGCGATCTCTCGAAGATCAACTGCGACCCCCGCCTGCGGGCGTGGCTCGAGCGCGCGCAGGAGAAGGAGACGGACGCCGCTTGCGCCTGACTCCCTCGGGCGCTGCGGAGGGGAGGACGCAGGAATGTTTCCGCACGGCCAATTCAGGGACTTCGGCGCCAACAATTGCGACTTTCGCGGCGATCTCAGACGCTCCCGGGACGTATGAGGAGGCGCGAGTTCTCCCCGGGCCGATCCGGGAAGCTTTCGTGCCCTATGCTGCTTGACGAGATACCAACTGGTCGGTATGCAAGGCTGCATCATACGGAACGCCGCCATGCGCACCGCAGAAGCCTCCAGCGCCCATGAGAAGAGACGCGCCTGGGGCGCAGCGGCGGAGACTTCGCTTGCAAAGCTGCTTGCCGCCGCCGTTCGCGTGATCCGCTCGAAGGGCTATTCTGCGGCCCGTGTCGAGGACATCTGCGCCGAGGCGGGCCTGACCAAGGGCGCGTTTTTCCATCACTTCGCCAGCAAGGAAGCGTGCGCCTTGGCGGCGGCGGCGCATTTCGCGGCCAACGCCGACGCCATCTTCGACGCCGCGCCATACTCCCGGCTCGCCGACCCTCGGGCCCGGGTGCTCGGCTATGTCGAGTTTCGCAAGGCGATCCTGACGGGAGAGCTGCCGCAGTTCACCTGCCTGCTCGGTACGATGGTGCAGGAGGCCTACGACACCCATCCCGCCATCCGCGCGGCCTGCGACCGCTATATCGGCGAGCACGCGGCGCGCCTCGAGGCCGACCTCGCCGCGGCGAAGGCCATCCATGCGCCGGACGCGGATTGGAACCCGAAGAGCGCGGCGCTGTTTTCCCAGGCGGTGCTGCAGGGCGGCTTCATCCTCGCCAAGGCCCGGCACGGGCCGGAGGCCGCGGCCGACTGCCTCGACCATCTCAAGCGCTACTTCGAGACTCTGCTGCCTCAAGATGCGGCGCACAAAGGGAGGACTACATGAGCGAACAGAAGATCACGCCCTGTCTCTGGTTCGATTTCAACGCCGAGGACGCGGTCGCGCACTATCTGTCGATCTTCGCGAACGGGCGGGTCCTGTCGACGTCGCGTTACGGTGACGCCGGACCCGGTCCCAAGGGCGCGGTGATGACGATGATGTTCGAGATCGATGGCCAGACGTTTCTCGCGCTGAACGGCGGGCCGCAGTTTTCCTTCACCCCGGCGATTTCGCTGATCGTCGATTGCCAGACGCAGGACGAGGTGGACCGGCTGTGGGAGCGGCTTGGCGAAGGCGGCAAGCCAAGCCAGTGCGGCTGGCTCACCGACAAATTCGGTGTGACCTGGCAGATCGTGCCGAGCCTCATTCCGAGGATCATGCAGAGCGGCGACGCTGCGGGAATCGCACGCGTCATGCAGGCGATCATGCCGATGACAAAGCTCGACATCGCGACGCTGCAACGGGCCTTCGACGGGAAGTGAACGCCGAAGCGTCCGAAACGACAAAGTCTCAATCGATTGGAGAGGCGCCGTTGATGTCGTCGCTTCCGATGTCCACGCCACCGCCGAATAGCGACTGCGGCGTTGCAGAACTGGCTCGGTCGTTTCGCGAAGGGCGATGTTCGCCCATCGAGGTTCTCGCCGGCTGTCTCAAGCGGATCGAGCGACTGAACTCGCACGTCAACGCTTTCATCACGGTGGCGGAGCGCAGCGCGGCCGAGGCCGCTGAAAGGGCCGCAACAGAAATCGAACGGGGCGAGCACCGAGGATTGCTTCAAGGAATCCCCGTCGCGGTCAAAGACTTCTACGATACGGCGGGAATCCGGACGACTGCGGGCTCAAAGAATTTCCGGGATCGAATTCCGGCCGCGGACGCGGCGGCTGTCGGGCGGCTGAAGCGGGCGGGCGCCGTGATCGTCGGGAAGACGAACATGCACGCTCTCGGCATGGGAACAACCGGACTCGAGAGCGCGTTTGGCCCGGTGCGAAACCCGTGGAATGCCGACACCATCGCGGGAGGCTCGTCCGGCGGATCCGCTGCGGCCGTCGCGAGCGGGATGTGCTGGGCGACGCTCGACACCGACGCCATCGGTTCGTGCCGGCTGCCCGCGGCCTGCTGCGGCGTCGTCGGATTCAAGGGTTCTTTCGGTCTCATCGACATCAGCGGCATCCTCGGCGGCGAGCCGCCGCCGAGCGAAGACATCCGCTGGCTGGCCCACGCCGGCGTGACGGCGCGCAGAGTCGAGGACGCGGCGATCGTTTTGGACGCCCTGGCGGACCGAATTCAGGGTTCGCCCGACTTCTCCTGTGCTGCCCGCCTCAACGACAAAGCGGCGTTGCGGGTCGGCGTCGCCGCCAATTTCGCCGGCGACATAGTTGTGTCCGAGGTCTTCGAGCGCGCGCTCGAGACGATCCGCGGTCTCGGGTTTGAGACCCATCGGGTGGCGGTGCCGCTCACCGACTTCACCAAGGGCGTCGCCACTATCGAAAGCGATCGAAGAGCGATCGCCGGCCGGTGCTTCGCCGACATCGATGTGCTGATGTTGCCCACCATGCCGCACCCGACGCCCCGCGTGGTCGAGGCCAGCAAGAATCCGCTCGCGCTGTCGGCGGAGCTGACGATGTTCGCGAATTATTTCGGCCTGCCCGCGATCAGCGTCCCCTGCGGCTTCGACGGACGGGGGCTTCCGCTGGGCCTGCAAATCGTCGGCAAGCCGAGGGGCGACGTTTCCGTCCTTCAGCTGGCTTATCGCTATCAGAACGCGTCGGGATTCACCGAGCTCAGTCCGCTCCTTTGAATCGCCGGCGCTAGGTCTCTTGGCCCTTTGCGGCCGAATGAGGGAGGAAGCCATGAGTGACGTTAAGGATCTGCTCGGCTCGTTCGTCTGGTACGACCAGATGTCGAACGATCTGCCCGGTTCGGAAGCGTTCTATTCGAAGATCGTCGAATGGACGCTCGCGCCCAACACCATGAACGATCAGCGCTACACCCTGCTTAAGGCCGGTGAAGCGATGGTCGGGGGGCTCATGCCGATCCCGCAGCATGCCCAAGGCGTCCCGCCTTGCTGGACGGGCTATGTCGCCGTCGACGATGTCGCGGCCTACGCCGGGAAAGTGAAGGCCGCGGGCGGCGCCATTCATCGCGGCCCGACCGAGATCCCCAATGTCGGAACCTTCGCCGTCGCCGGCGATCCGGACGGCGCGGGCTTTCTGCTGTTCAAAGGGAACAGCAGCGAGGCGCCGGCCTCCGCGCCCACGGGGCTCGGCCATATCGGCTGGCGCGAGCTCAACGGCGGCGATGGCGAAAAAGCGTTCGCCTTCTATTCGGGCCTGTTCGGCTGGACGAAGACCCAGGCGATGCCGATGGGCCCGTCGAACGTGTACCAGCTCTTTGCCACGAAGAGCGGCCAGGAAGGCGCCGTGTTCACCAAAGACGCCGAGACGCCGCATCCGTTCTGGCGCTTCTATTTCAACGTCGACGCGATCGACGCCGCGATCGGGCGGGTGCAAGCCGCCGGCGGCAAGATCACCAACGGACCGCATGAGGTCCCGGGCGGACGCTGGATCGTGCACGCCCTCGATCCGCAAGGCGCGGCGTTCGCGCTCGTCGCGCCGAAACGCTGAACGGAGCGAAGTCGCCCGGCGCGACGGATAGCCGCGCCGGCAGACCCAAACCACGAAGGAGATACGCCCATGGACGCTGACGCTTCTCCGTTAATTCCTGCCGCAAAACTTGCACGGGTCGACCCGGTGCGATTCCCGAACGAGAGCGCCGAATACCGCGCCGCGCGCACCGCGCTGCTCGCCGAGGAGATCGAGCTTCGCCGGCATATCGAGAGGGTCGCGGCTCAGCGCCGCGCGCTGCCGCCGGGCGGCCCAGTCACCGGCGACTATCGCTTCGAGACCGAGACCGGGCCGGTCGATTTCGCCGGACTGTTCGGCGACCAGCAGACGCTCGCCGTCTATAGCTATATGTTCGGGCCCGAGCGCGAACGTCCCTGCCCGATGTGCACGAACACGCTCGGCGCCTGGGAGGGCAACGCCGCGGACATTGGGCAGCGCATCTCGCTTGCCGTCGTCGCCTGCTCGCCAATCGAGCGGCTCGTCGCGTGGAAACGGGAACGCGGCTGGAAAAGCCTGCGGCTCCTCAGCGACCTCAACGGCGCCTATTCGCGCGATTATTTCGGCCTCCTGCCGAACGGCTCGGAAGTGCCCGCGTTCAACGTGTTCACGCGTCGGGACGGAACGATCCGGCACTTCTGGTCCGGCGAGATGACGTTCGCGACCGCCGACCCCGGCCAGGACCCGCGCGGCGCCCCCGATCCGGCCGCGTTATGGATGGTGCTCGATTCCACGCCGGAAGGCCGCGGCGCGGACTGGTATCCGAAACTTTCCTACGCTGCATGATTTAAGAGAGAGAGAGAGAAGGGAACGCCGATGCGTGTGATGGTGATCGTCAAAGCAACTCAGGACTCCGAGGCCGGCGCCAAGTCCAGCGCCCAACTTCTTCAGGATATGGGCGCGTTCAACCAGAAGCTGATCGAGGCCGGGATCATGACCGATGGGGCGGGCGTGAAGCCCAGCAGCCACGGCGCGCGCGTCGCCTTTTCCGGGGCGGACCGCACGGTTTCGAAAGGCCCGTTCGGCAACGTCGAGGACCTCGTCGCCGGCTACTGGATCTGGAAGGTCAAAGACCTCGACGAGGCGATCGATTGGGTCAAGGGTTGCCCCAATCCGATGCCCGGACCCTCGCTCATTGAGATCCGGCCGCTCTACGAGATGGAAGACTTCGCCTGAGAGGGCTGGCGTTGTGGCCTCCGCGCGTCACAGCGCGGAGGACGGTCTCGTGCCGATCGCCGGCCTGAAGCGGCGAAGGCCGCGGCGCTCGCCGACGCGCGCGGTCCGGGCAAGATCGCGGGGCCGCGCTATCCTGAATGGATGATGGCGGCGATCGATCGCAGAATCGCGCATCTGTCATAAATCTGTCGTCAAGCCCGCGTGACTCTTGCCATCGCGGCGTGGACAGCTAGCATGAGCGGAAAAGACTCACGCGGACCGGCCACGCACAAGCGCTTGATCGGCGTCAGTCGAGCGCTTGGAGGCATGTGATGAGCAAAGTCCCGACGACCGCGGCGTTCGTCAGTCAGAAGGGCGGCGTCGGAAAAAGCACGCTCGCGCGCGTGCTGGCCGTCGGCGCGATTCACCGCGGGCGTAAGACGCTGCTCGCCGACTTCGATCTCGATCAGCTCACCTGCGTCGAATGGGGCGCGGCGCGGATGCGCGCCAGCATCGAGCCCGAAATCGACACGCGGGCGTTCAAGAGCCTGAAAAAGCTGCGCAAGGACGAAAGCGTCGTCGACTTCGTCGTCGCGGATACGCGCGGCCTCGCCGACGACCTGTCGACCGAAATCGCCGAGGATTCAGACGTCGTGTTCCTGCCGACGGGCGTGTCGCAGGACGACCTGCGGCCGACGTTTGCGCTGGGGCGCAAGCTTGCCCGGCGCGGGGCCGAGGGGCGGCTCGTAATCGTGCTGTCGAAGGTCGGGCGGTCGGAGACGCAGTTCGCCAAGGCGGTCGAAGCGATCGAGGACGCCGGCTTTGAACTCTTGTCCGAGCACTGGCCGCAGCGGGATGGATTCCAGAACGATCTCGACGCCGGCCGCGCCGGCCGCGAGGCGCGCAATCCGTATTTGCGCGAGATCGCCGAGCGCATGGAGGAGGCGCTCTGGCTCCGCACGACGAAGGCGAAGCCGAGGGGGTAACCGTCTCGCAGCGCCAGGGCGCGGAGCGATGGGGTATATGGGCGCCTGTGGCGGTTCGCCGGACGGGTCGGGAAAGTTCGGATAACGTTTGGAAGGGTGAGGCCTGCGGGCCTTGCTCCAGACCGAGCGTCGAGATGGGATCGCGCGCGGCGGGCCTTAAAGCACGATGAAAGGGGGTCGCGACGATGGCGCGACTATCGATTGCGGAAAAGCAGAAATACCGGTATGGTCCCCTTCATGCGAGCCTCAGAAGCCCAGTCGGATCGGCAGCCGTCCTTATACGGGACGCGGCCATTTGCCCGGGGAGGCCACATGACGAAGAGAATTCGCGCGCAGAAATTTTTTCGCAAACTCGAGTGCAACGCGTTGAAAGGTCACGATTCACGGGTGAATAAGAGGGTCAATTCCAGCGCCGAACGCGTGTCGAACGCATGGCGAACGCGCGCTGAATGACGCTGGATGGCGCCCGAATGCGCCTGGCTTCGCGGACGTCCGAGGACATCCAAATGTCTAGCCGACGATCTCGTTGCCCGAGAACCATTGCGCGATTTCCTGCGCCGCCGTCTCGGGGGCGTCGGAGCCATGGACGGAGTTTTCGCCCATCGACAGCGCGAAATCCTTGCGGATCGTTCCGGGGTCGGCCTTCTCGGGATTGGTGGCGCCCATCACGGCCCGGTAGCGCGCGATCGCGTCCTCACCCTCCAGCACCTGAACGACGACCGGGGCGGCGGTCATCATCTCGACGAGTTCGCCAAAGAACGGCCGCTCGCGGTGCACGCTGTAGAACGTCTCGGCCTGAGCCTTCGTCATATGGACCCGCTTCTGCGCAACGATCCGCAGGCCCGCGGCCTCGATCCGCTGGTTGACGGCGCCGGTCAGGTTGCGGCGTGTGACGTCGGGCTTGAGGATCGAGAAGGTGCGCTGAACGGCCATGGCGTTGGATCTCTAAGCGGCTTGAGCAAAAGTGCGGCGCTTATAACGACGCCTTGCCGCTCCGGCAAGGCGGCGTCCGACAGATCGTAAGCGCGGGCGAATGCGGCCTGTTTGAGGAACTTCGCGAACTGCGGATAGACTGACCGGCGCAGGCCGACGCGCCTCGAACGGAGGACTTGAGCGGATGCGCCTTTCGCAATTCATCGACGACAAGGGCCGGCGGGCGTTGGCGGTGACGGCGCGCGGCGAGAGCCGGCTGGTGAAGGGCGTCCGTACGACCCGCGATCTCGCCAACCGCGCCATCGAAGCGGGCGTCCCGCTGCGCAAGGTCGTGACGGAGCTCGGCCTCGGCAAACCGGTCGATCTCGCGCGTGCGCTGAAAGAGAAACGCGTGCTTGCGCCGATCGACTGCAAGGACCCGGCTCGCCTCCTCGTGAGCGGCACCGGGCTCACCCATCTCGGCTCCGCGGAGGGGCGCGACGCAATGCACCGCGATCTCGCCGATCCAGCGAAGCTCACGGACTCGATGCGGATGTTCAAGCTCGGCCTCGTCGGCGGCAAGCCTGCCCGCGGCGTTGAGGGCGCGCAGCCCGAGTGGTTCTACAAAGGCGACGGCTCGATCCTGGTTCCCCCGGAAGGCGATCTCATCAGCCCGTCCTTCGCGCGCGACGGCGGGGAGGAGCCGGAGATCGCGGGCGTCTATCTCATCGATCCCGAAGGCGCTCCGGTCCGCATCGGCTTCGCGCTCGGCAACGAGTTCTCCGACCACGTGACCGAAAGAGAGAACTACCTGTGGCTTGCCCATTCAAAGCTGCGGCCGGCGAGCTTGGGGCCTGAGCTTCTGGTCGGCGACCTGCCGGCGGACGTTTTGGGCGTGTCGCGCATCCGTCGCGGCGGGGAGATCGTATGGGAAAAGCCGTTTCTGTCGGGCGAGCAGAACATGACGCACGCCATCGCCAATCTCGAGGCGCATCACTTCAAATACGCGCAATTCCGACGGCCAGGGGACGTCCATGTCCACTTCTTTGGCACTGCGACGCTGTCGTACAGCGACGGTTTCCGAACGCAGAAAGGCGATGTGTTTGAAATCGCATCGGAGGTCTTCGGGCTGCCGCTGCGCAATCGCCTCTGGGCGGCGAAGGCGGCGAAGGTGAAGGCGCGGACGCTGTGAAGCGCCCGCGCCCGCAAGGCCACTTTTCCGGCGCGTCAGCGTTCGCCTGTGTTGTCGCGGCGCGCCCTGCTTCGACCGTTCAGACGAACTTTACGGCGGTCGGGTTGGCGGCGAGGGTCGAGGCGGTGACGCCCGCAAGCGTCAGGCTGTCGCCGTTGCTGTCGGTGATGGTTGCACTGGATGTGGCCGTCGAGACGTGACTGAGGACGGCGGCAAGGTCCTGGGCCTGCGTCATGGTGTTGTTGAGATAGGAGAAGGCGGAGATCGACAATTGCAAGGTGTCGGCGTTCGCTCCGGTCGCGAAGCCGTCGATCGTCTCGTTGCCGAACCCCGAGCTGAAGGCGAAGGTTTCCGCTCCGGCGTCGCCCGCCTGGATCGTCTCATTGGCATGGTAGGCGAGGTTGAACGAGCCGTTGCCGATCGCGAAGCGTTCGGCCGAATTGCCGCGGGTGATCGTCGCGTTGTTCTCGAAAAGATCGATCTCGTTCGACGACCCGCTCAGGTTCAGATCGTCCGCCGCGACTTCGTTCGCGCAGTCGATGGCCTGGTACGACGAATAGGGCCGGCCCTGAACGTTCGTGTAGGAATATTCGTTCGCGGAGCCCGAGCGCAGGGTCGAGAAGGAGAGGGCCGCGCCTGCGGCGAGGTCTGTCGTGGACTGGCTGGACGTCAGCCCGAAATTGGCGGCGGTGAGCGTGAACAGGCCGGCGATCTGGAACACCAGGTCGGGCGTGGTGTCTCCGGCAAGCGTGGCCTGGACGGTGGTGGTGTCGGTCGCCGCATCCTGCACGTAATCGACCTGGGCGCCGGCGCTGGTCAGCGCGTTCGTGCCGATGAAGGTGAAGTTCTGAACGCCCGCGGCCGTCAGATTGGCGTCGATGTGGCTGAGG
>Ga0074045_10003297_pt1 | contig 14557 bp, 11 predicted proteins | sample BogForMeECP23OM2_FD_94442 | JGI IMG/M metagenome (GOLD analysis project Ga0074045, IMG submission 94442) | Bog forest soil microbial communities from Calvert Island, British Columbia, Canada - Bog Forest MetaG ECP23OM2 | ecosystem: Environmental > Terrestrial > Soil > Wetlands ... | reverse complement strand
TACCCAGTCATATTTGCCGGCCTGTGGGCTGAACTGTGGCATCTTGGGCTCGGGGTTGGGCTTATCGTGCTGCTGGCCGCCGCTGCATGGTTTTTACCCTTTGGAAAGAAGTTTTTCATAGTGGCCGCAATAGGTTGCGCGATGGCGTTGGGCGGATATATGACCGGCCTCAAGAACGCCAGCACCCGCTGCGCGGCCCAGGCGGTAGCCGTGGACAACGCCGTCAAGAAGGTGGTAAAGTCGACTACGACGAAGCGCGGACGGGCCTGGAAGGACCCCTATGACAGCAAGAGCAACTAAGATAAGCATGACGATTTGTGCCGCGGCGCTCGCGGTCGGGCTCGCTAGTTGCGATCCGGCTGACTTGACGCCTACGCAGACGCGCACGATCTGCCGTGCCATGGTGGGGCCGATACAATATAACACGTTCGATGCCAAATCCCGGCGCTACGCGGCCGTGCTGCTCGCGCTCGATCTGAACCAACGCAACCAGATTTACACGCGGCTGCACTGCGGAAGGGGGACCAGCCGTGGCAAAGTTAAACGCTAAGAAGCGCAACGCGCTGCCGGCTAAGTCATTCGCTGGTCCGGATCGCAGTTATCCAGACAACGACCTGGCGCACGCGCGCAAGGCCATCCAGATGGCGCCACACGCCGGCGCCGGGGCATCAGCTATTCGGGCCAAGGTTCACCGCGACTGGCCTTCGATCAAGATCAGCGGTGTTGGATCAAAGAAACAGAAGTGGACACCCCAGTCATGAGTGAAGAGCTAGTTGAAACAGGCTTCGGCGCTATTGCAGAACAGCAAGCCGCGACTGCCCCAGCGGTTGAGAAAGAGCCGCCTGTGCAAGAGGCCAAGCCCGAGCCCGAGCCCGAGCCCGAGCCAAAGTTCGTGCACATCCCTGACGAGACGCGCGCGCGTGCTGAAGGGCCGGAGAGCCAGAACGCCAAGGCCAACCGGGAACTGTTCGACAAGATCATGGCCGCGCGCAATACGCCGCCGCCCGTTATAATCAAGCAGCCGCCGATCCCGCACATCATGGAACAGACGAAGCGGGAAATGGAGGCAGGCCGCCGGCAGTCTGAGTTGCACGCGGAGCGCCAGCGTCTCGCGCTGGCTACCCGCAAGCCGCTATCGGCCGCCGAGCTAGCTGCGCAATCCACATCAACCGCCATCTTCCGCCCTGGCGACTACGTGCCTGATCCGAAGAAAGGGCAGGGAGCGGGCCTTCAGCCTCGCGACCTGTGATGTTCAATGCCGGCGATCAAACTCGACAAATTCGGCGGGATGTTGCCGGCGTGGGACGAACACGAACTCCCTGACGGGCAGGCTGATAACTCTGTCAACAGCTATCTGTTCAGCGGCGCGCTGATTGGATGGCGGGCGCCGAAGTTTTTGCGCAACCTGACGAACCCGGCCGCTGGCAAAGTCTTTCGCATCCCGAACATCACTGTTAACGCGAACGGCGTCGAGACGTTTAACAACGATATCACGCAGCCGTCGATGTGGCTGGAGTTCGACGATATCGACACTGACGTGGTGAAGAGCCAAGTCGTCAACGACCAGTTCCAGCGGTACTACTGGGCGAGCCCCTCACAGGGTCCTCCGAAGTACAACACCTACAACCGGATGCGGGTGGGCCTGCCGGCATTTAATCTGGGCATTCCGCCTCCGGGGTGCCCGCCCACTGTCGAAGTATCAGGCGGCGGCAACACAGCACAGTTAGGGTTCACAACTTCGAACGGCGGCCAGACGACTGTTCCGGCGAACTGTGTCTATATGTTCCCTATCGTGCCTATCGCCGCGCTAGCGCTGGCAGACGTTCAGTTCATGCCGAACGTGACTGACGCCGCTGTACAGTTCCAGGCAGTTGTCTATCAGGATGCGGTGGAGGGCGGGACTGTCCCGACGGCGCCCGGTCAGATAGTCGGTGTCGGCGCGCCTGTCGTCGGCATAACGGCTGGGACGCTTGCTGACAGTGCATTCGTCAACCCGCCTGGGCTGAACGCGAACACGCCATACTGGATAGGCATCGCTATCAATACGGCCGAGAAGATCGCCACCGGCGACGGCAACACTGGCAGCGTTCTGTTCTCCAACGCGTACGCTAACGGGCCGCCTGGGTTCGCGCCTGGGGTCACGCCGGGGCAGTTTAACCTCCAGATGTACGCGGATTTGAACACGACTGATCCGTATGAAGCGCGGTCATATGTCTATACGTACGTCTCGGCCTACGGCGAAGAGAGCCCGCCTAGCCAGTTCACGTTGGTCAATGGCTGGTCAAACGGTATATGGACGATAGGATTGAGCGCGCCGCCGACCAACCAGTGGTCAACTACCGGTTGGGCGACGGGCGTGGCGAACCTCGCCATCATAAGGATTTACCGCACAGTCTCCGGCGCTGCCGGCTCCACTGTTTATTTCTGGGTGGCTGATGTGAGTATTGGTTCGACGGACCAAGACGCACTCGCCGCTGTCAGTGCCGACACCGCCGGGCAAGGATGTTTCCCACCGTCTGACACGTACCAAGACACGCAGTCAGACGCCGTTATCGCGTTGAACGCCCAAATGCCGAGCACGAACTATTACCCGCCGCCTAACGGGCTCTACACGCCAACTGGCGCGATGGCTCCACTGGCGCCTCTGCAAGGGTTGACGGCGCTGCCGAACGGCATGTACGTCGGCTTCATCAACAATCAGGTATGGTTCAGCACTCCGTACCTGCCGCACGCGTGGCCGCCTGGGCAGAATTATACAACTGATTTTCCAATCGTCGGCATCGGTCATGCGGGCGGCCAAGTGATCGTGTGCACCGCGGCGCACCCGTGGATAATGACCGGCACTAGCCCGACGCAAATGTCGATGACCAAGTGCGCACAATCGGAACCGTGCACGTCGCGCGGCAGCATCGTCAGTCTGGACAACGGAGTGTTCTATATCTCGCCGAATGGCCTGATACAGGTATCTGGCGTCTCTGCCTCGAACACTTCTGATCTGTGGATCAAGCGAGAGAACTGGGCGCAGCTTGTGCCGCAGAAATACACACGCGCGATCCTGTTGTCCTCGATGTACTTCTGCTTCGGCTCTGCGCAGAACGGCGACGCGAGCGTTGCCCAGCAGGGGTTCAATATCGAGCTAGCGCAAGACAACACCTCGTTCACGATCTGGCCGCAGCCGGGCGGCCATCGCGTAGGCTTTAACAAGATGCTGGCACCGAACGCGGCCAACGTCACCAACATCCAGCAAGATGTGTGGACCAGTTATGGACTGATGATCCAGAACGGGGCAGTCTACTGGTGGGACTTCCTCGACAGCCAGCCGACTATAATGCCCTACGACTGGACCTCGAAGACGTATCAGCAGAACGCGAAGCGCAGCTACGAGGCCATGCGCTGCTTCTTTCAAGTGCCGCCTGGGTCGCCGACGCCTGGACCGCGAAACGTGGCGCCAGCGGATGACCCTAGCTGGCAGACACTTTCTGCTAACGCTTATGCGTATATCCTGGTCTACGCTGATCCGCAGCAAGAAGGCGCGAACACTGGACAGCTTACGCTTGTCGCCGCGCGCGAAGTACAGCGTAGCGGGGAACTTCTGCGGATCGGAGATGGGTTCAAGGCTGAGAACTGGTACTGGCGCATTCTTGGGCGCGTCAACATCAGCAACATTCAGGTGGCTACGAGTGTAAAGGAGCTAGCGAACGTCTAGTATTCAGCATGGGCGCACCTGTTTGTCAGATTTCACCGGTTTCCCCGCCGCTGTCCGCACCAAATGTGTTGACGCCATCAATCCCTATTGCCACGTCGGATAACCTCGTGACGGCGGTAAACGCCATCCGGGCAGTCTTACTGGCCCAAACCAATCAGAACGCATCCCCGGCGCCGCCGCCGGCGAACGTTGGGGGTGGGGGCGCGCCCGCGGCCGCTCCGCAATCTCAGTTTATCGTGGCGAGGCAAGTCACACAACAGGTCAAGGTTTATGACCCGAATGACCCGACCCACCAGACGTATGTGACAGTAAATCAAGTCACTGGCCTCGTCATGGAGAACCAAGTCACTGGCCAATCATGGAATTGGAACGCTACCAGCAACCTGCCGGGGAGCGGCGGCCAGTAAGGCAGGAGACTAATTATCCCTTAACATCTGGACGGTAAAACATAATCTGACGCCTTTTGCGGCGGGGGATTACGTATGTCCACCAGTTACAGTTCTTCCAGTTCTATACCCTCAAACATGTATTCTCCGAACTCTGAGGAGGGGCTGCTTCTTGCCGAAGCGGCCGCGAACCTTGGAAATGAGACGTACAATTGGGCCCAGAACGCCTACGCCGGCGACACCGCCATGACCGATGAGGCGGTAGGCAACTACTTGAACATGAGCCAACAAGGGCTCAACCTCGCCAATACTCAGACGAGCGATTATAACAACATCTACCGGCCTGAAGACCAGCAACTTGCCAATCTCGCCAGTACGTATTCGAGCACAGCCGAGCAGAACCTCAACGCGGGCGCCGCCGAGAGCGACGTAAAGCAGGGCGCGGCAGCGGGGCTCGATAGCGCCAAGATGAACCTCCAAAGCTATGGCATTGACCCGTCTAGCGGTATGTATGCCGAGCTAGAGGACGCCCAGAACGCCGGCTCAGGCGCGGCAGCGGCTGGCGCCGGCCAGCAGGCTATCCGAGCCACCCAGGCGACTGGGCGGCAGTTATTGGGCGAGAGTGTCCAGGTCGGCGAGCAGCTTCCTGGCGATATCGTGAACGATCTCAACAGCGCCTACCAGGGAGTTGCCGGCGCGGAGAACGCGACGCTATCGAATACATCGGTGGGCGCGCAAGCGTTCGACGCAGCTAGCCCGTTCTATGCCGATGCAGCCGCGAACAACAAACTTCCGCCAGTTGGTAACACTTCGGGTTCTTCGAGCTCCTCTTACTCTCCCAACAGCGGCGGTAGCGGCGGTGGAAATAGCAGTGGTGGCGGCAGTGGCGGCGGCAGTGGCGGTGGCGGCAGTGGTGGTGGTGGTGGCAATGCTTCTGACTGGGCCAACCCTGGCGACACCCTCGGCGGCGACGACGGCGGCGACGACGGCGGCGACTACGGCGGCGACGACGGCGGCGGCGACGGCTCCTTTGACTATACTGGTGGTGATGACCCCGGCGGGGGAGGCGGTGGCGATACGTACTCTGCGGCGAGCGGCGGACCCATCCCCAACATGGTGCCACACACTGCGTCGCCGTCTGGCGGACAGCAGACCGACGACGTGCCGGCGCGCTTGAATGTCGGGGAGTTCGTAATTCCGAAAGATGTGGCGGCATGGAAGGGACATGAGTTCTTCCAGAACTTGATCAAGAAATCCCGGCAGGCGCATATGGGCGCAGGAGCGAAACCGCAGATGAGGCCGGCGCTGCCTAATCAGCAGCAGCCAACATTCAAGTCAGGAGCACAGCAATGACCGCTGGTATGGCTTCCCAAGAACAGAACCAGTTTGGCTCATGGGGTTCGGGTACGGGCTTCGGAGGCGGCTCACCGTCTACTGGCTCTGTGCCGGCCCAGACGCCATCTTCCCCAGCCCAGACGCCATATTCTCCGTCCCCTGTGCCGTCAGTGAGCAGTGGCAGTTCGCCGTATGGAACCAACCCTAGCACCGGCGGGTGGGGCGTTGCCGGCGGCGGCTCCTCGCCGTTTACGGGAACTCTCTCAATGTCCATGGATGAAGGCGGTGCAGTGCCAGACCCAGACAATGACAGTGATAGCGATAACAGCAGCGGCGGCGGTGGGGACACTGACCAAGACAGTGGTAACGGTGACAGCAGCCAGCCGAGCACTGACGACGGTATGGCCTCCATCATGAGCGCGCTGTCTACCGCGCGGCAAAATAACGGCTTGAATGACCAGATGTTCGCAGCGATGCCTTCGCGTCCCGCGGGACCTGGTGGCGATCAGCCGAATACGAACCCGTTCCCTACCAAGACGCCGGCTACCCCATTCGGGAAGCTAGCCGATAATTCACAGTCTCCACGACCGATCCCTGGCAACGGTAGCATCCCTCAGCATGGTGTGCTCCAACCAACGCCTAAACCGTTCGACCCGCGCGACTACTTGCCGGGTGGGTCCAAGGCGTCTGATAGCGGCGCCGTGCCAGATGACAGTGTGCAGAGCGCCGACGATGGCGGCGATATCGAGCCAGACGAGAGCGCTGCGTTACCGCAAGGTAACGACGCGAGCCCTGTGCCGGATCAAGGCGGCGCGCAAGCGACTCCCGAGGGTGCGCCACAGGGTGCGCCACAGGCAGGCCCTGTTGGCCCCGTTGGGCCTGGCGGCGGCAAGCCGCAGCAGATCATGCGCTATCTGTCTGGCGCGGATGCCATGCCGCAGCAGCAGCTAAAGCAGATCGAGCAGCAGATCGACCCACAGGGGAAGATGAACCCGACTGAGCGGACCATGGCTGTGATTAAGGCGCTCCAACAGCAAGACCCGAAGCTGGCTGCTGCTGCGCTACAGGGATATCGCCAGCAGTACAACGTGTACGCGGCAGGCGCGCGGAAAGCGCTGGATAACGGCAACATGCTGGCTGCCTCGCATAATCTCACGCTGGCCCACATGAACGTGCCAGACGGAAACAACACGGCGTTCGTTCCCGCACAGGGTGGGAAAGGGATCGTAGCGCATGTTCGCAAACTCAAGGGCGGCAAGGTGCAAGGTGCAGCCGGGGGCGGTGCGGTCCAAGGGTTCGCTCCAGACGGCGGCGATGTGTCGCCTGTGCCGGATGACGCTTCTCAAACACCCGACAGCAACAGTTCGGCAGCAAGCGGCATCCAGGATTATTTCAGTGGGGTCGGCGAGCGCGCGAACAACCTGTTTCAGCCGACTATCCAACAGAACCCCGGCGAAGCTGATATCAGCCAGCAGGGGAGCCAAAGCGGCACCGTGTCTATCCCGCTGACACCGGAACAGGCGAACCAAGTGGCGAAGGCGCCGGCCGGCCCAGGCAGCGCGTTCGATCAGCTTATCGAAAAGCATCACGGCGATATGGCAGACCTGCTCAAGACGATTAGCCAGGGACCCGGCGAGCCGACGAAGAACACGAACAGCACGCCGTTCAAGAACTACGACTATCAGGAGCCGGCGCAGGGCGGCCAGCCGCAGGGCGGCCAGCCGCAGGGCGGCCAGCCGCAGGGGCCGCCAACTCCTGTAGGCTCCCCAGGAAAATACGGCAACAACATGTACCAGCCTATGTCTGACGGCACACTTGCTGCACAGACATTTGAAAGCGCTGGCACGAACAACCCGCAGTACCGCTCCGTGAACATTCCGCAAAATAGGGCACGTCTCGCGGCTGGTAGCCCGACACCCGGCAACGTGACGGTCACACACGCACTTGGAAACACGTCGCACACATACGGCGATGCACCGTCAAGCGGGGCAGAGCCTGATGACGTAGCTGCGGCCAAGACGATGTTCCCGAATGACGCAGCGCGCCAGCAAGCGTATATCGACAAGCAGAATACGGAGCGGGGTGAATGGCAGAACAAAACTGATGTGGCCAAGGAAGTCGGCGAGAACCGCATCAAGGCGGCGCGCGAAACTGGTATTGCGCGTGTCGAGGCGTCCAAGAATTATGCCGGCGGCCGTGTGCAGCAAGAACAAATAAAGGCTCAAATCGCGGCGGCAGCGAACGCGAACAAAGACCCGAACCTGAAAGGCGCTTGGGATAGCGTTAGAGCGGTAGCGGGCGCCGGCGCCTCCCCTGAGACATTGAAAACCGTCATGGGGGAACTCGGGTTGAAACCTCTCCAGCCCCAACAGCAGCAGCCACAGCAAGGTGAACAGCCGGCGCCACAGGGGGCGCAAGGGCAGCCACAGGCAAAACCGTCGCCGACTGATATCCAGTATCTACGTGACAATGCCAAAAGGAGCCCTGGCCTGAAGACACTGTTCGAAGCACGCTTTGGGCGAGGGAGTGCTGCGCAGTACGGAGTGCAGTAATGGCTGACGACGCAATCCCGGATTGGGCAGCGGCTCCGCAGCCTACTGGTGACACTCCGGACTGGGCAAAACCGCCGCAGCAGGCGGACACTTCTGGAGACAATTCCGGAGCAGCCCCAGCCTGGGCGCAAGAAGAGCCCGAGGAGCCTGATGAGGGCGCCCCTAAAACGTCCATGGCCGGTGCAGCGTTATCCGGTGCGATACGCGGTATCGGTCCTACTATTGGAGCGGTGGCCTTGGGTGGTGCCGGCGCTCTTGGCGGCGGTCTTGTGGGTGGTCCTATCGGAGCTATAGCCGGCGGTCTTGCTGGCGCGGTAGCCGGCGGCGATCTCGGCGCGCGAGCGCAGCAGTCACTAACAGACGCCACTGGCCTAGGTGAAGGCGAAGGCGTTGGCTCTAACACTTACGCGGCCGCAGCAGAAAAAGACTACCCCTACACAACCATGCTTAGTGGCCTAGCGCCGGCTCTCGTAGCCTTTGGCACTGGGGCTGGCGAAGCCACGCTTGGCATGCGGGTGCTCACCGGCGGCCTTATGGGCAGCATGGAAGCCGGCCAGGAATTATACAACGAGGGGACGGTTGACCCCGGCAAGGTGGCGCTCGCCGCCGGCTTCGGTGCAGCAGTTCCGAAAGCCCGTGGATGGCTTGAGGGCACCCAGAATGCTGTGCTTGGGAAGATCACCGGGCGGCCTACCACGCCTGCGCCTCCTGACGTTATGGCCGACCGCGACGCCGTGAAAGGTGTAGGCCAGCAGTTTTCATCCGGTGTTGGCACGTCACACTCACAGACAGCAGACACTAACACACCGACCGGCGGCCACCCTGCGGCAGACCAGACCGGTGCTGGGTATGTCGGCGTAGGTAGCGAGGTCGATTACCCTAAATCTTCTACGGAAGCCAGCTATAGTGATCTGCCGAAAACGCCGTCCACAGTGGTGGATACCGGTGACCACCCACCGCTTGATGTTTCTGCGGCTCTTCGTGGAAATCCAGATGAAGAGGCCGTCGGCGTCGGTGCACAGCCGGGGCTGATAGGTGGCACGCCAGAAGAAACTCCAGCGCAACCTGCACCACAACCCGTCCAACCCGTCCAACCCGTCACTCCGACGCCCGCGCCCGCGTCCGCGCCCGCGCAAGCTGGTCCGCCTGTCGTCCATGGCGTCCCGCTAGACGTTGAGCCACATGTGGCGGCGATAATCAACTTGCCGAAGGTCAAGGCCGCCATCGAGAACGGTGTCACGGATACAGGGCACGTCCCGGCGATAGCGGGCTCCAGTGCTGGCGAGGACACGCATACGCACGTTGATAGCTCACTGCCGAAAGAAGTGCCTCTCGGAAATAAGAGGTTTGAGCCGGCGAAAGCGATGCAGATACACGAGCAGGTCGAGAAGTTCGTTATGGAGTATTTGCAGTCCAAGGACTTCTCGGACAAAGACGCCTACACAATAGCTCATCACGACTTCGCCGAGCCGGCCGAGGATGCGTATTACCGTGCACTAGGGATCGACCCGAAGCAGGCGGAAGCCTGGTGGGCGGGCCCGGCCAAACGCATGGTCGAAGCGAACAAAAATCGCACAGTGTCTGACAATCTCTACGATAAACCATACCTTGACAACCCGGCCGATCACCATGCGGCAGACAACGTGCCCGAGCCGTCTGCTGCCCTGCGCGCGAAGGCTGCCGAGGTTATGGGCCTCCCCCCTGATGCACTTGCCAAGGCGCAATCCGAGGAAGCAAAGCCTGTTACCGCCGCGGTAACAGAACTCCCGCGCGCCGCGAAACTGGCCGCTGGGCGTTTGCGCGACCTTGGCTTTGAGGATAAGGCTGCCGCACTCGAAAAGATGGCGCCGGACGAAGCCGCCCGTGCCGCAGAGAAAATCAACCATCAATTCTCGAATAAAGCGCTAAACCGAAAGTACGAGAACCCACAGGTGAAGGCGCGCGCTGAAGGCTCGCTCGCCGCTGTCAAGAAGGCGTACGAGGAGCACCCGGCCGAGCCTGACGAGGACGATCAGTCACTGCTTGACCGCGCCAAGGCGGCGGTGGCCACAGCGAAGGAAGCATACGGCGATAAAAATCCAACTGACAAGAAGGAAGGCTTCGCACCGGCTGTCAAACCGAAAGAGTGGACGTTCGTAAAACGTGCGCAGGACTTGCTCGCCAGGCCGACTGACGAGAACATAGAAGCATTCCGCGGCGACGAAGCCCAGGATTGGGCCGGGGCGCAGGAAACACACCGCATAAAGGCTGATGTTGAGCGCCAGCGGCGCACGGACGTGGACACGCTTGCCAACGAACTGCCAGCCAAGCCGTCCGAAGGGCGTGTGACTTTTCCGGATGTGGACGTGAGCAAGGGTGACGCACTTTCTGAAGACCGGCAGGCGCTTCATGAGTACCTGAACGGCATTGGCGACGCCGACTACAGCCGCCTGCAAGAACTCTATCGTGACCCGGCGAACCCGGATGCGCAGTCACTTCAGCGCGTGGTCGAGACTACGTCGGACCCGCACAAGCTGCTCACCCAGATGGAGAGCGAGCTAGACACAACTGGTCCTGATCTGGTCAGCCCGGAGGAGGCGCCTGTTGCCAAGCGCGAGAAAGTCTTCGCCGGCAAGCCGGTCGGCGAGAGCGCGGGGGCCGCTAACACCGGGAGGTCGCGCGGCGACTTGTTGGCAGAATACAACGCACGTTTGCGTAGTGGGAATTTGAACCCGAAGCCACACCCACTTTCGGCTGATGCGACGCCGGCACAGCGTGCTTCGCTAGCCAGCCATTTGAAAGACGCGTGGGGAAAACTGAAGGACGCCGAGTTCTGGTACGAGAACCCCGTTCGTAAAATCTTCAGCCCGCAAACTGTAACAGTGAACGCACAAGAAGCAGCTAATCAAGCACGGGATACCCATGGTGAGCGTTTGCGGTTCGACGCTCAGAACGCGAAACTGTTGGAGAACTTCCAGAAGGTTGCAAACACGACTGATAAGAAAGGCGTGATGGACTGGTTGATGAACTTCGAAAAGGACGCTGTGCCGAGCGGCAATCCGTTCAACGCAGTCCAGGCAGACCTGAAGGCGTTCACTGACCGCGTATGGGATAAGGTAGCCAAGTTGCACCTTGGTGACCAAACAAACTTCGTCGATAATTATTTCCCGCGCAGCAAAATGTGGGCACAGGACGACGCCAACCAATCGGCGATCCGCAACTTCATGACCCAGCAAGGCAGCATATCGCCTCTTAAAGCCCGTGAATTTTTGACGATCCCCAACGCCCTAGCTGCTGGCGTCAAGTTCAATCCGGATATCCTGCGGCCAGATGGGGCACCGGACCCGGCGAAGGTGCTAGGATACTATAAAAACCAGACTGGTGGTTTCCTAGAAAACCAGGATATGTTGCAGCGGTTTGTCAAAGCTGGCATCGCACATGTGTATGACTTCACTGCGGACGAAGCCCCGATACCCGGCACGGTGAAGCTGGAAGGCCGCACACTGCGCGGGCTTCCTGTATACGCAGAACCTGAAGTGGCCACGATCTTCAATAACTTCTGGGGCCCCGGCATACATGCAAACGAGGCAGCCGGTCAACTTTACGACATATGGATGCACGGCAAAACTTCCATGAGTTCGCTCAAGTTGCTGGGCGGCGGCTATCACCTTGTCGCAGAAGCCGGCGAGAGCATAATCTTGAACTTCGGTGTTGGCCTATCGCAGATGGCATCCGGGCGTGTTGCCGAAGGTCTTAAAACCATCGCGAAGTCACCCGCGTCTCCGGTCAGCGGTTACACGTTGGGTAAGAAGGGCGGCGAAACATATCTCGACCCGCGCAAGAACCCTGATCTTACGCTGTATGTCGGCGCCTTCCAGGATGCCGGTATTACGATGGCACCGAACGAACTAATCCACGAGAACCCCGAACTGCGCGCCGCAGAGAGCAACTTCTTTACGTCGTTCAAACGTGGCGCGTTAGGATTGGAGGCGGACGAAGCCAAACAGCGTATCCGCGCGGCGGCCGATAAGAATTTCGCACTCGGCGGCGCGCAGGTCGGCAAAGAAGTGTTCAATCTTATCGGCAAGTCGATGCAGACAGTCATGTACCCGTTGTTTCAGCACTACATTCCGAACCTGAAAAACGGTATCATGATTCAACACATGGCGGCGTGGGACAACGCGCACCCTGGCGCGCACTACGACGACATGGTTGCTGCCGCACGGCAGATAGGCGATCAAACAGATAACGCGCTTGGCATGATCCACCAGAGCAATGTGTTCTGGAACAAGACGCTAAAACAGGGCGCGCAGGCGAGCATGCTATCGTGGGGATGGAACTTCGGCAGCGCGCGCGGCATCGTCGGGGGCGCCCTCAAGCTGCTGCGCAACCCTAGCTCTGTGAGCATCACGTCCAAAGACTGGGACCCGCGGTCGGCGTACGTCCTCGCCATGCCTATCATGACTGCGGTTATGGCCAGCATCTACCAACTCCTCAAAACCGGCAAGATGCCTGAAGACCCGCCTAACGGACTGGGTGAGGCGATGACGGCCAAGACCGGGGGCAACGCTGCCCGATCCGGCGAACCCGAGAGGGCGCTCCTCCCTGGTTACCAGAAGGATATTCTGGGAGTGTGGAACAACGTCCTCAACCCGAGCGGCACCGGGAAGCCCACCACGGAACTTTACAACAAGCTGGCCCCTGCGGTGCAGCTTGGCATCGAGAGCATGACGAACCAGGACTGGGCGGGGCACCCGATCTGGAACCCCGACCACCCGATGACCCAGAAGCTGCTGGAATACTTCCGCCACGTCGGGCAGTCGCTAATGCCTATTGCCGGCGAGCAGGCCGAACAGCTTAATGCCGGCACCAATATCAGCGTCCCGGAGCGCCTGATTGGGGTACGGCCGGCCCCCTCTTGGGTAGAAAAGCCGAACCAGACGCAGACTTGGTTGCATAAAAAGAACGAGAAGGACTGGAAGGAGAAAGAGAAGTTCGACAGCCGGATGATGCAATAGATCGTTAACTCGCCGGCGTTACCTTGGCGGTAACGGAGTTCACATATGCCGTATAAGAGCGTTGCCCAGCGCGGGTGGGCCCACACGCCGGAAGGCATAAAGGCCCTAGGCGGCACGGCGAAGGTCGCTGAGTGGGACGCAGCGTCTAAGGGCAGGCACCTGCCACAGAAGGTGCAATCGGCTTTCGGGGGTGGTGTTATGTCCAATAAAGGATATCAGAGCGCGACACAGAGCTTCGCCAGAGGGGGCGCCGTTCTCGGGCGAACCACGGACTTCCTCAAGACCCCGGATCGCTTCGCCGGCCGGCAGTTCAAGGCTGGTGGGGCACGTAATGACGAGGACTGGGAGAAGGGTAGCTCCAAGGCCAACCCGAAGGGCCGAGACAAGAGCCTGAAAGCTGTCGTACCGCGTGACTGATAGAGCCCACACCAACATCCTGCTAGCCATTATTTACTGTCTCGTGATACTCCTGGTCGTGACACTGATCCGCCAGCCTCCGGAGTATTGGTATGACCAAGAAGCCCCTGCTGTTAATCAAGTGGAAGGATCACACTAGCGAGGGCGGCTGGGGGGACGTTGAGAAGTTTCACGGCCCCGGACTGTGCTTCTCGGTCGGCTGGCTGGCCAAGGAAGACGATGAAGGGATCACGATCATTGGCGATACGTCGCCGCCGGATCAGCACGGGCACGAAAGCGGGCGTCTCCAATACATTCTTAAATCGTGCATCGTAAAACGCACGACGCTTAAGTATCCGGCACTCGGGTAAAGGCGAGGCGCAATGTATGAGTACCGAAACGAACCCCTGCATCCCCCACACATCACAAAGACACAGCTTGCTATTCGCATGCGGCTGGGCAAGCTGCTCTATTGGCTGACTGATCCAGCCGACGCAGCGCTCACGGACAATGACTTCGTTATGGCTGTGGTGAACCGCTACCTGAAGCACCAGGAGAAGCCGATAATTGACCCTGCGGAGTAGCAGGCGGCGTTGGCATCATCTGGTCGGCCGGCGTGTACGAATGCATATCCTCGAACATCCAGTACCTGTCAGACGCCGGATCAGTTGGCACCGGTAGGATGATCAGCCGCTCGGGGCCGCCGCTACTCAGGTGCGCGCCGCCGGCTAAGTTCAGCCTGGGGCACGGCGTCTGCATCCTGTAAAATTCTTTCAACCCGTTCATTACGTCGGACAGGCTGTACTCTTTTCGTTTGATGTACTCGTAGAACCGCGGGCGCGAGATGCGCAGCAGGTTCTGGTTGATGATCCACTGCACGTTGAGCCTGTACGGGTGCTTGTCATCAAACCCCTGCTGTATGACCTGTATCTTCTTCGGGTGGCCGGGCAACGGCGGCGGCGTGTCGACTGTGCGGATCGTCTCGCCGACGTGATCCTTCAAGAAGCCGGTCAGCACCGCGGTAACGTGATCCATGGACGCGCCAGACATATCCTCGACCGTCGTGCGCTCCCGCATGTTGAGATAATTCTTGATCAGGAACTCTTCGATCTCGGCCAGATGGAAGTCACAGCCAAGCTGATTAGCTAGGGCGGCACCCACCATAATCGTGGCACAGATGGCCAC
>Ga0074045_10003296_pt1 | contig 14557 bp, 10 predicted proteins | sample BogForMeECP23OM2_FD_94442 | JGI IMG/M metagenome (GOLD analysis project Ga0074045, IMG submission 94442) | Bog forest soil microbial communities from Calvert Island, British Columbia, Canada - Bog Forest MetaG ECP23OM2 | ecosystem: Environmental > Terrestrial > Soil > Wetlands ... | reverse complement strand
GATCATCTGGATCTGTTCTGGGTCCACCCGGACGGCTCGATTAACTCGACCTGGTGGGATGCAAATGTGGCCAACGGCGCGTGGGACCCCACGCGCGTCTTCGCTGCTACCGCTCCTGGTAAGGCGGTCAACGGGCCGGTGGCCGTGGTGGCCCGCACGCTTGATCATCTGGATCTGTTCTGGGTCCACCCGGACGGCTCGATTAACTCGACCTGGTGGGATGCAAATGTGGCCAAGGGCGCGTGGGACCCCACACGTGTTTTTGCTGCTACCGCTCCTGGGAAGGCGGCCGCGGGACTGCTCAGCGTTATTGCGCGAGCGTCGACCCACATGGACGTATTCTGGGTCCACCCGGACGGCTCGATTAACTCAACCTGGTGGGACGCAAAAGTGGCCAATGGTGCGTGGGACCCCACACGCGTCTTCGCCGCAACGGGGCCCGGAGCAGCGATCACATGAGAGAGAGGGACTGCGGCAGTCCATTTGTTCAGATCGTTGGCGTTGCTTCCCTCTAGAGCGTCTGCCGGGAGTAATCCGCTTTCCCGACATCTCGCTTGCTGGAATCGCTAGACTTGCTCTATGCCCTTGGCTCCCGGCACTCGCCTAGGACCCTACGAAATCCTTGCATCCATAGGTGCCGGCGGCATGGGCGAAGTGTGGAAGGCACGTGACACTCGCCTTGACCGCATCGTCGCCATTAAACAACTGGAGGGCCGGCACTCAGCACGTTTCCATCAGGAAGCCCGCGCCATAGCCGCGCTGAACCATCCGAATATCTGCACGCTCCATGACATCGGACCAGATTATCTGGTAATGGAGTATGTCGAAGGCAAGCCGTTACGGGGTCCGCTGGGAGTGGAAGAAGCCGTGAAACTTGCTCTCCAAATCGCCGCTGCGCTCGAAGAAGCGCATAGAAGAGGTATCCTTCACCGCGACCTCAAGCCCGGAAACATCCTGGTTAGTGAGAGGGGCACGGCCAAGCTGCTCGATTTTGGTTTGGCCAAGGTGATGACGACTTCTGATACGGACGTCACGAGGACGAGTGAGGGCACGGTCCTGGGGACGGCGGCCTACATGGCGCCGGAGCAGGCGGAGGGAAAGCCGCTCGACGAGCGATCGGACATTTTCAGTTTTGGTGCCGTGCTCTACGAAGTGCTTTCGGGGAACCGTGCTTTTCAGGGAAACTCTACGGCGCAGGTGCTGAGCGCTGTACTGCGCGATGATCCGTCGCCGCTCCAGGCGCCGGCAGAGATACAGCGCATCGTCAAAAGGTGTCTCGCGAAGCAGCCGCGGGAGCGCTTTTCGAGTGTGAACGAATTAAGGGTCGCACTGGAGCAAGTCGCTCTTATCCCCCCGGGCTCTGCCAAACCCGCAGACCAGCAGCCGTCGATTGCCGTCCTGCCCTTCGCCAACATGAGCGCGGACAAGGAGAACGAATACTTAGCGACGGCTTGGCCGAAGAGATCCTGAACTTACTCACCAAGATTCCTCGTCTCGTGTCAATGATCCGTTCGGAGGAACTCAAACGTGCGGCTTTGACGGATAGCCGTATGCGTCGTCTGGTGGAAGCCAAAGGCCTTAAGTCTGGTGCACAGCACGTCGCCTAGGAGCGAAGTTCGGAACACGGAACAACTTAAACGGCTTTCACACCGGCTCTCGAGATCGTTTTGTCGCAACAGCGCGGATGTCGGTCACAGACTGGAGTCAGCCCGGAGTCCGAACCACCAGTTTCTAGGGGTTGGCGTCCATTTGGCGTCCAAATCGCATGGCGCAAGTCTTTTGTTTTCAGTCGTGATATCCTCTAAGTGATTGATATTTCTTGCTTGGGGTGCAAGAGGTCCCGGGTTCAAATCCCGGCAGCCCGACCAGCCACATCAATAACTTCCGGCGATACATGCCAAACGCTTGGCCATCGCGGGTTATGGTGGATGACGGCGATGGCAGGTTCGTCTTGTCAGCGGACCAAGCGGCTTGATTCATTAATCTCTCCACCAGAAACGTGATACCACAATTCTTGTCCTATGGGTTGCTGCCGCTGGGCCTCTGTTTCATCCTGATTGCTGCGGGCTTGCTGGCACGCCGCAGATGGATTGCGGGTGCCGGCTTGTTCGTGCTGTACGCTTTCAGCACGCACTTTGTCTCAAATCGCTTGGTTGGCTTGCTGGAGAAGCAGACGCCTTCGATTTCAATCCGCGAGTGTCCCAATGCCGATGCAATTGTTCCTTTAGGTGGCGACGATTACCGCCTGGAACGGGCCGTGGATCTCCTGCAAGCGGACCGGGCGCCGCTTCTTATCGTTACCCTCGACGAGGAGCGCTTGTTGGCCCTGGACCGGGGGGTTCCCTCCTCCAAAATAGTTGTGACTGGTGTGGCCCGAAACACGGCCGGCGAAGCGGTCGAGGTGTCGCGCATTGTCCGCTCGATGGGCCTTCGGAAGATCCTTCTGGTGACGTCTGCCCTGCATATGCCAAGGGCAAGTCGTTTGTTCATCCGGGAAGGTCTGCAGGTGATCGGCTTTGCCTCGGATTACGAGGAGTGTTTGGACTGCAATCCTTGGATGCCCAGCGCAAAATCACTGATGGTATCGGAGGAAGCGCTTCACGAGGTCGTGGGATCGCTCTATGATCGGCTGCGAAATCGAGGCTGATCCCGTTGTTCTTGCCTTGCCCCTGTTCGCATGGCGTGGGCTGGCGTGGCGATTGCTACCAATCCGCGAGGGAACTGACGAAGGCGGCGGATCCGTCTCGCAGCCAGCTGTCCAGTTGCGCAGGTTCCTTTAATTGCTGGCCGCGCCTTCTGGGGACAGCCACGTAAGAACACGCGAGATCCTTTCTCGCGGTTATATCCACAAAAAGCCGCTCGAATTGGGCAACCGGGAATATGTCCTCCTGGCCTTTGCCCCATCTCTTCTTGACGTCCTTCAAAGTAATGTAACTGGGCAGGCTGGCCGCTACTCGGCGGGTAGCGGCCGCGACCCGTTCGCCTTCTGTAAGATCTTCACGCCTCAGTGAGAAAACGGCAAGGAACTGGTCGATGTCAATCCAGAACGTATTTGAGTTGTAAAACGAAAGGGAGGACTCGTCGCGCTCTGAAGGAAGGGTGAAGCCTTCAACTAAACGCAAGTGTCCGTCGATGCGGGCCAGCCCTCCTCCGCGGTCCTCCACATGTCGTGAAATTACCTCAACTGTAATCGCTGCATTGCGTTTTACATGAAAGCCCAACAAGAAAGGGTCTACATTGACGCCTACCGTGTCAATATTGTGCACCATCAAATGCTTTAGCTGCGGTCGCGCTTCGATCAACTGGCTAAGTACGCCGTTCCGCAGCATGTTTGATAGTTCGTACCAGTGGCCCGTTGGATGAAGGCATTGGAGCGGAATGTTATCCGTGTAATCCGACGCTTCGCCCGCGTGCTCCGCCCAATGGATCAGCGCGGCACGCGAACTTTCCAGGACTTTTTGTTTTTGCACGTCGAGAAGCTGTTGTGATAGCTCTTCCCAGGCAAAGCGAAGATCTCTTGCCATCGGCACAAAACGCAATCCGATGCTTCGGCCCGGCGAGAGGATAACGTTTCTTTCGTTCGAGGTAGCCTTCCGGATCGCCGCGTGAGTCAAATAGCTGGTCGTAACGACTTGCGGAATTTCAATCTGAGCCAAACGACCAGACCGGCGTGTCTTGGCTATGTGAACGTCGAGGAAACTGCGATACTTACCCTCTAACTTACAAAAGGGGCTCAGTGCCTTCACGACACCCGCTCCGTGCGTCCAGCGAGTCCCGGCCCCGCCGGCCAGGGACACCGCCGCTACAGAGCCTTCGCGTAACGCCTCCTCTCCCAACCGTCTTAGCTCAGCGTCTTCCAGTCCTCTAGCATCGAAAACGTCGCCGCCACGAGCGTCTTCAATCTCGGCTGTAATGGGAAGGCGATTTTGAGAGAGCCCGATGGAGCCGCTCCGCAAGCCGGCTCTGATCTGCTCGTGCTCAACCGCATCGAAACCGTTTTCGATCAGCAGATCTGAAAGGGTCTGATTCAGCTGGCTGGGAACAGTTGCTGAGGAGGAAGGCAGCAGGCGGTCAAATAGATCCTGGACGAGGCTCGAGTATTTCGTGTTGTCGCGGGCGGCCGCGCCGAGCCGATCCAACTCCGCGCGGCGGGATGCCGGCATGAACCGCGTCTCCTTGCGCAGCATGGAAGGTACGACCAGCGCGTAGTAGCCTCTGGGCATCAAACCGTCGCTCTCAGCCAACAATTCTGCGAACGTTCCGCGCTCATTGATACGGAAGTCGTAAATCACGGGATCGATGGCGAAAGGGACGGCATCCTCCAGCTCTCGCTTGGTCTCCAGCATGATCGTTTGCATTCGGTCCTGTGCTTCTTCCCTTGCCGCCGGATCGAACATAAACCCCATTCCGCCGCCAGCCATACCCCCAAGCATCCAGAATCCCCAGAACCTTTCGCCCACCTCCGAACGGACGCGATCAATGAGCTTTTCGGTGTAGCAGTTGCTGGACCAAGGGATTATGCTTTGTAGCGGGCCGAAGAAGTTGCGCTCCGTTTCCTCCCCAATCGCACGCACGTTGCCGGCACTCAGATCGCGCATAATCTCGTCCAGCACGTCGATCGCCTGATGCCGGGCCTGCCACTCAACAGGAGAGCGCAAGAGGTATTTCTCGGTGACCATCTCAAGGATTGGGCCGACATCTTGCGCCATCCCTCCATGAACCAGCACGAGACTGTCCTGGAGCTTTTCGCGAGCTTGCAAGGAAACAACGGAGGTTCCCAGAGCCTGGTGTTGCGGGAGGAGCCGTCCGCGGCTAATGCCAAACTCGGGGTCGCCTGATTGAGCTTCCACTCCCTGGATCAGCTTGATGCCGGGCCATATGCCGCCGGAATCCTGCCAGCCGCCACCGGAGCCGCCTAACCACTCGCCGAGAATGGCTCGCGCGGCGACAACACGGCGGTCGGCTTCGTCCAGGGGACCTGTTAAAGCGCGCGCTTGGCTCGTGGCACGCATGCAGACCGAAATCAGCGCGGCGAGCAAGTTGGTGGAAACCGCCAAACGAGAACCTTTGGGAATGCCCCGAACACGGCTCACCAGCTCAATTCCGCGCCCACCTCCCACCAGGCGCTCCAGCACTTCGCTGACTGGTTGGAGGATGCCTTCCATGGCCGGAGGCACGATGCCTGAGGCGATCACCGCGGCTTTCAGTAAACCGAGATAGTCCCGTCCGAAATCAAACAGCTCGGTGATGCTGGTGATGTCTGCCGTGGCTGCGAGATCGATACTAGTCAAGCGCAAGACGGGTTCGTCGATGACGCGCAGGTAAGCTTCGATCGGCGGTTCCGGTGCGCTGTTCTGGCCCCGCACGCTAAGGTCGATCGAAACATTCAGAACCTTGGCGCCCTCCGGGAAATCCATGCCGAGGAAGAAGATGTCGCTCCAGGCGCTGTGCGTCAGATCCATGCGGACAGGAGTGGATTCTTTCAGGATGGGATAAAGGGCATTGTCGGAGGTCCGCGCCAACAGTTCGGGCCGCAATCGAAGCGGATAGTCGCTAGGATGTCCAATCCGTGACATCCACTGATTCCCGCGTACGGATCGTACACTCTGGCGAACCTGATCGGCGAGTGTCTTGAATGCCAAGCCTCGATAGGCGGCCGCAAAAGCGCTCGACAGGGCGCTGTTCAGCCCCGCGGAATCTGCGCTGCGGTTCAGCAGTTCGATGGCCTCCACAAAGCGCCGCTTCATCAGGTGAGAACTGATCTCGAACGGAATGCGCCCCGATTGCGGAATGTCCAAGCGGTGCTGAAGATGAAAGCGGTGAATCGCGTATAGAAAGAGCTGTGCGCGCACACGCTCATACAGATTCTGGCTGGACCGCCAAAACCGATCGAGGGCGGCGCATTCGAGCAACAAGTCGCGAGTGCGCGTCGTTCTGCAAAACTCGTCGACTGAAGAGTCTCTTTCGGCGGTGTTTGTCGAGGTAATGATCCGGACCAGTCTCATCAGGAGCCCGACCTGGTGCCGCCGTTATCGGTCCGATGCATGGCCAACAGTTCCACCATCTGTGCCAGTACGGTGTCACGATCCTTTCCCCGTAACGCGAGAGCTAGCTGCGCCTGGAACAAACCATACTTCGCACCAACATCGTAACGGTGGCCTTTCTCTTCAAAGGCCAGATACTGCTCCCGGCCCGCCAACTCGGACAAGGCCGCAGAAACCGTCACAGGTGTTTCCACAGACAGATGACGAGAGAGTATTTCCATGAAGGTGGGAGTCAGAACATGCATGCCGAAGAAGCAGAAGTAGTAGCCGGCTCGAAGGCCCGCAGTGGTTAGGCTTTGCTCGGCCTCCGTGGGAGTCGGCTTTTCGATTACCCTTTCGATTCGATAGAGGTGGCTCTTCCCGGCTACCGGATGTCCTCCGATGGCACCGTAAAGCGGAAGCAGCGTCTCACGCGTCGCCTGGACAGCGGAGACTGCGCACCCCTCTTTGGTTGCCACTTGCACGAGTTCGAGAGCGGAGTGACTGCCATTAGAGGATACGTATAAGTGGTCGCCAACTAAGTGGAGGAAGGGGTCATCCGCCGTAAATGAGGCAGCGCAGTGCAGTGCGGCGGCGTAACCAGTGGGCCTTTCCTGTCGGACGAATCGCACAGACGAATCCGCAGCGGCCCGCTCATAAACCGTCTCGTCGCCCGGGGAGATGACAACGGCGATCTGATCCACGCCCGCGCGGCGGATCTCTTCGACAATAATCCGGAGGACAGCCTTCTCCTGCCCGTCGCGATCGATGATGGTTTGAAGGGGCAGCGTCCGCTGATGCGGGGCGGCGGCGGTGACGACGGCTTTTTGGATCCTCATGCAGGGTGAACTGTCAGTCTATCCAAGTTGCCTCGCCCGCCAAGCCGTACAATACGGTTCAGAACAGGCAGGCAATGAAGCGACGGGACTTCGTTCGAAACACCATGAATGCGGGAATTGCCGCTTGGAGCGCTGCGTCGGCCAGCCGGGTCTTTGGCGCAAACGACAGGCTTCGCGTTGGCTTGATCGGCTGCGGGGTCCGGGGCACCTTCGACGCGCGCCTGATGCGCGGCACGCCGGAAGACATCCAAGCCGTGGCGCCGGGCAACTACCACGACGGCAACCTCGACCCGCGGCTGGCCGAGCCCCGGAATATAGAGATCGTCGCGCTATGCGATGCCTACGAATCAAGGACTGCGGCGGCAAAGCGATGGGCGCCCGCCGCAAAGACGTTCTCCGATTTCCGCGGCCTCCTGGCGGACAAGGACATCGACGCGGTTATCATTGCCACCCAAGACCAGTGGCATGCTTCGATGCTAATTCTGGCTTGCGAAGCAGGAAAAGACGTCTATCTGGAGAAGCCGGTGATGTACCGCGTGGGCGAGGCCAAAACCATGATCGAAGCCGTGCGCCGCAACCAGCGGATCGTCCAGATTGGAACGCAGCACCGTTCAGCCAATCACATTGCCGAGGCCGCCAAGATCGTTCAGAGCGGACGGATCGGCGAAGTGCACTTTGTGCGAGTGTGGAACTACATGAGCCGCATGGGTTCGGCCCGGGTTCCGGATAGCGATGCGCCAGCCGGCCTCAACTGGGACGCCTGGTTGGGGCCGGCGCCTATGGTCCCGTTTAACACGGCTCGCCTCAAATACCGGTCGTTCATGGACTACACCAACGGGATCATCAGCGACTTTGGGAACCATCGTTTCGATTCGGTGCACCAGATCATGGGTGTGGACACTCCGCTCAAGGTGTCTTCCTCGGGAATGCGGTTTGACAAGCAATATGCCGGCGACATCCTGGACTTGCAACAGGCGACCTATGAGTATCCGGGCTTCGTCCTCAGCTACGAGTCTTGCGTGTACAACGGCCATGGTCTGGGAGGAAGGACGCCCGGCATGCGTTACTACGGCATGCGGGGCGCCGACGACCGACCGCACGGCATGGCTTTCTATGGGACTGAGGCGGCGCTGTTCGTGGACCGGATCGGAATGGAACTCTACCCTGAATTGGGTCCGCGCGGCCAAGCCAAAACCAACCCGCTTGAGCGAATGCACATGAACGAGGACGAGCCGACGCCACTGCACACCAAATACTTCGTGGATTATGTGCGTAGCCGGAAAGAGCCCTCCAGCAACATCGAAGTGGGTGTGCGCGCAACCACCGTCGCGTGCATCGGCAACATCGCATACTGGACCGGCCGCAAACTGACTTGGGATGCGGCAAACGGGAACTTTCCGGGCGATGAAGAGGCCAACAAATACCTCTTCCGACCATACCGCAAGCCCTGGGACCTGGTGAAGTTCGGCTAAACTTACCTCTCCAAGACACCGCGTGAGCGATCCCAGTCGTCGCGCGTCTCGACGGCCCGATTGTAGGGCCGGTTGTCAACCGGCGGCGGCTTGTTAAGCCGCCCTGCTTAAGGCTATCCCCGAAGTTATCTTGCCTATCACATGTTGACAATCAAGAGTAAGATGAGCTACTCTGATCGTGCCATGCTGCCGGAGTTCGTATGAATGAGCCAAACACAGATGTCATCCAGGGCACCCTGGACATGCTGATCCTGAAGACGCTTAGCCTTGAACCCATGCATGGCTTCGGCATCGCGCGCCGAATCGAGCAGGTATCAGGCAAAGTCTTCAAAGTAAATCCAGGGTCGCTTCTTACAGCGTTTCAGCGACTGGAGCGAGTCGGGTGGCTGGATTCCGAATGGCGGCAGACAGACAACTCGCGGCGGGCCAAGTTTTATTCGCTCACTCGTTCGGGGAAGAAGCAGCTTGAGCGCGAGACCGCCGATTGGAACCGTCGGGCGTCTGCCATCGCGCGTCTCCTGAAGGCCGAGGCATAACCGGTGTCCCTTTGGCGGCAGTTCACTCACGGTGTGCGCGTGTTGAGAAACCGGAGAGCCGCCGACCAGGAAGTCGACGATGAGGTCCGCCACTATCTCGAAGAGTCCACTGCCGCCTTTGCGGCGAGAGGACTCTCTCCCGATGACGCACAACGAGCTGCGCGTTTGGAACTGGGCAGCGTGACCGCGGTTCGCGAAGAAGTTCGCGACTATGGATGGGAAAACATCGTCGACACGTTGTTTGCCGATTTGCGTTATGCCGTCCGCCGGCTCCGCCAAAAGCCAGGCTTTGCCATCGCTGCTTTGCTCACCGTGGCGCTCGGAATCGGCGCTACCAGCGCAATCTTTAGCGTCATCAACGGCGTCTTGTTGAAGCCTCTACCCTATCCGCAGTCCGAACAGATTGTCGCTCTGAGGCACACTGCTCCCGGCATCCATATCGACGACATGAACCTGGCAGCCTCCTTGTACTTCACGTATAGCGAGGAGAACCGCGTGTTTCAGGACGTCGGCATGTACGCGTTCAATACCGCTAGTGTGATGGGCCTTGCCGAGCCCGAGGAAGTCCCGGCCCTCCTGGTGACGAATCGCTTTCTCGCGGTCCTGGGAGTGCAGCCGGCAATCGGGCGTGCGTTTACATCCTCGGACGATGATCCGAAAAGCGAACGTGCGGTCATTCTGTCGGACGGCTATTGGAAATCGCGCTTTGGAGGAGAACGCTCCGTACTGGGACGCCGCATCATACTGGATGGCGATGCGCACACTGTGGTTGGCGTAATGCCGCCATCATTCCAATTCCTGGATGGCCACTTTTCGTTGGTGATGCCACTACGGATCAATCGCGGGGATGTTGGCCTCATTAGTTTCTGCTGCGAAGGCATCGCCCGGCTGAAACCCGGCGCAACGCTCGCCCAGGCCAATGCGGATGTTGCACGCATGCTCGAAATGGCTCCGGCTAAGTTTCCGGTGAATCCCGGCTTCGGCGCGGATGCCTGGGCAGCCTCCCGCATCGCTCCACGCTTGCGTTCGCTCAAGGACCTGCTGGTTGGCGATGTCAGAAACACACTTTGGGTACTGCTGGGCACGGTTGGCATGGTGCTGTTGATTGCCTGTGCCAACGTCGCGAACTTGCTTCTGGTCCGCGCCGATGAACGGCGGCATGAACTGGCGATACGCGCCGCCCTCGGCGCCGGGTGGCGGCGTATCGCGCGCGAGTTGCTGCTCGAGAGCGTGCTTCTCGGTCTCGCCGGGGGAGGCCTCGGATTGGCGCTCGCCTATGGAGCTCTGCGACTGCTCGCAGCTTCCGGAATCGAACACCTACCTCGCATCCACGACATCTCCATCGATCCAACCGTGCTGGCGTTCACCGCTGGGATTTCGTTGGCCGCGGGTTTGCTCTTCGGCTTGATCCCGGTCTACAAATACGCGCGCCCTCATGAATCCGACGCCCTGCGGGGCAGCGGGGGCCGCTCCCTTACCGGGAGCAAGGAGCGCCAGCGCGCGCGAAGCCTTCTCGTCGTCGCGCAGGTGGCGTTGGCGTCCGTCTTGCTCGTCGGCTCGGGGCTGATGATCCGCACCTTCCAGGCACTACGCCACGTTGACCCGGGCTTCTCCAGCGCGCACCAGGTGGAGACTCTGCACATCTCCATTCCTGAGTCCCAGGTAAAGGAACCGGAGCGCGCCATCCGGATGGAAGAGGAAATCCTGCACAAGATTCAGGCGGTCGCGGGAGTCTCCGCCGCCGCGGCAACCAGCACGATTCCCATGGATGGAGGTTCGAACGATCCCGTCTACGCCGAGGACCGGGCCGTCCCCGCTGGTTCTGTGCCTCCCATACGGCGCTATAAGTACGTCTCGCCGGGCTACTTCTCCGCCGTGGGTGCTCAGCTGATTGCGGGGCGCGATTTGACTTGGGCGGAGACCTACAACCAAACGCCTGTGGCCTTGATTTCCGCGAACATGGCGCGCGAATTGTGGCGTGATCCGCGCGAGGCGGTCGGCAAACGCATCCGCCCGACGCTCAAGGACGACTGGCGCGTCGTAATCGGCGTGGTAGCCGATCTGCACGACGACGGCGTGGATCAGAAAGCGCCTGGCATTGTCTACTGGCCCCTTCTGCAAAAGAACTTCGAGTCTTCCGAGACCAACGTAACACGCAGCGTAGCTCTCGTAATCCGTACGCCGCGAGCGGGATCGCCGGCGTTGCTTCAAGATCTCCAAAAGGCAGTCGCCGGCGTGAGCCCGAGTCTTCCCCTGTCGGACGTCAAAACATTGGAATCGGTCTACGACCGTTCCCTGGCGCGCACATCATTTACGCTGGTGCTGCTAGGCATCGCCGCAAGCATGGCGTTGTTTCTGGGAATCATTGGAATCTACGGTGTAATCTCCTACTCGGTTTCGCAGCGTACTCGCGAGATCGGAATACGGCTCGCATTAGGCGCCAGCCTTCGGGACGTAATGGCGGTATTTGTGGGCTATGGACTGGTTCTGTCGGGCATCGGAGCAGTCTGCGGGATATCGGCGGCACTCGTACTGACCCGGCTGATGAAATCGCTGCTCTTTACCGTGAGCCCCGCCGATCCCTTGACATATGCGGCAGTGTCCGCGGCATTGATTCTTGCGGCGGTACTCGCCAGTTACTTGCCGGCGCGGAGGGCTACCAGGATCGATCCATCGGAGGCGCTGCGGGCCGAGTAGCATTCGTCCGGAGTTCTCACGTTCGCAGCCTTGTGGCTAATGATCACCAGCAGGTTCTAGGAACATCAAACGAAATGGCTCTTTTTTTCGCACCCTCTCGAAGGTAGCGAAGGGCCTTTGCCGCCATGACCCTAGACTGGTATCTGAATGGACACTCCCCACAGTTACGACGCATTGTTGCTGGTCTCCTTTGGAGGCCCCGAGAAAGACGAGGACGTGATGCCGTTTCTGGAGAACGTCACGCGCGGGCGCAATATTCCGCGCGAGCGGCTGCTGGAAGTGGCAGAACACTATTACCACTTTGGCGGGAAGAGCCCGATCAACGACCAGTGCCGGGAACTGGTGGCCGCGATTGAGCGGGAGTTCCGTGAGCATGGGCTGAAGTTGCCTGTGTACTGGGGAAACCGGAACTGGCACCCCCTGCTGGCCGATACCTTGCGGCAGATGAGCGCGGATGGGGTAACACGGGCGCTGGCATTCATGACGTCGGCCTATAGCTCCTACTCCGGGTGCCGCCAGTATCGCGAGAATGTGAAAGCGGCCCAAGAAGCGGTTGGCGAAGGTGCGCCCGAGGTGGATAAGCTGCGGGCATTCTACAATCACCCTCATTATGTGGAGGCCAGCGGCGCCGAGATTCGTGAAGCGCTGGAGCGGATTCCGGCGGAACGCCGGACCAGTGCCGAACTGGTTTTCACGGCGCATAGCATCCCGCGCTCGATGGCGGAAACCAGCGACTACGAGAAGCAACTCCGCGAGACGTGCCGCCTGGTTGCCCAGGAATTAGGAATCAGTGAATATCGGCTAGTGTTTCAAAGCCGCAGCGGCGCTCCCATCCAGCCATGGCTGGAGCCGGATATTCTGGACTATCTGCGTACCCTGCCGGAACGCGGGGTGACTGATGTGGTGATCGCACCAATTGGCTTTATCTCCGACCACATGGAGGTGCTCTATGACCTCGACACCGAGGCGAAAAACCTGGCGGCGGAGTTGAAGCTGAATCTAGTGCGCGCTGCGACGGTTGGGACGCATCCACTGTTCATCCGCATGATCAGAGAGTTGGTCGAAGAGCGGATGAACCCGGCCCTTCCGAAACTGAGCATTGGCCAGTTTGGTCCGAACCACGATGTGTGCCCCGTGGACTGTTGCGCGCCACCGGCCCGGCCCGGACACCGGCCAGGCGTGTAAGCGCGTTCTACTGCGATTTTGCGGGCAGTTCGAGCGAGCCGCTCACGGCCAGATCGGCCACGCGAAGGCGCGTGACAGTAAGCTCCTCGATGTGCAGGGACTTCAAACTAGTGGATCCGATCAGAAGCTTTCCGATCGCCAGCCTGCCAATGGCCAGCGCGCCAATCGCAAATGCTCCCATCGCCGCGGCGCCGAGAGCGGCGGCTCTCATTGAGGCACTGCCAATGCAGACGCGTTTCGGTTCGATTTCACGTTTCATGAGTTGATCTCCTTCCATCAGGCCGACGGGGCAGAAGCTCCGCCATCTCCACTATGAACCCAACCCAACAGGCTGTGGCGGTGGAATTGATAGCGATTTTGCGCGCGGCTACCGCCAGGATGCATCCAATGCGGGTAGGCAGCACGAGACTGGCCTTGGAACCAGTGAAGCCGGCCTGCCGAAACCGATCAATGACCGATCTGAAAGAGGAATAGACATTGCCAGAGCTAGCAAGCCAATTCGCCGCCGCGAATGACACAAAAGAATCGGTCTGGGATTATCCCAGGCCGCCCCGCGCGGAGCCGGTCTCAAAGCGGCTGCGTGTGCTGCTCGGCGGCACCGTCATCGCCGACACGACGAGGGGATACCGGGTTCTCGAAACCAGCCATCCTCCAACCTATTACATTCCACCAGAGGACATCCGGATGGACTTTCTGTTGCCGGCAACGCGAAAGTCCTTTTGTGAGTGGAAGGGCAGTGCCGCATACTTTGACATTCGCGCGTCAGGACAAAGGGTTGGTGAGGCGGCCTGGTGTTATCCGAATCCGAGCGCCGGGTTCGAGGCAATCAAGGGCTTCGTGGCCTTCTACCCAAGCAGGGTGACGTGCTTCGTCGACGACGAACAGGTGCAGCCGCAATCCGGCGACTTTTATGGAGGGTGGATCACATCCAACATCGCGGGACCGTTTAAGGGCGGACCGGGGACGTGGGGATGGTAGGGACGATCTCCGTTTTGGATTCCCCGCAGCATCAAGTCTACACTTACCGCGCCTCCACGAGCCGATAGACTTCGCGCTTTGGTAGGCCGAGCAGCTTTGCGACGGTTTTGATGGCTTCCATGCGATCAAGGCCTTCCTCCGACTGCAGGCGAGCAACTTCGTGAACGGGGTCGAGGTTGGCGGGGATCTCGTCCTGGCCTCCGCCTATAACGAGCGTGATCTCGCCCTTCACGGAAGGGCGGGCCTTCAGTTCCGCCAGGATGGAGGCGGCGTTTCCGCGAAGCAGTTCCTCGTAGAGCTTGGTGAGTTCGCGGGCCACGACCATTGGACGGGCGCCAAGCACGTCAGCGATATCAGCCAGTGAATCAAGGATTCGGTGCGGACTTTCGTAGGCGATGGCGGTGGCGGGTTCCGAGCGCAGCGCTTCCAGCAGCTTGCGGCGGGCATGTTGTTTGGGCGGCAGAAAACCGATGAACCGGAACTCGTCGCAGGGAAGACCGGAGGCAATTAAGGCGCTGAGGGCGGCCGAGGCCCCCGGCAGTGGGACAACGGGAATACCGTGGGCGATGGCGGCCTGGACCAGCCGGTAGCCGGGATCGGAGACGAGCGGCGTGCCGGCGTCGCTCAGCAACGCTAGCGACTCGCCGGACTGGAGCCGCTTCAGAAGCTCGGCCGTGCGGCCGGCTTCATTGTGCTCGTGGTAACTGATAAGAGGCTTATGAATCTGGTAGTGGTCCAGGAGCTTTTGAGTTTGGCGAGTATCCTCGCAGGCAATTCGCGAAACCTCTTCGCGCAGAATGCGCAGGGCACGCAGGGTGATGTCCTCG
>Ga0074045_10003295_pt1 | contig 14559 bp, 12 predicted proteins | sample BogForMeECP23OM2_FD_94442 | JGI IMG/M metagenome (GOLD analysis project Ga0074045, IMG submission 94442) | Bog forest soil microbial communities from Calvert Island, British Columbia, Canada - Bog Forest MetaG ECP23OM2 | ecosystem: Environmental > Terrestrial > Soil > Wetlands ... | reverse complement strand
CCGCGATGGTATTCAGGAAACGGATTTGCGTGCGTTCTGGTTTGCGCGCAATTTCTCTATCAATAGGACAAAGAGCGGTGGTCCTAATCCCTCAACGCGTGTTGCAGAACTTGACAGTACGCTCATATTTCACGCCGCCATTTGCCGACAAGAATCGTGCCAACAAGAGACCTGGGCTGGGCCGGTCACAGTTGATTCCAGGTGTGGTCCTCACTAGAAAAACCTGTGTAGCTGTCAAAACTTTTCAGGCGACCTTGCTGACGGAGCACAGGAAACTCCGCCAGCACTGCCGTTCCGCTATCCAGGCAATTTCATACGTGAGAGCATCATTTACTTCGGCCAATGCTTGCCGATCCCAATGCGAGAAAACTCTGGTTTCGTAACGCACACTCACGCCGGTCTCGGAACGCTGTGGCATTGGTGTCGATTGCTCAATGGCCATTCTAGTTTCTGTGCTCATTGCCTTACCCGCATCACCATTCAAATCGTCAATAGATACCTCGCATAGCGCACGAGCCCACGAGCTCAACGGATGGCGTCACGCGAATGCCCGGGCGATACGCAGTTTCTGCATCTTATTTTGCAGGGTCGTGCGTTTGAGTCCCAGACGCTCGGCGGCTCCGCCTCTACCGGCGATCCTTCCCGAAGCGGCCTTGAGCGCATCCATGATCACCTTGCGTTCTGCTTGTTCGAACGTCGAGATTGGAGAGCTCTCGGGCGGCTGGGACGTTATGAACTCCCCCGTTGGTACTTTTAATTCCTGGCCCTGTGACAGGACAACGGCGCGTTCGATGAAGTTCGCCAGTTCCCGCACATTCCCTCTCCAAGGATGGTTGGTCAATAGCTCCATCGTGCTCGGAGGAATCGTCGTGATCTGCCTTCCCATCTTCCGGGAAAGCTTTGAAACAAAATAGTTCACCAGCTCCGGTATATCTTCTCGCCGTTCCCGAAGTGGTGGGATCGCAACCGGGAAGACGTTGAGGCGGTAGAATAGATCCTCTCGGAAGTTTCCCTCCCGAATCATGGCTCGTAGGTCGCGGTGCGTCGCGGCTATTATGCGCACATTGACATGGATCGTTTGCGTGCTTCCCAGCCGTTCAAACTCCTGCTCCTGCACCGCGCGCAACAGTTTCGCCTGCAGTTCCAGGGGGATGTCTCCGATTTCGTCCAGAAAGAGCGTGCCCCCATTCGCCAGCTCAAATCTCCCCTTTTTCTGCATCAGCGCGCCGGTAAACGCCCCCCTCTCGTGTCCGAAGAGTTCGCTCTCCAGCAGGCCAGCCGGAATCGCTGCGCAATTGACCTTTACCAAATTGCGGTTGTGCCGAGGGCTAAGTTCGTGAATTGCCCGCGCGATCAGTTCCTTCCCGGTGCCGGTCTCGCCGGAGATCAAGACTGTGGCGTTGGTGGGAGCCACTATCTCCACTTGCGAAAAGACCGCGCGCAAGCCGCTGCGCCGCCCGACAATTGTGTCCAGAAATGCGGCATGGGCCTGTCCCGGCTCGTACGTCACTGATTTTTTGGCAAGAGGGAATACCCCGTTCGTCCGCGGATCTCCCTGATATTCATTGAAATGAGTGAAACTCGGTGCTGCTGCGCTCATCTTACCCCCTCAAGTCTGGTCAGAATAACCGTTCTTTGCATGGGAGTGTGCTCGCAGTCGCGCACGCAGGCAACCCTAAAACGGTAGTTTGTGGACACTACATCGGTTTGCGGTGGGCACTATACCGGGGAGGTGTGGGACCCCTTTTTGTGAAGGAACCAACTCAAAATGGGAAGGAGGGCTAACTCTTTCGGTCCGGAAGCTCGACGCGCTTCCATCCAAACAGGCGGGCGTCAACCGACCAGGCTCCGGGTCCCAGGAGAGCCAGGGCAGCACCGAGAGTTCCTAGGAAGACGCAGGTCCAAAGATCTGCGGTGTGCACGAACGCGCTCCATGACGCAAGAATCGCCAAAAGGCTTCCCGCGATAGGGGTCCATAAACCCACTAGCAAAAGTATTCCCACGGCCCCACTGATCACGTAGAGCATGATTGATCCAACCGGGGGATCGCCGCCAAGTGCCATCGCTGCATGAAACACCAAGGCACTGCCCGCAACGACTCGCAGTAGAAGAAGTCCCACCCCCGGCGCACCGAGGGCAAAGGTTGAGAAAAGGCGGCGCACGGCAGAATCAAGATTACGAACTCCGCGATACGCGCGTAAGCCCCAAAAGGCCCGCACGAGGGACTCTTTCGAGCGGCCTAGCGCTAAGCTACAATGCGATGATTCCCCGTTTCAGTCCGATCATTGCGGCGTGGGTGCGGTCTTTCGCTCCCAATTTGGACAGAATGTTTCGGACCTGGCCTTTCACCGTCTCTTCGCTTATCGATAGCTGCTCGGCAATCTGCTTATTTGCGTTCCCATCCGCAATCAGCCGCAGCACGCGAACTTCTGCCGGAGTCAGGGCTTCATCGATCGCATGCTCAGCAAGTTCGAAAGAGGCATCGGCGGAAATCGTCTTTCTTCCCGCATGGACCGCCCGGATGGTCTCCAGCAGTTCCTTATGCAGCACACTTTTCAGCAGGTATCCCCGAGCGCCAGCTTTGATTGCGCGCACTACCTGGGCGTCGCCGACGTACGTTGTTAGCACGATAACTCGCGCCTCCGGAGCTTCGTTGCGAATCGCGATCATCGCGTCCAGCCCGTTCATGTCTGGCATCTGCAGGTCCATCAGCACAACGTCGGGATGAAGGTCCCGGAACCGCTGAATCGCTTCCCGTCCATTGGACGCTTGGCCAACGATCTTCATGTCGGGCTGATCCTCGACGAGCCCTGCGACGCCTGCGCGCACAACCGGATGATCATCGACCACCAGAATCCGAATCGCGGTTGGCTCCTCGCTCATGATTCCTTCCCCGTGCCTCGGCCCCACAACTTCCCAAGGAACTTTTCTGCCAACGATCCGTGTCCTTTACCGGCGGCCGTGTACGCACGAGCAGTAGGTATACTCAGCTCGACCTCCGTTCCGGAGTCCAGTTCGCTCCACAGCGTCAAATTCCCACCGATCAGTTTCGCCCTTTCACGCATGCCATGCAAACCGAAGTGTCCTTCGCGCCCATCAGCGCTTATTAGTTTCGGGTCGATGCCCTTGCCGTCATCGCGCACCCGCACCCGTAGCTGCCGCTCATCATAATGAATTTCCACTTCGATGCGCTGCGCCTCCGCGTGGCGGAAGGCATTGCGCATCGCCTCGCCCGTCACCCGGTACACTTCGTCGCGCACAATCGGGTGCATACTCCGCGGCGTGCCCTCCAGGCGCACAATGAAATCCGGACGGCGTGAGAGGTTGTCGGCCGCCGCGAGCTCTTCGCCAAGCGTCTTAATCGCCAATGCCAAATCATTGCTTTCGATCGTCGACGCACGCAAGCCTTGCACCGCATCGCGTCCCTCGACGATTGCCTGCGCGGCCTGTTCGATTGCGCTATCGAGTGCTTGTTTTGTCTCGCTCTGTTGCAGCCGGTTCGAGAGTCTCTGAAGATGCAGTAAAATTCCCTGAAAGCTTTGCAGCAGAGTGTCGTGAAGCTCCCGCGCAATCCGTGTGCGCTCGCTGACCCGCGCCTCTAGTGTCAACTCGAACTCTTGATGCAACTGCCGGACCCGAAACTGATAGGCCGCCCACAGCAGCGCCAGAACAGCAGCTACGCAGAGCCCGCGAAACCAATTGGTCTGGTAGTACGCGGGAGCAACGGAGAAATCCAGCTTGCTGGCGCTATCGTTCCAGACACCCTCACTATTGCATGCGATCACGCGAAATGAATACTTGCCGGGAGGCAGATCCGTGTAGAACGCCTGCCGTCGCGTACCGGCCTCGTGCCAGTCACGGTCGTACCCGTCGAGCCGATAACGAAACTTGACCCTCTGCGGAATCAGAAACGTGGGCGAAGTGTAGTTAATCTCCAGGTCGCGCGGATGTGCCGATACTTTGAGGTTATCCGTTGCTGCGAATTCCTTTCGGTCAACAGTGACCGATTCGATGTAGGTCGCCGCCGGCAGGGTCTCTCGCGAGAGCTTGGACGGGTCGACCATCTGCACGACAACTCCGCTGGTAAACCACACGCGCCCATCCGGAGAGCTACCCGCTGAGTTAAACGCCGGGACATTTGGCTGAGCTCCGTCGAAAGTGTCATAGACGCGGTTCTGAACAATCGTGTCCGGGTTGGTCCACCATCGTTGAAGCTCGGAATCCGAAAATTCGACCACGCCGCAACGAGTGTAGAGCCACCAGCGCTTCTCTTTGTCCTGAATAAAAGAGATGATGAAGTCGCAGGGCAAACCGTTTTTCGTCGTCATCCGCTGCACCTTGCCTTCGCGGAATCCCACGAGCCCGTCCTCGAACGCACCAAGGACGGAGCCGTCTGCCTGGGCTGCTATCTCATGCGGCGCCGGATTCTTCGCATTTGGGTTCATCGCGAAGGTTCGCAGAGCTCCCTGGCGGAACAGCACCAAGTCTCCTTTTCTCGTGGCAATCCAAATTCCCCCATTTGGATTCGCCGCCAGCATCCATGCAGGTGGAACCTGCGGCGCGGGAAACACTTCACGCACCTGGAAATCGCGGATACGAAGAAGCTTTCGCGGATTGCCGGCACATTCCGCCCAAACATTCCCTTCAGTGTCCTCGATCAATCCAATCACCATCCCAAGTGGCTTACGATTCGGCTCGCGGATGCGGCGGAAGCTCCCATTCTTGAACAAATACAGTCCGTCATCCACTCCCACCCACATGTTCCCGGCGCGGTCTTCAAGCAATCGGGTGACTTGGTTACCCGGAAGACCCTTACCCGCGCGAATCGATGAGACGTTTCCGTTAACAATGTGATCCAGCGATCCGGCATTTGCCACCCATATGGTGCCATCTCTGCTGGCCAGAACACCCGCCGGTAAATCCTTGCTTAGTCCTTCCAAGGGCGAGAAAGTGGTGACACGAGGATCGCGAAAGCTGTCTATTCCGCTTGTGGTTCCAGCCCAGACGATCCCTTCTCGGTCTTCGAAAAGAGCCCACACAGAATCGCCGGAAAGCCCATTCGTATGGTCATAATGCTCCACCGCGTTTCCATGGATACGAAGTAGCCCTTTTCCTACGGTGCCGACCCACAGATTGCCGTCACGGTCGAACATCAGGGTGCCAATATCGAAGCTACTTCCGTTGAACGTGGGGGTCAGGAACGGTTTCACAGCACCATCCTTCAATTGTTGAAGTCCCAGACCTGGACCTTCTCCCGATACACCCACCCATAGAGATCCGTCGGGACCAAGCGCTAAGCTCTGGACCTCGCCCCCGACCTTGTACATCTCCGACGTGCCGGCATGCCAGTGGACAAGACCCCCGCTCCGCCCTCCCAGCCAAAACCCCCCGCTCCCGTCAGCCAGGATAGATTGGATGTCGGAAAGCGGTATTCCATCTGCCTTTCCGAAACATTTGACCGAGTCGGTGATATGGCAAAGGGGCGCATCGGAGTTGCGGCGCAGTACCCACAAAGAACCGTCCGGCGCCTCGCTGACGCTTTGAAACATTCCACCTTCCAACTCGAACTGAGAACTGACGGCCGCGCCTTTCAGCCGAACGATCTCACGCGTTCCAAGTACCCAGAGTCCACCCGCGTGGTCCGCAAAGATGTTCATTGATCTATCGATTGATACACCGGCAGGTAAACGCCAAGGCAAAAACCGCACGCCGTCGAATCTGTAGATGTCGGCGGGAAGAGACAAGAACCACAGGAAACCGTCGGAGGTTTGCACAATATGGTACATGCCCGCCGGCAAGGAACCGTCTTGTACTCGCCAGGAAGTATGTATGTACTGAGTGAGACGTTTGCTTGGATCGAGCGCGTGAACCGGGGTTGTCCCTAACAGGTAGAAGAGGTAACTCCCCCACAGGGCAGCTATCGTTGTGCGGCGCCACTTAAACCGAAGTCGAGGAGAACGACCGCAGACCAGAGCGGCGCACGCGAACAAAAACCCTTGCGTGCGCACCGCCATGCTTGGTCGGGATGCTCCGCTCATTGGTCAGTAATCTTACCGCGTTCTGGTCTTTAAGGCGGATGATATGAAACACAAACCTAGTCACCTGCAACTGCATAGGTCGAGTTATTGTCTGGAATTTCGAGATTGGACCTTGGATACACGCATGCTAGGCTTACCGATTCATGCCGCGACGGATGACAGTGAGCGCCCGTCCGAGGAACAAGACCCGATTCAACAGGCGCCATGTACAATTCCCCGGGAGGCACACGGCTTAACTTGTTATGAGGCGAATCATTCGAGGTGTGGTCGGCTTGCTTGTCCTTATCGCTGCGATGCCGGGGCGCGGGCTTTCACAATCAACCCTCCATTTGCAAGAGTTTTTCCGGCAGAACATCGGATTGACTGAGGATCAAATCGCCGCCATCCGAAATGGGCAGGCCGTCGCAAAGGCGGTGCCCTCGCGCACCCCGGACGAGATATTCTTGTTCGGCGCAGTTTATATTCACGCCTCTCCTGAAGCTTACGTTCGGTTGGCTCACGATTTCGACCGGCTCCGCAAGCTTCCGAGCTATCTGGCCCTGGGCGTATTCAGTAATCCCCCACAGGCTTCTGACTTAAAGGACTTTTCGTTCGACAGTGATGACATCAAAGCTGTAGAGCGTTGCAAGCCTGGCCAATGCCTGATTCAGGCACCCGCCACTTCCATAGAGGAATTTCACCGCTCCATCGACTGGTCTGCCCCCGACGTGAACCAGGAGGTGAATGAACTCTTGCGGAAGACCACGCTGCAGTTACTACTGGCCTACCAGCGCCAAGGTAATCAGGTGTTTGGGATCTACAACGATAAGCGTAAACCGGTCGACGTAGCGCAACAATTCGCCTACATGATCAGCCATTACAAGGCCCTGCCGGAGCATCTGCCGGAATTCTACGAATACCTTCTGTCTTATCCGAACGAAAAGCCCGCAAACATTGAGGACACATTCTATTGGGCCAGAGTGAAATTCGGGTTGAAGCCAACGCTGCGGATGGTGCACGTGGTGACCATGCGCGGAGAACCTACCGATGAAGTAGCTTATGCCATTGCCGAGAAACAGCTCTATTCGAGCCACTACTTCGAAACCGCGCTGGATATGTCCTTCTGCATTCCTGAGAGTGAAGAGCAAAAGAACCCGGGTTTCTATCTGATCATGGCCATGGGTTCCGAGCAGGCAGGCCTAACTGGTCTGAAGGGGTCAATCGTTCGAGATGCCGCGGTAGGTCGTTCGGTTTCCCATCTGCGAAACGCACTAACGACGATCCGCAACACCTTGGAAAGTAAGTAGTGGTTGGGAAAACAGCGGAGATACGCGACGTCATGTTGGGAGCTTAACCCCGAAACGAGTAGCAAGCTCGGCAGGGCTGCTAAGTTTCGTCGTGACCGGCAGACCCAGTTCTCGCCAACCCTTGAGACCCCCTTGCAGAGCCGCAAAGGCTCGAAGAGAGATCCGAGTTAAAGACTGCACCATAGGCACGGGAAGTCCCTATCAAAACCTGTTTGGTCCGATGTCGTTCGAGGAAAGTAGATTGCAAAGCCTCACATTACTCAGTGCACCGGATAGCCAAACTTGGAGACGAAGAGCGTGCTCGCAAATCATTGGTTTGAAATGAAAACCATGCGATGGAATCGGGTCCCGGTGCGCGAATGGCGGTCAAGAGCTGCCCGCATTCCGGCAGCGGCATCGCGACACGATCACGGGAAGCTCGCGTTTCCCATCGACAGCACGACAAATGGTCGGCTTCCTTCAAGCCTGCTTAGCGAAAATGTCTCGGACCAACTTTTCCAAGCACACGAGATTTTCTCCCCGAGTCATTCCGATCGAGCCGAACGACTTCTAGTCGAAGTAATTCTCGCGGGCGCACCGGAAACAAATTCTCCTCGGTTTCTGGCTGGCTGGTTAGTGTAAATGGACCGCGTTTGTTCCCATCGCGGCAAAGATTGAGCGATTTGTACGAATTGCGCGTTCTCCAGCGCTAAGTGAGATTATTTCCGCGGTTTGCCCGTGCATCCGGACTTAGGCGCTTCGCTGATTCTTTTTTGTAATGGCGATTCCACTGGCTTTGGCAGGGCACGCGAATAGTCTGTCCAAGGTGTCGAAATCCTTGCTGAGCAGCCATCGCTCGGCTTCTTGTGCGTCTTCCCCATTTTCCAGAACATCAGAGATCGCCTGATTGACGACCGCCAGGAACAACCGTTCTGTCGCTTGTGGGCGGAAATCATTGGATTGACTCTGCATTCCGGGACACTCCTTGTTCTCTATCTGTATTGCTCTCTATGCACTCCGGCTTCCCCGACAGCTGACCCAACCGCTCCGAACCTGGCCTCGTTAATGCGCCAACCAAAGCGCGCCGCGCACTGCTTGGAACACTGTAAATTGATGGTGTTGGCGTAAAATCTGATACCACCGAAATATCGTTGGCGTTTTCATGACTACTATCTCTCCTAGGCTGCGAATCGTTCTTTTGCAACCTCGTAACCCAGATTTGTTCGATCGGGCCCAGAATCCGGCTTGGGAAACTCTTTGACTTGCGACTTGCGTTGCGCCGCTGACTCCTCGCGGCTCGTTTCCATCAACGCCTTCATCTTTTCGTAATCCATGCCAATGAAAAGAGCAATCCGAGGACCACACTAGCAGCCACGTTTAGCGATTGACTTCTTTGGGCATAGGAACTGCGGAATGGAGTTCGGCAAGCCGGGCGCCTAATGGTCGGCATCAAGCGTGACACACTGCCGATTCCCGGTCGTTGAGACGAGGACGGGCACTCTCAGGTCCCTTATAGTGTACGCGGAAGAAGCTACGCAACGTTCGGAATGGGATGTAGAATGGCCACCGAAGGCGGCAGAGGGCCGAAACGCATCTAATTAAATATGGCTCACGACTATTCCAGATCTCATTACGCCCTTCCTGCTGTTCTGCTCTTCGCGCTGGCCGTAGGCCTTTCAGTTTTCGTGGTACCAACGTTACTCGCACAAGAAAACGCGGCCGGACCGCTGCAGCCCCCCCCAGAGCACCATGTGACACGCATCGAAGGCGTGCCCGAGCCAATCGCGCCTCCGTCGCTCCCTCCGGCAGAAATTATTCAGGCTTTTACCAAAAAAGAAGAGACGTACCAGGCAGCACGGCCCCAGTTCGCTTACCGAAAGACGATCCGCATTCAGGAGTTTGGGCCTGATGGCAGGCCTACAGGGGAGTTCTTGGCGACGTATGACGCCGTTCGTTCCGGGGACGGCAAGCTTTACGAAAAAGCGATCGCGGCGCCGCAAACCTCGCTCCAATACTTGTCCTTCGAGCCGGAAGATGCCCAGGTGCTCACGCATATTCCCGCCTATCCGGTCACTGCTGGCCAGCTTTCCAAGTACGACGTGAAATACCTAAATACCGAGAAGGTGGACGAGGTCGACTGCTACATTTTTCAGGTGTCTCCGAGAACTTTAGATCGGCAGCACCCGCTTTTTGACGGAGTTATTTGGGTGGACCAGAAATACCTGGAGGTGGTGAAGACCTATGGCAAGTGGGTGACGGATTTGGGCGAAGTGTACCCGCCCACGTTGCCCTTCGGCATGTTTGAAACCTACCGGGAAAACGTGGACGGGAAATACTGGTTCCCAGATTATTCCCGCTCCGATGGTACTTATAAAATGAAAGATCGCGATGTTCCTATCCGCGTCACCATCAAATGGACGAACTTCAAACCTTTTCCTGCCGTTGCTGTGCCTGTTACTCCCAGTCCACCGGCCTCACCCGCGTCGGCACCCACGCCTTCCGCTCCGTCGAATCCGAAGCCTTGATCCGCGTAACGTCGCGTCACTTGAGGGAGCGCGTTTTCCCGCAAAGAGTGGCCAACAGGGGCGGCAAGTCTTGCAGTTTTTGTAAGAGGAACTCCGGCTTTGCCGCGCGCAAGCGCTTCTCTGTTGGAAAAGGTCCCAAGATTGCAATTGCCCGCATGCCCACGGCACGGGCCATCTCCAAGTCCTCCGGCGTGTCCCCCACATACACGCATTCCTCCGCTCCCAGGCTCATCTTTTGGAGAGCCATGCGCAGGGGAGCGGGATGCGGCTTCTTCTCCGGAGTATCTCCGCCGCAGACACGGGCGCGAAAGATGCGAGTCAAGGCAAATTCCCGCAACTGCCGGGTTACCCGGATCCGGTCGCCGCTGGTCACTAGTCCTAAGGCGTGGTGACGAGCCAATTGCCTAAGAACGCGCCGTGCGCCAACGACCAGTTTCGAGGGATGTTTAGCGTAGTGCCCTCGCCAGAGCTCGTCCGCTCTAGTCCAATCTTTCCTGGGGATTCCAGCCGCGCGATAGACGGTGTACCAGTCAGGCGAATAATGAAGTTCTAGTTCCTTAAGCCCCCAGCCGAGCCCGAGTTCACGGAACATCGCCAGGTAAGCCTGGGAATCCGCATGGTAGGAATCGATCAGCGTGCCATCCCAGTCAAACAATACGCCCGCCAGGGACATGTTCGTGGTCATGCCCGACAGATTAGCAGAATCGACAAGGGGTTTGTTTTAGACGACGAAGCGATTAGTCCGCAGGAAGCCAAGTGGGAATCTGATCGTCTCGATCAAAGGCAAAATCGTCGAAGCTTACGGCGATTCCGTGCCAACCCGGCATGTTTGCCGCTTCCGTGCGCTGGACGCGCGCCTTGGTGGAGACGACGACGTTTCCATAGCCGAGTGGCCGGCTGACCAGCACTATATCGAGTTCGATCTCCGTGCCCGGCGTCAGCATCTTCGGGCACAGAAAATAAACGCCTGAGGAACTGATGTCCCGAGTCACCAACGTAACCGGAAACTCTTCCCTGACGCCAGACACACTTCGCAGCTTGAGCGGCAGCCTCAAGGCGGCGCGCGGCCGCTCGCGTTGCTCCAAATGGACGCCAACCGCATGTGTAGGCACACGAACGAAGCGTCTTGGCTGTGGGTCCCGTAGCAGCGGCATTACGCGTAATTTTGGCGTCGGCGAGACGGGGTTAGTTGGCCGTTCGGGAAGCAGGGGTGCCGTAGCGGCCTGGGCCGTCGGTTCCGTCTGTATCGGTAGGTTCTTCCAAGCTAACGCGCGGTTGCTGGCGCTCATCTCGCCCCTCAGAGAGATGAAACAAGACTCGATCGTGCGGTGGTTCTATTTACCCTGTCCTGACCAAACCCTGACCCCGTGAAGACGTTGGGGGCCTAAAGATGCCATTCCAGAGGTCAGCTGTCAATCTGTGGAAAAAGTAGGAAGTGTCCTAAATCGAAACAGTGAGTTACAGTACTTCGCCTTCGTATTTTCTTTGCATTCAGTCCACAATTCGAACAACCCATTATGGTTCTGTTTTTCACGTTTATTAGCGCTATCTTCCGGAGATACGCGTGAACATGACTACGAATACGACGCGCGCTCACTCCCCGACGATGCTAACTCGACAAATGGAGCGGTCCGCCCATCCAACGCCTCTCCTCACATGTTTTGCACTCGTATATATCGTGTGGGGTTCGACGTACTATGCGATACGGGTTGGCATCGAGTCCTTTCCGCCCTTCCTATTCGCGGGACTGCGGCATCTGACAGTGGGCTTGATCTTTTATCCGGCGTTTCGAGCCGTCAGCCGGGAGAAGCCGACCTGGGCGCAATGGCGTACGACCTTCGTCACCGGCTGCCTGCTGCTGATGGTCGGCAATGGCACGGTGTCCTGGGCTGAGCGGACGGTACCATCAGGAATCGCAGCTCTGCTGGTGGCCACCGTTTCTTTGTGGATGGTGCTGATGGACTGGCTGCGGCCGGGAGGATCGCGCCCAGCGCTGCGGGTCATCGCTGGATTTCTCTTGGGCTTCGCGGGTATGGCATTGCTTGTCGGCCCAAAACACCTCGGCAATTCGGACCGTGTTGACCCGATTGGAGCCGCGGCGCTGATCGGCGCCTCACTGGCCTGGGCCGCCGGCTCAATCTATTCCCGGCATCACCCGCTGCCGCGCTCGCCGTTGCTCGGAGTGGGAATGCAAACGCTTTGCGGTGGCTCGGTACTATGTTTATTTGCGATTGCCATCGGAGAAACGAGTCAATTCCACTTTGCCAATGTGACCCTGCGCTCCTGGCTGGCGCTGGCGTATTTGATTACGTTTGGCTCAGCCCTCGGTTTTAGCGCGTACGTGTACATTCTCAAGCACAGCACCGCGGCACGGGTGGCAACGTACGCGTTCGTGAATCCGGTGGTAGCGCTGTTTCTGGGCTGGTTCCTGGCCTCGGAACCGCTCTCCCTGCGCACGGTTCTGGCCAGCGGAATCATTCTTACTGCGGTGCTGCTGGTGATCACGGCCCCACATAAGGACGCCATTGAGGCGGAGGAGTCCGTGCCAACCCCAGGTGAGGCGTGAGATTTGTGAAATGGACAGCCGGAGTTTGCGGTGCGAAATCGGATAGATTGGCTTGCGTGAGAACGGTAGTCTAAGGCCATGAAGACGCAGCAGCACAACTCATTAGTTTCAGATATCACGCCGCAGGCGGCGGAGCGTTACTGGCAAGCCACGCTGCATCGCGATGCCCGCGCCGACGGATCTTTTTTCTTTGCGGTGCGATCCACGCAGATTTATTGCCGGCCCTCTTGTCCCGCGCGGCGTCCGTTGCGGCGAAACACACTGTTCTTTCGAACGACAGACGATGCGGAAAGCCAGGGGTTCCGCCCCTGCCGGCGATGCCGCCCAAAACAGCAGGATTCGGGCACGGCGCTGGTGCAGCGGGTTGCCGCAGTATTGGCCAGAACCGACGAGGAATCGGTGCGATTGGGTTCGTTGGCACTGCAGGTGAACTCCTCCCCGGCCCAGTTGCGACGCGCGTTCCGTCGGGCGACGGGCCTTTCGCCAAAAGAATTTGAGCAAGCATTCCGGTTGGAACGGTTCAAGAAGATGCTGCGGGATGGAGCCAGCGTTACGGAGGCACTTTACGCTTGCGGGTACGGGTCATCCAGCCGGCTTTATGAAAAGACGAATGCGCAATTGGGTATGACGCCGGCGTCATACCGAAAAGGGGGAGAAGGCATGCAAATCGGATACACAGTCGCGAATACCTCGTTGGGAAAAGTGCTGGTGGCGGCCACGGAACGCGGGGTTTCCGCAGTTTATTTAGGGGAAAACGAGAAAACGCTGGTGGGCGAATTACGCAAGGAATACGCGAAGGCAGAGATCGTGCGCGCCGGCCAAGGGAACGAAAGCTGGTTGAAGGAAATTGTGCGACGCGTGGAAGGTAATGCGCCAAGCGTGGAATTGCCGCTGGACGTCCAGGCTACCGCGTTTCAGCGGAGGGTATGGCAGGAATTGCAGAGAATCCCACGCGGCACGACGCGGACGTACACGCAGGTAGCGAAATCGATGGGGAAGCCGAGGTCCGTGCGGGCGGTCGCCAGAGCCTGCGCCACGAATCCGGTATCCATCGTGGTGCCCTGCCATCGAGTGATTCGCAGCGACGGCGCTTTGGCGGGGTACCGATGGGGACTGTCGCGCAAGGAAAAACTGCTGGAACGAGAAGCGGCGTCAGCGTAGCAAGTGCTAGTTGTGTTTCTCGGCTTTGGTGCCTTTTGGCCAATCCGGTTTGAACTTGCCGTCGCCGAGTTTCAGATTCTTCATCACTTTGGTGTAACGGGACAGGACGTAGTCCCCCGACCCAGCTTCCATGAACTTTTGCTGCACCGGCAGCCAGGACGATTCATCCACCCAAACCACGACCTTGGAAATTTGCTTCTTCTGTTCGTCTGACCGTGGAATGAATTCCAGAACCGCGGCCTTGTGTCCATCCAACTCATCTTCGCCCGTCAACGTAATCGCGTAATTCTTTTTTAGGCTCTCGGTGCGAGTGCCGAAGCCCAGGGCAAGATACTGATCGACCATCGCGCGATTCTTGCCGATATTGATTTCCTCGACTCGATTGATCTTGGGCGTGTAGATATAAAGATTATCGCCATTGCGCAGGATCGTGCGCGGATCGGGTGTTTGGAAGTCGATGCGCACCTTGGAATCCTTGCGGACAAAAATCTCCCCGGTCTCCGTGGACGTATCCTGGACCACCGCGGTGTATTTGACGTGATCGATGGCCGCGGTAAGAGACTTAAAGTCCTCGGCGGAGTGGTCCATCATGGAAAGCACGTACTCAAGAGTGATCTTGGCCGGCGCTTGGGTTCCAGCGAGGGCGGGAATCCCACAAAAAACGGAACATAGAAAAACCAGAAGAAGGTATGAGCGGATTCTTTTCAATGCGGCCCCTAAGGCTCAAACGTCGGCCTTTTCTCCCCTTAGGAAATCGTAACATAACGCTGAAAGCCATGCGCGAGGCGAAAGTTCATTGGCAGGAGCCATCGTCGATGAACTGCCGGGAGGAAGCCATTGCCGACAGGGAACGGCCGCACGCCATGAGTTTTTGATCCAGAGGATCGGACTGCAGAGAATTGGGATCGATGTAATTCAGGGACTTGGTCATGCCGACATACTTGTCGTTCAGATTCTTCATGTTGTTGAACTCATTGATGAGGATCGGATAGGCGTTCTTGTCT
>Ga0074045_10003291_pt1 | contig 14573 bp, 9 predicted proteins | sample BogForMeECP23OM2_FD_94442 | JGI IMG/M metagenome (GOLD analysis project Ga0074045, IMG submission 94442) | Bog forest soil microbial communities from Calvert Island, British Columbia, Canada - Bog Forest MetaG ECP23OM2 | ecosystem: Environmental > Terrestrial > Soil > Wetlands ... | reverse complement strand
TGCTCCGCGAGGCAGCGGCGGCGCAACCAGGGAAGCGCCGCGCGAGGGCTTCGACGATCAGTTCCACCGCCTGCGCCGACGAGAAACTCCCCGTGTTGATCGAGAGGTCGTAGAAGACCGCGTCGTCCGGGTTGCGTTCGAAGTGGTGCCGCAGGAACGCGATCCGATCGGCATCCTCCGCCTCGAGCAATCGACGCGCTTCCTCCTCCGTCTTCCCTCGCACACGGGCAAGTTGAGCCGCGCGCGCCTCGCGGGGTGCTACCAAGAAGACCCGGAGCGCCCGCGACGGCGGCAAGATGAAGCTTGCTCCCCGGCCCAGGATGACGGCGCCCCCCCGCTCGCCGAGGGTGGCGATCACGCGCACCAGCGAGCTTAAGTATTCGGCTTCAGTCACCATGCGGCCCCGCAACGCGTCGACGGCGTAGCGCTCGATCACGTTCCGCACGTGCTCATCCAGGCCCTCGACCAGCCGTCGGGCGACCCCGTGCTCTCGGGCGATCTGGTCCACGATCTCGATTCCGAAGAAGCCGTAGCCGAGCCGCTCGGCGAGCGCATGACCGATCTCGGCGGCACCGGAATGGGGAAGGCGTGAGAGCGCGACGCAGGGATTCGGCGGCGCCGTTCGAGACGATGCGCCCTGTACTCGCCAGAATCGCACCTGGCGTTCAACGAGCTCCGGGATGCCGTGAGCCATGAGTCTCAACCTCCTCCTCGTGCCGCTCTGCCATCCTCGACATCCCGTCGCGAAGCGTACCTTCGACTTCTCGTTCGCGCGGGGCCATGTCGCGACGGGCCGCCCCAAGGGGCGGGCAGCCCGTCATCGCAAAATCCGGGTGGTGGAGCCGAGCGGGATCGAACCGCCAACCTCTGCGTTGCGAACGCAGCGCTCTCCCAGTTGAGCTACGGCCCCAAAACGTGTGGGCTGCGACGGTAGGCCTGGGCCCGGGCTCCGTCAACGAAGCGCGGAGTCTAGAGAATTGGCAGCGGTACGCTGGACTCCGGGCGATGCCCGGGGCAGGCTCTGCGGGTGATCGAGATCCGACGCATTCTCGTTCCGATCGATTTCTCGCCCAATACAGCGGCGGTCATGGAATGGGCCGCGCACCTTGCCAAGGAGCACGGGAGCCGGCTGATTCTTCTCCATGCCTATCATCTTCCGGTCGAGTTCCAGCAACTCGAGGCCGCGTACCTTCCGCCGGATTTCTGGGCGAACGTGAAAAACGAGGCCGCGGCCTCGCTCGAGCGCTACGCAGGGCCCCTCCGGGCGCAGGGGATCGAGGCCGAATGCGTGGTGCGCGAGGGCTATCCCGCCACCGTGATCGAAGAAGAGGCCGTGGCGAGCAGGGCTGACTTGATTGTGATCGGAACCCGCGGTTTCTCGGGTCTCAAGCACCTTCTGTTGGGCAGCATCGCCGAACGGGTGGTGCAGCGCGCGCCCTGTCCCGTGCTCAGCGTGAAGCAGAGAAGCTAGGGCCCGCTCGCGCTCCTTCTCTCGCTCAGGCGAAGCCGAGCTGGCGATCCGCGGCCTCGCTATCGAAGTTCTCGAACTGAAGGATACCGAGCGACTCGAAGGCCGCGCGCACACGGGGTGTGAGCAGCCCGAGGCGCCGAATGTTGGGCACGACCCGCATGAAAAGCAGCTGACGGAAGAGCTGCATGACCGGCGATGCCAGGATCAAGTCGCGGCCGGCCTTGGCATCAAAACCGAAGGTGCGAAGCACGTCCTCCCCGATCAGCCGATCTCGCATCAGCTCGCAGGCCTCGATCGTGAACTCCTCGCGGTCACGCCGCTCGTTTTCCGGCATGTCGACGTAGTAGTCGCGAAGCGAGAGTACGCCGAAGGCCACATGACGCGACTCGTCTCGCATCACGTAGCGGATGAGCTCCTTGAGCAGCGGCTCGCGGGCCATCTGGTACAGATTGCCGAAGGCTGCCATGGCGAGTCCCTCGACCAGGATCTGCATCCCGAGATACTTAAAATCCCAGCGCGAGTCTTTGAGGATCATGTCCAAGAGCTTCTTCAGGCTCTCGTTGATCCCCCACTCCCATTCCAGCTTTTCGCGGAGGTAGCGACTAAACACCTCCACGTGTCGCGCCTCGTCCATGGTTTGGCTCGCGGCGTAGTACTTGGCGTCGATCCAGGGCACGGCGCCCACGAGCTGAGACGCGGTAATCAGGGCTCCTTGCTCGCCGTGCATGAACTGGGAGAGCGACCAGGAGAGCTGAGCGTGCTGGAAGTGCCGGACCTGCTTCGGACTGAGCTTGCGGAAGGGCGCCCACTCGGCGAGAGGATTGAAGGACTGGGGAACAATCTCGCTCTCGGGATCGACCGGGGTGGACCAGGCGAGCTGCTGCGTCGCGTTCCACTGCTCACGCTTGGCCTTCTCGTAGAGGTCCCGCAGGCCCTCCTTCACGCAGCCGTAGTTCCAGACATAGCTCGTGTCAAAAGAGGTCAGAATGGTCTCGAGCTCCGAGTCGATGGATCCACTCTCGGCGGGGATGGACGCGGAAATCGGCGGCATGAAGCCTCCTGGGTCTACCCGGGGGCGAGGGGCTTCCCCTTGGGGCAGATGAAGCAACGGCAGAACAACGAGTTGCGAAGTTAATCAGAATCCGACGTCAGATTCAACTTATTTCTTACGGCCGCTCCATGTAGAATGGGAAGGATGTCTCTCCCGAAGCCCCGGCCGAGCCGCGTTCCCCGGACTCCCCAGCAGGCGAGAAGCCGCCGCACACGGGAGCGGATCCTTGAGGCCGCGGTGGCCTGCTTCGAGGAGACGGGTTTCGACGAGACCACCACGACGCAGATTGCCCGGCGGGCAGGCCTTGGGGTGGGGAGCCTCTACGGCTACTTCCGCGACAAGCGCACCATCCTTCTCGAGCTCCTCCACGGTACGGTGGAGGAGATTGCAGATCTCGTGGTCCGCGAGCTCGAGCCGGAGAAATGGCAAGGGCCGGACCTGCGCCAGTCGGTAAGGGGCTTGGTCCACCGGATCGTCCACGCCCAGACCATCCGACCCGGTGTGCAGCGCATTCTCTGGGAGCGCTTCTTCAAGGACCCGGACTTTCGGGCAGTGCTCCTGCGAATCGATACCCGCGTCCGTCGTGCCCTCGAGATCCTCCTCACGAGGCTTCTTGTGGAGGGTCGGGTGCGCGTTGCCGATCCCGCAACCGCCGCCTTCCTGATCCACGCCGCTGTCCAGTGGACGACGGTTCGGCTCACGCTCGGGGACGCGGAGGTCGACGCCGATGCGGCGATGGACGGCGTAGCGGACCTCGTCTCGCGCTTCTTGTTCGAGAACGAACCGCAGACGTGACGCAAACGCCGTGGGCACCTCATGGGTTCGCCACCGGGGCGGCCGACTCTTCGCCCATGCAAGGCCAACCCGCCGAAGGCCCGCCCAAGCCGCTCGGCTTTCGCGCCAAGGGCCCGGGCTTTCTCGTGTGGGACCAGGACGAACAAGCGCTCCGCACCTGGGCTTCTGAGCTGCGTCGGGCCGCTCCGCTTCCCGCCTCCTTCAAGCTGAGGCGCCGATCCCCTGAGCTCTCCGACGTCTCCGCGTTGCGTCACGAGAGGGAAGCCCGCCCTCGGGATCGTTCCGGCCGATCCAGCGATGGGGGTCTTTTGGAGCCATCGCATTCCGGCCTCGAGACAGAGAAACCCACGCACAAGTTTTCACACTAGCCCCGGCGCGAGATCCCAATCTCTGTGTCGGTAGCGCCCCGTGAGCTGACGATGCCCGCGCCGCCGCGCGCAGGACCCCGATCTTTCTTGAGCCACACGCGAGCGAGCCATGCATAATAAATCGTGGAGACGTGATCGCATGACGGAGACGACTGCCCGAGGGGGGACGCCGCGTGATCGGAGACCAGCCTTCTCCAGCGAACGCCCCGAGTGACCTCGAGACTGGAGGGAGCAGAACTCTCGGCGGGCCTGTGCTCACGCCTGCTCTGCGTTGCAAAATCGACCGAAGATCGTTCGCCGGGCTTTGCGCGCTCGTCGTCCTCCTCGCGGTTTCGTCCGCGCAAGGCCAAAGCGCAGATCCCCAGAATGGGACACCCAGCGCGGGCGCAGCGGCCGATACGGGAGACGACCCACTCACGGCGATCGACCGAGAGCTCACGAACCCGATCAGCACGACCACGAACTTCAATCTTCGGACTACCACGTACTGGCTCTCGATCGTGGAGTACCGTACGCAGCGCGTCGAGCAGACCATCGAGGCCGAGCCTCTCCTCCCTCTCCAGCTCACCGATTGGCTGTGGCTCATGACGAAGCCGAAGATCAACCTCCTCGACTCCAAGCCCTTCAACAACAGTGCGGAGATGGAGATCGATCGCTCGATCGGAGTCGGCGACCTCCAGATCCCGGTGGTCCTCGTACCTTCGGCTGAGCACTTGATCTTCGGGACGGGCCCCACCTTCGTCCTTCCCACCGCGACGAGCGATCAGCTCGGCGACGGGAAGTGGGAGGTCGGACCGGCGGCGGCGGTGGGGTATCGCTCAGCCCGCTTCCTTGCCGCGGTCTTCGCGCAGCAGTGGTGGTCCTTTGCGGGTTCGGTGTTTCGCGACGACGTCAGCAAGTTCAACGCTCAGTACTTCTTGACGTACTTCTTGCCGGAGGGTTGGAGTGTCGGCATGTCGCCGACCATCATGGTGAACTGGAAGGATGCAAAGAGCCAGCAGCTGACTCTCCCGGTGGGTCTCGGTGTGGGTAAAGTCCTAAAGTTCGGAGAGAGCATCACCTTCAAGCTCGGGGTCGAGTTCGATTACATGGTGATCCGGCCCAACAACTTCGGCCAGCGCATGAGTCTCCAGTTTAAGCTCACGCCTGTCCTACCCGAGCTCCACCGCGGCCCCATCTTCGGGGGCTCGTAAGGCGAACCCGGCGCAGAGCTGCGCTCGTGCCGAGTTTTCAAGCCGCAGGTTTTGCGGCCTTCCGAGAGGCCTACTTCGGAAGGATAATGGACTGGTACTCCACGTAGGGATCGATGCCCTCCGGTCCGAGCTCGCGCCCGATTCCCGACTGCTTGAACCCACCGAAGGGTGCTCGAAAGTCGAGGATCATGGAGGAGTTCACCGTCATGCAGCCGGTTCGCACCTGGCGTGCCAGGGTAGCGGCGTGCTCCACGTCTTTCGTCCAGACCGATCCGCACAATCCGTAGGGTGAGTCGTTCGCGATCGCGACGGCCTGCTCCTCGCTTTCGTAGGGAATAACGACGAGAACGGGGCCAAAGATCTCCTCGCGGGCGATCTTCATGCGATTATCGGCTTGGGCGAAGACGGTGGGTTCGATGAACCACCCCTTCTCGAGGTGCGACGGGCGACCGCCCCCGCACACGGGCTTGGCGCCGGCCTGCTTCCCCGCTTCGAGGTAGCCCTCCACACGATCTCGCTGCCGCCGACTCACCACAGGGCCGACATTGGTCTGTGGGTCGAGGGGATCGCCGACTTTCATCGCGCCGACGGCCGCGCCCAAAGTTTCGACAATCTCGTTGTAGCGGGATCGCGGGGCAAGGATCCGTGTCTGCGCGCCGCAGGCCTGACCGTTGTTCAAAAGGGCTGACATCAAGAGCTGCTGCATCGACGCAGCGAGGTCCACGTCCTCGAGCAGGATGGCTGCCGACTTTCCGCCGAGCTCAAGCGTGCAACGTTTGATCTGTTCGCCGCACAGGGCACCGACGCGACCGCCTGTAACGGTGCTCCCCGTGAAACTCACCTTGTCGATCCCAGGGTGACGGACGAGATACTCGCTCGTCTCTCGACCTGCGGTCACGATGTTCACGACCCCGGGCGGGATCTGTGCTTCTTCGATCGCCTCGGCCAAAAGATACGGATCGAGCGCTGTCTCCGGCGAGGGCTTAAGCACCATCGTGCAGCCCGCTGCGAGCGCCGGTCCGAGTTTCATCGCCATGATGAAGAGGGGCACATTCCACGGGATGATGCCGGCGCACACGCCGACGGGAGCCCTCCGGACCCGCACACGGCCGCCGATCGCACCTGCCCGCTCGTCTTCCCACAGGTACTTTTGCGCGAGGTCGACGTAGGTGTCGAGGACCATGGTCGAGGCGAAGACCTGCGCCAGGAGCGACTGCTGCGCGGGGCAGCCGTTTTCCCGGGAGATCAGCTCGGCGATTTTGGGTCCCCTCGCCTGCAGCGCCTTCGAGAGACGACCGATCGCGCCGGCACGCTCTTCCGTCGTCCAGCGCGGGAAGGGACCATGCTCAAAGGCGTGGCGCGCCGCGGCTACCGCGCGGTCCACGTCGGCGGGGGACGCTTCGGGAACCCGTCCGATGGGCTCCTCGGATGCCGCACCGACGACCTCGATTCTCCCGTGGCCCTTGGGGTGAACCCATTCGCCACCGATAAAGAGATCAGATCTCTCGAAGAAGCTCGGCTGCTCGGGCATTGTTCAACACCTCATCTCGCTTTTGGTCGAGGGATATAACCAGCTGGAGTGACCGAGCGTCAAGCCCACCCGCCGCCCGGAGGAGCCCTCTGCTGGATCCCCTGGAACCAGGACCGAGGGCGTCGGTGCTGGCTCGATGGGTGAGCCGACTGAAGTGGGTCTCGACATTTGGAGCGAGGGTCGCCAAGGTCCTCCCGTACAGTCGAGAATGGAAGGTGCGAGCGCCGGCCCATCCTGGATGGTCCTAAGCCCGTTCGGATTTGGTCGCGCGGCTTGCGAGACGAAGTACGGGCGTCTTGGGCAGAGTCTCCGGTCGAGTTCGGCAATCTCTTCGCCCTCGGGAAACACCAATGGCCAGGCGACAAGGATCTGAGATCCTGACCGCGACCTTCCTGGCGCTCGCCGTCATATGCGCGTCGGCCCTCGCGGATGAGACCCCGAGCCCAGCGCCGTCAAGCACACAGGAGACCGATTCCCAGACCCCGCGACGGATCTACTGGGACGACGGACTGCGCTTCCGCCTTTTACCCAAGACACCTGGCACCGAAGAGGGGCTTCCCGAGCCTCCAGAACAGGAGCCTTACTGGATCACTGGCAAGGTCAATTTCCGCCTCCAGGTCGACTCCGACAACTACGTCACAAGCGATGGTCTCGAACACATCGATAGCGGGTGGGAGGTCCGTCGATTTCAGCTCGGTGTGACGGGAGAGATCCACGCGATCGGCACCCCACTTTATGCCATGAACTTCGAGCTCGCAGGAACGGATCCTCAATGGGCCGACACCTATTTGTTCTGGCAGGGCCTCCCCTGGATCGGGAGCCTCAAGGTCGGCAACTTTAGCCCGCCGTTCTCCCTCGAAGCGCTGATCAGTAACCGCGACACCACCTTCATGGAGGAGGCCTCTCCGGTCTCCGCCTTCGCTCCGGGTCGCCGCATCGGAGCCGCGATCGGGACTCCCGTGTGGGACGAAACCGTCACCTGGTCCTTGGGGCTCTTCACGTCCGTGGAGACCCAGGACGTGGGCGACACCACCCGCGATGCGGGTCGAATTGCGGGCCGTGTCACGTGGCTCGTGTCCCACGATGTCGCTGCGCGCCGCTGGGTGCATCTTGGTCTTAATCTGACCGTCGTCGCGAGCCAGGACAGCCTGGAATATCGCTCTCGCCCCGAGAGCCATCTCGCTCCCTACCTGCTGGACACCGGAACCCTCCGCGTGGGCGAAGCGGAGCTCGTGGACCTCGAAGCGGCCTGGGTGGAGGGGCCCTTTTCACTGCAGTCCGAGGTCCTTCACTCCTTCGTCGATCAACCCGGAGCGAGTACCCTCAACTTCGGCGGCGCCTACGTCAATGCGAGCTGGTTTTTCACCGGGGAGTGTCGCCCTTACGACGCGACCCAGGGCATCTTCGGTCCGGTTACGCCGCTCAAGAGCTTCTCTCTGCATGGACCCGGCTGGGGGGCCCTCGAGTTTGGAACTCGTCTCTCTTATTTGGACCTCACGAACCAATCCGTTCGAGGAGGCGTGATCCACGGTGTCACGGGCGGTCTAACCTGGTACCTGAACCGCCACTGGAAGACGAAGTTTGAGTACGGTTTCCAGGCCATCCGCAGCGGAGTCAGAGCCTCCAACGGGAACCTGCAGTTCTTTCAGATGAGGTTCCAAGTCGACTACTAGTCGGATGCGAAGCCCACACCTTTTTCTGGCATCCTCAGCCAGGCCCTTCCGTGGAGTACGAGTGGCCGCGAGGGCTGCAACCCATTGCGCATGCGCGGTGGGAAGGAGCGCGAGGCTCACCCGGTCGCGGTCGCAACGCCTGTGATGTTCGGAAGCCGAAGAGGACAAAGTCCTCCCGATCTCGCGAGCGTAGCCACTCCGGGGGAGTCTCCTCGACTCCCCCGGAGCGACCGGTCGAACTACGGCAGGTAGTAGCGGAAGGAGGTCATCACGATGTGCTCATTGCCCAGGGGAGAAATCCCCTCCAGGCCTGCCCACGCAGCCCGATGCACGAAGGAATAGGACATTCCGACGGCAAGGGTTCCGACGGGTCCTCTGTAGAAGCGGTACCAGAAGCCGGGCTGGATCTGCCAGAGCAGACGATTCTGCGCCTGGCACGTTGCGACGACCTGCAGTTCGCAGCCCGAGTTGTTGGCGCCCGGCGTTCCATAGCCGACGCCCCTCGCGCCGTTTTGGAAGGCCTTCTGTCCATAGTATTCAAGTCCAGCATAGGTGTAGAGGTCCCAATCGTCGTTCGGATGCCCCTCGAACCCTCCGAAGAAGTTCAGTGTCGGAATGGGAACGATCTCCCCGTTGGGCCGGAGCGTCACGTCCGCCCCTTGACCCGAGGCATACCGGCCGATTCCCCAACCGTCCATTGTCTGAAGCGTCAAGTTCAGCCCCTCGGTCACGGGCAAAATGGCGGCTGCGCCGATCCCTTCGCCGGTCGCGTAGTCGTTGTTGCTGTTGAACCGATCGCGGAAGAATCGGCCAAGGGCCTTGAACTCATAGTGCCCAAACCCCGGCTCCCACACGATCTTCCCCGTGAGATCGGGAAGAAAGTCGGTCGAGACGCCGTTCGCACCCGGGGTGTTGCTGAGTGTGAACTGCGAGCCCGGCGACTGCGCATTCTGACTGGTATTGAACCCCATGACGTTCGCTGGCGGATTGACAACGCTGAGAACCGTTTCAGGGTTCTCCGCGGCGACGGCGACCCACAGATTGTCCATCAGTTTGTCTGTGATCCGCACCTGCCATTGTCGCGTCCAGTTGTAACCGACGTTGTACTGTGAATCGATTGTCCAGGGCACAAACTCCCGGCGTGGCGTAATCCCCTGGCGGCTTGTGGTGATGAGGCTCCACGCCTGGCCGGCAAGGAACGAGATCCCGTTGTCGAAATCAAGGTTCGTAAAGAGCTGACGGATCCGGGGGCTGAAGCTGTTGCTCTCCGCCTCGTTTCCCGTGGGCGCGCCCGCGAGAAAGTCCATCTCGTAGTAACCGGTGAGCTTGGTGTCATCGAGGTAGCCCTCGGCGAGGAGCGACAGCCTCGACTGACGCGCCGTCCCGCGAAATTCACTGAGACTCGAGTTGGCCGTCCCCTGAAAGGGAATGTTCCCGAAGGTGCTGCCGGTGTCTGCATTCTCGTTCTCGGTGCGGTAGATGGCTGTGGCCTCGAGGAATCCGCCAGGAGTGAGTGTAAAGGCCTTCTTCGCTTCCTTGTTTTTCTCCCGCTGCTCGGCAGCTATTTTTGCCGTCTCCGATGCGTTGATCTCCGTCTGCTCGATCTGCTGCTGCATTTGTTCGATGCTTTGGTCTCGGGTTTGGATCTGCTTTCTCAGCTCTTGAATCTGCTGCTGCTGAGATTCGAGGGCTTTCTTCATTTCATCGAGCTGGCTCGCGACGTTCGCAGGCGGCGGCGCATTGGCTTCGTCTCCGCGCGCGGGACCGGCCTGCATCCAGAGGCTCGTCCCCAGCGCCAAAGCGAGCCGAAGTGTGAACATTCTCATGATGGCTCCTTTTCTGTTGCATTTGCTTCTTGGGGTTGACGGACACTGCAGCGGAACACGGACGGCGGCGGCTTCGGACGCGACAGGAAGGCACGGGCAGCCGCGAGAGGAAGCGCCGCCGAAGGTCGACGCTCATGGGGCATCGCTTGGGGGGGGGTGCGCAACTCGACCGTACGGAGCGCCACGCGACGCGTGAAGGCACGAGCGAGCGCCCGACTCTCGTTCACCCATGCCCCCGCTCCGCCGGCAGCTCACGCGGTGAAGCCGCCCCGGCGGCGAACGGCGCCACCCTATGGAGATCTCGTGTCGGCCGTGTAACGCAATTGTGGCGAAACGGTGAAGTTGACTCACCGTGACCGTTGGGAAGAGAGCCAAGAGGAGCGCCGGGAATCGCTGTCGCAGGCGGTTGGCAGTCCGCTCCAAGAGCGGCGCGGGTGTGCGAGCCAGCCAACGGAAGGGGGTCCCAAAGCCGAAAGAGTCGGTGCTCGCAACCCGCGGAGGTCCGACACGAATCAGTGATCAGTGTCGGACCGCTTTTGAAGAGGGGGCGATGGGCTTTTTGGAGGCGCACAGAGCAATCGAAGCTTTCTTCGACGTTTCGTTTTCCGCCGTGAGGCTCCCCGAAGTGACGGGCTCCTCACAGAAGCCCCGCAAGAATTGTCGATCGAGAAGGTTGGCGGGTCTTCCAAAGAGCGACGAAGCGCGGAACCCGCGAAACGGTTTGCACGGACCTCGTCTCACGCCTGCGTCGCGCAGGGCGGGCTCCCTCCTCGAACATCCGAAAGCTTAAAGGAGGCCGCAGCGGCGATCTTTCGGGGAGCCCGCCCTGACGCCTGCGGCGATTCCGCGGCTCCCCGGAGCCTCACGCCCCCTGAAAGGACGCGTTCCGGCGGCGGAGTCCCCTCGCTCCGGCCAGCGGCGAGAGAGCCCGGCCCGGGCCGCCGAAGGCGTCGGCGCAGCTTGCTCCGCACTGCATCCCGGCGGGGGACGCAACTCGGTTCACCACAGCGAAGGCGAGGCCTAAAGCCTTGGTGAAGCCAGCCCTAGCGTCTCGTTGCCTCCCCGGCTTTGGGCGTGCTACTTGCTTTCGCGATGGCCTCCTGCGCCAGTGGGTCACACCCCGCCGGTTCCCCTCCGCTCGAGATCCCCGCAAGCGACGCTCTGATTCCAGCGACGGCAACAGGGGACGAGAACCGATGCAGATGCTGATGATCATCTCGCGCAGTTCGCTGCTCAACGATTTGCTTGCGCTTCTTGCTTCGCTTGGGGTCGATGCCTCCACCCAGCTCCCCAACGTCCACGGGAGAGGCGAGGCCGGGGCGGCCCAGGGCACCTTCGACTCGCCGGCCTCGAACACGGTGATCCTCGCCGCGATGGAAGAGGAGAAGGCGAGCCGCGTGGTCGCCGAGCTCGAGGCGTTCCGGAAGCGATCCGCAGCGCGGCGAGGAGGGGCCAAGATCCCGCTTCGCGTCTTCGTTCTGCCCTGTACCCAGGTGGTGTAGGAAACCAAGAGCCGATGCCGGGCTTTTCGCTTCGCAACCCCTACTTTATCATCGTCGGCGCCCTCATCACCGCGCTCCTTGGCCTCACCGCCTTTTCAAGGATGCCGGTGGATGTGTTCCCGAGTCTCAAGATGCCCGCGGTCGTCGTCGGAACCTTTTATCCCGGAATGCCACCCGACGAGATCGAGAACGATATCACCACGCGCTTCGAGCGTTTCTTCACTCTCGGGAACGACATCGAGCACATGGAATCGCGCTCCCTGCCCGGTGTGAGCATCATCAAGGTCTTCTTCCAGCCCACTGCCGACGTCGATGCCGCCGCCTCCCAGCTCGCGAACCTCGCGATGTCCAATTTGCGGCACCTGCCTCCCGGGACGCTTCCCCCGATCGTGATGAAGTCAGATGCCTCCTCGCTCCCGGTCACCCTGGTCACGGTTTCCGGCGCGGGATTTTCGGAGGCGCAGCTGCGTGACCAGGCGCAGTACAACATTCGCAACCAGATCGCGACGGTGGCTGGCGCCTCGATTCCCCCGCCCTTTGGCGGCAAGTATCGGCAAATCATGGTCTACGTGAACCGGGAGGCCCTTGAAGCGCGGGGGCTCACGCTGATGGACGTCGTGCATTCCCTGAACGACTCCAATCTCATCATCCCGGCGGGTGATGCCAAAATTGGCGACACCGACTACTTCGTAGACACGAACAGCATGATTCCGAACACGGAGGCGATTAACGATGTTCCCATCAAGATCGGCCCAGGGCAGGCACCCGTCCTCGTCCGGGACATCGGGCGAGCCGAAGACGCGGCGCAAATTCAACAGAACGTCGTTCGCATCAACGGCCAGCGCTCCGTCTACATTTCGGTTCTGAAGCAAGGCAACGCCAATACGATTTCTGTCGTCGACGGGGTGCGATCCCTCCTGCCGAAGCTCGTAGGAGTACCGTCGGGGATTAAGCTCACGGCGATCTTCGATCAATCCAACTACATCCGTCAGGCGGTCGAGAGTCTCCAGCACGAAGCGGGATCGGCGGCCATTCTCGCGTCGCTGGTCATTCTGATCTTCCTTGGGAACTTCAGATCGACGCTCGGGATTTTTCTCTCGATCCCCCTCTCGCTCCTCGCGGCAGCGTTCGGGCTCTATATGAACGGGTCGACCATCAACGTGATGACGCTCGGAGGATTCGCGCTCGCGATCGGTCGCCTGGTCGACGACTCGGTGGTGGTCTTGGAGAACGTGAACCGCCACCTGGCGCAGGGCAAGAGTCCTCAGCAGGCGGCACTAGACGGCGCAGAGGAAGTCTCGCTGCCAGTTCTGGCATCGACCCTCACGACGATGATCGTGTTCTTGCCGGTGATGTTCCTCTCCGGTGTGGCGAAGTATCTCTTCGGTGCGCTCTCTCTCGCCGTCGTTCTCTCGATGGCGGGCTCCTACGTCGTCGCCATGACTGTGATTCCCATCTTCTGTGCGCGCTTTCTCAGCACGGAAGGCGCTCGGGCGGAGCAGGAGGGAGAGCATCGAGGCTTTGCGGGGGCGTTCAACCGCGTCTTCGCGCGCTTCCTTGCCTGGTATGAACGCGTTCTTGGGAGGGCCCTCGAACACAAATGGACCGTGATTGGCACGGTCGGCGTCTTGTTCGTCGTCACGATGGGCGCCTACCGACTCCTCGGGACCGAACTCTTCCCCCGCACGGACGCGGGACAGTTCATCATCAATCTCCGCACACCGCGCGGCTCACGCATCGAGGTGACCGAGGCGCAAACCGAACGGGTCGAGGGCGTGATTCGCGAGGTCATCCCTGCGGAAGACCTCTCCATGGTGGTCTCGAACCTGGGGCTCACCTCGGACTTTTCGGCCCTCTACTCCCCCAATGCGGCCTCTGATTCAGGCTTCGTGATGGTGAGTCTGAAGGATGGCCACCGCCGTTCGACTTGGTCCTATGTGGCTCGCCTGCGCGAAGAGCTCGCGAAGCAGGTTCCAGAGGTTCAGACCTTCTTCCAGTCCGGAAGTATCATCGATGCCGTACTGAACTTTGGCCTTGCCGCCCCGATCGACGTGCAGCTCTCCGGGCCGGATAACGCGGTCCTCCACGAAACGGCGCAGCAAGTGGCCCGCATCCTCCGCGGCCTGCCCGAGGTCGCCGAGAGCTTCATCCCGCAGGAGTCCGGTTACCCCACCCTCGAGGTCAATGTGGACCGCGTGAAGGCTGCGCGCCTGGGACTCAACCAAAAGGACGTCGTCAGCAACACCATCACGGCACTCACTTCCAACGCGATGATCGCACCCTCCATCTGGATCGACCCGAAAACCGGAAATGACTACTTCCTCACCGTCCAATACCCGGAAAAGGACATCACTTCCCTCGAGACGCTTCTCGACATCCCGGTACGGAGCGCTGGAAAGGATGGGGGTCACGCGGATGCCATCCTGCTGCGCAACGTGGCGTCGATCTCCCACCGAACACAGCCGGCCGAGGTTGCCCACTACAACATTCAGCGTGTGGTCGACGTTCTCATCTCGCCGCGGGGAGACGACATGGGAGGAACGCAGGCCGCGATCAAGCAGGCCCTGGCCAAGTTCGAGCTCCCCAAAGACGTAAGGATCACCTACCGCGGCTCCGTGTTGGCGATGGTGGCATCGTTCTCGAGCTTTGGCTTCGGCCTCGGCATGGCCATCGTGCTGCTCTACCTCGTGATGGTGGCGCAGTTCCGGTCGTTCCTCGATCCATTCATTATCATGTTCGCAGTACCCATGGGACTGATCGGTGTCATCTGGACATTGCTCGCAACGGGTACAACGCTCAATATCGAGTCCTTGATGGGCACGATTGTGATGGTGGGAATTGTCGTCTCGAACTCGATCTTGCTCGTCGACTTTGCGAACCAGCGCCGCCGAGAAGGCGCGCCGGCGCGGCTTGCGATCGTGGATGCGGCACGCATCCGGATGCGGCCCATTCTGATGACGGCTCTTGCGACCGTGGCAGGTCTTCTGCCGATCGCGCTCAAGCTCGGCGCCGGCTCCGAGGCCTCGGCTCCCCTTGCGAGGGCGGCGGTGGGCGGCCTCACCGTCTCGACGGCACTCACGCTGCTGCTCGTGCCGGCAGTCTACGAGCTCTTCTATGCGCGGCGGGAGGGGGCGAGATGATCCGTGGGCTCGCGCGCTCGGCC
>Ga0074045_10003290_pt1 | contig 14574 bp, 9 predicted proteins | sample BogForMeECP23OM2_FD_94442 | JGI IMG/M metagenome (GOLD analysis project Ga0074045, IMG submission 94442) | Bog forest soil microbial communities from Calvert Island, British Columbia, Canada - Bog Forest MetaG ECP23OM2 | ecosystem: Environmental > Terrestrial > Soil > Wetlands ... | reverse complement strand
GGCACACATGAGCCAGCAAGAGCACAATCTCCAGATGGACTACATCGAGTTTCCGGCCACCGACATCGCGGCCACCAAGCGTTTCTATAACCAGGTATTCGGATGGGAGTTCAAGGATTACGGTCCGGATTACACCAGCTTCCACGACGGCCGCCTCGCCGGCGGCTTCAACGGCGAGTCGAAGCCTGCACTCGCGGACGCCGCAATCACCCGCGGGGTGCTGGTCGTTCTCTACGCCCAGTCGCTGGCCGACATCTACCGCAAGGTGAAAGACGCAGGCGGCAAGATCGTGCGCGAGACCTTCGAGTTCCCGGGAGGCAAACGCTTCCACTTCGCCGACCCCAACGGCAACGAGGTCGCCGTGTGGAGCGAGTAACTGGTTACGGGATTCTCGCGCAGCGGCGGGCCAACCTTCAAGATCTCGGTTCCGTCGCTGTGCCAGCTTGTAAGACCTACTTTGCTGTCACCGGCTTCGGCCCGGCTTCTCGCACTTCGCGCGGAGCATCGAATTGCTCGAAGTTCTTGGCGAAGCGCGCGGAGAGATCGGTGGCCATCTTGTCGTAGGCAGCCTTGTCCTGCCACGAATGGCGCGGATTCAGCAGCTCCGACGGAACGCCGGGACAGAACTTCGGAATCGTCAAGCTGAAGGACGGCTCAATTGCAAAGTCCACATTCGCCAGCTTGCCCTCGACCAGCGCATTGACCATGGCGCGCGTGTAGGGCAGGCTCATGCGCTTGCCGACGCCGTAAGGGCCGCCCTGCCATCCGGTATTGACCAGCCAGCACTGTGCCTGATGTTCGCGCAGGCGGCTGCCCAGCATCTCGGCATAAACTTTCGGCGGCAACGGCATGAACGGTGCGCCAAAGCAGGTCGAGAACGTGGCCTGCGGCTCGCTGACTCCGGCTTCGGTACCCGCAACCTTCGCGGTGTAGCCCGACATGAAGTGGAACATCGCTTGCTCAGGCGTGAGCTTCGAGACCGGAGGCAGCACGCCGAACGCATCCGCAGTGAGGAAGACCACGTTTTTGGGATGGCCGCCGAAGCCGGGGATGACGGCGTTGTCGATGAACTCGACCGGATACGCGGCGCGCGTGTTCTCGGTCTTGCTCTCATCGTCGTAGTCGGGAACGCGCGTGACCGGGTCGAGCAGCACGTTCTCCAGAACCGAGCCGAAGCGGAGGGCATTCCAGATCTGCGGCTCGTTTTCCTCCGAGAGGCGAATGCACTTGGCGTAGCAGCCGCCTTCAAAGTTGAAGACGCCGGTGGCGCTCCAGCCGTGCTCGTCGTCGCCGATGAGGCGGCGGGTGGGATCGGCCGAAAGTGTGGTCTTGCCGGTGCCAGAGAGCCCGAAGAAAAGTGCCGTCACGCCATCGGCTCCGACGTTGGCGGAGCAGTGCATAGGGAAGACATCGCGCTGTGGCAGCACGAAATTCATCACGCCGAAGATGGATTTCTTCATCTCGCCGGCATATTCCGTGCCGCCGATGAGCACCAGCTTCTTGGTGAAATTCACCAGCACGAAAACCTCGGAGTTGGTGCCGTCACGCTTGGGATCGGCCTTAAGGCTAGGCGCGCTGACGATGGTGAACTCCGGCTTGTGGGCCTTCAGCTCTTCTGGAGTGGGGCGAATGAAGAGTTGCCGCACGAACAAATTGTGCCAGGCGTATTCGTTGATCACCTGGATCGGTAGCTGGTATTTCGGATCGGCGCCGCAGAACAGGTCCTGGACGAAGAGCTCCTTGTCCTTCAGATAATCGAGCACGCGCTCGTAAAGCGCGTCGAACTTTGCCGGCGGGAAGGGGTGGTTGACGGAACCCCATGCCACCTTATCCGCAGTGATGGCGTCCTTGACGGTGAATTTGTCTTTCGGCGAACGGCCGGTACACTTGCCGGTCTCAGCCACCAGCGAGCCGGTTGCGGCGAGTTGCGATTCGCCTCGACGCAGCGCCGCTTGCACGAGCTGGGCGGGATAAAGGTTGCGGTGTACCTTTTTTTGCGAAAGCAATTGCGATACTTCGGGAGTTTGCAAGACGGAGGACATAAGAGAGCTCCTTGAATCAATAAAAATGCCTGCAAAAATCGAATGCCTGCAAAAGCCCTAGAATCGCTCTGCGGAGTGGCCCCAACTTCGCGGAGTGAGGCACGGCAGGTCGAGCGGCTGAACTTCAGCCGGCTACAGCTTGGTGGGCTTCGTTCCTCACGGCCTCAAGATGATCGAGGGCTTCCTTCACCGTCAAGGTATACATCTCGCGGCCGTTGTCTTCCCCTGATTCGACAGCCCACTTGAGGTAATGGCCGGCAATCTGGACCGCCATGGGATCGCTAATGATTTGGCCAGTCCGCTGGCTGTATTCCACCCACGCGGGATGAGGAAGCGCAATCCAGACGGGACGGTCGTCCACCAGAAACTTGATGTCGACCGCGTCGGCATGGCGGGTGGCAATGGCCACAATCAGCGCCTGATACCGGCAATGCACCTGCTTGCCCGTCCAACGGTCAATGGCATGGAAATCGTCGTACATGGCTGAACCTAAAACTATAGCCGAGGCCGTGAGGCAGGGCAATCTTTACATGCAAGCCGGATTTCTCAGCGTGGGCCGGCTGCGACCTTTGTGGGATAACCTAGGCGCGCTCGCGCGCCTCGCCCAGAACGACCTTGACATCCATCTTGCGCTTGCTGCGATAGATGGTCACCGTCACGGTGTCGCCGGAGCGATGTTTGTTCATGACATTGGCAAGATCCTGCTGGTCGCCGACTGAGTCACCGTCGATGGCAACAATGAGGTCGCCGCCAATCATGATGGGCGTCGCTCCCAGATACGCGCGCTGATTGCCACCCTTCAAGCCGGCCTGTTCCGCGGCACCACCGGGCACCGTCCGCACGATGAGGATGCCGTAATCAGCGGGCAAGCCGATTTCCTGTGCAAGCTCCGGCCCGATGGGCAACGACACGATGCCGAGCGAAGGGCGCCGTACCGTGCCCAGGGTGATGAGGTCGTTGAGCACCGCCTTCGCGGTGTTAATCGGGATCGCAAATCCAATACCAGCGCTCTGGTTCGAGCCGCCGGTAGCGATCATGCTGTTGATGCCGATCACTTCGCCGTGCGAGTTCAGCAGCGGGCCGCCGGAATTGCCGGGATTAATGGCGGCATCGGTCTGAATCGCTTCTTCGATGTAAGCCCCTTCCGGGCTGCGGATGGGACGCAGCGAGCTGATGATGCCACGCGTCATAGTGCCTGCGAGTCCGAAAGGATTGCCGATTGCAAACACCTTTTGGCCGACTTGCAGGCTCTTGGAGTCGCCCAGCACGGCAGCAACAACGTCGGGAGCCTTGATCTGTATCACTGCAAGATCGTGTGCGCGGTCGCGTCCAATGACGACGGCCTTGTAGGTCTTCTTGTTATGCAGCGTCACTTCAACCTGCGATGAGTCGCCAACCACGTGATAGTTGGTGAGGATGTGCCCTTCCTTGTCGATGATGAAGCCTGATCCCTGGCCCTCCTCCGGCACCGGCCCGTAAAAGAAGTCGTAGGCAACCGTACGCGAGGTGATGTTGACTACCGAGGGTATGACCTTGTGGTACACCTCAACGTTGTTTTGCTCTTCGGGATCCAGCTTCTCGGGGCCCGCCGCTTCGCTCAACTCGACGTGGTCGGGGCGAGCGATCCAGCTTGGTGGGTCGACGCGATGGTTGTGCGTGGTGATCCAGTAGAAAGCGCCAGCGAGAAGAATGCCGAGGACGAAGGGTCGTAGGAATCTCATAGGATGTTAAAGGTGGTATTCCGCTTAGAGTTATCGGATAAGACTTAGACGGCTACCTTGAAAAAGTGTATCGAAATAGGGCCCGTCGCGCGAATCGGGACGCTGCGTTTGCGGCAGGCGGAGGGGTACAGGTACGACCGGCAGTCCGCCGACAAGACAGCTTTCACACCGGCAGGAAGTAGCGATAGAACTCCTCGTCGCGCTTCCAGCCCAGCCCTTCGTAGAGCTTCTGCGCAGCCTGATTGTCGATCGCCGTCTCCAGGGCCAGACCGTTGGCCTGGGTAGCCTCGGCAAGCCGGCGAGCGCGCTCCATCAAAGCGCGGCCTACTCCGAGCTTGCGCGCTTCTGGCGCTACAAACAGGTCATTCAGGATCCACTGTCGCGTCAGGTTAACCGACGAGAAAACTGGATACAAATTCACGAAGCCGGCTGCTGTCCCTTCGATCCGCGCTATAAACAACATTGACTCTTCTTTGCTGAGGCGCGCGAACAGGAAGCGGCGTGCGGCTTCGACATCAGGAGGCTTACCGTAAAACTGCCGGTAAGCGTCGAAGAGGGGCGCAACTTCTCCCACATCGGCGGGTGTGGCCTGTAAGATTTCCATAGCACCTGCTGAAGTATGCATGGTGACAAGGGAACACGGCGCACGCGGGACGTCAACATTTTTGTGTGCTGGCCGCCTGCTATCATCGCGTAAAAGTGTTTGGGAGTCTCTGATGGACTATTCCCTGCGCGAAATTGTCTCGTCCTATAACGACCAGGAGCCGCTCGATCACGCATACACCATTCCTGCCGCTTGGTATGTGGACGACCGCATCGCCGAACTGGAGCGTCAGACAGTGTTTGGACGCACCTGGCAGGTCGTGGCGCGCGCCGATCAGTTGCAGCGGCCCGGGCAATTCGTCACCGCGGAGCTGGCAGGCGAGCCGATCGTCGTGGTTCGTGACGGAAACAATCAGCTCCGCGCGTTCTACAACGTCTGCCGCCATCACGCCGCGGCGGTGGTAACGGAAGACGAGGGCACGGCAAGCATTTTTCGCTGTCCGTATCACGGGTGGAGTTACGGGCTTGATGGCTCACTGAAGGGCGCGCCTGAGTTTGAGGGCGTGTGCTCTTTCGATCGCTCGCGGAACGGACTGGTTCCCGTGCGAGCAGAATCGTGGGAGCGGTTTGTCTTTGTCAATCTCGATCCGCAGGCCACGCTACTGGCGGATTTTCTGGGCGGACTGGGGCAGCGGGTAGCCCCGTTGAATCTCGCTTCGGTACACTTCTTCGAGCGCCGCTCCTACAGCCTCAATTGCAACTGGAAGGTGTTCGTTGACAACTATCTTGACGGCGGCTATCACGTTCCGCACCTGCACAAGGCGCTCAACAGTGTGCTCCAATACAAGCAGTACACCATCGAGAATGAAGACCGTTACTGCCTGCAGTCGAGCCCGATGGTCGCATCCGACGTGGACGCCGCGACTTCCGCCACTCGCACCGGTGACCGCGCCTGGTATTTCTGGCAGTACCCCAATTTCATGATCAACCTTTATGCGGGTTACATGGATACCAACCTCGTGCTGCCCGATGGCGTGGACCGTTGCACCGTCGTCTTCGACTTCTACTTCGACGATGTAAGCGACTCGGCCGCCGAGCGTAACCGGCAAAGCATCCTCGTCGGCGAACGGGTAAATGACGAAGATGTAGGAATCTGCGAGTCGGTGCAACGCGGACTGCACTCGCGGGCCTATGGCGCGGGACGCCTCTCCGTGCGGCGCGAAGCCGGGGAACATCTTTTCCATCGCCTGCTGGCGGCGGATTTGAAGGCGGCGTTGTGGAAGATCAGTAATGCGCGCTGAAGGCACGCGTTTTACTACGCGCAAATTGATGCTCGACGGCGCGCAGTCTATTTCCGCAGGTCTTTGATGATCTCTCGCGCCGCATTGGCGCCGGACATCCCGTTTAATCCCGTGCCGGGATGCGTGCCTGACCCGCATAAATACAGGTTCCGGATGGGTGTGCGATACTGCGCCCAGTTCAGCAGTGGACGCATGGTAAACAACTGGTCCAGCGCCAACTCGCCATGGAAGATTTGCCCGCCAGTCAGACCGTAAGTCTGCTCCAGATCTTTGGGCGTGATCACTTCCCGCGCCTCGATCAGATCAGGAAGGTCAGGAGCGTACTCCGCCAGAGTCTTGATTACGGTGTCACCCAGAGCATCGCGTTGCGAATCCCAATCCGTATCGCGCAGCTTGTCTGGCGCGTACTGCACGTAGATCGACATTACATGCTTGCCGGCCGGCGCGAGTGAGCTGTCCCACAATGTAGGAATCGTAGCTTCGATGTAAGGATATTCGGAGAATTCCCCGTACTTCGAGGCGTCGAAGGCCCGCTCCAGATAATCGACCTCGGGTGAAATCTGAATTCGGCCCGACAACAGGCTGGCGTCGCAATTAATACCTCTGAACCTCGGCAATCCGCTCAGGGCGAGATTGATCTTGGCAACGGTGCCGTTCATGCGGTAATGCTGCACCTTCTGTAGGAAACCCGGTTCCAGGTGCTGCGGTTCAACCAGGCCGAGCAGCGTGTGTTTCGGATCGGCATTCGAGATAACGGCCCGCGCCTCGATCTCATTCCCATTCCCGAGAACGACTCCGCTAGCCGCGCCGTCCTTGACCTTGATACTGGCCACCTCGCAGCAAGTGCGTATCTCGCCTCCAGCGTCCGTAACCGCTGCAGCCATGGCCGCCGTGATTGCACCCGCTCCTCCCACAGGGTAAGACACGGGCCCCGCAGGATTGCCGTCCCCGGCCGTTCGCAACAGATAGGTCGCAGCCGAACCCGCAGACCACGGCCCCAGGAATGTACCGAAGATGCCTTGCGCGGCGATCGTGCCTCGCAACAGCTCAGTGTCAAACCACTCGGCAACCAAATCCGCAACCGCCATCGGTCCCCAACGCAGCAGGCGATAGAGTTCCTTTTCGCCCAGTCCGCGAAGCTTGCGGCCCGCCTTCAAAAGCTCCCACACATTGCCCGAAGCAGGATCGTCCAGGTCAGGCGGCGTCATCGCCAGCAGAAGGTTGATGACCTCCCCGATCCGCGTCAGCGACCTCTGGAAGTCGGCGTAGTTCGTCGCGTCCTTCTGCGAAAACTTAGCGATCCCTGCTTGGGACTTTGCAGTTTCGCTATAAAGCACAAGTGGCTCACTAATCGGCGATAACGAAAGTACCCGCGCATCCGGCGAATAGGTCTTCAGCCCATAACTCTCCAGATTCATGTCTGCCACAATGTCAGACCTGATTGGCCCCGCGCTGTGAGCCAGGGTAGAGCAGCGAAAGCCGGGATGAAACTCCTGTGTAATCGCGCAACCGCCGACCACGGGCCGGCGCTCGAGAACAAGCGGCTTGAATCCAGCCTTGGTAAGATAGAAGGCAGTGACCAGACCGTTATGGCCTGCGCCAAGGATGACCACGTCGTGCCTCTCCGCCATGGCTAGCTCGTCCCCTTGAAGTGCTTCAGGATCTCCAGCGCCGCCAATCGTCCGGGGGCGCCCATGATGCCGCCGCCGGGATGCGTGGCCGAGCCGCACATCCACAGGTTCTTAATCGGGCTCTTGTATTGCGCCCAGCCCGGCACCGGGCGCAGAAAGAACAATTGCTCCAGCGAGAGCTCACCTTGAAAGATGTTGCCCTCGGTCAGCCCCCACTCGCGCTCGAGATCGAGCGGAGTGACAATCTGACGGCCCACGATAATGTCCTTAAAGTTTGGCGCGAACTCGGCAATGGTGTTGATTACGTTGTCGCCGAAGGCCTCGCGTTTCTCGTCCCACGTGCCCTCTTTGAGCTTATAGGGCGCGTACTGCACGAAGCACGACATCACGTGCTTGCCGGGCGGCGCAATGGATGGATCGGTCAGACTCGGGATGACCATGTCAATATACGGCCGGCGCGAGTAGTTGCCGTATTTCGCGTCGTCGTAGGCCCGCTCCATGTGGTCAACGCTGGGAGAAATTGAAATCGCACCCCGCAGATGATTGCCTTCGCCGGGCAGGCACGTAAAGTTGGGCAGCGCATCTAGCGCGAGATTCACCTTGCCCGAAGAACCACGATACTTATAGCGCTTGATTGAATCGCGAAATTCATCGTCGAGGTGTTGGGGCTCGATCATCTTTAAGAACGTCAGGTTCGGGTCCACGCTTGAAGACACGATGGGCGCGTAATACTCGTCGCCGGTCGTGGTTGCAACTCCGACCGCTTTGCCGCCCTTAACGAGAATCTGCGCGATTGCAACCTGCGTCTTGATCTCCACCCCAAGTTCGCGTGCAGAATCGGCGATGGCATTGGAGATGGCTCCCGTTCCGCCACGCGCGAAGCCCCATGCACGAAACGCGCCGTCGATCTCACCCATGTAGTGGTGCAGCAGCACGTAGGCAGTCCCGGGCGAGCGCACGCCAAGAAACGTGCCGATGATTCCCGACGCCGACATGGTGGCCTTGAGCACATCGGTTTCGAACCACTGGTCGAGGAAGTCGATGGCGCTCATGGTCATCAACTGCACCTGGTTGTACTTGTCTTCACCGCTAAGGCCCGTGAACCGGCGGCCGAGGAACAACAGTTTGAGCAGGTCACGCGGGTTCAGCGTGGTCGGATCGGGCGGCACCATGGCGAGAATCGGCTTGACGAAGCGGCACATCTGCAACATGGCCTTGCCGAATTCCTCGTACGCCTCGGCGTCAAACCTGGAGTGACGCCGGATCTCGCGCATCGTCTTGCCGTGGTCATTGACGCGCCACAGGTAGTCGCCATTGGGCATCGGCGTGAAGGTGCCATCCAGAGGAAGGATTTCCAGGCCGTGTCGTGGAAGATCGAGGTCGCGAATGATCTCAGGCCGTAGCAGCGAAACTACGTACGAACAAACTGAAAACTTGAAACCGGGGATGATCTCTTCCGTCACCGCTACGCCGCCAAGGACGTGACGGCGCTCCAGAACCAGAACTTTCTTTCCTGCCCGCGCCAGATAGGCAGCGTTGACTAATCCGTTGTGGCCACCGCCGATGACGATGACATCGTATTTTCCCGAAGCGCTAGGAGCCATGATGGATTGTGTAGAAGGGAGAATTCTAAAGGCTGGCGGGAGATTTGTCTCGACAACTGGTCGTCCCCCCACTCGAAAGGTTTATACTGGCGCGCTCAGACTCTTCTTCCCACGAGGCGCTATGAAACACCTTTTACGCATTCTTTTGTTCCTCTCGGTGGTCGCCGTTTTCATAAAAACAAAAACCATGAAGCAGAACAATACTCAGGCCAACGCAAAGTTCTCCCAGATGTGCGACCAGTTCGTGAAGGATTCGCTGGCGCTTTCGCCCGTGACCGCGTCTGGAGCCGGTTACCACAAGCATCTCGATCCCAAGACCGGAAAGACGATTGCTCTCGACGCGCAACTCGACGATGTCAGCGCGCAGGGCTGGGCCGCGCAGGAAAAGTTTTATCGCGCGTGGCGGCAGCGCTTCCAGAGTGAGACGCCCGTCACATCGCTCAATGCGCAGGACTCCGCAGACTTCCGTCTGATCGACGATCAGATCGCGCTCAACCTACTCGAGTTCGAGCACATCCAGAGTTACAAGCACAATCCGACCGGCTACGTGGAACTGATCGGCAACTCCATGTTTCTTCCGCTTACCCAGGAATACGCTTCGAAAGAAGTGCGGGTGGGCGACGTGATTTCACGCATTGGCCAGATTCCGCGCTTCATCGAGCAAACAAAATCGCAACTAACTGACTCCGACCCCATCTTCATCTCGACCGCAATCGACGAAAACGAGGGCAACATCAACCTTGTTGACAGCGTTGCAGCCGACATTCCCGCCGGGTCGCCGTTGAAGGCGCAGTACGACAAGGTTGCGCCCGCCGCCAAAAAGTCACTCACCGATTTCAACGACTGGATGAAGAACGATCTCGCCAAGCGACCCGCGAACCAGCGCACGTGGCGATTAGGCAAGAAGTGGTACGACGAAAAGTTTCGTTATGTGATGGAGACCTCGATCACGCCTGAGCGGTTGCTGGCCGACGCCGAGGCCAAAGTGACGGCGACCCGCGCCGAGATGCTGCAATTGGCGCTGCCACTCTACAAGCAGATGTATCCCGGCCAGGACGACTACAGCAGCCTGCCGCCGCGCGAGCGTGAGAACAAGATCATCCGTGCGGTGCTCGACAAGATCAGCGACGAGCACCCGCAGCGCGACCAACTGATTGACGCGGTCAAGGCTGACCTGGAAGGCATCAAGCAGTTCATCCGCGAAAAGAAAATCGTGACCCTAGGCAGCCGCGAAAACCTGAAAGTAATTCCGACGCCGGAATTCATGCGCGGCATCTACTCCGTCGCGGGCTTCCATGGCGCGCCGCCGCTGGAGCCGACCGCCGAAGCTCAGTACTGGGTAACGCCCATCGACCCTAAGATGCCAGCGGCAAAGGCGGAGAGCAAGCTGCGCGAGTACAACAACTACACACTCAAGTGGCTCACCATCCATGAGGCGCTGCCCGGGCACTATGTGCAAGGCGAGCACGCTGACGATGTCGAGCCCCCGACGCGCCGCGTGCTGCGCGGCCTCTTCGGCAACGGCGCGTACGTGGAAGGCTGGGCTGAGTACATTGCCGACGTCATGACGGAAGAAGGTTATCTGGACCATAGTCCCAAGTTCGGTCTGGTTCGAAGGAAGATACTCCTGCGCGCCATCTCCAACACGATTCTCGACATTCGACTGCAAACCATGAACATGACGGACAAGGAGGCGATGGACTTGATGTTGAACGACACTTTCCAGACGCAGGCTGAAGCTGAGGGTAAGCTGCGGCGGGCGAAGCTGAGCTCAACGCAACTGCCCACCTACTTTGTCGGCATGAGGCAATGGTGGGAACTGCGCAAGAAATATCAGGCAGCGAAGGGAAGCGCATTCACGCTGGAAGAATTCCACAACGCGGCCCTCGATCAGGGCCCGCTGCCCATCGAGTATCTGGAGAAGATCATTCTGCCGGGAGCAGGAACTGGCCATTAGCAGCCTGGGGAAGCTCTGAACCAGCGAGGCAGTGGAAGAGCTGACCTTTAGGCCAGCGCCTTAGCCGCAGCTTTGTGAAGAAGTGTAAATATCCGGCGCGTGACTGAACTTTTTCTCGCCACGCCCGTCTATAGCAGTAACCCAAATCCAAGGTGGGCGCCGCAACCCCAACAGATACGCAACCCGGCGCCCACCGCCTTTTTTGGTCGCCCTTTCTATAGATCCAGCTCCGCCCGGATCATGTTTTCTTCCATGCTCGAGTACATCTTGAACCCGCATTTGACGCAGACAGCCCGCATCTCGCGGTTTTCCGGCAGCATATTGGAGACGACGCGCTTGAGCTTCTCGTCTCGCGCAATCTGGATGAGCCGGCGATACAGCTCCGTCCCCAGTCCCTTGTGTTGGGCAGCATCAATCGCGACCGCTGCCATTTCGGCTTCATCGCGGCCATGCAGCTTGCTGAGGCGGCCAACCGCCAGTATCTCCGCTTCGTCCCCGTCCCCCTTGCGCTCAGCGATGAGCGCCATCTCGCGGTTGTAGTCGATGAAACAGGCGCGGGTCAGACGGTCGTGCGAGGTGCGTTGCGTCAGCTTCAGTGGCTGGAAGTACCGCAGGTAAACACTCCTCTCCGACAACTTTTTGTGAAACTCGATCATGGCCGGTTCGTCCTCAGGGCGGATGGGACGGATGGTTACGGGCTCGCCATCCTTCATCGTCCACTCGCTGACCAGGTGGATCGGATAAGGCCGGATCGCGGCCGCGGGCAGCTCGTCCTCGGTCACTTCCAGACCATGCACCACCACGCGCGCATCCAGCGCCAGCAGGCGCTCCGGTGACGCCAGCAGCGGATTGATGTCAATCTCCTTGATCCAGCGCTGTTCGACCACCAACTGGCTGAACCGCACCAGCAGTTCTTCCAGCGCCGCCACATCCACCGGCTTGCGCCCGCGCACGCCTTTCAGGGCCTTCAGGATTTTCGTTTGCTCCATCAGGCGCAGCGCCAGCGTGGAGTTCAGCGGCGGCAGCGCCAACGCGCTGTCTTTGAAGACTTCCACAAGCTGGCCACCGGTGCCAAACAAGATCACCGGGCCGAACTGTGGATCGAGACTGCTGCCGATGATCAGCTCGTAGCCGTCCAGCTTCGCCATCGCCTGCACGGTTACGCCTTGGAAGTGTTCTGCTCCGGCTTTTTCCGTGACCGATTGTTTGATGGCCTGGAACGCAACCTTCACTGCATTGGCATCGCGCAGATTCAACTGCACGCCGCCTACGTCGGTCTTGTGGGTGATGGTCAGCGAGTACAGCTTCAGCACGATGGGGTAGCCGATCTCCTCTGCTGCCTGTAGAGCTTCCGGCTCGGTAACCGCGATGCGGGTCTCGACGGTCGGAATGCCGTAGGCCTTCAGCAACTGCTTCGACTCGTACTCGGTGAGGATGGTGCGTCCGGAGGCGCGCGCGTCGCGAATGATGCGCTCGGCCTCCCCGCGGTGCAGCATTGCGTCTGCGTGCTGCGGCATGGTGGGAGTCTCGTAGATCCCTTTCAGGTTGTAGGAAGAGCGCCACATGTAATTGAAGGCGCGCACCGCGCTGTCCGGAAACTGGAAGGTGGGAATGCCCGCCTGGTTCAGAATTTGCTCGCCGGCAGCGACTTCGGCGCCGCCCATCCAGCTCGCCAGCACAGGTTTGCCGAAGCCCTTCGCGTACGGCTTCAGCTTTTCCGCAATCTGCGTGGGGTTGGTCATGTCCTGTGGCGTCAGGACAACCAGCATGCCGTCGATGCTGGGATCTTTCGCGGCAATCTCCAGCGACTTCGCATAACGCTCCGGTTCGGCATCGCCCAAAATGTCCACCGGATTGTTGTGGCTCCATTGCGGGGGAAGGATCGCGTCGAAGGCCTTCATGGTTTCCTCCGACAGTTCAGCCAGCTCGCCTCCACCTGCCACCAGCGCATCTGTGGCCAGGACACCAGGGCCGCCAGCGTTGGTCAGGATGCACAAGCGCCGGCCGCGAGGCCGCGGCTGCTTGGCCAGCACATCGGACATGAAGAAGATGTCGGCGATGCTATTCACGCGCAGCACACCGCTGCGGCGGAAGGCGGCATCGAGCACTTCGTCGCTGCCGGTGAGCGAGCCGGTATGGGACGCCGCCGCCTTGGCCGCGGCAGCCGTCCGTCCGGCCTTGATCACGATGACCGGCTTGGTCAGCGACACCTCGCGCGCCGCGGAGAGAAACGAGCGCGCGTCGCCGATTGACTCCATATAAATGACGATGCTGTGCGTCCGGGAATCGTTGCCGAAGTAGTCCACCAGGTCGCCCCAATTGACGTCCAGCATGGAGCCAATCGAGACAAACGCGCTGAAGCCGACATTCTCGCGCAAGCTCCAGTCCAGCACTGCGGTGCACAGCGCTCCACTTTGGCTGATGAAGGCCACATTGCCCGCCCGTGCCACCGAGTGCGCAAAGGTCGCGTTCAGTCCGCGGATTGGATTCATCACGCCAAGACAGTTGGGGCCGATGATCCGCATCTTGCCGCGGATCGTCTGTGCAATCTGCCGCTCCAGCTCCTTGCCGTGCTCGCCACTCTCTTTGAATCCGGCCGAGATGACGATGCCGGCCGGAATACCCACCTCCACTGACTCGGCGATGATGGCGGGTACGGTGTCGGCAGGCGTCGTGATTACCACAAGGTCAACTTTGTCGGGCAACTCACGCACGCTGGGATAGGCCTTGATTCCCAGCACATTAGTTCGTTTGGAGTTCACCGGGAAGACGGTGCCGCCAAACGGCGAGCTCAACAGGTTCCACAGCACCGAGCGGCCAACACTGCCGGGCCGCTCCGAGGCGCCAATCACCGCGACGCTTTCGGGAAGAAATAGCGGGTCAAGAGGATGGCTTTCGGAACGGTAGACGTCCGAGGAGGGGTCAACCTTCTTGGAGACTTTGGAGACCCTGGATTCAGGCTTCATCTCAGAAATAATAGTCATGGTCCCTCGTGATTACGACATTACAGTCTAATCCATAGGTGACGGATTTCGAGCCAGCTAGTCACATGGGGTTGTGACCGGCCGCACGCGCACAGGTGCGGCGACAAGACATGGTCATACCGGCGCCAGAAGAGAACGGCACAGCCTTTCGACTGTGCCGTCGCAGAATCGCAACTCCTTACTTCTTCTCCGCGGCAGGCTCGGGCTCGCCCACGCGCTTCGCCACCTTGAAGTTCAGCTTGCGCTGCTTCTTGTCAACGTCCACGACGACGTGGTCGCCGTGCAGAATCTCGCCGTCGAGGATCTTCAGTGCCAGCGGGTCCTGTATCACTCGCTGAATGGCCCGCTTCAGCGGACGCGCGCCGTAGTTGGGATCGTAGCCTTCGGTGAACACCAGTTCCTTCGCCGCCGGCGTGAGCTCCAGGCTGATCTTGCGATCGGCCAGCAGCTTCCGCAAATCTTCCAGCCGCAGGTCCACGATCTTCGCCAGTTGCTCCTTGCCCAGCGGATTGAAGATGACGATGTCGTCCACCCGGTTGAGGAACTCCGGCTTAAAGTGGGCGCGCAGCGCTTCCATCACCCTCTCGTGCGCTTCGGCGATCTGCTCGGGCGAACGCTGACCGAGGTCCTGTAAGTAGCTCGACCCAATGTTCGAGGTCATGATGAGGATCGTGTTCTTGAAGTCCACGTGGCGGCCTTTGCCATCGGTCAGGCGGCCGTCATCCATGATCTGCAGGAAAATGTTGAACACGTCGGGATGCGCCTTCTCGATTTCGTCGAAGAGCACGACG
>Ga0074045_10003286_pt1 | contig 14582 bp, 17 predicted proteins | sample BogForMeECP23OM2_FD_94442 | JGI IMG/M metagenome (GOLD analysis project Ga0074045, IMG submission 94442) | Bog forest soil microbial communities from Calvert Island, British Columbia, Canada - Bog Forest MetaG ECP23OM2 | ecosystem: Environmental > Terrestrial > Soil > Wetlands ... | reverse complement strand
ATGCTTAATTGTATCATGTTTATCCTGAAATGTAGATAGATTTACATCAATATCTGCTACCCTTTTCTCAGCCTCACTTAATAACTCAGATGGATATTCCCTCTTACATGTAGGACACATCTTATCATGTATTATTGTGTAATTATTATTTCTTTCCACCTTAAAATCATAGATTGTATTTGCTAACTTATTTAACTTGGTTCTAAGCATAACTAAGTCAATACCATCAAACTGATCTTTTCTTAGCTGAATGAGCTTTCTAGACTCATCTTCTTTACCTTTGATACTATTCTTAATAGAAACTATTTGATCTTTGGAATTATTTTCAATATTTGTCTTTACCTTTTTAAGAGTTTCTAACTCAGAGTTTTTACTAATCATTTTCTCTCTAAGTTCAGCATACTCTTCATTAACTACATTGAATTTAATATTAACAGAATCAAGTTTCTTAGATATTCTTGTCTTTAAGCTATCCCATAATGAAAAACACACTAAATCTTCAATAAGTGCTTTACGAGGAGTTGGTTTTAATTCTGAAAAGGATATTGGCAATCCCTGCATAACAGTTATATTAGATATGAAGAGATCATAAGATATTGTGAATGTATCCAGTATCTTCTTTTGTGTATTGGAAGGAAGTCTATCTGATATATCTTCTTCATTACAGAAGAATTTAACTGTTTTTGGTTCATCCTTACATCCTATATATCGTTCTATTCTATATGAGTTATCTCCAATTTTAAACCAGTAAAATAATTTACAATTACCCTTCTTATTTTTGGAAGGATTCTTAGTTCTTTCAGTTTTATCATAAATGCACATAGATAGTGCATCTATTAAAGATGATTTACCTGAACCATTAGATTCAGCATTCTTTGATTTGTTATTACCTACAATAAGGTGTTTTCCAGGCATAAAGGTCCACACAAAATGATCATATGATAGGAAATTCCATGCTTCTAATTTTTCAGATTCCATTTCCATAACTACTCCAATCCTTCAAGAATAGGTAATGCTTCAGGCTTATTTTGCCTAACATATTCTTCAAGCATGTCAAAAGGTTTGGCAACTGATACATGTTCATAACTGCTCTTAAAATTCTCTGATTTTGGTGAAACCCTAACGTACCAATATACAAATCCTAAGTCCTTTAATGCAACATCTACATCAGCTTTATCTAATGAAGCTGATATAAATAACACACAATGCTCTGGATCTAGAGAGTTCTTTTTAATTTCCTCAAGAAAGTTATCTCCTTTTATCTTAACATAGTGTTTACTATAAGTATTCTTAAACCATTTTACCTTATTAGTTTCTGAATTATATTGTATACTACCACCACAATTTTTGTAGTTATTAGTAAAAAACTTGTTTTGAACAATAGATCCACAATAGTTTACCTTACCTATCGTTTGAGATACATGTACATGACCTGATAAAGTAACCTTATCCTCAACTGGATCAAGACTATCAGTAACTACAAATCCATTTTCATATTTAGCACCATTGTAATCACAATGAGTTAATAGTACGTCAGATCCTGATATCATCTCATAGATTTTACTATATAGGAATGATCTTGAACCATAAGGTAAGAAACCAACAGATATACCTTTCACATCATAAATTATTGGTTTAGTAACTATTTCATCAAAGTATCCTGCTAAATTAGTCACTGAAAATATTGCATTAGCATACATATCATGATTTCCTGTAAGTAGGTAGTGCTTAATACCCATATTTTTACATATATTCCATATAGTTGATAATCCTATACTAGTAGCATGAAGTGCTGTTACTGGTATACTATCCATATTATGATACCAATCCCCAAGGAATACTACAGTATCAGGCTTAGTTTTCTCAATTGTATCTCTAACAAAAGCACATCCTCTAAGAATATTATTAGTCTCATGAGTAAGACCATTTGTAGAGTACATATTGAATGGTGGGAATGATCCACAATCCCTCATATGGACATCAGCATATGCTAATAATTTCATATTGATATACCTCTATTCTTAAATATTCTAATAGTTCTATATAACCACCTTCTAGCACGTTCCCTAGTTTCTCTAACCATTCTTTTTAACTTAATTATTTCCAAAATATCATTACTAGAGGGAGTAGTAGACCATACATGTCCATTCCAACTTGAGTTATATTTACCACCATACGGATCAACTTTTGGATCAGTATATTTCATAATAAATGGCTCGGCATTAAGATCAGAATTAAGTTTCCCTGTAGCTCCAAAACTACCTAGAGTTGTAAGTAATGGTTGCTCTTCTGGTTGTTTATCAATATCTTCACTTATACTATTCAAATCTTTAAGTTCTTGAGTAGTTAGTCTATTATCAGAAACAAATGGTGTTACAGGAGTAAAGTCATATTGAAAGTCTAATGTTCTCCAATGTCCATATATTAATCGCTTAGGTTTAATATATGCATTAATACTTATCATATTTCTCTCATAATTAGAAAGATTAAGCCAGCATTTAGGACACATAATTACTATACTTATTGGATTTTTACCTGCTTTAAACTCACTAAAAATTGGAGGATAGGTTACTGATCCTTCCCCACAAAATTTTCCACATTTTGAACATCTCATCATATTTCTCATAATTTACTCCTTTTTCTCCAGGAATACTGTTGGTGTTTCATCACCATTAACTAGACTACATAGGTTATACAATTCCCTCTTAAGATCAGATCCTAAGAGGGCTTGTAACATTATTCTTTGTTCTGCATTTACTCGGAATGGTAAAGTTATAACTATATGAAACCTACCAATTTGACCACTTTTTGAACTTTTATAACTCTTAATTGTAGCTTCAGGAACCATAATATTAAACCTTCTCCATTGATCCTCAAATACACTTTTGTTATATCCAGAATCAATATCAATTTGAAGCTCACAATCACTAGGAAATACAGCCTTAAGATTATCTGTCATTTGCCTAGTTTTTCCATCATAATTAGTAATTTCTTTCCCAAGAGCTTCAATTAGCTCTTGACTACTCATAATATACTCAATATTTTTTCCTATTTTCAAATTTGATATATCCATAGTTAATCTCCTTCAATTACATACTGTAATGTTTCTCCTATAAGGTATTTTATTTTCATGTTTAATTGTTCAAGTTTAGTAAGTATCTCCTTCTTCCAAGCAATAACCTCTTCAATAGGTACATCAGGCATATCATTTTGTACTAAAGCTGCACCACCTTGAAAAATACTATTAGCATCAGTATTAAGCCTAATCCACCTATTAAATAATTCCTCATTACCTGTGTCTGGTCTAACTTTCATAATTTACCTCTATTTAATAAAAGAAGTGGCTATACCAAGTTGGAGAGCAATTCTACCATTTATCCAAAGCTCACGTTTATAAACTAATTGATCCATCTGATCTTTTGATAGCTTGCACCTTGAAGCTATGTATTCATTAAGATCATCCTGAATGAATCTAGAAATACCTGCTTCATCTTCTTTTACAGATGGTGACTGCATAGACATATAAGTAGGCTGCTCTATTTCATGAAACATTATTATAGCTTCAGGATTTATCTGTCTATCATTAGCTGCTAAGAACAGAAAACTAGCTGCTGAAGCTGAAAAACAGTAAATTTTTGTGGTAACAAGCATCCCATGATTCTGATACTCTTCAATATAAGCTTTCATTTTAAGTGCTTCTGCTACTTCACCACCAGGAGAAGTAATTTCAATTACAGCATGAGAAATACCTTTTGCTCTAAGAGTAACAAAGAATAGTCTAACTAATTCTGCTTGACCACCTTCAATCTCAAAATCAAGATTAAACTGACCATAAGTAACACCATCAAAATCTTTAGCAATGAACATTACCTTATCTAATAACTGCTGCTGAGTAAGTTCAGGAGTAGAATTAGCTGGTGGTTCATTCTTTATTATTGTAGTACCAGTGTGAGGATCATTAATAATCCTTGAGTATTGTGCAGCATGAGCAGTAACTACAAACATAAAGGAAAACACTACTAGGACTGCCAAAATTTTACTTAAACTCTTCATCATGTTTCTCCCTTGTGAATTTTATTTGTGGAAACCAGAATCTTCTTATACCATCTAACCAAGCTACTGAGTACCAAGCGCATAAAACAAGTACACCCCATTGATTGTACTTGTATGAAGTTATGAAATATGGTATCTCAGATAATATTCCAAATAAACATCCTAATCCTTTTACCTTGTCTGATTTTCTCAATGCAAGTATAATAGAAAAACCACCTAAAAAAATAATTGATATCTGTACTATTGTATCAAACATATCATAAAACCTCTGGTATACAGCATATAAAAACTACTACCCAAGTTAAAACTACTAAAATTAGAGTAATAACTAGTGCATACCATAAGTAAATAAATGGTAGACTAATTACTAAAATAATCTTTTTAAATATACCTTTCATAGTAGGGTATCAGTAATCTCTTCATAACTATATACTTTAGAAGTAACATCACTATATTTTCTAGAACTTACCATCTGTAATACATTATTAAGAGTTTCCTCTGTCTCATTAGGTTCCACAAGTATTCTATTCTCTTCTAACGAAAAATAAGGTCCATCATTATTTATAATATACTCATAACAATAACGTAATCTATCCCAATTTGTTATTAATTCATGAAAATCTTTTGGTCTATCTACCTCAAATGGTTTATCTCTATCCAATAGGATTATGTCTACATCATATTCATATTGACTACAAATTTTATTTAGGTAAATATCTCTTTGTATTTTATAAATAGTGTTTATGAAGTCTGGATTCAAACCCCATGCCATACTATATGCTAGACTTGATAGATAGCTTCTATCCATAACAATATTGAATACACCAAATTTAGTATAAGCATCAACCACATTCTGAATAGTATGTATTAGTTGCTTAACTGGTTTATCATTTAGTACTGATCCTAGATCTATGGCATCACCCATAGCTTCCAATGGACTTTTAACCAAATCCTCTTTTAAGAAACCAAGTATTCCAACATCAGCAGGTTGCTTAATGTAAACCCATCCAAGTTTCTCTGCTAAGTATTTGGAAATAGTAGTTTTCCCAAGATGATCTGGACCTTCTAGAATAACTAGTCTCATAATTAATCTGTCTCCTTTATAACTTTTTTCATTTCTCTTATATACTGATAAATTCTAAATTCAGGTATATTAAGTATTTTACCAAGTGTTACTAATGGTATACTACAGGTACTACCCATTTTATAATTTTTATTAGTACTAATCATTTCATCAAATTTTTCTTGAATGAACCTTGAAGGTCTTAATGCCATTAAAATAAATAACCTTCTATGACGGTTTCTTTCACTATTTCTATTTTTATGTTTACATTTTAACCATTTTAAAACATTTACCTTAGTTTCCTTAGCTAATAATATTTCAAATGGTGTAGAGTAATTTCTAACTTCTTCAAACATTAAGTCGTCATTAAATACTACATTACCTACTCTTATATGAGCATTAGTTTCATTTTTTTCACCATTTATACAATCTGTTACTTCATAACTATACCAGGTATCAGGTCTTCTTTTATAATACTTAATTCTATTAATTAGGTTATTTTTAAACATAACAGTAGCAATAGCCTGTGCTTCATCTATATTTCCATTACTCATTTTATTTATATAAGGTAACTTATTAATAAGTAATTCAATTAAATCATTCCTAACATCTTCTTTTAAACAAATTGCATTAATATTAGTTGCAATCTTATTAATAATTTCCAAAAAAGGTTCCAAATCTTCATAAGAAACTTGTTCATTCATAGTTATTCTCCTTACATTATTTTGTCACTCATTTCAATTTTGGTTTCCCACCTAGCTGAATCTTTAACACTTGTATCCATTGCATACTCAGTTATAGGTTCATCCTTAATAATCTCTAGGTTAACGTTTTTGTATACCTTTAAAAATTGATTTTTTAATATTAATACATCCTTTCGGTTTGCTTCTTTTGTATGTAATCTTATTACTCCCTCTGTTGATTCAAACTTTGGTTCTATTAACCCACCCCATGAATATCCTATTTGAACATCAATCTGTATAGGACACTTTAACCATAACTTATATTTTTCTTTATTTACTACTTCAGCCTCATACTTTACTATTGAATTAACTTCCATGAATTCACCAGGATATATATCTATCAGAATTGCATCATGAATAGCTCCAATAATCAATGATCTTAAACCTCTCCTTTTTATTTCTTTATATACTCTGATAATAGTTGATAGAACTAAGTCTGAAGCTGTTGATTGAATTGGATAGTTTACTGCTTTCCTTAACTTTGCACCTTTATTAGGACCATAAATTCCATTATATGATGATACCATCCATTCTTCATTAATTTTAATAACTCTATTAAAAGCTGTTACAATATGATCTTGATCCACAACATACTCTTCTTGACCCTTAATCCATGATTTAATAGCAGGTGCATCATCTAACAAGTTACTTTTAAGCTTTTTTGCTTCAACTTCTGTAATATTAAGATCTGAAGCAACAGACTTATCACCTTTACCATAAATGATACCAAAATTGATTGTCTTGGCTGAATCACGCATTATCTTGGTAACTTCATCCAAAGTAACATGATAGATAGCAGCAGCAGTTTGTTTGTGTAGATCCAATCCTTTCTTATAAGCTTCTATCCAACCAGTTTCTTCAGATAATGAAGCAAGTACTCTAAGCTCTAACTGAGAAAAGTCAGCATTCATAATCAATCCACCATCAGATGCCCAACGTGATATGTATAATCTTTTAAGATCAGAAGTCTTGGGAATAGTATGGAATCCTGAAGATAGCCTACCTGTAACTGTTCCTGTTATATTGTATTCTGGTTTATGAAAATCACTACCATACATATTATCGGGTAGATTCTTTATATATGTAGAATACAATTTAGAAAACTTTTTATGTACAAGCAATTTATCAATAAACTCAATAGCATGTAATATCTTAGCATGTTCTGCTTGTTCACGGTATTTATCCTCTTTACTATTCACATTCTTTATTATCCAATCTTTTAACTCAATTATTGCTTCACTCTCAGTAGAACCTTCTTTTATACATGAGGTTGATTTCTTACTACTCTTTGTAATCCTAAGTTTTGGTAAATTAAAGTAATTATAAAGAATATCTTTAATGTCTGTAGTAGATCCAGGTGAAAAAGCCCCTTCCAAAAGTTGCTGTTCTGTTAGCCTCTTTCTCTTGCGTGGACTATTATTTTTCTCTCTTAATGGTTCCATTTTAGGCTTAATCCACTCAGGAATATACTTACACAATTCATTATATGATTCAGTTATGTTTTTTTCATACTCAGGTTTCAAGTAATTGTACATCATTTTATCAACATATACACCCTTAACCTCAGCTTCTGAAAATACTATAACAGAATCATTAAGGATTTCTTCAATGTGTTTTTGCCCTGATGTTACTCTACTCCTTAGTAATTTATAGAGCCTATTAGTAAAATAAGCATCTAATGCAGCATATTTACTCAATATTACTGTAGCAATACGGTCAAATGTTCTGTTTTCAGGTTTTTTAATAGTTCCTAAAATAACATCTACAGGATCATCCCAACCTGTACCCAAATTAAACAACTCTACACATAATTCTTTAAGTCCATAACTTATACTAGGATCACCTAGTACAAGATGTGCTGGAATTGCTGTATCAGCTTGGACTCTAACCTTAGTAAGATCACAGAAGTTATGAACATGTGACCATTTAAGATCATACTTAAGGTAATGTCCTAATACTGGAAATTTATGGAGTACATTCTGTACTGCAACCTTTAATTTTGCAATAATTTCTTTACTATAGTTAAACTTAGATATAACCTCATCAATATCTTTAAGGTTATCATCCATGAATTTTTCCTCTACATCAGTATCAACAGGCTTATATTGTAGTGGAATCGAATAACCTACCTCACTATCTGGTTCACAAAATGATAACATAATAACGTTACCTAACCAAGGTATCTTTTCTTTTGTTTCTAAGTCATAAGTTATATATTCAATATCTTTAGTCAAAATTGTTTCTAATACTTTAATTCCAACTTCTGGAGACAATATCTTGTAATGACCTTTATATTCATCATGTCCTAGTGCTTTCTTTATTATTGATACTATCCTTGCCTTATCTTGTGTTTTTGTAGTACCAACACCATAAGCAGGATGAAAGTTTGGTATAAGCCTGAATTCCTTATTACCTACCTTTATCTTTCGTTCTATACCTATTATTGCATGAATAGGCTTAACTATTTCACCTGTCATTGCAGTATAAGCTTCTCCACCAAGAGTCATTAGTATAGTCTTTTCAGGATCAAAGAAACTTAATTCCTTTATTAGCTTGTCTTTACAGTATAGTTTTTCATTTGGTGTTGAATCCCTTACCTCACCCTTAATGATTGGATCAGAATAAGGGCAACATTTTACTGCATAAGTAAAATATGTATTTGTTATGTCAGAGGCACAAGCACACCTAATAATATCATTAGCTTCAGACTTAGAAAATGTCTGTCCAGCTATATCATCTCTTTTACTTGGTGTATCAATAATAAATACAATTTTAGGATTATTGGTACTTCCCACACCAGACATTTTTGGCTTATTACATTTCAAATACAGTTTGCAAACCTCACATTGATTTTCAAGCATTCTTTTTACCTTCAATTCTAAAGTAATTTTTAAAATATTGTTCAAGTTTACCATATTCAGGAGTGAATACTATATCAAAATCATCATAATTATCAAGACTTGTTTCAGATTCATGATCACCATATGAAGGTTTAACATAACCTGGATATGGTTCTATCCTTAATAATATACCACCATCATTTTTAATGAAATCAGCCTCTTCAACATATCTAACATCATCAATAAGTATACAATTATTTACAAAATCAAGTTTATTAGCAAACAACTGAATAATCCAATAGGCATTACCATATTTTGCTCTATATTCATAGGATACTTTTATTAATAAATCTCTTATAGTAAGAATTCCATAGTCTGTGTTATCTATAACTGAATTTTTACCTTCTTGGCTATAAAATTTTTCAAGTGGGATATTATACTTTCTAGCTAACATATCTTTAAGAAAATCCATTATTGAATATTTTACAAAAGGTGGTTGAAACATAACACTATTATTTAGTATAATATTAGCTAGTGTGGATTTTCCACATCCAGCTTTACCTGATATACCTATTAAGTAAGGCTTTAATTTATCCATATTACCTCTACTTATCCTTATCGTCATTATTTTCAGAAACTTTAGCATTAATTTTATCATCAATGATATTTTTAATATCATCCCAATTGTTTACTTTAATGAATTTATGAGATTTCCTATTCCAAGGTTGGTTAAATACTATTGGGATGATGCCTTGATTACTTATTGTGAAACAGGTTTCTAAACAGTCATCTATATAGTATTTGATATGATTACGTTTTAGTGAGTAAACCTTTTCCCTACCAAAATTCTTGTAAGTTCTTTTGGTATTCATTATCATGACTTCCAAGTTGAGATTAGACATATTTAGATTGGGCATACACTTATGTAACCACATTTCAATGGGGTATTGCATAGGTCTTGCAGATATGATAGTCAATTTTCCCTTACTAGCTATATTAGTTAATACTTCCATAGCACCTTTATAAGGAAAAATATCAATCATGTGCAAATGACCATTAATATGATCAAGAAGCTCCTGAATCCTTTTCTTATCTGGAATGACAGACATAAAAGAGTATTCAGTAAGACTTTTGTATTTAATTTTATACCCCCATTCTCTGTTAGCAAAATTAATACAGTATTGGTAAGTATTAGCAATTACCCCATCTAAATCAAATGCTAATTCATCAGGATCAATCTTCATAGTATCTCCTAAATTTTCCTGTCTACTTTTTCCTTGATTAAAGCCATACTAAGATCCCTATTAAGAACTATAAACTTACCAGCTACACCCCTTCTAACTTTACATACATAAAGATATCCAGTTGGTACAACTTCATCTATAAAATTCAAACTTGTAACTGAAGAACATGCAAACAATTTCTTAGCACTTTGAGCTAGATCACTAGATAATAGTGGTGCAACTGATAATTTTTTAATATCAATATCTGTGGTATTATCACCAGTATCTATATTAAATTCTTTCTCAAGTTGATTTTTCTTTATTCCTTCTCTATTACTTTGACCAAATGTTAATATTGGACACTTAAAGTAATGAGCTAATTGAAGTAAATCAGAGTATATATTACCACCCTCATTATACATATCACCTGTTCTAGCTTCCACAGTAGGTCTTAAACAATCATCCCAATCAACTATTATTAGATCAGGTTTCTTACCCTCTGCTTTTGACATTTTCTGAGATATCCATGATCTTATAGTCATTGTTGTTATGCTTTTATCAGGCCAAAATTCTAATCTTAAAAATGGCATAAACTTTTCTTTGTAAACTTTAATCTTATCATTATATTCATTTATATCACAACAAAGGAAGTTTTGTAGTGGAGTATTAGTAGCTCTTGCAGCATATTTAGCTAATACTATTTCTTTACTAACTTCCATAGTTACATGATACACTGATTTACCATGAAGCATTGCTCCTAAACCCATATCAACACCTAATGTAGTTTTACCTATTCCTGTAGGAGCAAATACTAAATGAATTTCTCCAGGTGCAAATCCACCACCAAAACAAGTATCATATTTTGTAAACCCTGTTGGTACTAGTTTTTCTGGACTATACATTTCACAATACTTTTTTGGAAAATCTATAAGATTATCCCATGAATAACTTTCACTGCTACCAGCACCAATTGATACAGCTTCATTTATTAGCTTAACAGCTTGTTCATAATCACCATCCTTAGCTAATATATCTGTACTAAGTATCAAAGCTTTCTTAAATTCTTGTCTCTTTATATAATTAAGTACCCTCTCTTCTACCCATGCTTCATTTTCTATATGAGTAGTATCAACATCCTTAGTATGAGTTTTTAAACGTGAAAATGTATCTGTAGAAAGACCTTGCTTTATGCAGTATGAATCAATATGGATCAATATCTTTGAAAAATTAAGGACTAGACCATCTATACTAGCCATAGCCTCATCAATAATAGTCCATAATATTCTTAATGGTTGTTCATCAAAATATTCTACCTTAATAAGACCACTATAATTATTATAGAATTGTCTGTTTGTATACAAAAGCTTAAGTAACTGTTTCTCAAAATCATAATGATATATCATATTGTTTCTCCTATATTTACTCAAAAATTGGATATCTAAATGAGTATCCACCACCTATCAATGCTATCCAGTTTCCCATTGATTTAAATCTGTACTCAGTAAAGAGTTCAGTCAATTTATCTAAATTAGGTTCACTCCTTTCAAGTGATCTAGTATAAGCTTTTGCTATATTATCTACATTGACTGTATTGTTTAGAGACAAATCAATGAGAAATAAATTCCTTTTAACAATAGCAAAATTATTAATAACCAATGTCTTCAACTTGGAATCAGATACCTTGGACCACTCATACAGCTTAGATAGTACACTTAATGGATTTTCTTCTGGTTCTATCATACTTTCCTCTGCAAAAGCCTGTATTATCTTTGTAGCTGTAACTGGTCCTACCTTGTTTATGCCAGTAATACAATCTGAAGTATCCCCTTGTAAGGCTAACCAAAGAGTGTAATAGCATAGATCAAACTTAAAGTTCTCCTTAAAGTTTGATTTTCCATACCATTTTTCCTTCATTGCTTGATAAATCTTAGCCCCAACCTGTATCATCTGGAGATAATCATGATCATCTGATACAGCAATAACATTACAAGTTGGAGAGAATTTACTTGATAAATGATATATTACATCATCAGCTTCTTCAGGGACTACTACAGTAGGAATACCCATAGTGTTGAGTAACCTACCAATATTATCCCATGTGAATTTTTTCATATTTACTACTAATTCATCAGTAGTATGTTCTCTGACTTTATAGCCAGGATATATGTTTGTTCTGAATTTTGAATGAATACCATCAAATATAACTATCGGAGCACCATATTCCTTGATACCCCACAAGGACTTTAAAAATAAGTATAAGCCAGCAGTAGGCTGACCTGTCCCTTGACCTAAATCTAATTTAACTCCTTTGTGAACTGATCGGTATAATAAATGATTACCATCTATAATTGTTACATCCATTCGTTATCCTTCATATTTTTAGTAACTTCTTCCTGAACTTGCTTAAATAGCTCACAAAAATCTGCTTTTTCTAAATCAAGATCAGGAGGTATTTCCATATATTGAATATATGGAGATCCATACATGTATTGCTCAAACTCATACATACATTCATTTAATGTTTCAGTACCACTCCATAATGTTAATGGATCATCTAGTATAATGAAATAATACAAATTATCAAATATTACAAATGTTACGTCTGTAAACCCATCAGTCATGCAGTTAACCTTTCATACTGTATAGGATCTAATTCAGGATGTTCCTTCTTAAATGCTTTTTTTGAAGTATATACTAATAAAAATTCAAAAGCTTTACCTCCTGGTGTAACTTTTCTATTCTGAATTACACCATTTACTTTTCTACTAATCATACAATCAGACCATTTTGTTATGTTTGGTACTACATAATATTTCTTCATATATAACTACTTATCTAATATTTATATCTTCAAAAAAGACTGGTAGCCTATTTTTAAGATCTTCAAGTAGTGGACCCATCATTTCTATCATTTGTGGATGTGCAGCCTTTGAATATCTCTCATGAAATATCCATCTCCACTCTTTTAAGTTAGCAGTTATAAAAATCTCTGTTTTAAGAGCATGAGGAAGGATATCACGTGCTTGCTCTGGTTTCCATCCATCCTTTATCAGATCCATATAATCTTCTTCACTTTTAAGAAGATTGAGTAACCATCTATGACCATTAACTGTTAGACTCTTCATTTCTGTAGAATAGTACATAAATGGAGATCCACTTGGATATACTTCAATTACATTTGAAGTATTATTCTTTACAAGAACATATTCACCCTCTTCAAGATTAAGCCAAGGTGGAATAATAAATGTTAAATGATGACCAAATCTATCCTTACTATAATTGCAGTATCGGGTACTTTCTTGTGTAAAACTAGCTAACCTATGCCTTACAATTTCATGTGTAAACCCACGGTTAACAATAAAGCTTACAGAAAAGCTAAAGTGCTCAATAACTGAAGTATGACCTGCCCTAATCCTCTTTCTTATATACTCTTGTGCCTCTTCATAACTGTTTTCTTTTTCTAGCTTATAAGACTTCTTAATAGCTTTTTCTATATGCCTGATAATATAAAATGGATCTAATTCACTTTCAATCTTAAAGGATGGTTTTACTAATATCATATTCTCTCTCCACATATCTCTAGATATGTCTTTGCTTTATTAAAGTATTCAAGATACTTTGGACCTAATTCATCTGGATCACCTTCATCTAAATCTACATACTTAACTATAAAATGCTTACTTAGGTTCCTTACTGCTTCAAGTCTTTGATCCCTTGGTACATCACCATCAAGAGATAAATATATTTCCTTAACTTTCGTGGACAATAAAAATATTTGAAAATCACTGAATGTTTTACCTAACACTGCTATTGCTGGAATACCAGTGTATTCTTGTGCTCTAATAGCTGATATTACACCCTCACACACTATACATTTATCCTGATCAAGATGATTATATCCATATAGTACATATGATTTTTGACCTTCTGAATTCAGATATTTTGGATGTATATCATTAACATATGATCTTCCTATAACATACTTAACATTACCAAATTCTGAGTAAGGAAACAAAATCCTTCCTTCCCACTTTCCAACTGTTTTACCAGTTTCCTCATCTATGTATGGAATACCAACTCTAATATTCATCTTATCCACATACTTTATTAAGTCTCTTTTCTGTAAGTATTCATATGCAAATGGTGTTTTATCTCTATCAAGTTTTCTTGATATATTATTTATGTTTATATTAGGATTAATGGTCTTTAGAATACCTACATTATTCAGTTTTTCCTTTATCTGTTCAATATCATCGTCTTTTTTTCCATTCAACATTTCAATATCATTAATGCTTGAACTACTGGATTTACCATGTGCTAAACATCTAAAGCAATGATAGGTTCCAGTTCTTGTATAAAAGTAAAGATGGTATCCTGTATCAATACCATATCCTCTTGTAGCACAAAAAGGACAACAAGACCTTATCTGACCCTTTTCATGAACATATATTAATTTACCAGAATCTTCTAACACTTTTTGGCCTCTTCTATTCTTTTCTTAATAATTTCAATATACTCTAACTCTTTTTCAATAAGAATATAACTAAATCCAAGTTCTAAAGCTGCTATAGCTGTTGTACCACTTCCAGCAAATAAATCAAATACTATTCCATTTGGGGGTGTTATAAGAGTTATTAAATACTTAATAAGAGTTAATGGT
>Ga0074045_10003285_pt1 | contig 14585 bp, 9 predicted proteins | sample BogForMeECP23OM2_FD_94442 | JGI IMG/M metagenome (GOLD analysis project Ga0074045, IMG submission 94442) | Bog forest soil microbial communities from Calvert Island, British Columbia, Canada - Bog Forest MetaG ECP23OM2 | ecosystem: Environmental > Terrestrial > Soil > Wetlands ... | reverse complement strand
TTGATTCAACCTATCGCACGCTCAGCAGCCGCCGCTATCGCGCGACTTGTGGTCTCAGCATGGGAGGCTTCATGAGCCTCTATCTCAGCGCCCGTTATCCCGACCTGATCGGAAGCGCTTCGGCGTTCAATCCCGGGCCGGAGTTTTACGTGGGTGAGAAAGGCCGTCGCTCTCTTTGGCGGCCCAGGGATCACGTACTGAGCCATCAGCACACCATGGTGCGGCTCATCCGAGCCAGTGGTGACTACATCAGTCAGTATCACGAGGAGACTCGGATTGCCTACGCAATGACGTCGAGCGTCGATTTTGAGTATCGCCAGGATGAGTATCATCGCCATTGGGCCACATCGATCGGTGAAACGCTGGACTTTCACATGCGCGCCTTCGCAAATCCAGCATTGGACACAGTGCCTACGGAGTGGAACTTCACAAGCCCATACCGCGATTTCACAGTGTGGGACTACCGAGTGAGTGCTGACGTTGCCGGGCCTGCGCTTTTTTACCTCCTGCATGTCACCCAAGGCGGTCTGCGCATTCAAACGCGCCGCTGGGCCCCGGACGGGCCGGCGGCCACTTGTAGATCAATCGACGTAGCAACGGCTGCTGTTTACCATCCCGGCTCGGAGTATCGCGTTCTGGACTATGGGTTAGCCAGCGGGAAGACGGATGAAAGTACGATCCAAGCCGATCGCGAAGGCCGACTAAGAGTGCACCTCGACTGCGGCGGCCATGATGTCAGCTTCACTGGCCCCGGCGCCGCCTCGCAACCGCCTGTCTTACTACCGCTAACGGAAAGAGACGTTCTACGGCCTGTGGCGGGCATGCCGCAGACGTTTCCGATCCGGGTGCTTAACCCGCGTACGACTCCGTTGAGGGGTCTGCGCGCGGAACTGGCCTCTGCTTACCCGACAGTAGAGATCCTGCACGGCAGCGCGGAAGTGAAGGAAATAGCACCCGGGCAGCCTGTCGACCTCAGTTCCAACTTCCAGGTTTGTTTTATCTCTGGGGAGGGCGATTACACGCATGCCCGTCTTACGTTGAAGCTGATTGTTGACACTTACCACGAGGCTGCTCAAGATATCGATGTGCTCATCGCGCCTGAAAAGATGCCTGAGCCTGCGGATGTGGCTGTGCTCGATGGCAGAACCAAGACATTTCCCGTGTTCCGGCAGAAAGGCAATCAGGGAGGCGGAGAAAGCATCCAACGTACAGTTACTGAAGGCAAGGGAAACGGGAATGGCCTCATCGAGCCGGGCGAAGAAGCAACGATTTGGCTGAAGCTTCCTCAGGGTCTCGACCCGTTCGATAAGAACAACTGGTGTCGCGCTAAAGTCTATTCCAATTCACCATGGCTCGCCGAGATAGGCGACATCCAGGAGGACAAGCAACGGGAGTGGACCGGCGCCCAGAGCCGGACCAGTCTGCTTCATCTCTCTCCGAACGTACCTCCGGGAACGGAGATACCAGTCGTTCTGGACTGCGAGTCCTGGAGCTTTCAATTTACTCCCGACGTGAGGTATGGCAAGGAGCCGCTGATTCAGGCCTACCAGTTTCACAGGCACCATTTGTTTGCATGGAAATGGAAGACGGAATCCGCACCTCCCGGCGACGTAAAGCGCGCATTGCCTCACTGAGAAGCGCTGCATGGAGCGGACGTGGACGGGAGGCTGACTTCGGTCCATTGGGCGTATTGGCTGCGGGGGCGAGAGACCAACGGACAGGGGATGGAGCGACATGCGATTTGATCGACGGTCTTTTCTTGGTGCCGCGGCGCTGTGTAGTGCGCGTATTGTTGGCGCCAACGACCGCATTCTCTGCGCCACAGTTGGCATGGGCGGCCGTGGAACCTATCTCACAGGACAGTTCCGGGCGCAAGGCGCGGAAATCACGGCCGTGTGCGACGTTTACGAACCGCGCCTGGAGGCCGGACTGAAAGTTGCTTCGCCGGGCGCAACATCCTTCGTTGACTACCGCCGGCTGCTCGAGGAGAAGTCGATCGACGCCGTTATCATTGCCACCCCGGATCACCAGCATGCTCAAATGCTGATTGACTCAGTGGATGCGGGCAAAGACGTGTACGTCGAGAAGCCGCTGGCGCACACGGTGGAGGATGGTTTCCGCATGATCGAGGCCGTACGCCGTACGAAACGCGTGGCCCAGATTGGTACCCAGAGGCGAAGCTATCCTCTCTATCAAGAAGCCAGGCGCATCTTCGATTCCGGAGCTCTCGGAGATATCCGGCTCGTAAACGCGTGGTGGATAAATTACTGGGACTCGCTTAGCACGGCTCAACTCCAGGGCAAGCTTCACTGGGATTTGTTTCTTGGTTCGGCGCCGAAAAGGCCGCTGGACGCCTTCCGCTACTTCAACTGGCTTCAGTTCTATGACTACTCAGGCGGAATTCTGGTCGGGCAGGCGGCACATATTGTTGATGGAGTGCAGTGGATGATGAATTCCTCTTATCCACTCGCGGTAACTTGCTCGGGCGGCAAGGTGAATCTGGACGGGGGTGAGATACCAGAAACATGTAGCATATCCGTGGAATTTCCAGAAAACTATCTGCTCGTTTTCACGATCGGATACAAGGCAATGCACTACCGCATGTTCAACGACCAGATGCAGCAGTTTCACGGCACGAAAGCCCGCTTCGATCTGGGGCGTGAATCCTACGCCCTGTTTCCTCAGACCAACGGGGTGGCGATGAGAGCGAGTCTGGAGCGGCGTGAACCAGACAGGTTCGAATCGGCTAGCCGTGCGCACATCGCGAGTTTTTTGGAGTGTGTGCATGATCACAAGGAGCCTGTGACCACGATTGAGATGGGTCAGCGGACTAGCGTTGTCTGCTGTATGGCCGTGGAATCCCTGCGGCGAGGGCGCCGCGTCCGCTGGAACGCGGAGCAACAGAGAATGGAGGCGTAGTTCGATCCTCACCGCGAGCGCCCCTGCCGCCAATCCGAGTTGGCCAAAGGCTCTTGATTTTCATGCGGCAGAGAGTCAGAACCCTGATGTCTTTCATCGGCCCGCGCGATCTGGGAAAGACTTTCTTCACCCCCCTTCACCGCCGCAACCGGGAAAGGCCGAGCGCGAGCGATTTGCCAATCGTCGGACCCTTGTTCGGGGTTCCCGGCTCGTGTGGCGGCGTGCAGCGGTACAGCAGTTTTTCAAGGTGCAGCAAGCGCACCCATCGATCAGCGCCGTGAGTGATTCTCAGACGAAAAGCATTCTCTGGTCTGGCGTTTTCAAATTAAACTCTCTTCGGACGCGAAGAGGGGAGAGAACGGCAGTGTGATCGCCCCGATGAGCGAAGCCTCGCCGCCCAGCGCCGACGGCCGCAACACCAGGTTTCTAAAGTTGAGGAACTGCGGGCCCTCGGGGAACTGCTCTCGGATTGCCGCCGAGACAAGCGGCCAGGCCTCGGTCATCGTGCCGTCGATAACCACCGCATCGGCGTCCAGCGCCCAGACCGCATTGAAAATGCCCAGGCCGAGGTAGCGCGCGGACTCGTTGAGCGCGGAACGCGCGGCCGCGTCGCCTTCCATGGCGAGCTGGCAGACCTGGCGCATCTGCTGCGTGGAATTGCTGGCATTTAACCGGGACCTGGTCCCGGCCAGGGCGTTGTGACGCTCACACGTCGCCCCATCGGAAGCCAGCAGCTCCAGGCAGCCCGGCCGCATATCGCGCTCCGGACCGCCGCGGTCCGCGATCACCATCTGCCCAATCTCGCCGGCGGCCATGCGCGGGCCGCGGTACACCTTGTCATTCAGCACGATCGCCATGCCCACGCCTTCGCTGACCATCAGGAACAGCAGGCAGTGCGCGCCCTGCACGTCGGCACTTCCAAAGACGTATTCGGCCAGGGCCGCTACGCGGACATTGTTCTCGACAAACACCGGCAGGCCGGTGCGGCCGGCCAGATAGGCCCTCATTTCCACGTGGACCCAGTCCGGGTTGCTGCCGAGTTCGGCAATACCGGTCCGGTTATCGACCAGTCCGCGAGTGCTGACGCCGATCCCCACCGCGGGATGGACCAGACCTTCACAGATCGGCCCGATGCTGGCCGCAATCCGCTCCAGCGCTTCGCCCGGATTGGATGGGGTCCGGAACCGGTCCGTCGCCAGGACGCGGCCGGTCACGGTTCCCAGGGAGACGCGAGTTTCCCAGTTCTGGATATCAACGCCAATGGCCTTGAACCGCTCCTCGTTCAGCGCCAGTCGGACTCCGGGACGGCCGCCGGTCTCGGGACCGCTGCCCAGTTCGGCAATCAGGTCCTGGGCCATCAGTTCGGCGATGATGCGCGAGACGGCCGCGTCGGAGAGACTCGTCCGGCGCGCCAGTTCCGCGCGCGAGAGCTGGCGGTGACGCCGCAGCAAGCGCAGGACCGCCGCGCGGTTCGCCGCCCGGACGTGGCCGACTCGCAGAATGCGCCGCGGTTGGGATGCGCGTTCCAAGGCAAGCGTTCCTTACGCCTGACAATAAAGCACTTTCAGCTTACGGCGATTGAAGCGCCGGTTTCAATGAAAATTTGGTTGACACCGGAGAAAAAGTATGAATAGTTTGATATCACGAGGTAGTCCAAGGGCAACCGAAACAGGCACTCCCTGTGCACTTTGTTACAAGCTGTTGGAAAGCCCATGATGCGACCCCCTCAGTCCGAGCTGTTCAGGAGGTGAAGGACACATGGTCACGTCCCAGCCTGCTTTCCCCCAGGCTTTGAAGAAGATTCTCGTTCTAATGTTCCTGGCTGCCATCGCCCTGCCGCTGGCCGCCCAGACGGGCCTAGGGGTCGTGCACGGCACGGTCACGGACCAGAGCCAGGCCGTCATCCCCAACGCCAGGGTCACCCTAACGAACACAGCCACCGGAGTGGTCCAGGCCCTTAAGACGACGCAAGTCGGCGCCTATTACTTCGGAGCTGTGCAAGCCGGACCTTACACCGTCACGGTGGAAGTTCCGCATTTTAAGAGATGGAGCGGCACATTCAATCTCGATGTCGGCCAGGACGCCGTCGTCGACCCGGCCATGGAAGTCGGCAGCGTCGACGTGGCGGTCCAGGTGAGTGATGCCGCCCCGATCATCGAAACCGAGAAGGGTACGGTCAGCGATGTCAAGGACGCCCTGCGAATCGAAGAACTGCCACTCAACGGACGGCAGGTCTCCAACCTGTTCAGCCTGACCGCCGGCGTGGAGGGCGGCGGTGCTCCCCACACTAACGGCATGAAAGTGGGCTCCACGGACATGTCACTCGACGGAATCTCGCTCGTCGACCGCTTTGGTGGCGGCATATCGACGGTTCAGCCCGGCCTCGACATCATTCAGGAGTTCCGCTTCGAGACCGCCGGTTCGGACGCCGCATATTCCCGGCCCGCGTCTGTCACGCTGGTCGCCAAGAGCGGTTCTAATCAGTTTCATGGCGATGCCTTTGAGACGAACCGCGATAATTATGGCGGCTTGGTCGCCCGCAAGATCCAGGATGGCAATAAGCCGGCCCAATACATCCGCAACGAATATGGCGGCACGGTCAGCGGTCCGGTCGTCAAGAACAAGGCTTTCTTCATGTACTCCTACGAGGGCATGAAGCTGCGCCAGGGGTTGTACACGCAGGCCCAGGTGCTCACTGACTCCATCTGGAACGGCAATTTCGCCGGGGAAACCGACTACTCCGGCAACAATTACACGATCTACGATCCGTTGACTACCGGCGCCGACGGTACCCGGGCGCCCTTCAATGGCAATCTGATCCCTGCGGCCCGCATTTCCTCCTTCTCCAAGGCCTTGAGGGCTGTCTCTCCCGAGCCGACGATTCCGAATGTCGATCCCTGGGTGACCATCAATTACCAGGTCGATTATCCCGTCACGCAGGACTTCCATACGCAGACCGCGAGGTTCGACTATGTCCTCTCCCCGAAGGACAACATCTCCGTGCGTTGGACCAACTCAGACCAGCGTAACCAGCAGGATGGCGGCCATTATGGCTTTCCGCCGCTGGGTTGCACCAATTGCGGCGGCTCCCGGCTCACCACCTATGGTCTGACCTCCGGCGTAGTTCGCGAGGTTCACGTCTTCCAACCCACGCTGCTGAATGAGTTTCAGATCTCCGTCAACCGCTCCCCGAACCACGAGGGCGTCCTCTCCGACAACACCGACTGGGCCGACAAGCTTGGCGTGCCGAATCCCTTCGGCGCCAAAGGATGGCCGACGATCTACGCCGACTACTACAACAACGATGGGCAAATGATGTATTGGGACTCTGACAACTTGAAGGACCAGAAGGAGACCCAGTACCAGCTGGACAACACTGTCACCTGGATCAAGGGCAAGCACAACTTCCAATTCGGCTTCCGCGGGCGCATCGAAGACAACAACGTCCGCGAAATGCAGCAGGCTGAGGGCCAGGAAGCCTTCCACAGCGAATGGACTTCCCAGTTTGACACCGCCAACAAGATTTCGGTCCCATACACTGGGGATGGATTTGCCGATATCGAACTCGGACTCCCGACTAGCTTGAACAACGAGTTTAACCACGGCTACTTCTACTGGCGGCAGAAGGAGTTCGGGACCTTCTTCCAGGACAGTTGGAAGGTCAATCATCGGCTGACCGTCAATTACGGGCTGCGCTGGGACAAGTGGACTCCCTACACCGAAAAGTACAACCGGTTCGTGAACCTGGATCTGAATGCTGTCACCGCCACCAATATGGCGGTGATCACGCCATTCAATGCCTCCTTGACGTCTCTCCCGAACGTCCCGCCCTCTGTGCTGGCCGCCTATGCGGCGCGTGGCGTGACCTCGGAAACGGCTTCCCAGGCCGGAATTCCCGGCGCGCTTACGCCCGGCATCAATCACGATTTCGGCCCGCGGCTGGGGCTCGCCTATAAGGTCACCGACCACTGGGTCGTGCGCGCGTCGTACGGCATCTACTACTGGCCGATGCCGCTGTCTCAAATCCTCCAGGTTTTGCGCACCGAGGTGCCCTTGAACCTGGTGTTTTCGAACAACGTCGCCATCGCCAATGGCACGAATTACCTGTACGGTATATCCAGCGCTCCGGCGCCCACTGATTACGTGAATCAGGCTACGGTCACGGCCTCGTCGGTACCTCCCAACTCGCAGCCCTTCACTCCGCTCGATTTCCGCCACTGGGATGACGACATGATGCAAACGTGGACCCTCGTCGTCGAGCGCGAATTCGGCAAGAACACTACTCTGCGGGCCAGCTACATCGGCAACCACGGCAGCGACCTGGAGCAGCGCTGGGCCTGGAACGATGCCGAGTCGCTGTACAATTACCGCGCCGCAACCGGCCTGTTCGGTCCGGGTGGTAACGCGAGCAATGCCGATCTCCGGCGTTTCAACCCCAACTGGAGCGGCGCATATGGGGCGCTCGAGCACAACGGCTATTCCAACACCCAGTCGTTCCAATTTGAATTCAACCACCGTTTCTCTCGTGGACTCACGGCCCAGGCGTTTTACACTTATGCCCATGCCATGTCGACGACCGATTCGGGCGGTTCCACCGACGGCGACGGCAGCCTCAACACCAATGGTTCGGGTTACTCCCCCTTGGTTCCCCAGAACAACGAGATCCTGGGCAATCCGAATCTCACCCCATCGCAGCGACTGGCGCTTTGCTACACAAACTCGGGCGACGTTCCGCCGCAGCACGTTCGCTGGAACGGCGTCTACGAGCTGCCTGTCGGGAAGGGCAAGCAGTTCGTCAACAACATCCCCGCGTGGCTGGACCAGGCCCTCGGCGGCTGGTCGATCTCCTTCATCGGCGACTGGAGCGGCGGCAATTGGATGGGGGTGAGCAGCAGCCTCTACATGTTCGGCAATCCGGCTCTCAGCTCAGGCCAGCGCGTCATCACCAATATTTTCGGTGCCCGCTACATGGTCTATTTCAAAGGCTATTTCGATTCGTCCCAAGCCGCGACCAACGCCGCCGCGGTGCAGGCGCTCGTTCCGGTCAACCCAGCCCAGCGTGTGCTGACCAAGCTCGGCGCCCAGGACAACCTGGTTGATCAGACACTGACCGGCGGAACGGTCGTCCAAACCGGCGTCGGCGACCTGCTCAACTGGAATGCGCGCAACTTCTATCTCGGACCGAGCCAATGGAACCAGGACGCCAGGCTCGCCAAGACGTTTGCCTACAAGGAGCGCTACAAACTGCTTGTTGCCGGCGACTTCTTCAACGTCTTCAATCACCCCAACATCACCGACCTCAACACCACGACTGGACTCATGAACATGGGCGTCCAGGTGAACGCGGCGCGGATCATTCAGCTCTCCGCCAAGTTCTCGTTCTGACCGCTATGCGGCGGTCCGGTCTGCTCTCAGGCCGGACCGCCGTTGTCTGATATCATCGATCTCAAAGTGCCTCTCCCGCGCCTGAAGACTGTCTCCCCCAGAAGTTTCATTCGTTGGTTGGCCCTGGTGCTCGCGTTCGGCGTGGGAGCGTGCCGCCAGGCTCCGCCCCCGTCAGCCCGGCAGGCCGCAAGCGTCTCCCCACCGTACCGTTTGGATGATCAATTCGATCCGGCCAAAGTCACGACCGCTTCCTCCGCCGCCTCCCGTATTCTCGAAGCCGAACCAACCGCGTGGCGCTTTCAGGAACACAAGACCGACTGGCGGCTGTTGCGCGGCCGCATGGGTTTCAAGCCGCCCGGCATGCTCGTTCTGAAAGGCGAGGGCAACACGCCCGTGATTGCCGCCCGGACCCGTCCCGCCATCGACTGGAGCCGCTATGAGACCATGCGCATTCGCATGATCGTCGAAGGCGGCGCCGAGCTCAAGGTGCGGCTGGGCGACACGGTGATGACTCAGAAGCTCGCCCCCCCCATGGAGTGGATGGTCTACCGCTTCGACCTGCCCAAGGTTCCTTCCGGCTTCACCCGCCCATTGGCGATCATGCCCACCGATGAGCGTGGCGCCACCGTGGTCATCGATTTTATCGAGTTGGTTCCGCGGAAAGAGACGCTCGGCAGCCCCGCCGGCCGGACTTCGATCGGCAAGCTCGACGAATACCGCAATACTTTGTATGCCCGCGCCCCAGCCTCCATGGCCTTCGATGTCCCCGTGCCCAAGGCCGCCCCGGTGCTGCATTTCGGCCTGGGAGTCTCCGCCAAATCTCCCGTGAAGTTCCGCGTCCTGGCCGGGCCGTCCCAAGCCGAGCTGTTTTCGAAAACTCTCAGCGACCCCGATCATTGGGAGGACGCGGAAGCCGATCTCTCCGCCTACGCCGGCTCCACCACGCACATCGTCCTTGAGACTTCCGCGCAGGCCGCCGGTATGGTCGGCTTCTGGTCCAATCCGCTCGTTCTCAGCCGCACTGCGCTGCGCCGGCCCAACGTCCTTTTATATGTAGTCTGCACCCTGCGGCCGGACCACACGAGCCTGTACGGCTATTCCCGCCCGACCACCCCCTTCCTCAAGCAGCTCGGCACTTCTTCGGTGGTCTTCGACGATGCGGTCTCGCAGGCCTCCTGGACCAAGGCTTCGGTGCCTTCCATCCTGACCTCGCTCCAGGCCTACACCCACGGTCTGGTCAACGAGTCCGACACGATCCCGCGCGGCGCAACAACCATGGCGGAGCAGTTGCGGGCCGCAGGCTACGTCACGGCGGCGATCCTTGGCAACGCCTTCGCCGGTCGCGCCAGCGGCCTCGATCGGGGTTTCGACTACGTCATGGAGTTCCCAGTCGTCCAGCGTCAATCCAAGGATGCGATCGATCGCGGTACCGACTCCGCCGCCATCAACCGCGTCATTCTCCCCTGGCTGGAACGCCACCGCGACGAGCCGCTTTTCCTCTTCGTTCTGGCAACCGACCCCCACGCGCCCTATCGTCCGCCCGCCGAATTTGAGAAACAGTTCGCAAATCCCGCCGAAACCAAGCAGTTCAACCAGGACTACGCAAAACTCCGCCAGATCCGCACCGATGGCGGCGGCGCCACCGTGACTCGCGATGAAATCCGCTCCAAAGGCATTGACCCCGATTGGTTCCGCCGTTGCGCCATCGACCGCTACGATGGCGAGATCGCCCACAACGACCACAGCATCGAGACCCTCGTCGGCAAGCTGAAAGACCTCGGCGTTTTGGATAACACTCTGGTCGTCGTCGCCTCCGACCACGGCGAGGAGTTCTGGGAACACGGCCTCAGCGCGCACCGGCACTCGCTCTACGCTGAGTTGATCCACGTCGTTCTGATGATGTGGAATCCCAAACTGATCCCGCAGCCTCGCCGCATCGGTGAGCCCGTCCAGTTGATCGATATCATGCCCACCGTTATGGACCTTCTCGGCCTCAAAGTACCGGACGGACTCGAAGGCCGCAGCCTCGTGCCTTTGTGGAAGGACGCCCCGCATGGGCCCGCCGTGCCGGCCATGTCCACGAAGCTGGCGCTTCCCTCTGCCAAGCCTGGCGGCGGCGTGCCCGAAAATTTGACCGACACATTCGCCCGCGTCCAGCCGGACTGGAAGCTCATCTATCGCCCCCAAGCAGCCCGCGCGCGTCTGAAACAAGTGGAGCTCTACGACCGCCGCTCCGATCGCGTCGACAAGACCGATGTGGCTGCACAGCACGCCGACGTTGCGGATCGGATGCGGCTCGAAATCCTCAAGTGGATTGGCCAGGAGAACGCAGTCAAGGCGCGAATCGGTCCGGGCGGTTCCAAGCCTCTCGACCGCAACACGCTCGAACGTCTGCGGAGCCTCGGCTATCTCGGAGGCGGAACAGACAAGGAGGATTAGGCCCTGTTCGTCAGTAATCCAGGCATCACCCTGGCCCACTGTCTCTTCTGCTGCGAGAACCAACTGAGAGTACAATGAGACGTCCGCGCACCGGACCCCCACCCGAATGGGACCCACAACCGACTCATTTCCTCTCCTTCCGCCGCTGGATGCGAGAATCCCAAAGTGGTCTCTGGAAAAGCTCGAATTTCGAGCATGCCCCATGTGCGGCGGGAATAATCATCCCTCGCTGATGCGCCCGGATAAGCTGCCCCTTGCCTTCTGCGGCAGTTGTCAGTTATGGTACGTCTCCAATCTCCCCCCTCTGGAGGAAATCCATCAGCTCTATCAGGGGTATTGGTTTACGTTCCGGCCCAAGGATCTTTCCCCCTTGTATGCGAGCCGTCTCATCTCGGATGAAGGGTTACTGGAAGACGATATTCGATTGAATCGTCTGTCTGCACTTTCCGGAGGGTTGGAAGGGAAACGCCTCCTTGAGATTGGATGTGGTTGTGGCGAGTTTCTGGTTGGCGCCCGGCGCCGTGGTGCGTCTGTTTTCGGCAACGACATCTCGCCGGAAGCTTGTTCTTTCGTGAGAGAGCAACTCCACTTCCCGGTTTTCCAGGGTCCGCTCTACGATTCGGCTTTCACCGCTGAATTCGGCGCAATGGACATGGTCGCCATGAGTGATCTGATCGAGCACCCGGTCGAACCGCTTCACACGTTCGAGTCTGCCTTGAAGGTACTGAAACCCGGTGGACTGCTCATGATACTCACGCCCAACGGAGGCGAGGCGTCGGATGATCTCCGCGGTGCGATGCAGTGGGTCGGATTTCGCGTAAATCTGGACCATCTCCAATACCTGTCCAGTGCGACCATCCTGGCCCTTGCGTGCAGGTACGGCTGCCGAATCGAGCATTTGGAGACCTTCGGCTATCCGTGGCTCGAGGGAATTGAAGGTCCCCCTGCCGGCACTGCTGCTGCCGTGCGCCCACTGAAGAGCTGCGTTAAGGCGCGATTGAAAAAGATCGCTGCGGCGCGAAAACTGGTCCGTGCAGTCCGCGCGTCACGGGATATTTTCGCCGGGAGTCAACGGGATGGCAGATGCGGAACCTACAACCTGTTCGCGATACTCCGTAGGATGAGCTCCCAGGAGACCTGGCCTCAGAACATGAAGCCTGTGACGAGGTGAGGCGCATTCCGTCACCACAGCGGCGCCAGATTCCCGGGGCGCAAATCGGAAAGTCGCGAAGTCGCTGATTTAGTTGGCGTCCCCAGCGGGATTCGAACCCGCGTTATCGCCGTGAAAGGGCGGTGTCCTAGGCCGGGCTAGACGATGGGGACTGCATGGCGGTGAGGGACCGCCACCTCTTTCAAGATTAGCGGCCGGCGGCCGCGGCGGTCAAACCAGCGGCCTCAGAGTGTCTTGAGGTATGCCAGCAGGTTTGCTCGCTCCTCGTCGCTCAACACGCTGGCGAAGGCCGGCATCGATCCCTTTCCGTTGTTTATGAACTTCAGGACGTTCTCGTCGGTTACCTTCTGCCCGTTCGCCAACTTGGGCTTCTTGAACAGGCCCTTCAGGCTCGGGCCCATCTTCTTCTGGTCGGTGGTCGCGTAGTGGCACACGCTGCACTGCTCGAACACCTCCTTGCCCTTCGCCGCGTCGCCCTTCTGATCCGCGGCAGCGCCTGACCCGGTGATCAGCAACGCCGCCGCAAAGGCCGCCGCGCAATAATTCTTCATCTCTCCGCTGCCTCCTTCACGCTGAGCTCATTTCATTCTACAATCGCGGGTTGCGGAACCTGGTCGTTCTTTTCTCCCGGGCGCCCCTCCTCGGTCTGGTCAAGACCCGCTTGGCGAAGCACCTCGGGGCTGAGGCCGCGCGGCGCTTGCATCAGGCTTTCGTTCTCGATGTCGCGGCCCGCGCATCGTCCTGCTTCCCCATTGAATTGCACACCGACATTGAAACCGATGCCTGGCCCGAAATCACCTGCCCGCGCCGGCTGCAGCGCCCGGGCGACCTCGGTGTCCGTATGCTTGCAGCGCTGGAAGAGGCGCTGGCCCGTGGTTGGGAACGCGTGGCCATCCTCGGCGCGGACGCCCCCGATCTGCCGGCATCGCATATCCTCCATCTGTTCGACTCGGACGCCGACGTCTGCCTCGGTCCGGCCGAGGACGGCGGCTTCTGGGGCGTCGCCTGCCGGCGCGCCGCCGCGGGCATGTTCGCCGCCGTCCCGTGGTCGTCGCCCCGCACGCTCGACGCCACCGTGGCCGCCTGCGGGAATAGCGGGCTGAGCGTCGCACTCGCTCCATTGTGGGCCGATGTCGATGAGCCGGCGGATCTTGCGCGCCTGGCGTCGAGCCCGACCCTCGCGCCCCTTGGGGCCACCGCTAAACTATTACAAGAGCTTCACTTGCGGGACTCAGGATCTCATTGATAATATGGCACTTCAGTGTCGGTATTGCCCTGGGCCGCTTTGACGCCGGTTTTGCGGCTATGATAACGATGAAGCTTCAGTTTGGATTCCGTCATGCCTGACGAACAGAGGCCTGAAGGCGCACCTGGCCCGAACCCCGCACCGGCTCAACCCACGCCGCCGCCGGCCCAGGCTGCGCCGGCAAAGCCTCCCGCCGCGAAGCCTGCCGCACCGGCTCCTCCGCCCCCTCCTCCAGCCTGGGAGGGCGATCTGCCAAGCGCCTTGAAGGACGAGTTCGGCGAGCGGGTTTCGGACTTCATCGCCTGCCAGGGCCAGCCTTCGTTCCTCGCTCGGGCCGATGCGGTCCGTGATGTGCTGGAATCGCTGCGCGACTCCCACGAATTCGACTACCTGGTCGACATCACCGCCGTGCACTGGCCCAAGCGCGATGCGGCCTTCGACATCATCTATGTGCTGTATAGCTTTTCCCGCAATCAGCGCATCCGCATGAAGATCCAGGTGAAGGACGGAGAACGCCCGGGCAGCGCCGTGGACCTATACCCCACCGCGAACTGGCTGGAACGTGAGGTCTTCGATATGTTCGGCGTGGAATTTGATGGCCACCCCGATCTGCGCCGCATCCTGTTGCCGGACGACTGGACTGGTTTCCCGTTGCGCAAGGAGCGCACCATCCTCGACATGGACAATCGCTGGGTTCAGGAAAACCTGGGGATCGAGAGCGGACAATAGGACATGGCCGAGACCTTCCTCGATTCCACTGAACTCGTCCTGAACATGGGGCCGCAGCACCCCTCCACGCACGGTGTTCTGCGCGTCATCGTCAAGCTCGACGGCGAAAAGGTCCTCGGCACGGACTGCGTGATCGGCTACCTGCACCGCGGCGTTGAAAAGCTGGGCGAGAACCGGACCTATCAGCAGTTCGCCCCCTACGTGGACCGCATGGACTACGTCGCCTCGGTCTCCAACGGGCTCGGCTACTGCCTGGCGGTCGAAAAGCTGCTCGGCGTCGAGGCGCCGCCGCGCGCCCAGGCCGTCCGCGTCATCCTCACCGAGCTGAACCGCATCGCCAGCCACCTCATCTGGCTGGGCACGCACGCCCTCGATATCGGCGCCATCACGCCCCTGTTCTACTGCATGCGGGAACGCGAGCTGGCGCTGAACATCTTTGAGAAGTACTGCGGTGCGCGCCTCACCACGCACGCCTTCCGTATCGGCGGGCTGCTGTACGAAACCTACGACGGCTTCGAGAAGGACATCCTCGACTTCTGCGACGTCTTCCTGCCCAAGGCCGACGAGTATGAGGAACTGCTGACGGGCAATCGCATCTGGGTGAACCGCATGCGCAACGTCGGGATTCTGACCATCCCCGATTGCAAGGCCTTCGGCGTGACCGGCCCCATGCTGCGCGCGGCCGGCGCGAAGTGG
>Ga0074045_10003284_pt1 | contig 14585 bp, 11 predicted proteins | sample BogForMeECP23OM2_FD_94442 | JGI IMG/M metagenome (GOLD analysis project Ga0074045, IMG submission 94442) | Bog forest soil microbial communities from Calvert Island, British Columbia, Canada - Bog Forest MetaG ECP23OM2 | ecosystem: Environmental > Terrestrial > Soil > Wetlands ... | reverse complement strand
TGGAGTCCCCCGACTTTATCAATATCCCGGCTCGACCCGGATCGCGTGGAAATTCCGGCCACACTCTGGCAAAGACTCACCGAAACGCTTTGCTACGCCGCGTAAAATGGGCAAAGTCGAGCTAAGCTGATGTTGTGAAGGTTGAGACTTGACCGCCGCACCACCCGCTGCACGGCTGGAGGGTCCCCGCGGTTTGCGCGAGACGAAGAGCTATTATGAAAGCCTATGTGATTTTCGACGTCGAGATCGACGATCCGATACGCTATCAGGAATTCAGAGACTTGGTGTGGCATGCCGTAACGGCGGCGGGGGGGGGCAATATCTGGCGCGCGACGGCGCGCTGAAGGTCTACGAGGGCGAGTGAGCGCCGCGCAACCTCGTCCTTCTCGAATTTCCGTCGGTCGCGGCCTGGGAGACGTTCTATCATGGGCCGACCTATCAGGGCTTAAGGTCCATCCGCGACACCTGCAGCTCCGCGCGGCTCGTCAGCGTCGAGGCGCTGGATTGAGCGCAAGTCCACGCTGCCTGCGGAGCCAGATGATTGGGCCCAGGGACCGAAGTCAGCCGGCGCTGTACTATCTCGCGTCGCACCGCGGCGGGCGATGCGGACCCGCCGCAACGACTGGCGATATCTCCTACGTAGACGTCGCCTGCTTCCCGTTCAAATCCGGAGTCCGCCGTCCATTTCTCAACCGCCTTTCACTCCGATCTTCTTGACCGGCTTTTGCGCCTCGGCGGTCTTCGGAAGCGTCACCGTGAGAACGCCGTTCTTGAAGCTCGCCTCTATCTTGTCGGAATCGACAGTCTCCGGGATGCGAAGCGCGCGCTCGAACGAGCCGAACCGACGTTCCCTCAATTGGAAGTCCTTGTTCTTCTCTACCTCGTCCTCTTGCTTCTCGCCCTTGATCGTCAGGACGCCATTCGCGATCTTGACCTCGACGTTCTTCACGTCGAGCCCCGGCAGCTCGGCAGTCAGTTCGAACGCCTTATCCTGCTCAACCAGATCGACGGCCGGAGCACCGATCCAGGAATCAGGGAGCCAGAACGGCTCGAAGGCCGGCCTACGGAACGACCTCAATGGGTTCATCGTAAAATCCTCAAACACCCGGTCAATTTCGCGCCGAAGATGCTCGAGCGGTTGCCAAACGTGCATAGCGCTCGCAGGGGCCAAATGCTTGGCTTCTATAGTAACAGGAACTTTCGTTTCATCCTGTGGCATTTGAAAATCCTTTCGAAATTCTCTTCAGAATAGTCCGAATAATCTGGATTGCATTGATCTCGCGCAATTCGTTTAGGCTTTGTGATCGAGGATCGCGTCCACGCGGGCAACCGTCGGCCGGCGCGTCCCGCGTCCGGCGGCTACATCCGCGCGCCTGAGCGCGGCAGAGAGCGGTTCCGACGGCGATCTCCTCCAATGATCGAAACGCGGGATCGGCGCTTCCTTCATGGGGCCGGCTGCCGAGCCGTCCAGGGTCTCGGGCGCCGGCGCTCTCCACTTAGCCGGCGCTCTCCACTTACGTGAATCGCGATGGCGCCACTTTTGATTGCGGAAAAGCGGAAATGCCGTTACGATCCCTTCATGCGAACCGCAGACGAAGCGCAAGCGGATCGACGCCGTCGCGGACGGGACGCGGCCGCTTGCGAGGAAATGGCCGCATGACGAAAAAAATTCACCCAAGGTCGCGCGTAAGCCATTGAAAAGGCTAGTTTCAGTCGAGAGAATCCAAGAAAATCCAAACATCCGAAAGCGAGAATTTGCGGAGCCGTGACGCCGCCCCGCGCACGCCTGAGGAAATCCAAATGAAAGCCCTCACGCCGCCGCGCGGTCGTTCTCCCGGATCTCGTAGATCTGGAACGCCTCGCTGACGCCGCGCAAACTCAAATGACGCGACGTCGTGCGATAGCCCGTTTCATGCAGGAGACGCGCTGTTTCCGGGCTCTCGACGATCGGCTTCGTTGCGAGCACCGCTGCGGGCTCGGCGAGGCCCTGCACCCGGGCCGCAATGTTGACCGTCTGCCCGAAGTAGTCCTGTCGGTCGTCGAGCATCACCGCAAGGCACGGCCCCTCGTGCAGGCCGATGTTGAGCGCGAGGTCCTCGCTGCCGCGCTCGGCGTTGATCTTTCGCATCGCTTCCCGCATCCGCATGGCGGAACGGAGCGCCCGGTCGGGCGTGGGGAAAGTCGCCATCACCGCGTCCCCGATCGTCTTCACCACGGCGCCGCCTTCGGCCGAAACGGCGGCGATCAGTTCGCCGAAATGGCTGCGCACCAGATCGAAGGCCGCAAGGTCGCCGACCCGGTCGTAGAGCGCGGTCGAGCCCCGGAGGTCCGTGAACAGAATCGTGAGGCTGGTGATCTTGAACCGCTGCTCGGGATCGAACGTGCCGCTGCGATAGAGGTCGCGGAAAACCTGATTGCTGAGGAGCCGCGTCGCCGTCAGGAACGGCTGCCGGTTCACGGAGAGCTCGTTCAGTTCCTTCCCGTGCACCCAGAGCGCGGGGAGGGTGCGGCGGGCCGCCTTGTTCTCGAACGTGATCCGCACCGGCCCCGGCGCCAGCGTCACCGTGCCGCTGTGGGCGTGCGATTCTGCGAAAATCAGCGAGAGCGTACGCCGTTCCTGCGTTTCGTCACCCGATACGTCCAGGAACACCGAAGCGTGAGTCACCGGGTCGAAGGCGATGATGAATCCCTTCGGCAGGACGAGCGACATGGACGCCCTTTCCCCGGGACCCAGCTCCATCTGATCGAGCGTGACGCGGCCGACCGCGCTCTCGATGTCCTCCGGCAGGTCGGCGCCCGAACCCCAGAAGATCTGGCGCATGTATTCCGCGTGGGACAGGGAGTCGGGATCGTGGGCGCCGATGCGCCGGATGCGTGGGTTGACCGTGAACGTGACCTCGATCAGATTGTCGAGCGTCGGCTCGTGGCCTTCGGCGCAAAGCGAGCAGAAGTACTCGTGCCGGTTGATCGTTTTCAGCGCCCCGGCGGTCTCCAGGACGCCGCCGCATCCCGGGCAAAGCACGTTCCATGACATGTCGAACAGGCCAAGCCGCGCGGCATGCACCAGCGCGCCGATCGTCGCCTCCTCGCCGAGGCCGTGGGTGGCGGCGAAGACCAGCGGATTGATGCGGTTGAGCGACCGGTCGGGCGCGGAGGCGACGGCCGTCTTCAGGCCCTCGGCCGCCGATGGCTCGGCCGTTTGGCTCAACAGGTCCCACAATGCGGCTGATTCGGTCATCGGGCTTCCTCCGATTGGCGCGTCCCGCTCATGTAGGGCCGGTCCCCGTCCCGCGCCAGAGCGGGCCGGCAATGTGGCGGCGGAGCGCGGCGAAGTTGAGACCGCTCGTCCCCGGCCGGCCGAACGCCAGTTTCCTGCGCGGGCCGAGGGCCGCTTTTGATCCCCCGCAAACACGCGCCGCAGGAACAGGTTATGATTATCGTTCGGTCAGCGGAGGCCTCAACCGGCTTCCGTCGGAGCCGCGCCGGATCGGAGGGTCCTCATGCAAACCCCAGTCGAGATCGCCTTTCGGCATTATCAGCCGTCGGATGAGGTGCGGACGGAAATCGCCGCGCAGACGCGGCGGTTGGAAAAATTCGGCCCGGACATCACGAGCTGTCACGTCGTCGTCACGGGACCGGAGGGCCGGCGCCGCAACGGCGGCCTGTTCCAGGTCGAGCTGCGCATCGCCATGCCGAGCCGCAAGGACGTGATCGTCGACCGGCGGCACGGGGACGCGCCCGAGCATGAGCACGCCCTTGCGGCGGTCCGCCGGGCCTTTGACGCGGCCAGGCGCCAGATCGAGGACGCAGAGCGCGGGTTGCGCGGCGAGGTGAAGGTTCACGCGCCGGAGGACCACGGACGCGTGACGAAAGTGATCGCCGGCGCCGATTACGGGTTCATCGAGACGGCCGACGGGCGCGAGGTCTACGTGCATCGCAACGCGGTGCTGGACGGGGCGTTCGACCGGCTGAAGGTCGGCGACGAGGTCCGTTTCGTGGAAGAGGAGGGCGTCAAGGGTCCCCAGGCGAGCACAGTCCGTTTTACCGGGCGCCGCCGGTCGGCGTGAGGCTGTCGCGCCCGTCTTCAGCGGGAACGACAGCCGTTCGAATCATTCCTTTTAGGGGGCGCCGCCGCGGCCAGGGACCACGGGCGCTCCTCGAAGCGTAGGAGACGACAATGCGGAGACCGATCATTCCTCACGACGCATTTGTCTTTGTCGGCGACGGCCGCAAAGCGCTGTTCCTCCGGAACGCCGGCGACGAGAAATTCGCCCATTTCGTCATCGAGCAGACGTTCGTGGACGACAATCCGCCGACCCATGATCAGGGCACGGATCGTCCCGGCCGCGCCTTCGCCAGCGCTGCCGGCGCACGCAGGAGCGCCATGGAGCCGACGGACTGGCACGACATCGAGGAGCATCGGTTCGCCGAGCGCGTCTCCAAGGCGCTGGAGCGGCTGGCGCGCGAGCGCAAGGCGCCGGCCCTGGCGATCGCCGCCCCGCCGCGAACGCTCGCGGACGTGCGCGGCGCGCTCGCCCCCGACGTGAGGGCGAAGGTGGTTATCGAAATCAACAAGGATCTCACCCGGATGCCGGTGTGGGACATCGAGAAGTACATCTTGGGCGCGATCGTGAGCGCCTGACCTCTGCGTCGCCGCCCGCCGCCGGAGCGCCCTCGCGTGGGCGCATTGATTTGGGTCAAGCGCGCGTCGGGGCGATCGCCTAGGATAGCTGCTTCGGAGACGGCGGGCGGTCGGCCAAGGATTTTTCATGACGCGTGAAACGCACTCGCAATGCGGCGGGGAAGGGGGGGCGGAGGCTGGCGCAGAGCGCGAGCTCAAATTCGTCGCCGATCGCAAGACTTTGAGGGCGGCTTTGGCGTCGCCGCCGCTCGGGGGCGAGGCGGGGCCTCCCGCATGGCGAAAGCTGAAGACGGTGTATTTCGACACCGACGAGGGCGACCTCTCCCGCGCCCGCGTCGCGCTCCGCGTACGCCGCTCGAGAGACGGCTGGGTCATGGGCCTCAAACGCGCCGCCGCAGAAGACCGGGGCGCCTTCGAGCGCGAGGAGACGGAAGTCGCTTCGCCATCCGGCGATTTGGACCTTTCGCTGTTCGACAAGGCGACCGCGCGCGAGATTACGGACATCACGGGCGACAAGTCGCTCGCGCCGCGGTTCGGCTCCGACATCCGCCGCGCCGCCCGGACCATCGAAACGAACGGGGCGGCGATCGAGGTCGCCTTCGACGAGGGGTTTTTGTTCGCCGGCGAGCGGCGGGCGCCGACGGCGGAGATCGAGCTCGAACTGAAGTCCGGGCCGCCGGCCGCCCTGTTCGACCTCGGGCTCGCGCTGGTTGAGGCCTTTCCGGTGCGGCTTGGACTCCAGAGCAAGGCCGAGCGCGCCCACGCGCTGATGTCGGCAGAGCCGCCCGAGCCCGCGTATGCGGAGGACCCAACGCTTCGCCCGGATACGCCTCTCGACAAAACGATCGCCGCCGTCATGCGCAATTGCCTCGCGCACTTCCTCGGCAACCTGTCGGCGCTGGAAGCGGGCGACGCGGTCGAGGCGGTGCACCAGATGCGGGTCGCCATGCGCCGGCTGCGGTCGGCGCTGGGCCTCTTCGGCCGGGCTTTCCCCTGCGCAGAATTTGAGGCGCTGCGGGCGGAATCGGCGCGGATCGCCGCCGTGCTCGGCGAGGCGCGCGACTGGGACGTGTTCGTCGAACGGCTCAGCGACGGCGCGCTCAAGCGGTTCGCTCAGGACCCCGGCTTCGACGTTGTCCTCGCCGCGGCCGAGGCGAAGGGCGCCGCTGGCCATGCGGCCGTGAAGCAGGCGGCAGGCGGCAAGGCGGTCGCGCGCTTTGCGCTCGGACTCGAGCGGCTCGCGGCCGCGCGCGGCTGGCGAAATGGGGCCAGCGAGGAGACGCTCGCCGCGCTCGACCAGCCGGTCGACGTCTTCGCCGCGCAATGGCTCGAGGCGCTCGACCGCAGGGTCCGGCGGCGCGGACGCCATTTCCGGTCGCTGACCCCGGAGGCGCGTCATGCGCTACGCATCGCCATGAAACACATGCGCTACGCCACCGAGTTCTTCGGCGGCCTCTTTCACCCGAAGTCGGCCGCCAAACGCTACATTGAGAAGGCCGCCGCGTTGCAGGACCTGCTCGGCGATCTGAACGACGCGGCGATCGCGCTCCGCCTTGTCAAGGCGCTCGGACCCGCGAAACATGGACAAGCCGCCTACGCGGCGGGCGTCATCGCCGGGTGGTGCGCGCGGGAGAGCGAGGGCGATCTGGTCGCGCTGAGAAAGGCTTGGCGAGACTTCGCCACGACTGCGCCCTACTGGCGGCGCGAAGACAAGAACGGCCGGCGCGAGTCGGCGTGAGGGGCAGGAAATGGTGGCAAAGGTCGAAATCGTCGAGCGGCTGGGCGAGGGCGCGGTTCTTCTGCCGAGCCTGATCGAAGCGGGACTTGCCGCCAACGATCGCCTGAAAATCCGGCTGACCCTGCTGCAGGAGGCCTCGGCGCAGGCGGCGACACCGGGCCGGTCCGCGCCGTCGATGGAGCGTGAGCTCAGAAGCGTCGGGCTCGCCGATCCGGCCTTCAGCGCGACCGTGTCAGGCGCGCGCCGCATCGACGCGGAAACGTTCCTGGCGCCCGGCGCCGAAGCCTTGGCGGCTGGCATGGCGAGCGATCTTGCGGCCATGCTGCGGCCGATCGAGGTCGCCGAAGCCGACGGCGCGGCGGCGCTGAAGGCGCGCGTCGAGGCGACGCTCGCCGCGCTTCCCGATTTCAAGGGCGATCGGATCGCCCAACATCAGGTGGCCGATCTCGCCTCGGCCAGCCGCGGCGACCGGGACACGCTGCATCTCCTGGTCATGGACTTGCACAAGGCGCTCAACGCGGTCGCCGCCAAGACGGCGGTCGAGACGATCGACGGCGCACGGGTGCACGGCCTCGACCACGCCGACAGCGCCCGTGTGCGCGCCTTCATGGCCGGCCTCAACCGCACCGCGCGGCTCGCCTTCGGCCATCCGGGGCTTGCGACGACCGCCGGCCGGGCCGGTTCCCGCCTTTCGATCCAGAACGACATCGGGACGACCGACGCGCATGTCATCGTCATCCACGTCGAGGGGTCCGACGTCGCCACCACCTACACCGACGTCCATCGCGTCCGGGCAAAGTTCTTCATGACGCTGTTCGAAGGGCAGGGGGTGGAATGGAGCCCGCTCGCCGAGAACCAGGACCGCAGTCTCGCCAAAGGCGAGGTCTTCTATCTGCTGCACGGAGTCTATCATGCGCGCGACGAAGACGACCTCGACCGGTATCTCGCCGTCCTCGGCTCGCGGCTGGTGTTCCTGATCGACTGGAACAAGGCCCGCAAGGCGCTCCAGGCCTTCGTGTCCAAGGACGAGGCGATCGACCTCCTGGTCGGGTCGGCGGCGCGCGATGACGGCCACCGCGGCTTCCTCGAACTCGGCGGCGCCGACCTCGTGTTCGACGCGGTGCGGCGGGCGGCCGCGGGGCGCATCCCCTACGGCGTGCCGCTCAAGACGGCGTTGGGCGAGAGCGAATGCGTCGCCTTCTTGCGCGACGTCCTGCATCTGGCGAGCGACGGCTTGAAGAGCGGCCGTTCGACCCGATTCATCCGCGACGAAATCCAGGCCGACCTGTCGCAGCGCCTCGACACCGCCGAGAGCGAGCTCTTGGCCGTCGTCCGGCGCCATCTCGGCCTCACCCGGACGCTGGCCGGCGCCATCGAGACGGTCTTCGAGCCGAAAGGGCTTGCGGGCCTCGCAGAACGCAAGTCTCTCGCCCAGCGCGCCAAGCAGATCGAGGGCAAGGGCGACCGGCTCACCGTCGAGGCCCGGGAGATCTTCGCCCGTGTCCGCGACGCCGACGATCTTTTGTCGGTGATCGACCAGGTCGAGAACGCGACCGATTGTTTCGACGAGGCGGCGTTTCTGATCAGTCTCGCGCCCGACGGCGAGGCCTCCGACGCGCTCGGCGCGCCGCTCGGCGAACTCGCGGGCGTCGCGCGTCATTGCGCGGCCGAACTCGTGCGCGCAGTCGAGGCGGCGCTGCAAATTCCCGAGGGAGCGCGCGCCGACGCCGCCTTCGCGCTCCAGTGCGTCGATGCGGTGATCGACGCCGAGCGCGACGCCGACGCCTCCGAGCGCGCCGCGATCGGCGCGCTCATGCGCGCCCCGGCGCCGGCGAGCGACGCGCGCGCGCTCGTTCTCGGGATCGAGATTGCCCAGACCCTGGAGGAGGCGACCGACCGCCTCGCCCATGCGGCGATGTCGCTGCGCAATCGCATCTTGCAGGGGTTGTCGGCATGAGCGACACGCATTTCGAACCCGTGTACATCGGCCTGGGTGGGACTCCCGGCCCGATTCTCGCCGCTGATGTCGGCTCAAAGGCCGCCGAACTGGCCCGCCTCGCCTCATTGCGCCTTCCTGTCCCTCCGGCCTTCGTGCTGCCGACGAGCCTCTGCGCCGGCGTGGTTGCGGGTGACGAGGCGGCCATGAAGGCGCTGCGCAAAGGCCTGGTCGCGGGTATTGGCTGGCTGGAACAGGCGATGAAGCGCCGCCTCGGCGACGCGCGCACGCCGCTGTTCGTGTCGGTGCGCTCCGGCGCGGAGCGGTCGATGCCCGGGATGATGGATACGATCCTCGACGTCGGAATGAACGCGGTGAGCGTGCACGGCCTCATCCGCCTGACCGGCAATCCGCGGATGGCCTTCGATAGCCGGCGACGGTTCATCCAGGGATACGCGGAAGTGGTCGGCGGTGTCGCGCCGGGGGGCTTTGCTGCGCTGGTGGCCGATATGGTCCGAGCCGAGGGCGTCGCCAATGAGGCCGAGCTTGATTCCGAGGCGCTCGAACGGCTGGTCGAGCAGTTTCACGCGCTGGCGACTCGCCTCGGCCATGCGCCGCCCGAGGATCCGATCGAGCAGATCGCCGAGGCGGCGCAGGCGGTCTACAGGTCCTGGGAAGGCGCGCGGGCGAAGGAATACCGGTGCCTCAACGGCCTCGAAGGCCTCAAAGGCACCGCCGTCACCGTTCAGACGATGGCGTTCGGCAATTCCGGCGGGGATTCCGGGGCCGGGGTGGCGTTCTCACGCGACCCAGCGACGGGCGAGAAGAGGCTCTATGTCGATTTTCTCGCCGACGCCCAGGGCGAGGACGTGGTGTCCGGACGGCGGTCGCCGAGCGACGCGGCGGTGTTGGCGCGCCGCATGCCCGAGGTCGCGCGCCAGCTTGCGGAGGGCGCGCAAGCGCTCGAAGCCGCCTGCCGCGACGTGCAGGACATGGAGTTCACCGTCGAGCGCGGCAAGCTGTGGTTCCTGCAGACGCGCTCGGCCAAACGGACGCCGCGCGCCGCCCTCAAAATCGCCGTCGATCTGGTCGAGGAGGGGCTGATCGACCGGAAGGAGGCGCTCGCCCGGCTCGCCGACGTCGATCCCGTCGCCGCGCGCGTCTCGCGCTTCGCGGAAGCCGCCGAGCTCGCGGGGCGCGCGACGGTCGCCTCGCCCGGCGTCGCGTGCGGGCGCGCCTGCTTCACCAGCGCGCGCGCCAAGGAGGTCGCCGCGCGAGGAGAACCGGCGATCCTCATCCGGCGCGACACCTCGACCGAGGACGTCGTAGGCTTCGCCGTCGCCGAGGGGATTCTGACCGCAATCGGCGGGCGCACAGCCCACGCCGCCGTGGTGTCGCGGCAGATGGGCAAGGTCTGCCTGGTCGGCTGCCGGGCGCTTGCGATCGATGAAGCGCGCGGCGAGGGCAGGCTTGGCGATCGTCCGATCCGCGAAGGCGACTGGATCGCGCTCGACGGCGCTACCGGCGAAGTCTCGCTCGGCCGGCGGGCCATCGTCGCCGAAGACGCGCCCGAGGCGGCGGTCGTCAGGCGATGGCGGGCCGAGGCGGCCTGAGCGCGGCGCGGGACGCGGCTCGCGCAGATTGCCTCAGGCGGGCGCGTGCGCGTCCGCGATGATCGATTCGACCAGCGCGGGCAGCCGGTCGAGATGATGAAGCGCGCCCAGGCGCTCGTGCGCCTTGCGCTCGATCTCCGGGTCGCGGCCAACTTCGATGAGACTCACCAGGCAACGGCGCTCGAAAACCGGAGATCCCATCCGGCGGGCATCCTCCGCGGCGCGCCAGAGGCGATCGGCCGCGCCCTTCCGGCTATCCTGCCCGAGATCGCGCTTGATCAGCGCGTCGACCCGAAGGATCTCGGGCTCGGACCAGACGCTGACGCCGCAGTTTCGTACAATGTCGATGGCGCGCGCGGAAACGGCCTTGGCGTCGTCGAGGCGCCCCAACCGCCGGAGCGCGTCGGCCAAGTTGGCGAGATGGGCGCCGACGCCGAGGGTGTACTCCATCGCGTCGAAGCCCTTGGCCGCGGACTCCATCATGGCGACGCCCTCCGCGAGCTCGCCCGCCTGCGTGAGCCCCCAACCCAGGAATCCGAGAGCGTGCGGGCGGAAGCCGGGGAGGTCGTGCTGATCGCACAAGGCCAGCATGCGCCGCGACGCGCGCAGCAAATGCTGGGTCGCGCCGCAATAGCCGAACACGTTGCCGCCGATGTAGCCGAGCGCGATGGCGGTCGAATGCGGATGGCGCAATTCGTCCACCGCCATGAGCGCCTCGCGGCCGATGCGTAACGCCGCCTTGACGTCTCCGAGGCAGAACAGGGTCTGGCAAAGAAGCGCCTGCGTGTGAACCAGCGGATTCTGCCCGAAGATCTGCGTGCTGGACGAGTCGCGGTCCGCGTCGGCAAGGCTCATCGAGCGCTCGAGATGCGTCTTCGCTTCGACGAGAGCGCCCCTGCCGAGCGCCAGCATTCCTTGCAAGCGATGGCCGATCGCCCGGCCCGCGTCGTAGCGCATCTGCGGCGTGCCGTCGACGCAGTCGAGGCCGCGGACGAGGAGCATCGGTCGTGACGCTCGATCAGCGTCACGACCGACGTCCCGATTGGGTTCGACCGGTTCGGCGAGCGGATGGCGAAGGTCGCCTTGGTGGTCCCGTCGCGGTTGGGGCTCTGGCGGATCAGGTCCCGGCGGGCGAGGTGCAGCCAGTAGAAGACCTCGATCCGCTCCAACTTCTCGACCCCGTCGAGCGCCGCCGCCCAGGGTTCGCTCACCTCGATGCGGCAGACCGGGCCGTCGGGACGGCCGTGATGCGGGCATTCGCCGCGGGTCGCCCAAGGCGTGCGGATCACGCCGATAAACGCCAGCTCCGCGTCGGGCCGTCCGGTCCTCGGCGCGGCGATCTCGTTGAGACGGAGATCGTCTTCACGGTCCATGGGCGCACCATAAACGCCGCCGCTGGCCGCGTCAGCCGCGATCAGCGATCGCGGGGTACAGGGCGGGTCAAGAAGATCGCGCCGCTCGTTCGAACCCCAGGAGCCGCCTCAGCGCGGCCATCAGGCGCGCAAACCAGCCCTCACGCTTCTGCGCCGGGGCGGCCGGCTGCGCCGCCGTCGCCGCGGGAGCCTCGGCGAGGGCTTCGGCAAAAGCCTGGAAGAAGTCGCCCGCGAGCTTCTTGGCGGTCGCATCGATCAGCCGCCCGCCGAGCTGCGCGAGCTTCCCGCCAATCTGTGCGTCGACGATATAGTGGAGCAGCGTCGCGTCCGGACCGTCGGGCAAGAGCGCCACGGTCGCGCCGCCCTTGGCGAAGCCGGCGACGCCGCCAGAGCCCTCGCCGGCAATGCGGTAGCCGTTGGGCGGATCGAGGTCGGACAGCGTCACCTTGCCGGTAAAATTCGCCTTCACGGGCCCGACCTTGACCACGACCGCGCCGTCCATTTCGGTCGGCGAGGTCGCGTCGAGGCGCTCGCAGCCGGGGATGCAGACCTTGAGGATCGCCGGGTCGTTGAGCGCGGCCCAGACTTTGGCTTGCGGCGCGGGCACGCGCTGCGTGTCGTCCATCTTCATCGGCAGGTTCCCCCAAGGCTCGGCGGGCGGCGTGACAGATCGGCCGTAGAGTTTCCATGCCGAATCCGGCGGCATGACGACCGGTGCGGCGGGAGCCGGGGAGGGCGAGTGCGGTGAGCGCCAACGCGAACGCCGTCCATAAGGCCGCGCGGGGGGCGACGAGAGCAGGGGAGGGCTCAATCAAGGCGAGAGCTATTGTGTCTATCTCGCGAGGTACCGGCGCAGCAACCGCCCGTGCTCCGGCGCCTCTCCGGCCCCACTGGGCGGAGGCGAACCAGGGAACGCGGCAAAGTTGGTCTCCAAACAGACCAAGCATTTGGCGGTTGACTTGCGGGCCCTCATACGAAGGTTTCTGACGCCGGCCCTTTCGGAACGGTCGTGCGGGATGCGGGGCCGGCGTTCGAAAGCCCCCCATGGAAGAAACCGCCGGGAGGAAAAGCTCCGTAGGGCGACCTATAACGTCTTGACGATGAACATCCAGCCGCCAGAGCACGGGCAGCGGCGCGCTGGCAAGACGTCTTCGGCTTCGCTGTCGACCTCGGCGCGCGAACGCCGGGGGGTACGCTCCGACGCGGCGAGCGCTTGGCCTGCGCGCTCGATGTTGCGCGCACGAATCGCGCCGGCGAACAGACCGTAGTGGCGAATGCGCCAGGAACGGTCTTTCAACGCAGGCGCCCCCCCTCGGATTGAGGGTCGAAAGCGAGAACGCTCGGCTGGCGACGGGCGCAAGCAATGGCGGGCGGACGTTTATGTTGGGCGGCCGGAGGTCGCCACCAACGCTCGGCGCGTGCGCACGATCTGGTAGCCAGTGCGGCCAAGGTACCAGATCGGCGCGCTCCACACGTGCACAAGCCGCGTGAACGGGCAGACCAGGAAAATCGTCATGCCCAGCAGCATGTGGATCTTGAACAGCGGGTTCGCGTCGGCGACGTAGGCTGCAGAGCCTGGCTGGAGGGTAAGGATGCCCTGCGCCCACGCCATGAACTTCGTCATCTCATGCCCGTCGAGGTGCTGCAGCGACACCGTGATGGTCAGCAGGCCGAGCGTTAGCTGCGCCCACAGGATGAGCAGGATCGCCGTGTCGCCGAAGCTCGAATTCGCCCGCACGCGGGCGTCGTAGAGCCGCCGGTGGGCGAGCATCGCCGCGCCCACGAACGCCGCGATTCCGGCGACGCCGCCGACGATGATCGCCATCGCCTGCTTGAACTCATGGCTGATCCCGAGCGCGTCGAACACGGCGATCGGCGTCAAGAGGCCGACGAAATGGCCGACGAAGATGACGAGCACGCCGATGTGGAAGAAATTCGAGCTCCACATCAGTTGCCGCCGGCGCAAGAGCTGCGACGAGCCCGATCGCCAAGTGTACTGCTCGCGGTCGAAGCGGATGAGGCTGCCGAGCCGGAACACGGTCAGGCAGAGATAGGGGTACCAGCCGAACAGGGCGGAATTGATCGCTTGCGACATCGCCTCATCCTTCAGGAATTGAGCCGGCGCGGGTCGACATTGCGGGCGTCGCGACGGTCCGCCATGACGCGCGTCCTGAGCCGTTCGACGGAGGCAATCCTCGGTCGCCGCGCCCGAGCCGAACCGCACAGCCTCCTCCTCCCAGGCGGCGTCGAGCGCCGCGAGGTCGTCCGGCTCCGAGGGCTCCCCATCGCTCGGGCGCCGCTCCGCGCCAGCGAGCGCGCTGAGCGCAGCGAAGACGATGGCGTAGGGCGAGCCGCGATCGGCAAGCCGCGTCTCCAGCGCCGACAGGACCGGGGCCGCATCAGCCAATAGCTCGCGCGCCTCGTCGAGCGGACGCGTCGCGAGGAATTCAAGGAACAACGGCAGGTAGTCTGGCGCTTCGCGCGCGGCGATTTCCAGCCCCGTCGTTTCATAGAGCGCGGCCAGATCGACTATCGCCTGGCCGCGATCGCGGCTTTCACCGTGCACATGCTCGAACATGTTCAGCGACAGGCGGCGCGTGCGGTCGAACAGCGCGACGTATCGCTCCTGCAGGTCGTAGAGGTCCCATGCCGCGAGTTCGCCGATCAGCGGAGCGAGCGCGTCGGACGCTTCACGACCGAGCCCGTCCGCGAGGATCGCCTCGACCTCCGCCAGCGCCGCGCACATCGCCTCCGACGGATAGGCAAGCAGCGCCGACAGGGCGGCGAGGGCGGGTGTTTCGAGCCGCACGCTCGTCGCTCGACCTTCATCAGCTTCGGCGGCGCCTTGGGGACGCGGGTCGAGAACAGGTTGATCTTGGTCTCGCCTCCCGAACAGCCGTTGCCGAACGGGACGCCGCACGCGCCGCGCAGGTCCTGGGCGTTCTCCGCCCACTCGCGTTTGGCGGTCGGGATGACGAAGCGGTCTTCGTAATTTGCGATCGCCATGATCTGGTACATGTCCTCGATCGCCGCGCCGGTCAGACCGACTCTTGCGGCGATCGATTCGTCAGTCCGGCCCAGAACCGACTTGGCGCGCATATAGGCGCGCATCGCCAACATGCGTTCGAGCGCGCTTGCGACCGGCGCCTCGTCACCCGCGGGGGGATGTCCCGGTCTCTGTTGAAAATGGGGAGGTAGGCGTTGCTCACCTTGAGCCGTAAGCTCGGGGTGTCGAATCCACGAAGGAAAGCAACGCCATGAAGAAATGTATCACATCGCCGGG
>Ga0074045_10003283_pt1 | contig 14585 bp, 13 predicted proteins | sample BogForMeECP23OM2_FD_94442 | JGI IMG/M metagenome (GOLD analysis project Ga0074045, IMG submission 94442) | Bog forest soil microbial communities from Calvert Island, British Columbia, Canada - Bog Forest MetaG ECP23OM2 | ecosystem: Environmental > Terrestrial > Soil > Wetlands ... | reverse complement strand
GCAACGGGCCTGTCGGGCGTGGCATGCGGAGGTTGACGACCTAAGAAAAGCGATGGCACCACCGGAAAGCGGTGCTGACCGCCGGATCAGAGCGGCTATGCCGATTCAACGCTAATTGAGCCTTGAAATAACAGGGGTCGTCGACCACGACCGTGTCGTTCGGCGCGAGCAGGAAACGGCAGACGAGGTCGAGCGCCTGCGAGCAGGAGTCCGTCACGATGACCTGGTCGGGGTCGACCAGGACGTCGCGCTCCGCGAGCCGCATCGAAAACAGCCTGCGAAGAGGCGCATAGCCCATTGGCTCGTCGTACTGGCGCCGCCGCTGCGCGTCATCACGCGCGGCGAACCGCAGCGCGCGCTGGACGCCGAGATCGAGCACCCAGGAATCCGGCAGCCAGCCGGCGCCGGGACAGAGGAAATCGGCCGCGCCCATCATCGCGTGCCGGTTGATCCACGACGGGTCAATCGCGGGTTCTGGCGCCGGAGCGAAGGCGTTCGGGGCGCGCGGATGGGGACCCGCGACGAAAAAGCCTGCGCCGCGCCGCGCGACGACCGCCCCTTCGGCGGCGAGTCGCTCGTAGGCCTCGACGACCGTCGATTTCGACACCCCGAGCTTGGCGGCGAGTTCGCGTACGGACGGCAGCCGCGACCCGTTCGCCAGAGCGCGCGAGGCGACGCGATCGCGGATATGCGCGGCCGTGGTTTCGACGCGCGAGGTGGGTCGATCGTCCAGCAGAACACCGTTCCAAAAGTGTCCTGACAAACGATCAGGACAGTTTGACGGAACTGTACGGAACTGTCTCTGGCGTAGCAAGGCCGCGAAGCGGATTCTGGGCGCGAAAGGAGCAGCCCATGTCGTCCGAGAGCCGTCCCCTGGCCGTCCTTGCCGGATTTCTGGCCCGCGCCGCAGCCTGGCCGTTTCGCGTCGCTGAGGCGCGCGCGACTCTCTCTGCGCTCGCCGGTATGGACCGACGCGAGCTTGCCGACATCGGCCTCACGCCGGGCGACCTGCGCGACGTCTCGGCGCTCGCGCTCGACCGTGATCCGACGGCGCTGCTCGCGCGGCGCGCCCGTGAGCGGCGCCGGGACGCTTTCGCGCCTCCGACGGCGCCTTCAGGCGACTGGAACCGGGCGGGGATGGGTCAAGACGCGAATGGCCCGGCGCAAGGCGATTTCCTTCTTCCCGTGGAGAGGGTTTCTCGGGCGTCCTGACCGGCGACATCGGTGACAGGTTACAGCGACGACAGGGGGTGACAGGTCCAAGAAGGCGGTCCAGGATCAGCGCTCGGCCGCGAAGCCGGCATACACTTAGCAATGCCGACCTCTTCAGGAGCGCCTGAGATGCCCGACATCCATGGAAACGCCAATCCGCTTCTTGAAGCCTGGACCGGACCCTTCGAAGCGCCGCCGTTCGATCGGATCGCGCCCCGCCATTTCCATCCCGCCTTCGACGCCGCCCTGAAGGAGGCGCGGGCGCAGATCGACACCATAGCCGCTGACCCGGCGCCCCCGACCTTCGCCAACACGATCGAGGCGTTGGAGCGCAGCGGAAGCGCGCTCGACAAGGTCGCCAGGGTGTTTTTCAATCTCGCGGGCGCCGAGTCCAATCCCGACATCGAGGCGATCGAGCGCGAGATCGCGCCCATCCTCGCGCGCCATCGCAGCGACACCTACCTGAATGACGCGCTCTTCCGGCGCGTCGACGCCTTGAAGGCTGACGAGGACTCGCTTGGCCTGACGGCCGAGCAGGCGCGCGCGCTTGACCGCTATCATCTCGATTTCACCCGCGCCGGCGCTGGTCTGCCGCCGGAGGCCAAGGCGCGGCTCGCCGCGATCGGCGAGAGGCTCGCGACGCTCGCCGCCGAATTCGGTCAGAACGTCCTTGCCGACGAAAAATCCTGGGTGATGGTCCTCGATGCGGCCGATCTCGAGGGGCTGCCGGATTTCGCCGTCGCGAGCGCGGCGCGGCTCGCGGCCGAACGCGGTCATCCCGGGAAGTACGCGGTTACGCTCACGCGATCCAGCGTCGAGCCCTTCCTGGAGTTCTCGGCGCGCCGCGACTTGCGCGAGACCGCATTTCGCGCCTGGGCGGCGCGCGGCGAGAGCAGCGGAGCGACCGACAACCGGGCGATCGCCGCCGAAACCGTCCGCCTGCGGGCCGAGGGCGCCCGGCTGCTCGGCTACGAAAGTCACGCCCATTACCGCTTGGCCGACACGATGGCGAAGACGCCCCGCGCCGCGCGCGACCTGCTCGAATCGGTGTGGAAGCCGGGCGCCGCAGCCGGACGCCTGGAAGCGCGGGCGCTACAGGAGATCGCGGCCCGCGAGGGCGGCAATTTCAAGGTCGCGCCGTGGGACTGGCGCTTCCTCGCCGAGAAGCGCCGCAAGGCGGAGTTCGATTTCGACGAAAGCGCGGTCAAGCCGTATCTGCAGCTCGACCGCATGATCGAAGCGGCCTTCTACGCGGCGGGACGGCTGTTCGGCCTGACTTTCGCGGAGCGCTTCGACTTGACGCTCCATCATCCCGACGCCCGCGCCTGGACGGTAAGCCGGGGCAGCGCGCCGATCGCGCTCTTCATCGGCGACTACTTCGCCCGGCCCTCGAAGCGAAGCGGGGCCTGGATGAGCAATTTTCGCGGGCAGGACAAACTCGATGGTCGACAATTGCCGATCGTGGTCAACGTCACGAATTTCGCCAGGGGCGGCGACGGCGAGGCGTGCCTTTTGAGTTTCGACGAGGCGCGCACGCTGTTCCACGAATTCGGTCATGCGCTTCACGGCATGCTGTCCGACGTGACCTATCCGATCCTGTCTGGGACCCGCGTCGCCGGGGATTTCGTCGAGTTTCCCTCGCAGCTTTATGAACATTGGCTCGAAGAGCCGGAGGTGCTCCGCCGCTTTGCGGTTCACTACCGCACGGGAGAGTCCATGCCCGAGGCGCTGCTGGATAAGCTTCTCCGCGCGCGCAGCTTCAACCAGGGTTTCGCGACGGTCGAATACACCGCGTCCGCGCTGGTGGATCTCGATCTGCATCTCGATCCGTCGCCGGACAACGTCGACGTTGTCGCGTTCGAGCAGGCAGAGCTTGAGCGCATTGGCATGCCGGACGGGATCGCAATGCGTCACCGCACCCCGCATTTCCAGCATATCTTCTCCGGCGGCTACTCGGCCGCGTATTACAGCTACCTGTGGTCCGAGATCCTCGACGCCGACGCTTTCGAGGCCTTCGAGGAGACGGGCGACATTTTCGATGCCGAGGTCGCACGCCGCCTGCATGATTTCGTATACGCGGCCGGCGGCAGCCGCGACTACGAGGACGCTTATAGCGCCTTCCGCGGCCGGCCGGCGTCGCCGGCGGCGCTGTTCCGCAAGCGCGGGCTCGACCGGGGCGCCGGCTAAGCCGCCCGGGCGCACGCCCGCTCGTACTGTCCCCTGACTTTCGCCGTCGGACGGACGGCCGCCCGCTCCGCCAGCAGCGCTCGCGCGAGCCGCCACTGGCCGGACCGCTCGGCCGCGGCGATCAGCGTCAGGTTGAGGACGTCTCGTTGCGCATGGCTGCCGCCGATACGAAAGGCTTCGTATCTCAGAGGCAGGATCTCCTCGACGGCCTGGGCGTCGGCGCCGGCGCCGTAGCAGAGCACCCCCTCGATGAGCCGCCGGCCGACCTCGGCCGTCACCGCCCGATTGTGGCCGCGTCCGTCGCGCTGATAGGCGTCGAGCGAGCGCCGGAGCCGTCCCGCGTCGTCCGGGTCCGGAGAGCGCGCCGCGGCAAACGCGGCGTGGAGGTCGTTGAAGGCCAGCACATGGTCGCCGACGTGCGCGCGCCAGGCGCGCGCGACCGCCTCCCACCGGTCGCCGACGCCGACTCCGGCGAGTTCGAGGCGCCAGAGGAGCGCAGCCGCGTCGCAGCGATCGAGGGTCGTGTCGTCGGCAAGCTTCGGCGCCGCGAAGCGGTCGTAGTCTGCGAGGACCTCGTCCGTGCGGCCCTGATCGATCAGGTAGAGAGCGAGATGCCAGCCGTTGTGGCCGGCCATGAAGTGGGCGGTGCGCCACGACGTCTGCGTCGCCTTGAGGAAGGCGATCCCCTCTTCGGGTCGGCACGCTGTCTCGAGCACATGCGCGAGGGCATGCGTCGCCCAGGCGTCCTTTGGGTTGAGGGCCAACGCCTCCCGCGCGGCCGCCTCGGCTCGCCCGAGTTCGCCCGCCTCTTCCAGGCCGAACGCATAGGCGCCGAGAACGAAGCTCGCGAGCGGATGGCCGCGGTCCCAGGCCGGCAGGACCCGCGCGACCGAGTCGCGGATCGCCAGCGATTGGCCGAGGAAGAAGTAGGCGTCCTGGCCGAAGCGCAGCGCAAGCGCATCGGTCGGCCATTCGACGAGGATCGCCTCCCAGGCGGTCACGGCGTCCGGCGCGCGGCCGTCGGCCAACGCCTTTACGGCGGCGACATGCAGCTTCTCGCGATGCGAAGCGCCGCCGAGCGCCCGATCCGCCGCGGCGAGCGCGGCGACGACTTCCAGATGGTCACCGCGAAATCCGCCGATGAGAAAGAGCCCGGCAATCGCCGCAGCGCCGAGGACAAATGCCGGATCGGCCGCGAGCGCCTGCTTCAGGACGCCGACTGGATCGCCGGTCAGGCCCCAATAGTCCGACACCGCGCGATCGTAGGCCCGGGCCGATGCCTCCGAGCCCGTCAGCATCAGGCCGAGTTGATCCTTCGCCATTGCGGTCCTTCGGGTTACGACTTTCCAGGCTTAAGCTTATCGCGAGTCGTTCGACCGCGGAAAGGAACTGAGCATGAAAGGCAAGACCGTGGTCGCGACCGGCGCGACATCGGGTATCGGCGAACAGGCCGTGCTCGCGCTGGCGCGGATGGGCGCGCGGATCGTGTTCGTCGCCCGCGACGAAAAACGGGCCGAAGCCACGCTCGACAAACTCGAAAGCGTCGCGCCTCGGCTTAGGCACGGTGTGCATCTGGCCGATCTGTCCAGCATGGCCGAGACCCGCCGCGTCGGGCTCCTGATCGCCAAAAGCGAGCCGCGGGTCGATGTCCTCATCAACAACGCCGGCGCCATGTTCGCTGATCGGCGGTGACGGCGGAGGGGCTCGAGTTGACCTTCGCCCTCAATCACATGGCGTATTTCCTGATGACGGCGGCGCTCGACGAGCGGCTCGCCGCCTCCGCGCCGGCTCGCGTCGTGTCGACCTCGTCGATTGCGCACCAGGGGATGAACCTCGATTTCTCCGACCTGCAGAGCGAGAAGGGCTACAACGGCTGGCGGGCCTACGGCCGTTCGAAACTCGCCAACATTTTGTTCACGCGCGAGGCGGCGCGGAGGCTTGCCAGCGTCGGCGTCACCGCCAATTGCTTCCATCCCGGATTTGTCGCGAGCCGGTTCGGGTCGGCCTCGGGCGGATGGACAAGCCGGCTTCTCCCGCTCGCCCGGACGTTCGCGATTCCCCCCGAGCAGGGGGCTGACACGCTCGTCTATCTGGCTTCTTCGCCGGAGGTCGCCCATGTGACCGGCGCCTATTTCGTCAAGCGGAAGGCCGTCCAGCCGTCCGCCGCCGCGCGCGACGACGCTGCGGCCCGAAAACTCTGGGAGGCGAGCGAGGCGCTGGCCAAGCCATTTTTGTAACGCGCCGTCGTCGCGACGCATCACGCTTTTCGGGGCTTTCGCGCTCGCGGCTTGGCCGCGCCGCGCCGCCACGCCATCTCCAGGGCCGCCTGAAGCTCCCTTGGGGTCAGCGCCGCAAGAATCGCGCGCGTCCAGCCTTGCCGACCCCAGGCGTTCTCGAGAGGCGAGAACGCATCGGGGGCGACGGCGCATTTCAGCGCCTGCTCGTCGGGCGCGAGCTTGATGTTGGCGGTCAACTCGTCCGGCGCCAGCGTGGCGAATGTCACCCGCGCCTTGAAGGCGCGCCGGTCGAAATGCGGGTGTTCGCTCGCGCCGTCGAAGGACAGCGCGATGCGGCGGAAGTCGGCGGCGTCGGCCATCAGGCGCCTCCAGCGGATCGCAACGACAGGCCCTCATGCTATGAGCCGCCTTTGGCGTCGGGAAGGCGGAGGGCATGGCGGCGGACAGCGCGCAGGCGACGAAGCCCGTAATCGTAGTCGGGGCGGGCCCAGCAGGGCTGGCGGCAGCCGAGGCGATCGCGCGGGCGGGCTGCCGGGCTGTCGTCTATGACGCAAGCGCAAGCCCGGCGCGCAAATTCCTGCTCGCGGGACGCGGCGGGCTGAACCTCACCCACTCCGAGCCGCTCCCCGCCTTTTTGGCCCGCTACGGCAAGGCGGCAGAGCGCCTGCGGCCGGCGATCGAGGCGTTTCCGCCCGACGCGCTGCGGAGCTGGGCGGCGGAGCTCGGCGAGGAGACTTTCGTCGGCAGCAGCGGGCGAATCTTTCCCAAGAGCTTCAAGGCGACGCCATTGTTGCGCGCCTGGCTGAGGCGGCTTGAAGGCCTCGGCGTCGAGCTGAAATCCCGTTGGCGGTTTGTCGGCTTTGGCGACGGCGGTGTATTGCGCTTCGTCTCGCCCGCTGGTGAAAAGATCGTCGAGCCGCCAGCTGTGCTCGCGCTCGGCGGCGCCTCCTGGCCGCGGCTCGGCTCGGACGGCGGATGGGTCCAGGCGTTCCGCGAGGCCGGCGTCGAGGTCGCGCCCCTGAAACCGATGAATTGCGGCTTCCTTGTCCCCTGGTCAGGGTTCGTTCGCGAACGTTTCGCCGGGGCGCCGCTGAAAAACGTCGCGCTGCACCACACGGATGCTCACGTGCGCGGGGAGGCGGTCGTCACCGAGACCGGCCTTGAGGGAGGCGCCGTCTACGCCTTGTCGGCTCGCCTGCGGGACGCCATCGCGGCCGAGGGCGAGACGACGCTCGTCGTCGATTTCAAACCCGACTTGGATGAAGGCGCGCTCGCCGCCCGGCTCGAACGCAAGCCGGGGCAGTCGATCTCGACGCTCCTGCGCAAGGCGGGGCTGCCTCCCGTCGCCGCCGCGCTTATGCGCGAAGCGGGGCCTCTGCCCGGGGATGCCGAGGGCCTCGCGCGGCGGGCGAAACATTGCGCCATTCGTCTCACAGGGGCCGCGCCGATCGCGCGGGCCATCTCGACGGCGGGCGGCGTCGCGTGGACCGAAATCGATCGCGACTTCATGCTGATCAAACGCCCCGGCGTCTTTGTGGCCGGCGAGATGATCGATTGGGAGGCGCCGACCGGCGGCTATCTCATGCAGGCCTGCTTCTCCACCGGTGTGGCGGCGGGACGCGCCGCGGCCCGCCGCCGAAGCGGCCGGCGATTTGCACGACCCGGTCCGACACGGATAGGATCAACCGCCGCTGGGAGGCGCCGAGAAAATTGCTGCGCAAGTCAGGCGCAGGCACGGGAGGAAAGGCATGGGCGGCGCTCGTTTCGACAAGCTCAAGACGGTTCTGCGCGTCACGAGCGGCAACTTCCTCGAGATGTACGACTTCTTTTTGTTCGGCATCTACGCCCGGCCGATCGCGCGCGCCTTCTTCCCGAACGACGACCCCTACGCCTCGCTGATGGCGACCTTCCTGAGCTTCGCCGCCGGCTTCGCGATGCGGCCAATCGGCGCGCTCGTGCTCGGGCCCTACATCGACCGGATCGGCCGGCGAAAAGGCCTGATCGTCACGCTCTCGATCATGGCCTGCGGCACGATCCTGATCGCCTTCGTGCCTTCCTACGCCTCGATCGGCGTGCTCGCACCGCTGCTGGTGGTGCTCGGGCGCCTGCTGCAGGGCTTCTCCGCCGGCGTCGAGCTCGGAGGCGTGTCGGTCTATCTGTCGGAAATGGCGACGCCCGGCCACAAGGGCCTTTATGTCAGCTGGCAGTCGGCGAGCCAGCAGGTCGCGGTCGTCGTCGCCGCCCTGCTCGGCTTCGCGATCGCCAATCTGATGGCGCCCTCGACAGTCGACGCCTGGGGTTGGCGCATCCCGTTCTTCATCGGCTGCGCGATCGTGCCGTTTCTCTATTTCATCCGGCGGTCGCTGGAGGAGACGGCCGAATTCGCCGCACGCAAGGTCCATCCCACGTTCAAGCAGATCTACCAGACGCTCGCCGCCAACTGGGCCGTGGTGCTCGGCGGCGTCGCGATGGTCGTGATGACGACGGTGTCGTTCTATCTGATCACGGTCTATACTCCGACCTTCGCCCGCGGCGTCCTGAAGCTCAGCGAGTCCGACGCGCTGCTCGCGACCATGGCGATCGCCGCGTCGAACTTCGTCTGGCTCCCCATATCCGGCGCGGCCTCCGATCGGATCGGCCGAAAGCCGATCCTCGTCGCCTTCACCGTTCTTGCGCTCCTGACCGCCTACCCGGCGCTCGCCTGGCTCGTCGCCGCGCCGAGCTTCAGCCGGACGATGGCCGTCGAACTATGGCTGTCGTTCCTGTACGCCGGCTACAACGGCGCGATGGTCGTGGCGCTGACCGAGGTCGTGCCGGCCACAGTGCGCACGGCGGGCTTTTCCCTGGCCTACAGCCTCGCGACCACGCTCGGCGGCTCGTCGCTCGCGATCTCCACCTTCCTCATCGAGCGGACCGGCGACAAGGCCGCGCCCGGCTACTGGATGAGCTTCGCGGCGCTTTGCGGGCTTGTCGCCACGCTCGCCCTCTACCGCGGGCGGGAGACGAGCCGCCGGCTAGCGCCGGCGACCGGTTAGCGCGGAACGCGACCGGTCGGAGGGCCGGTCGTCGCTTGCGGGCCCGGTGTCTCGCGGACCCGCCCGTCACATCGACGCCCCGATGAGATCGAGCGAGCGGTCGACAATGGCGCGTGAGGCGTCCGAGGCTGGTATTTCCAGGCTTTTCCCCTGCACGTTTGCGAGGAACGCGTAGAGCCCGTCCCGGCTCTCGCCCGCGAGAATCCGGTCGCACAGCTGCTCGGCGTAGGCGAACAGCTCGCCTTCGTTGCAGTCCGCCGGCAGGTCCCACAAGTCCTTCATGATGTCCACGACAGCGCTGATCCGAGCTGTCTTGTCCTCGGCCGCTGCCGCGATCGCGCTCCGGCGCGCGCCGGTCGCTCCCCACGCGCCGCGCCAGGGTGTCTCCCGCACGGGGGTCAGCGGCGGTTTGTCCTCCGACCAGGCCAGAAGGTTGTCGAGGAGGCACTGGGCCATGGCGTGGCGCGTCTTCACCGAGGCCGATCCGACATGCGGCAGCAGGACGACATTGTCGAGCGCGATAAGCGCGGTTGGGACCTTCGGCTCGTTGTCGAAGACGTCGAGGCCGGCCGCCAGGATTGCGCCGCTTCTCAGCGCCTCGATGACGGCCTGCTCATCGACCAGCGATCCGCGGGCGATGTTGACGAGCACGCCATCGGGCCCGAGCGCGCGCAGGACCTCGGCGTTCACGATATGGCGGGTCTCGGACCCGCCGGGAGCGGTGACCATCAAAATGTCGCAGGCCTCGGCCATCCCGGTCAAGGTCGGATAGAAGCGATAGGAAACGTCCGGCTGGGCGTGGCGGCCGTGATAGACGACCGAAAGCCCGAACGCCTCGGCGCGGTGGGCGATCGCCTTGCCGATCCGGCCGAGGCCGAGAATCCCCATGGTCCGCCCGCGCAACGACGCGGTCAGGGGAAACGACGCCTTCAGCCATTGCCCGGCGCGAAGATAGCGCTCCGCCTGCGGAAGCCGGCGCACGGCCATGATCGTCAGCCCCATCGCGACGTCGGCGACCTCGTCGTCGAGCACGCCCGGCGTGTGGGTGACGATGATCCCGTTCTCGCCCGCCCACCTTGCGTCGATGTGATCGTAACCGACGCCGAAGCTCGCGACGATCTCGAGCTTGGGGAGCCGGCGCATGAGCGCCTCGTCGATACGGCCATGACCGCCGGCCGACGCGATCGCTCGGATCGCTGGTCCGTGCTTGGCGAGCCACGCCTCGGGGTCGGGCTCGAGCCACAGCCGATGCAGCGGCAGCCGCTCCACGATCAGGTCGGCGACCACGCCCATGCCGGCCGCGGGCATGAGAACGTCGAGTGGCTTCATGCGATCCGCCCTTTCCGCTTTCCTGGCTCGGCCGGACGTGGCACATGCCACGGCCATGGCCAGCCTCGACGCCATTGCTCCCGAGCGACGGCGCCCCATCGTGCGGCGCCTTATGCTACAGGATTTCCGCTCGTACGCGGCGCTCGATTTGAGGATCGGCGGCCGTCTCGTCGTCCTATGCGGCGAGAATGGCGCCGGCAAGACCAACCTCCTCGAGGCTCTGTCGCTGCTCGCGCCCGGGCGCGGGCTGCGCCGGGCCGAGCTCGCAGAATGCGCGCGCCGGGAGGGCGCCGGCGGCTTCGCCCTGTCGGTCGAGGTCGAGGAGGATGGGGAGACCCGCCACCTTGGCTCCGGCTGGAGCCCGGCGGACGCGAGCGGCGGCGCCGAGCGCAGGAACAGGATCGACCGGGCGCCCGTTTCCTCGTCGCGCGCCTTCAGCGACCATGTCCGGGTCGTCTGGCTTACGCCCACGATGGACTCGCTGTTCTCCGGACCGGCGGGCGAGCGGAGGCGGTTCCTCGACCGGTTTGTGCTGGCGATCGACCCGAGCCACGGCGCGCGGGTCAACGCCTTCGAGCGCGCGTTGCGCGGCCGCAACCGGCTCTTGGAAGAAGACCGGCGCAACGCCGCCTGGCTCGACGCGGTGGAGCGTGAGGCGGCGGAACTCGGAGTCGCAGTCGCGGCGGCGCGACTCGAATGCGTGAGCCGCCTCGAGGCGCTCATCGCCGCCGAGCGCGACGACGCCTCGCCCTTCCCCTGGGCGCGGCTGGCGCTCGAAGGCGAGGTCGAGGCGCTGGCCGCACGCGGCCCAGCGCTCGACGCCGAGGACCGCTACCGCGCGCTGTTACGCGACAATCGCAGCCGCGACGCGGCCGCCGGCCGCACGCTGATCGGCCCGCATGTTGGGGATCTCGCCGTCTGGCATGGCCCCAAGGACGCGCCCGCGGCGAGCGCCTCGACCGGCGAGCAGAAGGCGCTGCTGGTCGGGCTGGCGCTCGCGCACGCGCGGCTCGTCGCGGACATGTCGCGCATCGTCCCGATCGCGCTCTTCGACGAGATCGCGGCGCATTTCGACCCTCGCCGCAGGGCCGCCCTGTTCGATGCGCTCGGGCGTCTCGGCGGCCAGGTGTTCGTCACCGGCGCAGACCCGGCCGCCTTCGCCGATCTGGCGCAGCGGGCGGAGACGTTCGAGGTTTCTGCCGAGACCGGCGTACGAACGAAGGCTCAGGCGTGACCGGCGTCGGACGACAGCATCCCGGGGTGGACGCCGAGCGTGGCGAGGGCCCGGTCGTATTTGCTGCCGTCGTCGGCGCCGAAGATGAGCTCCGGATCGGCCCGGCAGGTCAGCCAGCCGTTCGCGAGAATCTCGCTCTCGAGCTGGCCCGAACTCCAGCCGGCGTAACCCAGCGCCAGGACGGCGTGCGCGGGGCCGGTCCCCTTGGCGATGGCGCGCAGAATATCGATGGTCGCGGTCAGACAGACGTCGTCGGCGATCTTCACCGTCGAATCGGTGGCGCCGTAGTCGGCGGAGTGAAGCACGAAGCCCCGGCCCGTTTCCACCGGCCCGCCGTGCACCACGCGCACCGCCCTCGCCTGCAGCGGAAGCCGGATCGCCGGTTCGGGCACGATGCCGAGTTGGGCGAGAAGCTGGGCGAAATCGATCTCGTCGGCGCGCTGGTTGATGATCAGCCCCATGGCGCCGTCCTCGCGATGGGCGCACATGTAGACCACCGAGCGGGCGAAGGGGCCCTCCCGGAGCGAGGGCATCGCAATCAGGAACTGGCCTTCCAGACTGGTCGGCGGCGGAGGGTCTGTCCGCTTCATTCGCGCCTCCGGGATCGCGCGCGGGATATGACGGGTTACAGAATGGTAGTCGAATTCCAATCATGGGTATAGGAGCGCGATGACGCACGCAGAGCGAGCAGCCCGCAACAAGGGATGGACGCGCGGGACCACGCTTGTGTTCCTCTCGGCCTTGTGCGCGCCGGCGATGGCGGCCGACGCCTACTCGACCGATTGGGCGAAAGCCGCGAAGTCGGACGCTCGGCTTCTGGCCGCGGACGGCGCGCTCGCCGGCTTCGAGATCAGGCTCGCGCCGGGCGCCATCACCTACTGGCGCGACCCGGGCGAGGCCGGCGTTCCCCCGACCTTCGACGTCTCGGGCTCCGACAATGTGGCGAAGGTCGAACCGGTATTCCCGGCCCCGAAGCGGATCAAAGAGCAGGACGGCAGCGAGGCGTTCGGCTACGACGGCGGGGTCGTCATTCCGCTGAAGGTCGAGCCGCGCGATCCGGCGAAGCTCGTCACGCTTCAGCTCGACGCCAATTACGCCGTCTGCGAGAAGCTCTGCCTGCCGGCCCGGGCGGAGCTCACGCTGACCCTTCCGGGCGCCGCCTCGCCCTACGCCTCGACGGTTCAAGCGGCGCTCGCGGCCGCGCCCCGTCCGGTTGAGCCGGCGGCTTTCGGCGAGTTCAAATCCGACGGCGCGGGCGCCTGGCGGCTGTGCGCGGCGCATGAGGCAGGACCGCCGCGCGACCTGTTCGTCGAGCCGCCGGAAGGCTGGTGGGTGACCGCCGCCCCGGCGCCGGGCGAAGGAGCCCAAGACTGCTTCGCGCTCACGCTGCGGGACATGCCCAGGGGCGCCGCGCTTCCCGCGCCCTTGCGGCTAACGATGACCGGCGGGACGGGCCCGGTCGAGACGTCGGTGATCGCCCGATAGGAGCGGCGCGCAGTTTTGGCGCCGCGGAAGCCTTTTCAGTGTCTTACGCGCAAAGAATGGTCACAAATTCGGTTTTCCGGGCTACGGGTAATAAACAAAACAAAATACTAATGTACAAATAGCTGGCTTCAAACGCGAACCTTTATCGCCAGCCGACCGGTTGATTCCCAAACAGCGAAGGCGGGCATTTCTGTCTTCTGAATCATCAGACGACATTCGTTCGGCCTTGGCAAGACAATGTTGGCGCGCGCCGGCGGCCGCGGCGGCCAAAAACCCTGGCGCTCGACGCGGCGCTCTTTGCCGCACAGCGCTTCCGGGATACGAGTCGCCATTCCCATCGGGAGCCGCCATGCCTCGCGTCCGCGCCAACGCCATCGACATCGCCTATGAGAGCCTCGGGCGCCAGGGTGACCCGACCATCCTGCTGATCCACGGCCTCGCCACGCCGCTGACCGGCTGGCCCGACTCGCTCTGCGAGGGGCTCATCCGGCGAGGGTTTCGGGTCGTGCGTTTCGACAACCGCGACATCGGCCGCTCGACCTTCTTCGACGCGCTCGGAATTCCGGACATCGGCGCGATGATGGCCGCGCTCCAGTCAGGCCGGCGGCCAATCCCGCCCTATCCACTCGACGCGATGGCCGCGGACGCGGCGGGGCTCATGGATGCGCTCGGAATCGTGCGCGCCCATATGGTCGGCGCCTCGATGGGCGGCATGATCGCGCAACTCGTCGCGCTCAATCATCCGGAGCGGACGGCGAGCCTCGTCTCGATCATGTCCTCGACCGGCCGGCCAGGGCTCGCGCCGGGCAAGCCCGAGGCCATGCGGGCGCTGATGGCGATGCCGGCAAGCCCGGCGCGCGCCGATCGCCTCGCGACCGCGGTCGCAGCGGTGAAGGCGATCAGCGGCCAGGGCTTCCCGCAGACCGACGCGGAGCTCGTCGCCTACCTCGGGCGCAGCATCGACGCCACGCCCTACGATCCGCCCGCGGCGGCGCGGCACATGGCGGCCGTTATCTGCGCCCCGCCCCGCCACGAGCGGCTGAAGGAGGTCCGCGTCCCGGCGCTCGTCATTCACGGCTCGGACGATCTGGTCCTTCCGCCGGCGCACGGCGAGGACACGGCCAACAGCATCCCCGGCGCGAAACTCATCGTCGTTCCCGGCATGGGCCACGACTTCAAGGAGGCGCTGATGCCGGTCTGGATCGAGGCGATCGGGGATTTCGCGGCGAGAGCGCAGAAGCCCCTTTGAGGCCTCCGCTCCGATCGTCTATCCTTCCGCCAGTCCGAGCGGGGGAAACACGCCATGCCTCAGGTCCGAGCGAACAAGATTGATATCGCCTACGAGAGCCTCGGTCGCGTGACCGACCCCGCGATCCTGCTTATCATGGGCTTTTCCGGCGCGTTGGTCGGCTGGCCGGATGCGTTGTGCGAAGGGCTCGCCGCGAAAGGCTTCCGAGTCATCCGATTCGACAATCGCGACATCGGCCGATCGACCCATCTCGACGCGCTCGGAAGGCCGGACCTCCAGGCCATGTTCGCCGAGGTCACGGCGGGCCGGCCGGTCGCCGCGCCTTATGCGCTCGACGACATGGCGGCCGATGCGGTTGGGCTCATCGACGCGCTCGGGATCGACCGCGCCCACATCGTCGGCGCCTCGATGGGCGGGATGATCGCGCAGCTTGTGGCGATCAATCACCCGGCCAAGGCGAAAAGCATCGTTTCGATCATGTCGACGACCGGCCGTCGCGACCTGCCGCCCGGCAAGCCCGAAGCGTTCGCGGCCATCATGACCCCGCCGGCGAGCCCGTCCCGCGAGGATCGCATCGCGCGCGGCCTCGCAGTCTGGCGCGTGATCGGCAGTCCCGG
>Ga0074045_10003282_pt1 | contig 14585 bp, 10 predicted proteins | sample BogForMeECP23OM2_FD_94442 | JGI IMG/M metagenome (GOLD analysis project Ga0074045, IMG submission 94442) | Bog forest soil microbial communities from Calvert Island, British Columbia, Canada - Bog Forest MetaG ECP23OM2 | ecosystem: Environmental > Terrestrial > Soil > Wetlands ... | reverse complement strand
GGGCTGGTGCTGGATGCCGTCAGCCATGGCAGCACGCTGCAGGTGACCGCGCGCTCGAAGTTCGCGAAGGCTTCGTTAGCGGTCGATGGCACCGTCGAGATGAAGGGTGACATGCAGAGCGATCTGCGTCTGCAGTTCACCGACGTCGATGTCGATCCGCTGCTGAGTGGCGAACTCAAAGGCAGGATTACCAGCCATTCCGCTCTGGCCGGACACGCCAGCATTAGTGGCCCGCTGCGCACGCCGCGCGCGCTGAAGGGCACGATTCTGGTGGATGCGTTCTCGGTGGAGGTGGAGAAGATCCCCATCCACAGCGATGGTCCGATCGAACTGGCGCTGGCTGATGAAGTGGTGAGCGTACAGCGAATGACGGTGGCATCGCAGGATTCGAACCTCAGCCTCGGAGGCACGATTGACCTCAGGGGGGATCGTCCGCTCAATCTCTACGCCAAGGGGCACGTCAATGTTGCGCTGCTACGTGTGCTTGATCCGGAAATCACCTCTTATGGCACGACTGACGCTGACGTGACGGTGCGTGGCACCGTGGCCAAGCCGGTGATGAATGGACGGGTGGTGATCGCGCACGCGGGATTCTCGTTGATCGACCTTCCGGCCGCGCTGGGCGAACTGAACGGAACGCTGGTGTTTAACCAGGACCGGCTGGAGGTCGAACATCTTGCGGGGCGCGTGGGCGGCGGCCAAGTCAACGTTTCCGGCTATATCACCTACGCCAACACGATCGGCTTTGACTTGACCACCAAGGGCACTGACATTCGTTTCCGCTACGGAGGTGTGAGCGTCACGGCGGACCAGAGTTTGCGCCTCAACGGCACACTGCGCGGCTCAACCCTGAGTGGCGACATTACCATCACACGCTTCGCGCAAATCCCCTCGATGGACGTTGCAGGTGCATTCGTCAACCAAACCGTGGAGGTCCCCAACCCTCAGTCTCCGTTGAACAATCTGCGCCTGGATGTGCGGATTGTTTCGGCGCCGGAGCTGACGGTGCAGACGTCGCTGGCGAAATTGTCGGGCGACGTCGACCTGCGCCTGCGAGGCACGGCGATTCGGCCGGTGCTGCTAGGTCGTATCAACATCGCAGAAGGCGACATCAAACTTAACGGCACCAAGTATCACCTCGATCGGGGCGACGTCACGTTTGCGAACCCCATACGCATCGATCCCATCCTCGATATGGAGGCGACGACGCGGGTGCGCGACTTCGACATCACCATTGGACTGCATGGCACGATCGAGAAACTGACCACCACGTATCGCTCCGATCCTCCGCTCTCCAGCGACGACATCATCGCGCTGCTGGCCTTCGGCCGCACCCAGGAAGAGAGCTACGCCTCTGGCGGTACCAGCACCAGCAGCCTGGGCGAGGGCGCCAGCGGGCTGGTGCTGGGACAGCTTATCAATCAGGCGGTAAGTAATCGGGTCTCAAAGGTCTTCGGCGTCAGCTCGATTCGCATCAACCCCTCGGTGGGCGGCGCCGACAATAATCCCAGCGCGCGCCTCACCATCGAGCAACAGGTTTCGAACGACGTGACGCTGACCTACATCACCAACCTGACGCAATCGGCGCAGCAGGTCATTCAGTTCGAATACAACATCAACACCGAGTACACGGTGCAAGGAATTCGCGACGAGAACGGCGTCGTGAGTTTCGACCTGCTGATCCGGAAGCGAAAGAAATAGCTGGATCGCCCTGCGCTTCCAGGGCTGTAATCGACTTGAATGAGTCCCATCCTCACTCCAGAGAACTACGCCCAGCAGCGTATTCGCATGGTGGCGGATCAGCTGCGTCAGCGCGGGATTCGGGACGAACGCGTACTGGGGGCCATGGCCAGGGTGCCGCGCGAAAAGTTTGTAGCTCCGGAGTTTGCGGGCGAGGCTTATGCCGATAATCCCATTCCAATTGGCAACGGCCAAACGGTTTCGCAACCGTACATGGTCGCTGCGATGGTGGAGGCGCTCGAGCTACGGCCTTTAGACCGCGTGCTGGAGGTGGGCACTGGTACCGGCTACGAAGCTGCAGTGCTGGCCGAACTCGCCTCCGAAGTATGGACGATTGAGCGGCACGCCGAACTGGCGGAGAAGGCGCGCCAAGTCTTACTCGACCTGAGCTACACAAACGTACAAGTCATACCAGGGGACGGCAGCCTTGGTTTACCGGAGCAGTCGCCGTTCGACAAGATCGTAGTGGCAGCGGGCGCTCCTGAGGCTCCGCCGAGCCTGGTGGCGCAGTTGGCCGAACATGGCGTGATGGTGGTACCCGTCGGCGATCGCAGCCAGCAGCAGTTGCAGGTGGTACGGAAGATTGGGCGCGAAATCATCGTTACGCGGCTCGTGCTGTGTTGCTTCGTTCCGTTGATCGGGGCCGAAGGGTGGGGGCTGTAGCCTCTCAGTGCAGGAGCAAGACCGTAGCTGCAGTTACGATGCCGGCAGCGGCCAAGACCAATCCCAACATCCAGTAGTGTTTGCGTCCGGTGAGCAATGTGATGGAAGTGACCACCAGCGAGATCTCCAGAAACACTTCGCCGAGATCGAACCGGTTGGCCCGCTTCGTTTCATGCCGAAGCTCAGCTTCCAGGGCGTGCGCTTCGTTTTGGATTTCTGTCTTTTCTTCGGTGTATTTCTCGATGTTGCTTTCGAAGTGCTTCTGAACCTGCTCGGCCTTCTCGTTCTTGCCTTCGAGTGCGCTCATGACGTCGTTGAGTGCCTGGAGGTTGTTCAGCCGCAGGTTTTTGGCCTGGTAGTACGCCCACTGGTCGGTGGTTTTGTTTTGTAGCAGGATCTCCTCGGTATGGGCGCGGTGTCCCAGCAGAGAGATGGTCGCTACCAGCACCGCCACGATGGCCATGGTCAGGCTTACAGGAGCGAGACCCCGGTCTTCCTGCGCTTTTTCGGCGCGTTCCTTGAGTTCGTTGAGTTCTTCTCCGGCTGACATTCGTCTCCTGATCGGGCTGTTGGCTTGAAAGAGTGAATGAAGAGAATATTACTGACCAGCGGTGGCTAGTACAAGCGCATCGGTTAATCTGGGGCAGTCAACGCCACGGTCAAAACCGCGTCGCGCGCCTGTAGAAACCAAGTCCCAGTGGGAGGGGGAGGTTGATGATGCCCAAGACACTCTACATGATCGTGGAGCACTTCAAGAACGGCGATGCCGTTTCGGTATATCGCCGATTTCGTGATCACGGGCGCATGGCGCCCGAAGGACTGACATACGTGTCGAGTTGGGTCGATGACGAGTTCCAGCACTGCTATCAACTGATGGAAGCGCACGACCGCCGGCTGCTCGACCAATGGATGTCGCACTGGAACGACCTGGTGGAGTTCGAGGTGTATCCCGTGATGACCTCTAAAGAGGCGGCCGAGAAGATAGCGCCGAAGTTGTAAGTCAGATCAGGAAGTGGGCGCATTCGAAGATGCGCCCATCGCGCTTTTACATCGTGACATCTTTGATATGTGTCGCGATCCACCACTCATTTCCGAACGCGTCCCGCACGGCGCCGCTGCGGTCGCCGTACGGATGATCCGTAGGCTCCGAAATCGACTTGCCTCCGGCCGCCACAGCGCGCCGGTAGACCGCATCGCAATTCGGAACATAGAGATAGAACATGCCCTGCATCGGCTGATAAGGGCCGTGGGCTTCGCCCATCTCCAGGTGCGAGTTGCCGATCTTCATGGTCACGTGCTGTATTACACCTTCGGGATCGGCATACCGTCCTAGTTCTTCCGCGTTGAAGGCGCGTTTCAGGAAGTCGATCACCGGCACAGCGCGTTTCGGATGCAGATATGGCTGAATGTCGGGCGCGCCTTCCCACTTGTAGTCGCCCGCCGTACGCGTCGCGATATACCAGTAATTGCCCGCCGCATCCCGCACGCTGGCTGAGCGTTCGCCGTAGGGCTGGTCTGTCGGCTCGGCCATCGAGGCTCCTCCGGCATCGAGCGCGCGCTTGTAGGTCGCATCGCAATCGGGCACATAATAATGGAACCCAAACTGTTTGGACGCACCGCTCCATTTGAGTCCTGGGCCGCCGCCGCCTACCATCAGCATGGAATCGCCCACTCGCACTTCCGCATGAATGCCGCCCGCGCCTCCGATGCTGCGGAAAATTTCTTCGGCCCCAAACGCCGTCTTGACGAAGTCAAGGAGTCCAGCCGCATCCTGAGCGACGATGTAAGGTGTCACTGTGCGATAGCCTTTGGGAATCGGATCGACTGTTAGTTTCTTAGCAGGTTCGGCTTGCTCGTTTTGTTCGGCCTGCATGCGCCGGTGCATCTCTTCGACGGACATCTCTCTTTTCACAGTGGAAATGCCCCACGAGTAACCGAAGGGATCGACTACGGTACCCTCACGGCGACCGTAGAATTGGTCCTTCACTGGATAGAGCACCTTCGCACCCGCATTGACGGCGCGCTCGACGAACGCGTCCACGTCGGGTACCGATAGCTGGAGGCTGATGGGCGAGTGCCCCAGAGTTTCGGCGCTGAAGCGGCCACCCTCCGGCCATTCATCGGCCAGCATGAGGATCGAGTCGCCGATCGAGATCTCGGCGTGGGGAATCTGATCGCCGATTGCGAAGCGCATGAGTTCCGTTGCGCCGAAAGCCGCCTCGTAGAACTCGATGGCCTTGGCTGTGTTCTTGAACGCTATTCTGGGGCTGGCGACGGTACGCACCGCCGCGACTGGTTCTGTCGTTGTTACCATTGCTGTACTCCTCTCCAAATCTGTTTTGAGCCGTTCCATGAATTCCGTGCGCGGAAGATCGCGCAGTTCACTGGCGATACGAACGAGCGGCGCGATCTCAGAGTCAACCGTGGCCGCCGCCATTTCGGGGTGCGTGAGCAGTTGCGTGATTGCCTGGTCGAGCTGGTCGTAGAGAGAGCGCTTAGCCATTGGCCCCCTCCATGCTTGCGCGAAGCTTCACCAGGGCGCGGAATTGAAGCTGTTTGATGGCGCCTTCGCTGCGCTGCATTTCCTGTGCGATCTCCCGAATGCTCTTCTGTTCCACGAATCGCATGGCGATCACGCGCCGCTGGTCGACAGGGAGCGAGTCAACAAGCTGGAACAGAACGGCACGTCGTTCGACATCTCCCATGCTGTCGTCGCTTAGCTCCTCGCCCGGCGGATCGCCGCTTTCCCGTGCTCGCAGCCGCCAGTGATCGGCAAGGCTGTTGGCTGCGATCCGTATCAGCCACGCTCCAAACGGAGCTCCGCGCCATTCAAACCGACGCAAATTCGCCAGCGCCTGGTGGAATACCTGTGAAGTGACGTCCTCCGCCTCTTCACGGGTGGCCGTTCGCCGCGCCACGTAGGCATATACGGCGTGAAAGTTGCGCTCATAAAGTTCGGCGAAATGGGCAGGGTCGCGCTGGGCAGCCTCGACCAGAAGCCGCTCGTCCGCCTCTTTGTTCAGCGCTTTCACCCGGCTCTCCGCATAACGCGTTCACTAAGATAAACCGTCGGGAGGGTCAAAAGGTTACGGCCGAAAAAATGGCTTCCGCCGGGGGTAGGGGAAGCCTTTTGAAACCCTCAGTCACATTGACACTAGAAGTGAAATCCGACCTCCGCGGTGATGGTGCGCGGCGAGACATAATGTGTGCCGCTGAAGGTTGACAGGAAGTTGTACAGGGCGTAGTTGTTCGTCAAGTTGATGACGGTCACTTGGGCGCTCCACTTATAACGATCGCCGTTGAACAAATTGTTCTGACCAATCGACGCGTCAAATAGGTTGCGTGGCGCGATGCGCTGGGGATTGTGGTCGTCGTTCTGGGTGCTCGGCGCGGGAATTGATACCAGGTTTGAACCATACTGCGAAGCGAGACATACCGAAGGCAATGCGGCAAACGGCGTTGCATGCTGATTGCCGCAGTACAGGCCGGCTTGGAACTGCTGATCGGCGGTGAGCCCGCTAAGATCGACCGCAGGCTGCCCATTGAGCGTGGTGGATTGCGGACAATCGTTCGTTGGGCCGGTTCCATAACACGGTACGGCGCCGGCAACGAGTCCGCTGTCGTAGCGCCAGTTGAAACTCAACCACGGCGCCCGCTTCCAAGGTAGCTGATAGTGCAGAGAAGTAGTCTGGTTGAATACTTCGTCGTGATCGATGCGGAAGGGGTACCCTCCGCTCTCCGGGGTCACTCCCAGCCCGCCAACTTGCGGCGGGAAGAAGCGCGCGGCCACGCTGGACATCACAACCAGCGCACTGAAGCCATGGAAGTTCGGAACATTCGCGCGCAACGCCCATCCGGGAATCTTTGAGTTGTTCCACTGCACCGGAAAGGTGATCGGCGTATTGCCCAGCACGCTGAAGTCGTAAGGGTTGTGAGTGTACTTCCAGATGTACTCGCCGGAAATGACGAGGTATTTTCCAAAGCCCTGTTGCAAGCCCGCATGAAATTCGTTGCGGCCTCCGGGAGCGAGCGACGCAGGCACGCAGGGAACCAGGGCGGCAATCACCGGAGAATTGCATCCCGTGCTCGACAGCACCAGGTTTTCGTTGAACGGCGTCTCCATGGTGCGCGCGTAGGAGACACGGAGGACGGTGTTCGTCTTCTGGATATTGTAGGAAATTCCCACGCGCGGCTCGGCCTGCCTGGTCACAGCGAGCCCGTTGTACAAGTCGCCGCGGATTCCCAAGTTGAATGTCCAATTCTTCACGCTGATAGCGTCCTGGACGTACATGGAGAGCTCTTTCACGTCAGTATGGCCGACAAACGGGTACAGGGTGCTGTGCGAACTTGCGCAACCGGATGCTGGAGACGGAAACGGCCGGGTCAGGTCATAGCAACTCAACAGAGTCGTAAATCCGGCGTTCGGCTGATATCCAGCGGCGGCGCACTGTGAGGGATCGGTGAATCCCGCGACCGGCTGGCCCTGCGCGTTGACGCAAGGCGCGTTCAGCAAGGGGCTGACAATTCCCAGTTGATCGTTCTCGTTCAAGAAGGTCTGCTCATACACAACACCGGCTTTCACATTGTGGATGCCTTTGGTGTATGTCAGGTTCGAGAGCACCCCCGCGTTGGTAAGGCTGCGTTGTTGCGCCACCGTTTCCTGCTGGATCGGGCCGTAATCGGCGAACGGATTGTTGCTCGGGTAATAGTTGAACTGGTCGCGCCGCACGAATCCTGACAGCGTGAAGAGAGAGTTGGGGCTGAGCGTGTGCGTCCATGAGGGCGCGATGTTGAAGGTGTTTATCTTGGACCTCTGGTCAGTCGGGCCCACTGGATTGCCGTCCGGACCGAGGACGCCAATATTCAGGTTGTCATACGAGTTAGGCGTCTGGAACCACGATCGCGTAAAGCCGAGGTTCACGTGGAGCGCGTCGTCGGTGGAGAACACATAGTCGAAGCGATCGAACACGTTCTCTTCGTTTCCCTTGGCGTGCATGACGACGAACTCTGGTGGGTCAAGAAACCTCCCCGAGTCAAGGCCGTTGGCGGCGATAAAGTTCCCCCATTTCTTGCCGCCGTACGCGAGATTGAAATCGACGTTGGAGCTGCCAAACGAGCCATAGGAGGTCGTGATGGCACCATGCGGCGTGGTCGATCCGAGTCCCGAGCGCGTGGTCACGTCGATTACCAGGCTCGTCTTATCACCGTATTCAGCGGGTGGAGCGCCGGCGATCACCTCCATCGACTGCACCGCATCGAGCGGGATCTGGTTGGAGAATACTTTGCTCTGCTGATCGGTAATCGGCTGGCCATCCAGCGAGAACGAGTTGGATGCATGATCGCCCATGCCGTGGAAGAGGCCATTTGAATCAGCGGCAACCCCGGGCGTCGCCAGCGTGACCAGCGAACTGACTGCCGAAGAGGTGCTCTCCAGCGGAAGAGTGTCGAACAGCTTGCGGTCCACATCCGTGTGAAACGTTGAGCTGTTCTCAACGAGTGCTCCGCCATCGCCTTCGACCGTAATGTTCTCCGAGGACGCGCCGATCTTCAGGACGACCTTGACGCCGACCGGGACCGAGGAGCGGACCTCGACGTCTTGCGAGAAGTTGGCGAATCCCGCAATGGCGACCGTCAGGTGATAAGGATTCAGCGGAACGTTGGGGAAGTTGAACCTTCCAGCATCATCGGAGGTTACGGTCCGGGTGTAGGCGCTGATCGGGTTCCCGATGGTTACGGTAGCAGTCGGCACGACCGCGCCGGTCGCGTCTGTGACCGTGCCGGTGATGCTACCCGCATTGCCAGTGGACTGCGAAAAAGCCGCGGTTGTCAGCATCAGCAGCGCCGCCAAGGCGTAAAAGAGTCTCGGCAGTGTGGCGTTGCCCAGTGCGGCACGCCTGCCTTTGGCCAATAATACCGCGGGTGAAAATGGTTGGGCGCCATCGCGATTCTGCGAAGAAAAATTACCAAACATCGGGACCTCCAATAGCTGTAGCCGCCTTCCGCAATAACGCAAATACAAAGCGTTGGCAGAAAGGGGTTTTCCGATAAATCAATGACTGATCCGCTCGCCCAATTGCGCGAGCCGAGAGTCAAAGGGAATGCAGCGTCGATTAGAGGTCGTGCGGGGGAGGACGAATATACGAGGAGGTTACGTGAAGCTGAGATTGAAGTTGTGGCTCCAGCACCGCGAGTCGCGCGGATTGCTGGACCAGCGCAGGCGCCGAACTCACTGGAGTGACGACTGCTGCGCTATGCGCGACTACGCACAACGAGCAATGCGAAGCCGGTGAGGATTCACTCGACAGGGCGTCGTGCACGTGAACGGCCTGCACGAACCCGAATCCCGCCATGACCAGCACGAAGGCCAAGGCTGTCCATTTCCGGAGTAGCGGGCGTTCGAATTGGCGAATAACGTTCATTACGAAAGGCGTGGCGTTACTATATCAAGACTTAGACGTGCAAGTCGAAGCCGAGGAAACAAAAATTACCGGATTATCTGCACAAAAGGGCTCCCGATCGGAGCGTTTAGTCACCATCTGGCAGGGCTTCGTTGACCGCGGGTTTTCCGTGAAAATGCTGCAAAATGGCCTCGGCCTGAGGGCGACTGACGACCGAGGCCAGCGCGGCCGCGTCAGCCTGCTTCACCGCCTCCAGGCTGCCGAAGTGCTGCAGCAGACGTCGCGTGGTTTGCGCGCCAATTCCCGGGACATCCAGAAGTTCTGTCTTGTGGTCGCGCATCTCGCGGCGCTTGCGATGGAAGGTCACCGCGAAACGATGCGCTTCGTCGCGCACCAACTGCACCAGGTGCAGCACCGGCGAGTGACGGTCGAGCACGATAGGATCGTCCTCCTGGCCGTACACGTAGATAATCTCTTCGCGCTTGGCAATCGACGCTAGCGGCTGATTTACGATACCCAGCGCCTCCAGCGCATTGGCAGCGGCATGAAGTTGTCCGATGCCGCCGTCGATGAGGATCAGGCTGGGCAGCGGCTTCTCTTCGGCTTGCAAGCGTGAATAGCGCCGCGTCACAACCTCGCGCATCGAGGCGAAGTCATCTACCCCGACTACAGACTTGATGATGAACTTGCGGTAATCCGACTTCTTCGTCTTGCCGTCTTCCCAAACCACCATCGACGCAACGGTTTCCACACCTTGAATGTGCGAGATGTCGAAGCATTCGATGCGGCGTGGCAACTCAGGCAGAGTGAGCGCGTCTTGCAGCGCTTCCTGTATGACTTTCGCCGCCGGCTTCATCACGCGGAAGCGCTGATCGTACGCCTGCTTCGCGTTCTGTCCGACCAAATCGACGAGCGAGCGCTTCTCGCCCCGCTGCGGCACATGGATCTGCACTTTGCGGTCGCGACCCTCCGACAACACTTCCTCCAGCATGGCGCGGTCTTCGAAATCCACCGGCACATAAACATTGTGCGGAATGTACTGCTGATCGAGATACACTTGCTTTAGCAGGGCCGAGAAAAACTCGCCGGGGGTGAAGCCAATTTCGCCGACGGTCTCCTGCATGTCTTCCCAGAAGAATTCGCGCTTGTCCATGATCTTGCCGCCGCGCATGTGGAACAGGTTCACCGCCAGCATGTGGTTCTCGTAGTGGTAGCCGAAGACGTCGGCGTCATCGCCCTCGACGGCGTGCATTCGCTGTTTTTGTCCCAGCAGCTCAACAGTCGAGATGAGATCACGGTACTTGGCCGCCAGTTCGTACTGCTCGCGGTCGGCGGCGGAATTCATGCGGTGGTGCAAAGAGCGCGACAGGTCGGCGCCACGGCCTTCCAGGAAAAGTTTCACATCGTGCACGGCCTCGGCGTAACCGTCGTTAGTGGTCAGCCCGTCTACGCACGGTCCGAGACAGCGTCCGATGTAGTACTGCAAACAGGGCCGCGGATGACAGCGGTTCAAATCGATGGTGCACGACGGGATGAGAAAGTGCCGGTGAATCAGATCCACCAACCGGTACGCCAGGCTAGTAGGGAAGTAGGGCCCGTAATAAAGTGAGCCGTCTTTGCGGAGGCGGCGTGTCGCGTACACCCTCGGATAGCGCTCGCCCATGGTCAGCTTGATGTAGGGATACGACTTGTCATCGCGCAGCAGAATGTTGTAGCGCGGCTTCTTCTGCTTGATCAGGTTGTTCTCAAGCGCAAGGGCTTCCTTCTCGTTGTCGACTACGATGTAATCGAGATCGACGGCTTCACGCACTAGCGTGCCGGTCTTGGCGTTCTCTGCTGCGCCTTCAAGAAAATACGAGCGCACTCGCGAGCGCAGATTGTTCGCCTTACCGACGTAGATGACGCGGCCTTCGGCATCTTTGTACAGATACACACCGGGAGACGTTGGCAGGGTGCGAATTTTCTGCTGTAAATCCATGCTGGGGAGATAGAGACTGCGAGGATGCCGTTGCCGGCGAACCGCTAATCTAACGTTACTACCCTGTAAAAATTTTACTACTGCGTCAGGATTATCCGGCGCGTTCTGACACACTTCCCAGCCACGCTCCCAAGTGATTGAAAACAGTGCACCGAGCCTACGTGTTGGACGCAGGTCGATTGGCAACTGGCTTGCACCCTCCGTTGTGTGCAAGTCACGTTCGCAGGAGCTTATGCAATGAGCAGAATCTCTCTCGTAGCTGCGTTGGTCGCAGGCAGCTTGTTCTCGACTGTTGGATGCGCAACTAAGAAGTATGTACAGAGCCAGGTCACGCCCATTAACAACAAGATCGGCGAGCTAGACGAGATCACGTCGAAGAACAGCCGCGACATCAAGGACGTTGACGGCAAGGCGCAGCAAGGCATTCAAGCCGCCAACCAGGCTGACGAGAAAGCTGCGGCTGCCGGACAGTCCGCCGACCAGGCTAACCAGAAAGCCGGACATGTGGCTAGCGGTTTGAACGGATTGGCGGGCACGGTGGAGAACCTGGATAACTACAAGTCAACCGCCAACACGACTATCCAGTTTGGATTTAATAAGGCGACGCTGACCAAGGCCGATCAGCAGGCGCTCGATGAGTTTGCTCAACAGGTCGCGGGTCAGAAGCACTACATCATCCAAGTGCAGGGTTACACCGACGGAGTGGGTTCCGCCGAGTACAACAATCAGTTGAGCCGCCGCCGCGCCGATGCGGTCATCCAATACCTGGCAGCGAAGTACAATGTCCCGCCGTACCGGATCTATCTGATCGGCCTCGGGAAGGACAACCCGGTCGCCGAAAACAAGAACGCTGCCGGCCGCGCCAAGAACCGTCGCGTCGACGTGCAGTTGATGACCAACTCGCTGGAGTCGGCATCGGCCGAATCCGCGGCCAAGGCCCCTGCGACGCCCCCCGCTGACCGCCAGTAGGCTGCCAGATTTCCTCCAGACGCGGGCGCATTCACAACGTCCGCGACCTAAGGCCGTTCGCTTTGCGGACAGCCTTGTCGTTTCCCCTCGCCTACCGAGTCTCGCGTGCGGCCTTCGGGTTGCAATAGAATATGATTGTGCGGCTGCGCGTATCGATACTCGCGGTTTTCTGTCTATGCCTGGCGGGCGCTGCCCTGGCGCAGAGCCCGGACGACGGACCCATCACGCGCGTCCCGGTCGACAAGTCCGCTCCTCCGCCCAAGGACAATCGCAAGGCCCCGCCGCGCTCTGACACACTGGCGCCGGATGAGAGCTCCAGCAAGCAAACCGAGACCGACGTTTCGGCCCCATCGGGTGACGAGAAGCATCCCGGCGCTGACGAGAGTGAACTCGGCGAATTTCATCCCTTTGACCCGCACAAGGCAGCCAAGTGCATCGAAGTCGGCGACTACTACTACAAAGAGGGCAACTACCGCGGTGCCATCAGCCGCTATCAGGAGGCCCTTGACTGGAAGCCCAGAGACGCCGAAGCCACCTACAAGCTAGGCGAATCGCAGGAAAAAAACGGCGACTACAAGGCCGCGCTGGCGAACTACCAGGACTACATCAAGATCCTTCCCAAGGGACCGTACGCCGCCAAGGCACAGCAGGGAATCGAACGGGTGAAAACCAAAGCGGGCGCGACCGCGTCCCCGCCCGCGCCCAAGCCAAGCTGATCGTGGGTTGAGTCTCACGCGTGCACTCCTATATGGTGGGTGCATCGCGTGAAGAAATCCTCTACATCGAAACCGAAGTCCCTCCTTGCTCGCCGCCGCGACCTCCATCCGCGCACGGCAATTCCGTTCTTGCTGTTGTCGGTGTTCGCATTGCAATCGCTGTGGTTCATCCAGACGCAATCGCTCACTTACGACGAGCCGGCGCACATCATCGCCGGCGTCGATGCATGGCGGCACGGGCGCTTCGAGCATTGGAACGACCACCCGCCGCTGGGACGCCTCTGGCTGACGCTGCCCATCGCACGCATGGACAGCCAGTATGCGTGGCGGGAGTTGCCGAGTGGCTACCGCGTCGAAGCCATGCAACCCGGGCCGGAAGAGATCGCGCAGCGCACGCGTCCCATGAATACTTTGCTCGGGATAGCCCTCGGGGTGGCGTTGTGGTTTGCGGCGAGGCGGCTATTCTCAGAAGGAGCAGCCAACGTAGCCTTGGCGCTGTTTGCATTTACTCCATCGCTGATCGCGAATTTCTCCGTCGTCACGACGGACGGCATCGGCACGTTGTTCATCTTTCTCGCAGCGTTTCAACTAGTGCGATGGCGGCACCGTCCCAACTGGACGCAAGTCGTGCTCATGGGCTTGGCACTCGGCGGACTGTTGTTGTCCAAGTTCTACGCGCCTCCACTGGTACTGCTTGCCTTGGCCCTGATGCTGATACTGAAGCCCGAAGGCGTGTCGCGTCGGCCGTCACAATGGAACTGGAAACCCATGCTGGCGGCGCTCGCGCTCGCGCTGGTCACATTGTGGGCGGGATACTTCTTCCACATCTCGCATCTCAAAGTGGGCGACGGAAAGGTCGTGGCATCGTTCCCCAATCGCGGCGAGAAGACCTGGGCGACAAGATCGAATGTGCACATCAGCACGTTCGTTCCCGCCGGCGAATTTCTTGAGGGCCTCCGCGCAGTCGCCTTCAGTAACAAACATGGACGTCCCGCATGGTTTCTCGGGAATGTCTATCCTACGGGTGGAATCAAGTTGTATTACCCGACGGCCATCGTGCTTAAGTGGCCAACCGTCCTGCTGGCGCTCTTTCTTGCCAGCCTTCTGATGGGAGCCCACAGGGTTTGTCGAGCCCCTGGCGATCTATTGGCGATGTGCTCGTTCGCCGTAGTGTTCTTGTTCTTCGCTATCCAATCGAAGTACGACATTGGCGAGCGCCACATTCTTCCGCTTTATCCCTTCGCCCTGCTGATCGCGGGAGCAATCTGGGAACGCGTGAAGGCGTCGCGTTTCGGAGTTGGTAGGCGCACGGCCTCGACCTCCCGCAGCTATCCTTGGGCTGCGATCGTGTTGCTGTTTCTGCTCGCCGTCAATGCGGCCGACGCCTTGCGCGCCGCGCCCGACTACCTCACGTACTTCAACATTCTAGTGAAGCCGGCCAACAGCTGGCGCTATCTCACTGACAGCAATCTCGACTGGGGACAGGGACTAATAGCGCTGCGTGACTACGAGCTGACTCATCCTGACGAGAACATGCGGCTGGCGTATTTCGGTTCGGTGAACCCCGTGCTGTATGGGGTGAAGTCGCTGCCGCTCTCTCCCGGAGAACAGGTGACCGGAAAGCTCGTGGTGGGCGCAAGCGTACTATCTGGACAGGTGCTGCCCGATCCCGACGGTTATCGCTGGCTGCTGGCCTATCTACCCAGTCAGATGATCGATCGCTCGATGTTCGTGTACCAGATCAAGTGATAAATTCGGGTTCACAGCTTCGCGCCCGATTCCTGGGCGCTGGCCTGGGAACTCAAGCTCTCCAACGGAGAATTTTCATGAAGCTTCTCGTCTCAATGCTGCTACTGACGTCTTGTGCGCTCGCTCAAACTGCTGCACCCACGGTCGCTCAGCTACTCGGCACCTGGAAGCTGGTCTCCATTGAAGACACCATGACGGACGGAAAGGTGCAACCGTCCTCTCAATTCGGGTCGCACCCGCACGGCTTCATCATGTACGAACCCGACGGCCACATGTGCGCCACCATTGCGAACGGTGATCGCCCAGCTTGGAAAGACCCGGCCAAACCGACCGACGCTGAGAAGATCGCTTACTACGACACTTTCATCGCTT
>Ga0074045_10003281_pt1 | contig 14586 bp, 10 predicted proteins | sample BogForMeECP23OM2_FD_94442 | JGI IMG/M metagenome (GOLD analysis project Ga0074045, IMG submission 94442) | Bog forest soil microbial communities from Calvert Island, British Columbia, Canada - Bog Forest MetaG ECP23OM2 | ecosystem: Environmental > Terrestrial > Soil > Wetlands ... | reverse complement strand
CGTCGAGCTCGGGGATGTCGACGCCCTCATTGTACAGGTCGACGACGAACAGGACGTTCAACTCACGGCGGCGCAGGCGGTCCTGGGCCGTGTTGCGATCGGCCCTCGGGGTCTCTGCTGAGAGGGCCTCGGCGGGGATTCCGGCCTCTCGGAACTTGACCGCCATGTATTCAGCGTGGGCGACGCTGACGCAAAAGCCCAATGCCCGCGCCTTTAGGGGGTCAAGGAGGATCGAGCGGACCTTCGCGATCACCAGGGTGGCACGCAAGTCATTTCCGGTATAAATCCGGTCGAGTTCATCGAGTCGATAGCCGCCGCGCTGCCATTTCAGGCCGCTCAGGTCTTCGCTGTCGGTAACGGCGAAGTACTGAAACGGCGAAAGCAGCTTGCGGTTGATCGCGTCGGGCAGCCGAACTTGTGCGCTCATGTGCCCCCCGAAGTAACTCAGGACATCGAGGCCGTCGGATCGCTCGGGCGTGGCGGTCAGCCCGAGTAGGACGCGGGGCCGGACGTGGTCGAGGAGTCGCTCGTAGCTCGGCGCGGCGGCGTGGTGAAACTCGTCAACGACAACGTACTCATAACAATCGGCGGGCAGTTCCTCGAGCGACCGGCTCATATAGCTCTGGATCGAAACGAACAGATGATTGAGCTGGCTCGGCTCCCTACCACCGACCAAGAGGTCGCCGAAATTGGGGTCGCGGAGAACGTCCCGGAAAGCCCGGAGGCTCTGTTGAAGCAACTCCTCGCGGTGGGCGACGAAGAGAAGCCGCGGCCTCTCGCCTGCCGCCGAAGGTTGCTCACGAGCCCAGCGGCGATAGTCGAACGCGGCGATCATCGTCTTACCGGTTCCGGTGGCAGCCACGACCAGGTGGCGGTCGCGCCCCTGAACCAGACGTTCGGCATAGAGCCGGTCGAGGATCTCTTGCTGGAATGGCCAGGGCCGCAACTCGTACGGGAACGGCTCGGCGCCGGACGATTCCACCGACCGCTCCTCCTCCAGCGCCCTCTTCAGCCGAGGCCGCTCGGCCTGGTGATACGGCTCGAACTCACGGTCCTCCCAGTACGTCGCGAATGTCGCGGCAACGCGGTCCCACAGATGGGGCGACTCGTATTGGCTCAGCTTGACGGTCCACTCCAGCCCCTCGGTCAGGGCCGGGTGCGACAGGTTGGCCGAGCCGACATAGGCGGTGCCGAAGTCAGAGTCTCGGTGAAACAGGTACGCCTTGGCGTGCAGTCGCGTGCGATGGGTGTCGTACGAGACGCGCACCTCGGTGTTGGGCAGCGACTCAAGGAGGTCAACAGCCTTCAGGTCGGTTGCGCCGAGGTAGCTGGTTGTCAGCACGCGCAGCCTGACTGAGGGCTTGGCGGTCAAGGCGCGGAGATCCTCTTCCAAAATGCGGATGCCGCTCCACTTGATGAACGAGCAAAGAATGTCGACTCGGTTGGCTGAGGCGAGCTCTTTGCGGAGCTGCGAGACGAGGCTGGGGTCGAGTCGGGTCCCGGCCAGCAGGCTACCGAGCGCCAGTGGCGTGTCGGGGCGCTCGGGCTTCCCGCCCCCGAGCGGTTCGAGAGGCCAGACGCTGAGCAGGCGACGCGGCGGCGTTGAGAGCCATCGATCGCCTTCGGGATCGGCCACTTCGAGCTCGCTCAAAATGCGATTGACCAACTCGACCTGCCGCGCAAGCCGGTCTTCACCGATCACGCCGCCGAGTGCCTCGCGGACCACGCGTCGGAGATGATCGGCCAGGACGGCATGGCTGTCGCCGGCGTCGAGCTCCTCGTCGGTAACTTCGATGCACGATCTCTGCAACGCGGCCAGCCTGCGTTCGAGGAGCCGATCCACGACCTGCTCATACAGGCCTGAAGACAACGGCGATGGAGCGGAGTCCCCGGCGATAGGCGACACTTCTGTTGGCCTCGAGGACGATGAATGAACGGCGGCTCAAAGATCCAACCCTTATAGACTAATACCAGCCGACCTCCGTTGCCAGCGATCGGGAACCGGCGACCTTCTCCCTCGTCGCCCGACTTCGACCGTCACCCGCCTCGAGCTCCCATGGGGGGGCCTGTACGGCCGATCGGAGCCTAGAGAGCCGGCCGGAACATCCCCGTCCCGAACACCATCACGAACCGGTCGAGGAGGGACGACTTCAAGGCGAATTGGCCAATCGCTACGCCCCCCATCCAGGAGGAAGCCAGCTCCTCTTCATCCGGCAGAAGAACGTCTCAGTCCTGAAAACCTGCACCAGCGGCTCGTCCGGACCGCCCCCCACAAGGATCGACACAACGGCAGGCTCATAGTCACCAGGACCCGCCTCCTTGTGATCGATGACGAGGCCGATTTCGCGTCAATCGACACCAAGTCCATACCCATTGACGAGAACGGCAACCTCGACCCAGAGCATGACCCGACTAAAATAAATGAGCTTGTTAGAAAACTGCTTCACAGCTTCGAGAAATCCGCTTACGTCGGGTACACCGCAACACCGTTTGCGAACACATTTATTCACGAAAACGCCCGGACCGAGGAATGCGGCAGAGATCTCTTCCCGCGAGACTTCATCCACAACTTACCGGCACCCTCGAATTACATCGGTCCCGTGAGAGTGTTTGGCCTCGAGGCAGACGCGGATGCGGGTCTCGAGGGGCATGAGGGACTTCCGGTCGTCCGGCCAGTCGACGATTTCTCGGTCTGGATGCCCGACAACCAGAAGAAGGAACACATCCCAGGCGACCTTCCCCCATCAGTGCGCGAGTCCGTCCTAGCATTTGCATTGGTCTGCGCCGCCCGGATGGTCCGGGGACAAGGGCGAGAACATAACACGATGCTCGTTCACGTCACGCGCTTCACCGCTGTCCAAGCAAGGGTCGCAGATCAAGTATCTTTTGTTCTCCAGGATCTGCGTCGACGTCTCCGGCATGGCGAGGGGAATGCCCCGACAAAGCTAGTCGACGAAATGCGAGGTCTTTGGGTGCGAGACTTCGTCCCGACTTCAGCTGCCATTGACGACTCAGACTGCCCTCGGGTCGCCTGGAACCAAGTGCAGAAACGTCTCCTCGATGCGATCTCTCGAATCGAGGTCCGAAAGATCAATGGCACTGTCAAAGACATTCTCGATTACTCGGACCAGCGAGAACAGGGCATTAGCGTCATCGCAATCGGAGGGGACAAGCTCTCCCGCGGCCTCACGCTCGAGGGCCTGAGTGTGAGCTATTATCTCCGCGCTACCAGGATGTATGACACGCTCATGCAGATGGGGCGGTGGTTTGGTTACCGACCGGGATACCTCGATCTGTGCCGACTCTACACCTCGCCTGAACTCATAGAGTGGTACGAATACATCACCTTGGCAAACGAGGAGCTGAGAAGCCTGTTTGATCAGATGGCCGCCGTTGGAGGATCACCACGGGATTTCGGTATTCGGGTCCGTTCCCATCCGGATCTCCTCATCACGGGTCCCGTGAAAATGCGAAATGGACACAAGCTGTCTCTCTCCTTCGCCGGAGACATCAGTGAGACGATCGCTTTCCACAGGGATGGCACCATTGTGAACTCGAACTTCGACTGCACCTTGAAGTTCATCGAGTCCTTGGGGTCCCCGGACCGGACGGAGCGGTCGAACCTAGTCTGGGACTGTGTCCCCGCAGCTCGAGTGGTGGAGGCGTTTCTGGGGCGAATCAAGGTACACGAAGGCGCGAGGAAGGTGAGACCTGAACTTCTCCGCGACTACATCTCAGGGCAGCTCTCGGTCGGTGAGTTGGTGCAGTGGACGGTAGCGCTAATCTCGAATCCGAAGTCCAAGAAGAAGGCAAGCGTCGCCGGACACGATGTGGGGCTCATCGAGCGCCGACCGCATCCTGACGAGCGGTCACTTGAAGCGAACAACGTTTATCGGATCAGAAGACTCGTGAGCCCAGTCGACGAGATGATCGACCTCGATGAGGCGAGGAAGAAGGAGGCACTCGAGAACACGAGAAAGGCGTGGAGCGGTGATAGAGGTCGCTACCGAAACGACGATCCACCCGACATCCCGTCGGGCGAGCAGATCAGAAATCTGAGAAGTCCTTCGAGCGGGCTCCTCCTTCTCTATCCTCTAGCAGCATGCGCCTACGTGAATAGCGAGAACCCCGTCATTGGTTTCGCGCTCAGCTTTCCGCAAAGCGACAGCGCCGTGAGGGTTGAATACACAGTTAACAATACCTACTGGAAGCTCGAATATGCTGACTCAGAGCCTCGAGGAGATCTGGAGGTCGCTGGAGGCTGAACTGCCGGGGTCGCCTGGAGGGTATGCACTCGCGCGGAGACTCCACCCTGAATCCCCGCGAGACATCCGGGTCGCCATTGATCCGGTGACACATTCCCGGATGCTCCTCGTGCGGATCGCAAGTTCGGCGCTCGACCCGAGCGCTGAGTTCCCTCGGTCACGCGGATTCGAGCTTCGTTTTGTGCCTTTGATAGATGATGACTCGTGGCATGTCACCCTCGGGGTGGTCCTCTCCCGACCGGACCACGCAGATGTCTTCACGAGCCTCGTTGTTGATGTAGCCTTCCGCGTTTCGCGATCCTTGACCGACCGAGAAGCCGCTATCGAGCTAATCGGTCGGCTCTTGAGGTGGCAGGCGTTTCTCCAGCGACACCAGCCCGACGGCTTGGGAGTCGAAGAACAACGAGGCCTGTACGGTGAGCTATGGTTCTTGAGGTACCATCTGATTCCTCGACTCGGTCCTCGGAATGCTGTCAGTTACTGGACCGGACCCGGTAGTTCAAATCACGATTTTCAGATCATGGGATGCGCCGTCGAGATAAAGACAAGCACGGGGAAGCAACACCAACACCTCCACATTGTAAGCGAGAGGCAGCTTGACGACACGGGAACCGTCGCCCTTCTGCTCTTCCATCTGTCTCTTGATGAACGTGAAGGCGCGGGCGAGACCCTTCCGGCAATGGTAGGTGCGGTGAGAGTCGCCGTCGCATCCGATCAGCTTGCGCGCGAGGAGTATGAGTCACAACTCATTGAGGCTGGCTACCTAGACCCACACGAGAGCCGCTACTCATCGCGTGGGTATTCTCTACGTCAATCGTCGTTCTACAGGGTTAGGACTGGATTCCCCCGCATCGTCGAGCAAGATCTTCGTCCCGGAGTGGGGGATGTTCGTTACACGTTATCGGTCGCGGCGTGCGAGCCGTTCGCCGTGAGTGAGGGGGAGGCCCAAAGCCTCTGGGAGGCCACGCATGAGAGCTGATGAGGAGCTCTCGATTTTCGCCGAAAACCTACGACAGGAGGCGATAATCCGGTCTGAGCTCGAAGGTCGGGAGGAGTTCCGAGGAGACGCTTTCACCGATATCTTGATTGGCTACCTGACCGATGCTGGGGATTTGGACGATGCGATCGTCTGTTACCACAAGGCGCGGGGGGAGGAGGTGAGCGGCTACGCCGTATCAGTCGAGCGAGATTGCCTTGATCTCATCATCGCCATTCACACGCAGAGCGTCCCTCCTGTAACTGTGACGAAGACCGAGGTGGAGACAGCATTCAAGCGTCTACTCGGTTTCTTGACGCGGGCGCTAGGCGACTCACACGGGTCGATTGAAGAGGCGTCCCCAGCCCACGATATGGCGCTGACCATCCACAGCCTCAAGTCGACACTCAAGCAGGTACGGCTATTTCTACTTACCGACGGTCGGACAACGGAGGTGAAGCGGACCACTGGAACCTTTCAGGACATCCCGGTCAGCTACCACGTCTGGGACATTGAGCGACTCTTTCGATGCGCAACCTCGGGACAGCACAGGGAGCCGATCGAGATCGATTTCCAAGAGATGTTCGGCGATTCTGTACCGTGTCTGCCGATGCCAGCGGACGCCTGTGACTATCGTGCTTACCTAGCCATCATGAGCGGTGATGTCTTGGCTCGCCTCCATGAAGAGTACGGGCCGCGGATTCTCGAAAGGAATGTGAGGTCATTTCTCCAGGCAAAGGGCAAGGTTAACCGGGGGATTCAGCAGACGATCGTGGAATGTCCGGAGAGATTCCTCGCGTACAACAACGGCATTTCCGTCACTGCGGCCGAGATTCGTCTTGAGAAGAGAAGGGACGGAAGCCAAGGAATCACTTGGGCACGAGATCTCCAGATCGTAAACGGTGGCCAGACGACAGCCTCGATTCATCATGCGATGAAGAGGGAGCGAGCGGACGTCTCCCGCGTCCACGTCCAAGCAAAGCTCTCCGTAATCGACCCGGAGTGTGTCGATGAACTTGTGCCTCTCATCTCGCGGTATGCAAACAGTCAGAACAAGGTGAATGAGGCAGACTTCTTCGCCAACGACCAGTTGCATGTAGGCCTGGAGAAACTTTCGCGAATTATCTGGGCTCCGGCGGTGTCGGGCGCACAGCGACAGACACGCTGGTTCTACGAGCGCGCCCGTGGACAGTACCAAGACGCGAGGGGGAGAGAGCCGACACCCGCAAGGAAGCGCGAGTTCTCGGCGGTCAATCCGCCTTCTCAGAAGTTCACGAAAGCCGACCTCGCGAAGTTCGAGAATACCTGGGACCAGCTTCCCCAAAGCGTGAGCCTCGGCGCCGAGAAGAACTTCAGGGTATTTACAACCCGCCTCGCGGAGCGGAAACAGCTCGAACCCGACCATAAATACTTCGAGCGGCTCGTCGCCAAGGCGATCCTCTTCCGTAGGGCCGAGAAGATCGTTCACGAGCAGAAATTCGGCGGCTACCGCGCGAATATTGTGACTTACTCGCTTGCCCTCATCCTGAACCGAACGTCACAAAGAATTGACCTTGAGAGGATCTGGCGCGCTCAGGATATTTCGCCGGCCCTAGCGGAGTTCATAACCATGGTCTCCCGGGTCGTTCACGATAGCCTCGTTAATCCGCCAAATGGGAGGAACGTCACCGAATGGTACAAACGCGAGGAGTGCTGGAAGCGCGTGTCCGAATTGCCGCTTGTCATCCCGAAAGGAGTACAGGCAGAGCTGATCTCTGTCGAGCGAACCGCGAGTCGCGAGGTCGACCACGGGCTGAACGGTGCGGACAGGACAGAGAGGAGACTAATTGAAGAGCTCGCTAATGTTCCCGCGGAGACCTGGTTCAGGCTCTCCAAATGGGCGAAGGAGACGGGAACCCTCGAGCGGTGGCAGAGATCTCTGGCCTATGATCTCGGGCGGCTTGCGGGACAGGGCAGGGACCCGTCCCCAAAACAGGCAAAGCAGGGGACAAGAATCCTCCATGAGGCGCGGAAGCTAGGATTTCAGAATCTAGATTCCGACGGCGTTGCATCCACGAAGGAAGAATCCTAAGCAGGAAGAAAGACACTAGGGCGAAAAGAAGGACCGACGCTGCGAGGTTCATTCGTCGCGGAGGACGTCTTCCACAGCTTCATCGCCGCGGCCCTGTAAAGATTCACTCCGGGTCCTTGCAACTGTAGGCGTGGGGGTGGGGGTGGAGCGTGAGGCGTGGAGCATGGAGCGTTATCTGCCTCCGTTCGGCCAATACCCGAGTGGGCAGGCAAATCGTAGGTTGGTGGCGCAGGCCCCAGGCCAGAAAGGAGCGATCATCCCCACCTCCCCCTCGCACCCTGGGAATTGCGAGTTGGAGATTACCGAGTCTTCTACGATGTGAGCCTCGAGAGCGGTACCGTAGTTATCGTGGCAGTGGGACGCAAGGATTACAACCGGCTGTGGATTGATGGCGAGGAGATCGATTTATGAAAGTAGTTGCACTGGAGAAAACGACGATGACAGTCGCTGAGCTGGCTGAGCTGGCAAAGGAGGGACCGGTCGTGTTGACCCGGGCGGGTCACCCGGTCGTTGCCGTCAAGGACCTTTCAGGCTCTGACTGGGAGTCCGTATCGCTTGCTTCGAATCCGAAGTTCATGGCCCTTATCGAGGAATCGCGACGGTCGTATCGAGATTCAGGAGGGATCAGCCTGGAAGATCTTCGCCACGAACTGGACCTGGGGACGGCCACACGCCCACGCAGCTCGCAAGGCCGCAAGAACGCGACCTGAGCCAGGGATTGCAGCGTCGTACACAGCCGTAGCGTCGTTGCAGCCCGGGTTAAGGAGCTGTCCCGACGGGCAGAGCGTTTCCAAGCGGGCCGGGGAGCAGGTCAGCCTCGACGATTTCTTGGGCGTTTCGTGTCGCTCTGTGCCTTGACCTGGGCTGGACGCGGGGCGGGTGCCCCCCGGAGTAGCCCCTCCGTACTGAGGTCCTCATCGACGTCCGGCCAATGGATGCCGTAGCCGCCACCCGCAATGCGCCAGTTCTTACGTTCGGCCGCGGTGGCGTTGAACAACCGAGGGTACCATGCCAGCGGCACTGTGATGGTTCGTCCATCCCGCAGGGCGACGCTAAGAGAATCCTTGGTGATTTTCACGTCGGCCACACGCTCGTCAGCCGTCAGCGCCAAGATGCCCATGCCACGCCTCCAAGAATTCCGCCTCGTGTTTGGCGATCAGTTTTTGAATCCGCCCCAATTCCTTGGGCGAAAACCCAAAGTTCCGTGCGAGCCCGAGTGGTTGCAACCAGAATTTGGCCGAGAGATCATCCCGGTCGACATGGACGTGCGGCGGCTCATGCGGCTCGTGGCTGTAGAAATAAAAGCGATAAGGACCGGTCCATAAGACAGTCGGCATGAAGTATCCATTGCCAAGAGATCAGGACCGCGACGCCGGTACGCACCAACACACTGGGCTACTGCTTGCATTATGACCGCACCACAAGGGTAGTTCAACGCGGGCGTCGGGTCGCATAACCTGTCCATCAGCTCTCCGCCTCGCCAATCAGGTCTACCACCGAATCCAGGAACGTCTGGTCGTGGAAGCTGCTCTTGGTCAGGTAGAAGTTGGCGCCCACGTCGAGGCCGCGGATCCGGTCTTCCTCGCGGTCCTTGTACGACACGATGATCACGGGAATGGCCTTCAACCGGGTGTCCTCCTTGATGTGAGCCACGAGCTGGATGCCGTTCATCCGGGGCATGTCGATGTCGCTGACCACCAAGTCGTAACGGCCGGAGCGAACCGCGTTCCAGCCGTCAACGCCATCGACGGCGACGTCCACCGTGTAGCCGCGGTTCTCAAGCAATTGCCGCTCGAGCTCACGGACAGTGATCGAATCGTCCACCACCAGGACTCGCTTGGGACCCCGCGCTTCTTCATGCACGGCCGCCTCGGCGCTCAGCTTCTTGATTTGGCGGCCGCTGAGCAGGTTGTCGATCGAGCGGATCAGGTCTTCGACATCGATGATCAGAACCGGCCAGCCGTTCTCGAGCACCGACGAGCTATTGAGGTTGGGAACCTTGCCCAGCCGGGGATCGAGGGGCGCCACGCGGAGGTCGCGCTCGCCCAGGAACCGATCAACCACGACCCCGAAGCGGTGGCTGCGATCGCTGGCGACCACGATGGGAAGCCGGCGGTTCTCCCGCGGCGTAGCGGGAAGCTCAAGAACCTGGGCCGCCTCTACCAGACCGACCGGCTGGTCGTCCAGAAGCATGTGCGGCTTACCTTCCAGATCGCGAATGTCCTGACGATCGAGCATCAGGATCCGGTCGATGCGGTTGAGCGGAAAGGCGAACGGCTCACCGGCGATCTCCGCCAGCAGGGCGCGGATCACCGACACGGTGAGCGGAAGCTGGAGGATGAACCGGGTCCCCTTGCCGAACTGGCTGCTGACCCGGACGGATCCGCGAACCACCTGAACCATGCTCTGCACCACGTCGAGGCCAATGCCCCGGCCCGAGATCTCCGTCACCTTCTCCTTGGTCGAGAAGCCAGGCAGGAACAGAAAATCGAGCAGTTCGGCTTCACTCAATCGGCTGACGACCGGCGCGGTCGTCAACCCCTTTTCGACCACCTTGACGCGAAGCCGGTCCAGGTCAATTCCCCGGCCATCGTCGCCGAGGATGATCTGGAGCATCCCCGCACAGTGGCGAGCCTCCAGCCGGATTGTCCCTGCCGGGTTCTTGCCGGCCGCGCGACGCTCCTCGGGCATCTCGAGCCCGTGATCCAGGGCGTTGCGGATCAGATGGTTCAGTGGGGCCTCCAGACCGTCCAGGATGTCGCGATCAACGCCCGTGGTCTCACCCACGACCTCGAAATTCACTTGCTTGCCAAGCTGGCGTGAGACGTCGCGAACCAGGCGCGGAAAACCGCGGATCCCGTCGGCCAGGGGACGCATCCGGCTGGCCAACACTTCGTGGTGCAGCCGGCCCGAGAGGTCCTCGCTGCAGCGAGCGAACTCCTCGATCGTCTCGAGCGTCCCACCCAGTCCTTCCAGGCAGCGAGCGGCCTGGCTCCTGGCCGTGGAGAGGAGCTCGCGCTCCGCGGCCGGCAGCGATTCGCCAGCGCTCGACAGGCGATCTTCGAGCCGCTGGAGCGTTCCCAGCAGTCCGGTCTGACGGCTCTTCAGAAGCAGTAGCGATTCGACAAACGGACGGAACCGGCGCGTCTGGACCAACGATTCCCCGGCCAGTCCCATCAGCCTTGTCAGACTCTCCGCGGTCACTCGCACAACCCGATCCGCCGGTTCCGCAGCGGCGGGACCAGGACCGGGCGATGACGCCTTCGGAGGCGGCGAGGCCTGCGCCGCCATTCCCGGGGACGGTTCGGGCCGGGGTTGAGCCTGAGGGACGACCAGTGATTCCGGTACAGGAATAGTTACGGCAGGCGACAGCGACGGCGACGGCGCGGGCGCGGGCGCGGCTTCAAGGGCTTGTCCCCCCTGAATGGCGGCCAGGCCGGCTACCAGTTTTTCGACCTCGTCACCATGCGATGACTGCCACGACTCGTGCTCTCCCTCCGAAATCTTCGAGACCTGCATCAGCAGGTCCACACCTACTAGAAGCGCATCGATGTGCGCTGGCTCAAGCTTGACCTGGCCTTTCTGAGCCGCGACCAGGCAATCTTCCATTGCGTGCGCTACCTGCACTGCCGCGCCCAAACCCACTATCCGCGCCGCACCTTTCAGCGAGTGCGCCGCGCGCATCAAGGGCTCGATCACCTCGGCCGTCGCACCACTGCCCTCCAGCGCCACCAGGCCTTGCGACAGCACAGCCAGCCGCTCTTCCGCTTCCATGCGGAACAGATCCATCATCGAAAAACCGCTCAGGTCGTCGCTCATTGCCCGATACTCCGCAAGGCGGCGAAGACCCGTTGTTCGTCAAGGAAACCGACGCTTCGATCTTCCCAGGAGAGGATCGCCTGACTGAAGCTGACTTCCGGATTTGCCAGCGTCGAGGGGACGCTTCGCATCTGGGAGCGGGGAAGCCGATGAACGCCGAGAACCTCCTCGGCCTCGAAGATCCAGCTTTCCAAACGCTCGCGATTGCGTAGGACGATCAAGCGCGAGCCTGAGGTTGGGCTCGATCCGGTTGCCGCAGTTTTCTCGGTTTCTGTGTTTGATCCATGAGAATGGAATTGGCTTGATGATGGCTGAGGGGACTCCAACCCGAGCAGACCGTGAAGGGAAATGCAGAGCTGCAACTGGCCCCGGAGGTTGACCAGACCGATCAAGATCGCATTGGAGCGGTGAGGAATTCGGTGGATCGGACGAGGTACAGTCACCTCGGCAATAGCCTGCGTAGGAAATGCCATCCATTCGCGGCCGAGCCGGAAGATCAGAACACTGACCAGGTCGCGGTCGCTCAGGTCGGCCCCGGTACCAGCCTCGAGGTTGCCCGCCTCGGGAGATCCGGCCAGCCATTGCGTCCACTCAGCCAGGTAGCGCTGCGGGGCAGGCCGGTCGAAAAAGGTGCGGGCTGCCGACGCGAATACTGGACAGTTGCGACAGTGGATATGCGTCTCGAGCTCCGGACAGCTTCGATCGCCGGCTGTCCCGATCCGGTTCCAGCAATCGCCAGCGGCAATCGGCAGGCTTGTCAGCCCGGAATCCAAGCCCGAGAACCCATCGCTCATCTCACCGCACTCCCTTCCTAAAGATGGCCCGTTCGGCGCGGCGGTGGAAACCCGCGGCCGCGGCCGCGTCTCCCCGCCGCTCCGCGCTCAGGGCCAAGGCGAGCAAGGCCTCGTCATGCCCAGGATCGAGATAAACCGCCTTCTGAAAGCACTCCTCGCCCCTTGTCCGATTTCCTACTGACTGATGGATCACGCCCATCAGGTAATACGCCGGGGCGCTGGGGCCGTGCTGCCGCACGACCTGCTCGCAGAGCGCCACCGCTTCATCGTGGCGCCCAAGATTCGCCAGCTCCGACGCTCGATCCAGGAGCGAGCCAGAGGCTACCACTTCCGACCCAGGGCGGAGCCGGGAAGGACTCTGGGACCCGAGCTCCTGACTGGATCGATAAGCCGGCCCGGATCGGGCGTTTTCAGCAACCTGGGAAGTGGTGATCCTTTCCGGGCTTTGCGGTGGCTGCCAGGTCAGCAGCTTGCGGGCCTGGAGCGAGGGCAGTTGAGGAGCTTGCCAGGTCAGAGCCTGGGCCGAAGGGACGGTGACCGGCCCAGGCGGCAATGGAGCCGTTGTCTTGCGATAGGTGAAGGCTCGACGATCGCCGGCTTGGGTGAACGCCGGATCGATGGCGCTGAGGTTGAGACGATCCGCGTGACCGATGATCAGCAACCCCTCCACAGCCAGCAGGCGATCGAGAATCCTGATGACCCGGACGCGGGAGGGTTCATCCAGATAAATTAGCAGGTTTCGGCAAAAGAGCACATCGAACACGGGCTCGGTGGAGAGTAAGCCCGGATCGAGGATGCTTCCCTGGAGAAATCGTACCCGGGTGCGCAGCGACGGGTCGATCTCGAACCCCTCGGGGTGACTTCGAAGGTAACGGTCACGGAAACTCAGATCGCTGCCACGGAAGGCGTTGCTCGAAAAGATGCCGCGGCGGGCGACTTCGAGCCGGCGCGTGCTGACATCAATCGCATTGACCTGGTACCGCCGTGGGTCTAGGCCGATCTCCGTGAGCGCGATGACGATGGAATAAGGTTCCTCACCCCCCGCGCAGGGAATGCTCAGAACGCGCAGCGGCGCTCGCGCCGGGTTGGCAACCCAGCACGCACGCACATGGTCCTGGAAGTGGCGGAAGGGTAGCTCGTCGCGGAAGAACCAGCTTTCCGGAACCACCACTTCCTCGATCAAGGCCTGGAGCTCGATCTCGGAGCCGCTGATCAGCGAGGTATAGCTGTCCACATCGACCAAGCCCAACTCGTTCATCCGGATCCTCACGGCGCGCGGAATCAGGGTCGATCCGACCGCTGCCGGGTCCAGGCCAATCCGGTTGGTGAGTATCGCCTCGATCCTGTTCCACTGGCTCGACATCACATCGACCCCGCCTGCGTTTTTCCTGCCGAAATTGATTCTCGATCGTCGTCCGGCGCGGTTTCGAAGAACGATCGTCGAAGTGGATCTTCCAGCACCCTGTCAACCGCGATCAACTGGACCATCTCGTGATCGATCTGGACGATCGCGCCCAGGTAAGGCGTCCGAGGAAGCTGAATGGACGAGGAGATCACCTGCTCCGGCTTGACCGAGGAGACATCGCTGACCTGCTCGGCGATGAGCCCCAGCAGCCAGCGGCGCTGCTCGCAAGGTTGCTCTTGCTGCCGGCTTCCACTCGTCGCCGTGTCTTGCCGGTCAGTCCCGGCAGCTTCGCCGGGCTGTCCAGGTCGCGACGGAGCGGCCGGGCGGCTGTCGACCAGGATGATCCGAGTGCTGAGCCGATCGCGGCAACTCTCCGAGCCCAGCAAGATCCCCAGATCAACGACCGGCACGACCGTGCCATGGTAATCGAACACTCCCGCGAGGAAACCAGGGGCGTGGGGTAACCGGCGGAGATTGATCCTGGGCACGACCTTGACCACGCGCGCCACGTCCATCGCGTACAGGTTCTCGGCGGCTCGGAAGGTCAACAATAACATGAGAGCTATGACTCTGCGGTTCCCGGGCAAGGCTCGGCTCACCCGGAGGACGTTGGCAGTGGGCTGCTTTCAACCTGCCCCACGGTGAATCGCGAGACCTCTTCCTTCAGGCCCCCGACTGCCTCGCGGAGGTGGTCGGTCGCCTTGTTGAACTCGCGCAGCGAGACCGAGGTCTGGTTGGCTCCGTCCGTGAGCCGGAGCATCGCCTCGCGGATCTGGTCGGCGCCCTGAGACTGAACGCGCATTCCCTCGGTCACCTGGTCGAAGCGCTGGTCGAGACCCTGCACCGCCTTGATGATCTGTCCCAGTTGGCTGCCAATCAATTGCACCTCGCTGACAACCTGACGCACCTGCTCGCTGAACTTGTCCATCTCCATCACGCCCGCCGAGACGCTGTACTGCATCTCCTTGACCATCCGCTCGATGTCCAGCGTTGCCACCGCCGTCTGGTCGGCCAGGCGGCGGATCTCCCGCGCGACCACCAGGAAACCAAGACCGTACTCTCCGGCCTTCTCCGCCTCGATCGCCGCGTTGATGGACAGCAGGTTCGTCTGGTCGGCAACCTTTGTGATCGTGGTCACCACCAGGTTGATGTTCGCCGCGCGTTCACTGATCACTGATAATTTCGCGCTGATCGATCCGGTCGACTCCGCCAGTTGCCGCATTGCCCGATCCATTCCACCCAGACTCTCCTGCCCG
>Ga0074045_10003278_pt1 | contig 14590 bp, 9 predicted proteins | sample BogForMeECP23OM2_FD_94442 | JGI IMG/M metagenome (GOLD analysis project Ga0074045, IMG submission 94442) | Bog forest soil microbial communities from Calvert Island, British Columbia, Canada - Bog Forest MetaG ECP23OM2 | ecosystem: Environmental > Terrestrial > Soil > Wetlands ... | reverse complement strand
TATCACCGGTATGCCAGCGGTTGCCTGGAAACAGCCATACGCTTGACTTGTGTTGTAATCCGCGCCAGTGCTCCCTCAGCGCCTCGAGTAGTTTTGGGCTGAGCATCACATCCCGGTCTTTGCGTCCCTTGCCGCCCTGGACGTGAATCACCATGCGTTTGCTATCGATGTCGCTGACTTTCAGGTGGGTCAATTCCGCGCGTCGTACTCCGGTGGCGTAGAGCGTCATCAGCAGGGTGCGATGGAAGGAAGTGCCGGCGGCCTGAATGAGTTGAGCGACTTCTTCCTGGCTGAGGATCGCTGGTAGGCGATGGGCCCCTTTCGGATAGGGAGTGTCGGCGATGCTCCAGGCTCTCTTGAGCGTCTTACAGTAAAAGAACCTTAAGGCTGCCAGACGGACCGCGACGCTACCCGCTGACAACTTGCGCTTCTCAAATAGTTCCGCTTGGTATTCGCGAATATGTCGAGGACCTAAGCGATCCGGGGAACAGTTGAATCGTCGAGCAAAATCTTCGACTGTGCGAATGTAGCAGCGTGTGGTATTTTCAGAATAATTACGACGCTGGAGCTCTTCCAGCATCATTTTTCGCAAATGGGTCATAGGGAAACCTCCTGTGACCCACACTTACCTCACAAACCATCGAGCAACCAACAATCCACTACCTCACGCGTAGCGTCCGCCGCCGGGCGGCTACGTCCAAACGGCATAATCGGAAAAGTGTGTACTGGGACGGCAGATGTCCCGGAGGAAGAGTGCTCGAAGCCCGACTTGCATTCTATAATGCGACGCGGGAACGGAACATGGCGAATAAAGAGCAATTGGAAGTTCTAAAACGGGGCGTCCGCGCTTGGAACGAATGGCGCATCAAGAACAACCCGGTGATTGACCTTTCCGGGGCCAACCTGTCAGGAATGGACCTCAGTTCGCTGGATGTATTCACGCATCTCGATGTGCATCACGGAAACCTGTCCGAAAGCGATTTTTCGAATGCAGACCTGGGCGGAGCGAGTCTGGTAAACGCTGACTTGATGAACTGTAATTTCCAAGGAGCTAGTCTGTCCGGCTGTGAAATGTGGGGAGCAAACTTAGATGGCTCAAACCTGCGCGACGCGCTTCTGTATGACACGGATTTCACCGAAGCATCACTAGTCGGAACCGACTTCAGCAACTCGGTCATGGACGGAACGCGCTTCGGAGGCGTGGACCTTAGCGTAGCCAAGGGACTCGACGCGATTAGGCACGAAGGACCGTGCCGCATTGATGTGGATACGTTTTATCTTTCGCAAGGAAATATCCCAGAACGATTCCTGGCTGGCGCGGGAGCGCCGGATGCCTTCATCGCTTACTTGAAATCGTTAGTGAGCGAGCCGATTGAATACTACTCTTGCTTCATCAGCTATTCGTCGAAGGACCAGAAGTTTGCCGACCTGCTGCACTCACAAATGCGGAACAAACAACTTCGCGTATGGTTGGCGACCGAGGACTTGAAGATTGGCGACAGATTCCGCTCGACGATAGATGAGGCTATCCGCTTGTATGACAAGTTGTTGCTGGTGCTCTCCGAGGATTCCGTGGACAGCCCGTGGGTAGAAGCGGAAGTTGAAGCCGCGTTTGAGAAGGAACGCAAGCAGAAACGAACGGTGTTATTTCCTATTCGCTTGGACGACACCGTTATGAAAACCACGCAAGCGTGGGCAGCTGATGTTCGGCGGACACGACATATCGGCGACTTCACGCAGTGGAAGAAGCACCACCAGTTCGAAAAGGCGTTCGCTCGATTGCTCCGCGATTTGAAGGCTTAGGGAGTGGCGCGTGGAAAAACGCGAGCCAGGGTGGGTGTATCACTTTTCCCCGCTCTGTAAGAATACCCCCCTTTTCGTTGACGGGTTAGGTGGTAGGAGGGGTCGAAACTGCCCTATTTTGCACAATAATGGTGCAACACACCTATATGCTGCGGAAGGTCACTCTTAGTTGTATCGTCGTACATCGCTTCGAGGTTGATCACATTATCCAGCGCAATATTGGAACACATCTTGTAATACACCGCGCAAAGCCGTTGTCATACGTGATGTTTGCCTCGGAGTTTTTTTGTCATGCTGCTGAACAGATGAATCAGAAAATACCATTGCACGCAACGGTGACCGAAAAGCGACATAGCGAACGTGATTTTTTTTCGACTCACCTAGTCTAATAAACAACCCGCTTGTGTCCGCAAGAAACCACAGATGACTTCCCACAACGCCGTTTCCGGGCCGTGGGCTCCAGATAACTTCCGTGTAGCGACAGCACATTCGCAATCGTGCACACCGGGAATCCGGTCTGTCGCGTCTGAGATCGGCTGGGGGAGATCCAGCTAGTCGGCAGGCTTGACGCCGGCAGCGCTATAAAGCTCGGCGCTTCTGTACACCACCCCATTCTTCATCACCAACCTGCAGCGGCGAATGTCGCTGATGTGTTCGGCTGGATTTCCTTCCACAAGTACGAGGTCGGCTCGCTTTCCTGGCACAATCGAGCCCAAGTCGTTCTCCTGTTTTAAAAGCCGGGCCGCATTGAAAGTTGCGACCTGCAATGCCTTCGCTGGCGGAATGCCCGCTTCTACTTCAAGCTCCAGTTCACGATGCAACATGATTCCGGCGGTCGCATCGGTTCCGGCTAGGATCGGAATCCCTGCATCGTACATTCGCTTGGTCATCCGTAACATGGCTTGATAAGAGTCTTTGTAAAGCTGGTCGTTCTCCTCTGTCACCGGAAGCCCTCCAGTGTAGGCGAAGCGTTGAACCTGTGCGGGCAGCCGATTCAGCACGGGGGCGAAATCCGGAGAAACCTTTCCCGGACGTCCCCTGAACATCCCCTCAAAAGTGGCTAGGGTAACATCCACAGTGGTGTGATGTTGCAGCAGCAGTCCGATGAAATCGTTGACCTGTCTTGACTGTAGGTCGAGCTTCGCGGCGTAGGCGCCCACAGCGGTAAACCGCTCGGGAGTGCGGGTGTCCTTCACCTTATCGGGGATAAAGTTCAGGAAAATAAAGTTGATGTGTTGTATTTCGTCTGCGCCGGCTTCCACAAACTGGCTTGCGATCATGCCGTTCGGAATATGCCCGCTCACGCGCAATCCACGTGCGTGGGCAGTCTTGGCAATTCCGGGTACAAACTCTGGATTAAGTGAGCTATAAACCTTGATCTGGACGTAGCCAAGTTCGGCATAACGATTGACAGCAGCCTGCGCCTCTTCGGCCGTGTCTGCGTACAGACCGGTTGGAGCCTGGTATGGGCCGTGCCCGTCAATAAAGCCGGATTTCCAAACACGAGGGCCGATTGCGCTTCCCGCCTCCCACTGGTCTTGCAAATGCCGGAGTTCGTCAATGTCATTGCCCATATCGCGAACGGTGGTCACGCCGCTGGCGATGTTCAAGATTCCGTCCCCTGCCTGGGCATGAGCATGCATGTCGAACAGGCCGGGCACGACCGTCTTGCCGGTTCCGTCGACGATCTCGGCATCCTTCGGAACACTGACCGCTGCAAACGGGCCGGCCATGGTAATCCGTTCACCCTGGATGACAACCGTCTGGTCTTCGCGTGTAATGGCCTGCTCGGAATCAAACAGGCGCACATGCTCCACCGCCACTGGATGATCCGGGTGCCGGGCGAATTCCTGTGCCAGGCGAGCGTAACGGTCGTCCTGAGCTTTGCGCCCGAGGGAGTAAAGCTGATCGTTTGTATCCTCCCAGCCTTCTCTGAGGAAAGCGAACCACTTGCCCGGAACCCCAAAAAAGTGCTGATCGTCATCAAGCCACACGGTTTGTGGTTCGAAAGAGAGTCCGGTAATCGCGAACTCGGTCAAGTGCAATTTTTGCCCGTGGCTTTCAACGGTCACTTCCGTCATTCGTTCCAATCGGGCCTCGCCTGCGGGGAACAATTTGACAGGAGCATTCGTCGCCTTTAACAGCGCCCCTACTAGCAATGCCGACTCGGCGGCCGGCCCATTGATGCTGACGTAGAACCCCGGCGCGGGAGCCTGTCCGTTCTCGGAAGTGCTTTTCCAATGGCCAACGCCGGCTTCCGCGGCGAAGTGTTCGTCAACCGGAGCCTTTAAGTAGTCGTTGCCGGTTATGTCGATGCGCAGCGGCGACCCATCCGCGGCCACTATGTAATGCGCCGCGATCTTGGGACCGCGGCCACGATCGTTAAACTCGAATGTGGAGTCGATGTGACCGCCGGGACTGTAGACGTCCACTTCGGTTCCGGCCGTCCGCCCATTACTCAGGATTGTGTAGCGAAGCGTTTGGGGACCGGCAGCGTCAGATGCCCACAAATGAAAGCCAGCGAAAAGCAGACCGCAGAGCGATGCGAGACGAAGCGCGAGCATGGCTCCTAATTATGCCACCAATCGGATGAATCGGAAACGAGCAGATGTTGGCTCTTCGCGCTGACCGGATGTTATTCCGGGCATGAAGTCCGGTTCGAGGACATCACAAGTGATCTCCCCGAACGCCGTATCTGGACCCCGAGCGAGGTGTTGACCGTTCTTGGATTAGTTCCGGATTGCTGGCCATTCACTCACAATGACGATCCTCTCTCACACTGACACACAGGTGTCGGGGTTCTAAACGTGCCTATCCTTCGCCTGCTAAGTAAGGTGTTCGGACGCTCACTCGCATTTCTGCTCAACATTCAAAACTCCATGCGATAAGCTGAGCCGAGGAGAATTCAATGAAACTGGGTCGTTTCGCGCTGTGTGCCAGCGTAGCTCTAGCCGTCTCGATGTTCTTGGACACCAACTCAGCTGCGCAGATCGTGCAAATCGGCGAGATGAACACGCAACAAATTCGAGCACTGGATCTGGCAAAAACGGTGATCTTGGTGCCGGGCGACATTTTGGAAGAACACGGTCCCTACCTTCCCTCGTTTACGGATGGATATTCCGACGACGCCTATACTCGGGAAGTGGCGAAAGCCATCGTCGCCAGGCCCGGCTGGACCGTGGTGATCTTTCCCCAGATTCCGCTGGGCACCCAGCCCATGAATTGGTCTGGGGATAAAGCGGCATTTTCCGGAAGCTATCCCGTGCGCATGGCAATACTTCGCTCGGTTTACATGGACTTGGCCACGGCGCTGGGAGAGCAGGGTTTTCGATGGATATTCCTGGTACATACCCATGGTGCGCCAAATCATCATAAAGCGCTTACCCAGGCATCCGATTATTTCCACGATGTTTATGGCGGGACCATGGTCGATCTGTTCGGCCTGGAACCGGTTTTCAGATGCTGCGGGAGCAAAGAGAAGGTGCTTACGGCCAAGCAACTGGCGGAAGATGGATTCTCAATCCACGGCGGGGCGGAAGAGCAGAGCGAAATTCTGTTCCTTAAACCTGAGCTTGTACCCGAAAGCTATAAATCGGCTCCATCGCTGACAGGAGCGAATTTCGCCGAACTGGTTGGGATAGCAAAAGGCGAAGGCTGGCCGGGCTATTTCGGAGCGCCACGGCTTGCCACTGCGGCGATGGGTGCGGTGGAATTCACACGTTCCTCGGAGAATCTGAATGCAATGGCTCTACAGATCCTGAATGGACTGGATCCCAGGAAAATCCCTAGGTGGGCTGACAAGCTAGATGCGGAGATGAATTACGACGAGGCAATCGAGAAGCGAGAACTGGACTGGCTGAAGAAAAGCAAGCTCGAATGATAATGCAGCACCAATCGACCACCGCCGAGATCGATTGGCCCGAGTCACGGGAAACCCAGAACTTATCCCGGGCCTGAAGTCCCGTTCTCGGACATTCCGGCTTGCTAATTCCTCATTGAAATCTGGTTCTTCAAGCCGCATTCTTCAACAGTTTTAAGGTTGATCGGAAATTCCGACCAAGTCCGCAAGCATCTTCCAGTGCCTTGGATGTGGAACTCGCTTCCCTGAACGAATGCTCGTTGCGTACGGGTTAGATACGCTAAGCATTCTTGCTAGGCTTCGGACTGGGATGTTTGCGAGTTTAGGTTGTATTTGCGTTCTATACATTTCGCCGTCAAGCCAATCGGGATTTTGTTTCGGATTCCATGCTACTCGACCAGCCATTTGTCTTCTTTGAGCTTCAGAGCGAAGCGCCTGAGCTTCTGGCGATTGTGCGGCAAGTCTGCCGAGCTTCGCAGCTTTCAACAGAGTTTCACTTGATACACTTGGTGCACAATCCCGACAGAATTTGTTGCTGGACCGGACCTGCGTACCGCAAACCTGACAAAGTTTCGACCTTCTGATGGCTAAAGGCGCTGGTTCCGCGAGTAGAACACCTCTCGCTTCGCGTTTTCGATTTTGCGTGAGCCGAGTAGCCAGTTGTACCTTTCTCGATTCCGTTGCTGCCTCGGACCAAAATGACTTGGCAATTCCTTCCGCAAAAGGTGCGATGAACTTGGCCCAGATATCAGAAGTCTCCGACAATTGAATGGCTAGCGAACTCATTAAGCGACAATTTCCGTTTCGTTGTTCGAAGAACCATTCCCGTTTTACTGGTGAGCGCTGTAGCCAGTCGAGAAAATAGGCATCCACCTTTGGGCGAATCGGTTCGAGAAGGTCGCAGGCCAAGCTGTCACGCGTTCGCAAATCGTTATGCAAAATGCCTATCCCGGGATCAAGTCCAAGGGCTGCGAGAGCAAGTCTGGATTCCGAGAGCAATACAGAATATAAAAAATTTAACACGGCGTTGGCGGGGTTAACTGCTAGCCGTGGAGAAGAAGTGATCGGTGAGATTCGACTTCCAAATGATTTCCAATGCTCAGGTATTCGACCCAAATCAATTTTCGGGAATGTCACTGACAAGTTTCGCCACGCGCCCCAGTAAACCTTTGCTGCCTGAGATTCCCATAACCTGATTTCATCCGATGATTTACTTTTCGCGAGCTGATTGTGAGCGTGGAGAAATGCGTCACCTGCAGTGGTGTGCGGAAAATATTTTACAAGCACTTGCTCTTGTGCGACCAGCTTCTGGTGAATTAACTCCTTGGCAATTGACAAGGCGATTCCCGATTTATGTGCCAATGATTGAGCGCGTCGCAGGCGCGCATCGGAAGGACTAACGGGGCCAGTCGTAGCAAGAACCTTTCCGTCTCGTTCCAGCATCACGAACGCTGCCTTCTGGTCGGCAAGCCAGCGCAGCGCGGCCAGTGACACTATCCCATCGGAGCCGATAGCGACCAGCCGTTTCAATCCGTGGCCAACGCGAGGAAATCGGGCGGAGTAGCGTTCCGGTCCGATTCCATCTTCTAGAACCAAATGACCTCGCTCAACGCGGACTGAAGTTCCGTAGCCGAAGAGTGTCACTACTCCGTGTCGCGGCTTGAGTGTTTCGTATCGTGCTGCCTGATCGTTGCCGATGGGAAGCGGTAAACTCTTGGATACCAAATATAGTTCAACCTATTGTATCTATGGTACTTACGAGTGATTCTATATCATTCAAACCTAGGTTTCCAGCTCTGTGATGCCTCTTGCATTACGAAGCAGTTCTTGACAGCGCAACAGGGCTCACGATACAAATTAGGCAAGCGGTCTCCGATGAGACGCCAGGAACGTGCAGCTAAGCATGTTCTGTGAGTACAGCCCAGAGTAGTCTGGGCCCCAGATGATGAGCCTGAAACTGAGGCGAGACCATCGAGCCTTACTAAGTAGACCACGCCTTATAATCGTCGGGGCGGGGATGCGGAAGGACGGGCTGGGGCGCGGCTTGAAATGGGACAAGGCTCCGGCTGAGCAAAATGGACCGGCAGATGACCTCCTCTATAGGAGTGTTCACTTGCTGGAGAAATCCTTTGCTTACGAACAAAGTACGGTTATCCCTCAAAGAATTTTCCTTCTTTACCGGTCTTACACTTCGAGCCACAACTGAATTAGTTGCTACCGGCGAAATCAAATCTATTCTTGTCGGTCGGCGGCGACTTATTCCCGTTAGTGAAATAGAGCTGTTCGCGCTTCAGCTAGAGCTGTTCACGCCGAAAGAGCACTCTCCCGCCCTCGGTACCAAGTCGGTCCACCGAAACAAGGTGGGCCAATGAAACGCAAATCCCGGAAATCGAGAAGGAATCAGACCGCGAGGACAGTAACGCAAGCCCGGAAGACACAGGGTAGTAGACTGATTCGACCGCGCACAGCCGAGCAATACTTCGCGATGTCTCGCTACGCCCAAGATGTCTGGGACCGCGTTGTCCAGGTTCCAGGAATAATGAGAACGCAAGGCGTTACTTTGGCGACGGCTTCGAAGCAGGTTGGTGTGAGTCCGAAACTCGTCGCCAATCTCGCCAAATCAGCTTTCAAGCAAAAACAGAACGGTCGATACATCGCTAAAGCAAGTGACCGACTACTTCGAATACTTGTAATACCCACCAAGACAGGCCTTCAGGAGATAGCTGTAAATGATTCACGCCAAGCCAGCCTTGTTGGGGAATTCTGGAATAGCCTCAATCGCTTTCTCGACCCGAGCGCTGATGCGTCAGGACTGGCGAAGTTCCGAACGAAATCCATCAGAACGGCCAGCGGTAAACGCATTAAGCTCCTAACTGAACCGAATGAAATTATGCGGCAAGCGCATTTCGGGAATTTGCGGTTTGAAGCTCTCTACGGGAGGAGCGCATGACTCCTCCTCGAAAACTAAGGTCGGCGTACCGAAGACAGGCGGTAGCCGAAAGACGATGCGGCCTTGGAGCAAAATGCCAGTGCGGTGAATCTCGGCCCCTGGCGCTGATTCCGAGAAGCGATCCAACAATCTGTGCAGGATGTGATCGGAGACAGCGTGGACGCAGAAAAACTGACGATCATCATATCTTCGGCGAAGCGAATGGTCCTTTAACGATACGAGTTCCCGTAAATGACCATCGAGGTTTTCTGAGTCAGGCGCAATCGGAGTGGCCCCGAAAGACTCTGGAAAACCCTGACACAAATGCGCTTCTGGTTAATGCAGCCTCTATACGAGGTTATATCGATACTGCCGCATATTTGCAGCAGCGCTTACTGCTTCCGGCTGCCGAGATGCTTGAACGTCTAGAAACACAAGAAAAAAGAAAGTCTGGAAAACGGAAGGGGAAACGAGCGAAGCTTAAAGCGCTTGAGACGATACCTTAGTCACTCTCCAAACAAACAACCGGACCTATTACCCATTGCTGTCCGCGTTTATCCTATGTTGGAAGAATCAGAACCCGAGAGGCGGCCACGTAGATGGTGGCCACTTCCAAAGGAATGGATCATCTTCGATACCGAGACCCGGACAGATTCGACGCAGAAATTAACCTTCGGGTGCTATAGGGCTTTCTATAAGGGCAAATTCGTCGAGGAAGGGCTTTTTTATGGCAACGAATTGTCCAGAAAAGAAAAAGAAACCCTCAAGCGCTACGCAAGAACACACAAGCCTGGAACCATTTACGGTGGAGTAGAAGAATTGAGACTCCTTCCGCTCCGAGATTTCTTACATGAATTGTTTGAAGACGCATACAAAACACGCTGTCTATTGGTGGGTTTCAATATCCCGTTTGATTTGTCACGCATTTCAAGAAACTTTACCTTTGCTCGCGGTCGGTACGCGGGTGGTTTCTCGCTAACTGCCTGGACGTATATCGATAAAAATGGCCACGAACGAAGAAACCAGCATCGGCCCGAAATCAGGATTAAACACATCGATTCGAAACGAGCATTGATCGGCTTCACGGGAAGAAAGGCACCAGATCGCGAAGACCTCATCCCAGAGGGTTCAAAGAGTGGAAAGCCGGAAAAAGGATACAACTTCAAAGGACACTTTCTTGATTTAAGGACATTGACCTTTGCCTTAACGGATCGAGGCCATTCTTTGGCATCAGCATGCGAGGCCTTCGGGGTCGAACATGGGAAACAAACCGTAAAGAAACATGGAGAAGTAACCACAAAATACATCGATTACAACCGGCGAGATGTTTTAGCTACGTCTGAATTAACATTCAAAGCCCTTGATGAATACCAGAAACACAGAATTTCACTCCAAGCAACAAAGGCATTTTCTCCAGCCTCGATTGGGAAAAGCTATCTTCGCGACATGGGAATTGAGCCAGTTCTGCGGAGGAAGTTTGAATTTCCGAGCAAATATCTGGGTTACGCGCAATCAGCATTCTTCGGGGGACGAACCAGCGCCCACATTCGAAAGGTGGCAGTCCCAGTTGTTTATACGGATTTCCGTTCGATGTATCCCACCGTCAACAGCTTGATGGGCCTGTGGCGATTTGTAATTGCTAAAAAGATTAAGGTAATTCCGGGATGTAAACGAGAAATCCGAGATTTTCTTTCTGAAATTTCATCCTCTGTTCTTTTTAAACCATCGACCTGGAGTAGACTTCACGGTTTTGTTCGAATTGTGCCCGACAAAGACTTGTTGCCATCTAGAAGTAAGTACAGCCTAGAAAGCAATGACTGGCAGGTCGCTCTAAATTATTTGAGCGCTATGGACGATAATCCGAACAATGCTCTTTGGTTTTCGCTCCCAGATGTTGCGGCTTCAGTCCTATTAACGGGTAAGCTGCCCAAAATTATCGATGCCTATCGCATTGAATCTTTGGACCTGCTCGATGATTTGGAACCGATAAAACTTCGAAGCACGATAGATGTCGATCCGAAGAATCAGGATTTCTTTAAAATCGTTATTGAACAAAGACAGCTTTGCGCAGAAAACAACGATATACCGAAAGACGAAAGAAAGAGACTCGATAAAGCGTTAAAAGTTCTCGCAAATGCTGCCAGCTATGGAATATATGCGGAAATGAACCGACAAGAGTCGGAACAGAAGGTGAGGGTCCGTTGTCAGGGAATTGACCCAGAACCTTATTCCTGTGATGTACAACATCCTGAAAAACCAGGTGAATATTGCTTTTCTCCATTTGCGGCACTGATCACCGGGGCGGCCCGATTAATGCTTGCCTTGTTGGAAAAATCCGTCTCGGAACTGAAGGGTACGTATGCAATGGAAGACACGGACTCCATGGCAATTGTGGCCACGCGAGTGGGTGGTCTAATCCCATGTCCAGGCGGACACTTTCGGACCGAGAACGGTCTAGAGGCCATAAAAGCTTTATCCTGGAAACAGGTAGATGGGATATCGAAACGATTCGAGAAACTAAATCCTTACGACCGAAAGGCAGTGCCGGGATCAATTCTAAAGATTGAAAAGGACAATCGAGACCCAAGAACTAAACGGCAGCGACAACTGTATTGTTTGGCGATTTCAGCGAAACGGTATGCTCTGTTTGTCAGAGACGCGGGTGGCCTTCCTCGACTATTGAGATGCCAGGACAATAATGAGGATGATAGGTGGTCGGAGCACGGCTTGGGACACCTTTTAAATCCCACGGACCCGGAGGATGAGGACCGAGAATGGATTGCTAAAGTCTGGCAAAACATTGTTTATCGGGCGCTGGGAATACGTACCAAACCACTAGGATTTGAAAATAAGCCCGCTGTCAGCCGAATGTCGGCGAGCAGTCCCAATGTAATGAAACCATTTGAAAATCTTAATGAAGGAAAGAAATATTCAGAACAAATCAAGCCTTTTAATTTTCTCTTAACCTGTCACGTAAAGGAATTCGGGCATCCCATCGGAGCCGACCCGGAGCATTTTCATTTAGTAGCTCCGTATGTAATGAATCCAAGGAAATGGACAAAGATGGAATGGTTAGACAGTTACTCTCCTGGAAAAAGATATCGGATTACGACAGTTGGTAATCACGGGAACCGATTCACGGCGAGAGTTAAAACGTACGGCGAAGTTTTAGAGCAATACGAATTTCATCCTGAATCGAAGTGCGCGGACCGAAATGGTGAGCCTTGCCAGAAACAGACGGTCGGCCTGCTGCAAAGAAGGCATGTACAGGTCGAGCAGATTAAATTCATAGGTAAAGAATCAAATAGTTTGGAAGAAGTCGAAGTTGGCAGCGAGACAGCGGAAAATGTCTATACAGAATATCCAGATAGGTTGCGTGATTGGAAAACAAAAATATTACCCGCGTTGAAGCGCTGCCGATTAAAGACGCTTGTAGCAGAATGTAAAAATAAAATATCTCGTCGAGAACTGATTGAATTGAGGGCGGGACGTATTAACAAACCACATCCCGGGAATCAGAACCTCCTGACTTTAATTTTGCAGGAGCTACACTTCCTAAACTAGCAGAAATGCCAATTTAAACGAATGCTAGCCGGACGTGGTGACCCGCGCCCTGGGAACAACATCTTTCTGGTATTGACTCTAAGAGGCTTGGATTTTTGAGTTAGCAAAAATGCTTACGCCGTTTCTCAATCTTGAAGCTCCTATATCTTCCGGAGTCGACCTAATCGATACTTCATGATAACTTCCTGATTAACAAAAGAGATGGAGATTAAAATGACTTCCCCGCGCCCTCCCAACCCGTTTTCTGCAGACAGGCCCATACGTTTGAAATCGGAAGACCTTCTCGGAAGATCGAAGTTTGCTGAGTCGCTGGCCGAGGTCGTCGAGGGCTGGACCGGGAACGATAGTCTGGTGATTGCCCTTTACGGGCCTTGGGGCATCGGAAAGTCTTCCATCAAAAACATGATGCTCGAGCACCTCCGACAGCCAGGCGAAAGCACTCCGACCGTCGTGGAGTTCAATCCGTGGCAGTTGGCGGCCCAAGATCAGTTGGCCTCGGCTTTCTTTCGCGAAGTTGCTCACGCGCTCGGAAAACAAGAAGATCACGACTCGAAACGGCGAGCCGAAAAGGTTACCGCATACGCTTCTTACTTGAAGCTCGGCGCTCACGTCATCTCTGGCTTTCGCCCTCTTTTAGCTTGGACAGTTGGAATATTGGGCGCTTTGGGATTTGGCGGAATGTTCGTGAAAGCTGCATGGTTGAAATCGTTCCTTCCTATCTTCTGGGCTGCCGTCGTTATATTCGCAGCATTCATCGGTTGGTCCGCTGACTTTGCCGAGAAGGCCGCCGCGGCGCTTTCGGCTAGGCAGAAGTCGAACGAAAAAACTCTTCAGGAAAGGAAGACAGAACTCGCGAAGCTTTTGCGAGGATTGAAAGTGCCTCTACTTATTGTCATCGACGACATTGACCGATTGAACGCGGACGAAGTGCGGCTAGTTTTTCAGTTGATAAAGGCGAACGCAGACTTCCCAAACCTTGTCTACTTGACGCTTTTCCAGAGGGACGTGGTCGAGGCCAACTTGGAAGGGCAGACCTCAGGGACTGGCAAGGATTTCTTGGAAAAAATCGTTCAGGTCGGTTTCGACGTTCCTCAGGTTGAAAGGAGCAAGCTTCAGGCTGTGCTTTTCGCTAGGCTGGACGAGATGCTAGCGGACCCGAAAGTTAGTAAGAATTTCAAGGAGTACAGATGGGGGAATCTTTTTCCGACAGGATTGGCTCCCTACTTTGCAACGCTGCGCGACGTGTACAGATTCTTAAATGTGCTAGAAGTCCAGATCGCCCGAATGGCTCCACGCGGCACTTTTGAGGTCAACCCAATAGACCTGATCGTCCTAGAGATACTCCGCGTGTTCGAACCATCCGTATACGGACTCCTACCTCGAAAAAAGAGCATTTTGACAAAGTTTTCCAGCTCACTGTTTCGGACACCTCCCACCGATGGGGACAAGGAGTACAAGCTCAGGCGCAACCCACTAGTTGCGGCGGCGGAAAACAAAGAGGCAGTTAAGGAAATTCTCGAGGATTTATTTCCGGACATCTCTCCCGGAAACGAGGCGGTCTACTTTAGAGAGCTACGCGTCTGCCATCCCGATGTTTTCGACCGCTACTTTCTGCTCACCATACCAGACGGTGATCTTTCGCAAGCCGAGATCGACGACCTACTTGCATCGACTGGGAACCGCGAACAACTGATATCCCAATTCGCGCTGTTAAAGAAACGCGATTTGCAGGAAGTAGCGTTGGATCGACTCGAGGCGTACAAGGGAGAGGTGGACGCCATCCATGCGGTGCCCTTTGTCTCGGCGCTGTTTGATTTCGGGGATGACCTTCCCGAGCCTAAGATGGGAACCCTTAGCCTCGGGTCATGGATGATTGCACCAACGCAGAGCAAGTGCTGGCTGAAAAACGTGACGATATCTTCGTGCGAGCTCACACAAGTGTGCGCACAAAGGATCAGCGTGATCGAAGACGGTCTCGGAAGTGGCCAAGATACTGCCTAATTTTTGATACAGAGACAACGCTGCACCCCGCTCAACAATTAAATTTTGGTGTCTACAGGCGATGCGAACTTGTCGGCGATAAATATCAGTGCCAGGCAGAAGGAATTTTCTATAGAGACGACCTTCCTGAGAGCAAGATAAAGCTTTTGCAGAAATATAAACGCAATCCCAAGACACTCCCATCCTTAATGTTTCCCGCCCAACTGGAGCTTGGTCTTATAACCCGCTCGTCCTTCGTCAACCGGGTCTTTTGGAAATCCGTCCGGAACGGTGAAATGATAGTTGCTTTTAACTTGCCATTCGATATCACCCGATTGGGGACGATGTCGGCAAAGAGCAAGAAAGGTGAGTGGTCCCTCTCTCTTGCATTACCTTGGAAAAACCCGAAGACAGGGAGAGTAGTGCCCAATCCTCAAAAACCTCGAATCGTTCTT
>Ga0074045_10003277_pt1 | contig 14591 bp, 8 predicted proteins | sample BogForMeECP23OM2_FD_94442 | JGI IMG/M metagenome (GOLD analysis project Ga0074045, IMG submission 94442) | Bog forest soil microbial communities from Calvert Island, British Columbia, Canada - Bog Forest MetaG ECP23OM2 | ecosystem: Environmental > Terrestrial > Soil > Wetlands ... | reverse complement strand
GGACCTCGATCTGCTGCTCGGCGTGGTGGCGGGACCGACCACGGAGCGCGCCGTCGGCTGGAGCCTGGCGCTCCCGCCACGGCGGCACGCCTCGCTCCGGGAGTTTCGAGTGGCCGCCTGGCTGGATGACCGAGACTTCCCCGTCGACACAGAGGTGCGCCAAGCGCTCGAGCGGGCGGTCGAGGCGTTGCGCAGGGAGGGCGTGCGAGTCGATGACGCCGCCCGCCCAGCCCTCGCTCTCCCAGACGCGGTCCGCGTCTACGAGGCTCTACTCTGGCCGATTCTCCTGGCCGGCTATCCGCCGGAAGTCCTCGAGCACCTGGCCGCCCACGCGGCGGCGCAACCCAACGATCCGAGTCCGCTCGGCCGGATGGCCCGCCACGGCTCCAGCCGACACCGGGAATGGATCACTGCCAATGAGTTTCGGGAACAGATCCGCGCGAGGCTCGCGGCGTTCTTCCGGGAATACGACGTCCTGCTCATGCCGGTGAACCAGGTTCCAGCGATCCGCCATGACCACGCCGAGCCGATGGTGGCGCGCGTCATTGAGGTGAACGGGCAAAGCGTCCCCTACTACGACCTCATGGGCTGGATCAGCCTCGCCAGCTTGAGCCACCACCCCGCCACCTCCGCTCCGGTCGGCTGTACAAAGGAGGGGCTGCCCGTCGGAGTCCAGATCGTCGGGCCCTACCTCGAGGATCGAACCTGCATCGGGTTCGCGGCGATGATGGCAGCGGTTTTCCAAGAACGCGGGCTGGTGTCATCTCTTAGATACTAATGCGGATCTGCCGATGCCGCTCCCTCAGCTGTGTGACCGGCGCTGACACGGTTCCCTCTAGGGAGGGCGAAGGGAGCGAAGGGGCCGCCCTCCGCGCGTTGACCTGCGTCTTCAAGCGCTACCGATCGAGAAGCTCGCAATCAAGCCATGGCGTTGTGATAGGCATCGCCGGCACTTCCCATCGATGGCCGAACTCCCAGCTGTTCGCAGCGTGCTTCAAACGCAATCGAGGTGTACTGGCGTCTCGCTCACTGCTGCCGTGGATACCGTGTTTCTGCCTCGAAGACGGAGTAAACCTGATCCGGAGGGAAGCCGAAGACATACGGCGCCGGTCCCCAGAAGTCGGAATAGAAACCTGCACCTGCTGTCCCTGACAACGTTTCCGCCAAGGCATGCACGGCAATCCGATGTTCTGTAAGTAGATGCGCGGCGAACGGGAGCCATTTGTAGAGGGTGTTGGAATCCGTTTGTGCGATTCTGTCCCCCGGTAACACCTCTCCCCGGTTCCAGTCGATCTTTCTTGCGCCCTCGAGTTCCATATAATACTGAAAGCCCCAAGCACCCTGGAACCAGAGCGGTTGTCGTCCCGCTCGAACTTCCTCTCGCGCAATCTCAAACGCAGCGTCGCGCGCGCACCGAGCAAAAGCCTGATCCCCCTGCGCGACGAGGAAGCCAGCGAGCGCGCTGATTCCAAGCATCGCGAGGAGTCCCCGCTGGGTCCCGAATGCACCACGGCCGTGGGCCGACCCGGCTTCGGTCGCAAGGAGGATCGCGACCGCCGGAGCGGCTGGCAAGAGCGCACGTACGTTCGTAGTCCAGTTGAGGACGCTCGCAAAGGCGAACACGCCGCAGACCCACAGCCCTAGAAGGATCGCCTCCGCAGTTCCTCGCCGCGCTATATGACGACAGATCAACAAGAATATGAGTGCGCCGGAAACGATGAACAACGCAAGATGCACGACAAGGTCCCACCGCACACGCTGCTCAGTCACGAGCGGGGAGCCGCCGAGTGTCCGTACTAGAATAAGTCCGGTAGCGACAAGGAGGACCGACAGGCCGCTAAGCGCCAAGGTGCGTCGGCTGAAGATCCAGCCCGCCAAGAGGAGACTTGGTAGGCAGGCCCCGCCTAGAAAGGAGAGGCCGATCCACGGATACTCGATCGCGCTTGCCGGGCTCACCGCGCGTGCCCCTCGTGCCGAGGAGCCAACTTCGAGCGGGTCGACGCCATAGCGCGAAATCATTCGGGCGCGGTAGGCCAGTGCGATCGTTAGCGGCAAGAGGAGGAGGAGGGGCGCTACAGCGAGCCGCTGTCGTTTCACCAAGGTATAGGCAAGGAGAAGCGGGATCAGCGCAAGGCCCACGTACTTCGTCAGAATGCACAGGCCAGCCAGCAGCGCACCCGCGATGAGCCAGTTGGTTCGCTCCTCCTGCAGTCCCACGACCCACGCGAGCACCGCCCAGGTCCAGAGCGCGGTCGCGAGAACATCTGCCATCAGTGTCGTGCTCGAGACGAGAAACCCTGGCATCGCAAGGAGACTTAGGCCTGCCAGAATCGGTGGAGCGCCGAGGCGAAGCGCAAGGCACCATACCCCAACTACGAGCAGGATAGCAGGGACGAGCATGCCGGCATGGAGCGCAGGCTCGCTCCAGCCAAACAACGCACCGACGAGGGCCAGCCAATACGACACTCCGGGCGGATTCGAGTCGATGACGGCCATGGACTCCAATGTCCCGCTCCAATTCACCTTTAGCCCATAGAAGTCGAAGGGATGCTCGACGATGTGCTTTGCGGTCCAGACGTACATCGGATCGTCGACATGCAGGGGCTTGCCGATGAAGGGCAGAAGCAGCGCAATCGTAAGCAGCGAGAGGCAACCCAGCTCTTTGAGGCTAGCAGACCGTGCGCTCGCCATTCTTACCCGGCGCTCAGCCATATGGTTAGACTTGGACTACCCGCCCGCTGAAGCAGCGGCATAGGCAGAAAGCGGGATTTGCAGCGTCGGAGAACCTCGCCTCCCAGGCGGATCTCCGGGCGGCTCGGTGGGTAGGACGCCGATGGAGCCACCGCGCTCTTTCCTCCGCGTAGAACCTATGCGCCGACTCTCCTTTGTGCAATGGCGCACAGGCCGTCCTGTTCAATCTCGAGCGGCACATTCATCAGGTTGTAGTAGTTCTCAAGAGCGTTCAGCCAGGTGAGCTCCACGATCTCGCGCTCGGAGAAGTGCTTGCGCACGGCCGCGAAGGTCGCATCAGAGACGCGCCGATCCCTTGTCGCCTCCTCCACATAGGCCAGCGCCGTACGCTCGCGGTCATCGTAGAGCGGGCTTGTACGCCATTCGGGGAGCGACTGGAACTTCTCCAAGGAGATGTGTTCGAGAACTGCAGAAGCTTTCGCAATGTCCACGCAGAAGGAGCAGCCGTTTAACATGGCCACCCAGGTCTTCACGAGATGACGCAGCGGAGCGTCGAGCACCAATCGCTTGCGCTCAATCTGCACCAGTCGATAGGCCAGGGGCAGGAGTGCGGGCATCCGGGCATAGACCACCTTCATGGGTGTCATGACGCGTCCCAACTGACGCTCGCAGAGCCAGTAGGCGATGCGTGCCACGAGGGTAGGAGGCTTCTCAATGGCCGCGAGTCTCATGGGGATCTCCTTTTTGGGCTTTGAACCTTGCGTCCGAAGTGCACGACGAGGACCGCGAGAATGAGCGTGGGTGCAAAGACGCCCGGCAGGTCGAGGAGCCAGTGGCGCTCGCCAAGAGCACCCCGAGCGAGATCGAACAGATGGACCGCGGCGTGTCCGCCGAGGAAGAGGGCAGCGAGTACCACACACGCCAGACGAACCATGACTTGCGAGGTCACAGCCGCCCACACGAGGGCGACCCCGCTGCTGAAAAACGCGCACCCGATGTCCCGAACGAAGTGGACGTTGAGTGGGCCCGTGTCGGGAACACCCGCAGGAAGATTCAGGTACCAACTCTCGGGGGCGAAAAGCATCCAGAACGCGTTGGCAATCTGCAGCACACCTAGGACCCAGAGAACGAGCGACCATCGATCCATCAGACAATCCCTTCTCGCGGAGGCGGCGAGTCGAACGGCCAATGCGGCACCGTCCGGGCGCCGGGATCCCCCGCATGCGCCGCCCAAGGGCCCGCCAGCGCTTCGTCGATCCGCTCTCTCACCGCCCCGTTCCTCGGGTGGGGACCCGGCGCCCTGGGCCGCAGCCCGAATGACACGCCCGAGAAGCGTGACACCCTCCGCGAGGGGCGGTGGCGACAAATCTGCAGCTGCGAGCGCCCTCTAGGGTAATCGCGGGGTCCTGCGCGGGCCATCTGGCCCTCGAGAGGCCCTGAAGCCAGCATCTCCGTCGCTAGGAGGCGGCGCCTAGCCCGGCTCCGCTCGGCTCCCTATCGTGGGTCAAGCCCAGGGCGACGGACGGACGCGGGAGTCGACACCGCTCGCCTTCTCGTGCAGGGGCGTCCTGGGACTGCATAGGGAGTTCCACTCCTCGAGAAGCCGCCAGCTCGGTTTCTCCACCTTGAATCGACTCGAGGCGTGAGCTCATGAAGCGGTCGTACTTCACCCGCCTATCCAAACGAAAAATCCGCAGGAAAGATCAGGCACCAGCAATATCATCTGGAGCGGAGCTTTGCTTTGCCGGTCAATCTCCTCGCAGACTCCCCCGCAGAGCATGGGAGAAGCCGTTTTGCCGATGGAACGCGACGAGTTCCGCTTGAGCGCAGCAGCCCCTACCAAAGCCCTTCCCTCAGGCTCGCGCGCCTGGCTCTCCTGGCGGAAGGGGCTGGCGGCGCTGGTTCTCCTCGTCGCAACCCTCGCTGTCTTCGCCCCCGCCTTCAACTTCCCATTCGTGGAGTATGACGACAGCGTGTACGTGACGGGCGTACCGGCTGTGCAAGCGGGGCTCACGGCGGAGGGCATACGCTGGGCGTTTACGACGTTTCACGCCATGGGCTGGCAGCCTCTCACCTGGCTTTCCCTGATGACGGATCTCGAGCTCTTCGGCCAAGACCCGAGTGCCCTCCACAGTACGAACATTGTCTTTCACGCGGCGAACGTGCTCCTGCTCTTCGCGATCTTGGGATCCGCGACGCGGGCCTGGGGACGAAGCTTCTTCGTGGCCGGGCTGTTTGCGATCCACCCCCTCCACGTGGAGTCGGTTGCGTGGATTTCCGAGCGCAAGGACGTGCTCAGCACCTTCTTTGGTTTTCTCGCGATCGGCGCCTACTTCCGCTACGCCCGGCGCCCAAGCGCCTGGCGCTACACCGCCACACTCGCGCTCTTCCTCTTGAGCCTGATGGCCAAGCCCATGCTCGTGACACTTCCCTTGTTGCTGCTGCTGCTCGATGTCTGGCCCCTCGGGCGCCTCCCCTGGCCCTTTCGGCCGGACGCACGTGGGGATGCGCCTCTCGGGTTCCTGGCCTGGATTCGGCTCGCGACGCCCCGGCTCCTCGAGAAGCTGCCGCTGCTTGCCGTCTCTCTCGGCTCCAGCGTGATCGCCTACCGAGCGCAGTCCTTCGGTGGGACGATCAATGAGAAGCTCCCCCTCGTGATTCGAGAACTGAACGCCCTGGTCTCGCTGGTGGGCTACTTGAAGATGGCAGCCGTTCCGTCGGACCTCGCGGCCTATTACCCCTACTCCAGAGCGCCCGGCGTGGGCGAAGCGCTGGCCTGCGGGGCTACACTGCTTCTCTTCACGATCGTGGCTTTTCGATTTGGGCGACGCGGTCTCTATCTGCCGGTGGGCTGGCTCTGGTACCTCGTCGCTCTGATCCCTGTGATCGGTCTGGTGCAGATCGGCAGCCAGTCGATGGCGGATCGCTACACCTATGTGCCACTCATCGGGATCTTCGTGGCCGTGGTCTGGAGCGCCGACGCGCTGCGCGAGCGGATGCGGCTTGCACCGGGAGCACTCATAACGCTCGGGGCCGCATCGCTCATGGTGCTCGGTGTATTGGCGCGCCGGCAGGTCATGGTTTGGAAGGACACGCGCACGCTCTTCGAGCACGCGATTGCAGTGACCGGCGGAAGCTCTCTGGCGTATGTCGGGCTCGGTGTGGCGGAGTTTCACGAGGGCCATCTCGCAGCCGCAGCCGAGGACTTCCGCGTGGCCAAGCGGTTTTTCCCCTCGACTTTCCAAGCTCCTCTGAACGCCGGTAAGGTCGCCGAAGCCGCGGGCCAAAAGAAAGAAGCCGAAGACGAGTACCAAGAGGCGATCGCTCGCGCTCCGAGGCGACCTGAAGCCTATTTCCGCCTGGGCTCTCTTTACTTGGCGACCGACCGCCCCGAGCAGGCGGTGCAGGCCTTCCAAACCGTGCTGCGTCTCGATCCCTACGATGTCCAGGCGCAGGAGCTCCTCGAGCAGGCGCGAAAGCGCGCGGCACTGCAGCCCGACGCCAAATAGCCGACGGGGGAACCCGGCTCTTCAGCGCAGGGCCAGAGAGAGCAACACCTCCCCGATCGACCCGGTCGCGCATCGACCACGGGCTCCGTCGCAGGTGAGGTCTTCTCGTCGGGTGCGGGCTAGCTTCGCCCGGCACGTGGGAGGGGCAAACGCCCTCGTCGGAGACAGATGGCAGCCCACAACTCGCCGCCCAGAGGCGACGGGAATCTTCGGGAACTTGGGGGAGGGGGACGTCAGGACAACCTTGGCTTTCGCCTCGTGCTGCGCGTGCTTCTCCGCTGTCTCCCGTGGCTGCGTGCGGTACGTCGACACCTTGCCGCGATCCTCGCGGCCTACGCCGGCACCGCCCTTGTGCTCTTCCCGATCGGGCTCCTGTTCTTCGATCTCGTCTGGACACGCGTCCTAAACGGAGAGCCCCTCACCGCGCTCGAGGCTCGCATCCTCTCCGTGGACCCTGCCCACGGCGTGGCGGTGCATGCGCTCTCCCCCGAGCTGCGGCACTCCATCGCGCTTCAGCTCGTGTGGGTGGGAGGGGCTTTGGCGGCGATCGTGACGCCGCTTTTTATCGGTCTCTACTACTACCAAGTGTGGATCTTGCAGCGCATCAACCAGCTGCTCCGCGTCCAGCTTCTCGAGCGCATCCACGCCCTCTCCCTGCGCTTCCATGCCGAGAGCCGTGTGGGCGATGCGATCTATCGCCTCTATCAAGACAGCGCGGTGGTCACCCAGCTGATCGAGGTCCTGTTCTTGACCCCGCTTTACGCGGGTGCGCGCTTTCTGTTCTCCCTCGCCGTCGTGGCGCTGTTCGATCCCCGCCTCGCCCTCGTGCTCGCTCTCACATGGCTGCCCTGCCTGTGGCTCGGCCAGCACCTGTCGCGCCGGATGCGTGCCCGCTTTCGGCGCTCCCGCGAGGCCTCGAGCGCACTCACCTCAAGAATCCAGGAAACCATCGCCGGGATGAAAGTGATCAAGGCGTATGGCGCAGAATCCCGCGAGCAGACGCGCTTCGAGCGCGAATCGCGCTCGGCTTTCGCTGCCGCCTACCACGCACGAAGCCTATTCGCCGTATTCAATGTGGTCACCTTCAGCGCGATCGGAACCGCCATGCTGACAGGCCAGGGCATCGCAACCCTCGCGACCCGCGCGGGGACCCGGCTCTTCGCGGGGCCGGTGCTCGCGGCCATGGGCTTTTCCGCCTGGAACCTTGGCCTCTACAACGTCTTCAAGGAGCGATTCTCCGACGGTTCTGGCGCGGTCCGACAGCTCTTCCACGCATGGGCGCGCGTACAGGACATCGCCATTGGCCTCGACCGCGTGTTCGAGATCCTTGATCTCGAACCCGAGGTGCAGGACGCCCGGGATGCGGTAGAGATGCCGACGCTTCACTCCGCCGTCGCCTTCCGCAAGGTCAGCTTCCGTTACGAGGCCGAGCGCAGCGCCCTCGAGGACGTGGATCTGGAGGCGCCCGTAGGAACGATCACCGTCATCGTGGGCCCGACGGGCTCGGGCAAAAGCACCCTCGTGGCACTTCTGCTTCGCCTCTTCGATCCCGATCGTGGCCGGATCGAGGTGGACGGAGTCGACCTGCGCCGCTTTCGCGTCGCGAGCCTCCGCGCGCGGATCGCCATCGCGCTGCAGGAGAATGTGCTCTTCGGGGCGACGGTGCGGGAGAACATTCGGTACGCCGTTCCCGATGCGAGCGATGCGGCCGTGCGGGAAGCCGCGCGCATCGCCTGTGCCGACGACTTCATCGCCGCCCTCCCCGACGGCTACGACACGCTCCTTGGCGAACGCGGAGCCAAGCTCTCGACGGGACAACGCCAGCGTCTGTCCGTCGCACGCGCCGTCCTGAAGAACACCCCGGTTCTCGTGCTCGACGAACCGACGGCGAGCCTCGACGCCGAGACGGAGCTTCGGGTGCTGGCCAATCTCGCGGCCTGGGGCAAGGGTCGGGTCATCTTTCTGATCACCCACCGGCTCTCGACGATCCGGCGCGCCGACCGAATCGTCGTGCTGCAAGAAGGCCGGGTGGTAGAGCAAGGCACGCACGATGAGCTCTTGACGCGGGGCGGCGCATTCCACGGGCTGGTTGCGATCGAAGCGCGAGGTCACGCGTGAGGGGGCCCCTCGAAGAGAGCGAACGCATCGGCCATCGCGAAACCCTACGCCTTTTCGCGCGCGCGCTGCGCTACGTCCGGCCCTTCCGTGGGCGGTTCGCGGCGAAGGTCGCGATCACCCTGTGCTCCCTCGTTCCCCCTCTTTTCCTGCCGTGGCCGGTGAAGATCATGATCGACCATGTGATCCTTGCCCAGCCGCTGGCGGAGGCTGTGGCGAGCTACCCGTTCTTTGTGCGGCCGGCGGTGGCCCTGCTCGCGAGCGCTTCACCCCTTGGGATCCTGCTGTGGACCAGTGGGGCGCAGCTCGTGCTCTTGCTTTTGATTGGCGCGATTGGAACTGCCTTGCGCGAGAACGACCAGGTCGAAGCCTATCTCTCCGGTGGCTTCGACAGCGCAACCAACACCGAGAACGAGGCGAACGCCGGGTTCAGTTTCGTCGGAGGGCTGCTTGGTCTCATCGACTTCCACTTCACGCTCCGCCTCACGCAAGACCTGAACCACCACTATCGCTCGAGGCTCTTCGAGCGCATCCAGGCGCTCCCCATGGCGGCCTTCGATGACGAGCGCATCGGGGACGCGGTGTATCGGGTCATGTACGACACGCCGTCCATCACCAACACCTGCTACCGGCTGCTCTTGACGCCCATCGCCGCGCCCTTCGGCCTCTTGCTCTCGGTGGGGGCGCTCGAGCTTGTGTTTGGCGCACACCCTTTGCTGGTCTGGTCCGCCCTTGCATTCCTGCCGCTTTCGATCCTCACTTCCGTGCCCTTCGCCGGGCTTGTTCGTCGGCGCGGGGAACGGAGCCGAAAGGCGGGGGCGACGACCACCTCCACTGTGGAAGAGGGGGTCACCAATGTTCTGGCCGTGCAAAGCCTGGGAGGTCATGGCCGCGAGGAGAAACGTTTCGGCCTCGACTCCTGGGAGAGCTTCTCGAGGTTTCGCTCCTACCTTCTCGTGGGGATCATGGCGTTTCTTGTGGCGCTGATCCCAGGAGTGATCCTCGGAGCGCGCGCATACCTCTACGTGGTCGACCTCGTGATCCACGGACAAATCAGCGTCGGCGATTTCACGCTGCTCTTCACCTATTTCGCCCAGATCGGATTCTTTGCGGTAGAGATCGGGGCACTCTGGATTCGCGTCCAGGGTTCCGCGCCGGGCTTGCACCGGGTCTTCTTCTTGATGGATCTGCCCGGAGAAAAAGATCCAGCCGATGCACGCCCCCTCCCGAAGGTGGCAGGGAGCGTTCAGCTCGAGGCCGTCGATTTCGACTATGCCGACGGGACGCCGGCTCTGCGAGACGTGTCGCTGGATTTGGCCGTCGGCAAGGTGACGGCACTCGTGGGACCCGCCGGCGCCGGCAAGACAACCCTCGCGTATCTGATTCCCCGCTTCCTGGATCCCACGCGAGGCCGTGTCTTGCTCGACGGCATCGATGTTGCACAGGCGAGCCGCGCGTCGCTCCGCGAACAGATCGCGTTCGTGTTCCAGGAGACCGTGCTGTTCGACGACACGGTCGAGGAGAACATCCGCATGGGACAGCCGCAGGCCTCCGAGAGCGAGATCCGGCGTGCGGCGCAGATGGCAGGGGCCGACGAATTCATCCGGCGGCTTCCCCAGGGTTATGCCACACGCCTCGGCCGTGCGGGGGGCAAGCTTTCAGTGGGCCAGAAGCAGCGTCTCGCGATCGCCCGTGCCCTCGTGCGGGAGGCTCGGATCCTCATCCTCGACGAGCCGACTTCGGCGCTCGATTCGGAAACCGAGCGGAGAGTGATCGCGGCACTAGGCGAGGCAAGTCGCTCCCGGGCGGTCCTCGTGATCGCGCACCGGCTGTCCACGGTGCGGGCCGCTGACCAAATTGTCTTCATGGAGGCGGGCCGTATCGTCGAGCGCGGCAGCCACGAAGAGCTGATGGATCGCCCGGGCGGGGCCTATCGACGATTCGTCGAGCTCGAAACACGTGGGGCCGCTTGAGAGAGCCGATCCAACAGAAGCGGCCGGCCCCGCGGCGGACGGGGCCGGCCTTTGAGACCGGCGTTTGGGGGATGCTGCCGGCCTACTCTGTTACATCACCAACTCCAGGGAAGGTTTCGGGCGGGCGTGCGGAGCGCTGAGTGACTTGCCTCACCGCACCTTTCGGGGAGAAGCGAAGGCCTGTGAGCGGCATTCCCAGCGGACGCCGCGGCGCCGAGCTGAGCGCGGGCATTCCAAGCCCCACCGTGTCCTGCGCGAATCCCGAAGCGTCCAAGGCGACCCTTCAGCGCGGTGGGCATCTCCGGGGGGCCCTTGGCGCCGCAAGAGGGCACTCCCAGGGCCCGCCCTGGCCCGTCTCCGATCGCGAGGCCGTCATGACTGATCGACGGCGAGGGTCCACATCCAGAGCGTCGCTCACTTCCGTAGAAGAGGGGATGGGTGCGCATCAGGCCCGGGACGACCACGCCCTGATGGCGGCGATGGCCGAGGCGGATCGTTCCGCCCTTGGGGAGCTCTACGATCGCCACGCGCCAAGGCTCCTCGCCATCTGCAATCGCCTCCTCCGGGATCGCAGCGAAGCGGAGGACGTCCTCGTCGAGGTGTTCTGGGAGGTCTGGGACCGGGCCAGGCGCTACGAGCCGGAGCGCGGGAGTCCTCTCACCTACCTCGCGACGGTGGCGCGCAGCCGTGCCCTGGACCGCCTGCGACGCCGCCGGCACGAAGCCCGGGCTCTGGCGGCGACGCAGAGTTGGGTCGCCCTTGCGCAGGATTCCTCCGGGTCCGCAGAAGCGCGGGGCCCCCTCGCCAATACCCTCGCCCAGGAGCAGCGAAGGCGTGTGCGACTCGCCCTTGACACGCTAGCGCCGACACAGCGACAGGTGGTCGAGCTGTCCTTCCTCGACGGACTCTCCCATCAGGAAATCGCCGAGCGGCTCGGCGCACCCCTTGGAAGTGTGAAGACCTGGATCCGCAAGGGACTCCTCCACCTGCGAGACGTCCTTCGGCTGCAATACGGCGAAGGGGAGACGGCATGAGCTGCGAAGAGCGCGCCGAAGAGATTCTCGAGTACGCAGCCAATGCTCTCGATGCCGGGGAGCGCGAAGCGGTGGCCCGTCACCTTGACACCGGATGCCCGCGCTGCGCGGGCGCTTTGGCCGAAGCCGAGAGCGTGCTCGCGCACCTCGCGCTCTCGGTGGCGCCGCTTGACCCGTCTCCGGCGGTCCGCGCGCGGCTTCTGGCCAGGCTCGAGGGTACGCTCCATGCCGCACCGAGTGAGATGCCCGGTGCCACACGCCGAGATCCCGCCACCCCGCGCGCCGCCCGGCGCCGCGCAAGGAGCAGAGCCGGCATTGCGGCCGCGATCGCCGCCGGCCTGGTGGTGGTCGTGAGCTACTTCGGCATTGCCCACCCCTTGGCGCGGGAAGTCGAACGCCTGCGAAGCGAGCGTGAGGCGCTCTTGAATCGTGAGACGGCGCTCGAGAGTGACGTCGCAGAGCGCGATCAACGAATCGCAACGCTGGAGAGCGAGGCCGCGCGTAACACGGAGACGGTACGCATGCTTCGTTCGCCGGAGGTGGAAGTGATTCCCTTGCGCGGCAGCGCACCGCAGCCGGGTGCCAGCGGCCGCCTCTTCTTCGACCACGCAGCCGGCCGCTGGTACTTCCATGCGTCCCAGCTGCGGCCCGCGGGACCGGGGAAGACCTACGAACTTTGGTTCATCAACAGCGCGCAGCAGAAGATCCCCGCCGCGACCTTCGACGTGGATGCAAACGGCGAGGCGACGCTTCTGATCGACGTCCCCGGGAGCACGGGCATCCTTGCCCTTGCAGCGGTGACAGACGAACCTGCAGGCGGCGTGAAGCAGCCGACCGGCGAGATCCAGCTTTTGGGCCAGCCGACGACACCCAGGTCCTAGACCCTAGGGAGCAACCGGCTCCCGAGGCGAGTGTCGTGCTCAGTCGTAAGGCTTGAACGGGCCTGAACGGCCATATCTGCGGCTTCCTGCTCGAGGGCGGGAACGAAGAACCGCTTTAGATCGGCAGTCGGTCGAGTTCGAACGCACGGCGGGATTGCCCGCGGTCGGGCACCCGCCAGCGTGCCAGCCGGCCCGACGCTCAGTAGGCTCCGCGTCGCCCAGGTTCTCGGGGGGATGACAAGATCGATGGCGGCTCTCCTCTCGGCGGTTCTCTTCGTGTCGGGCGCTGCAGCCGTCGCGTTCCAGACGTTGTGGTTCCGCCAAGCGGGTCTCGTGATCGGAAACAGCGTCTGGGCCTCGAGCATCGTACTCGCCAGCTTCATGGCTGGCCTTGGGCTCGGCAATGCGTTGAGCGCGACCATTGGCGACCGCCTCCGCCGCCCGCTCACCGCCTTCGCACTTTCCGAGTGCACGATCGGTGCACTCGGCTTCGCGATCGTGGTGGGCTCGTTCTCTCTCCCCGGCGTCATCGCCCCGTGGTTGCGGCCTCTTGCCGAAATGCCCGTTGCCCTGGACGTCGCCCGCCTAGCCATCGCCTTTGGCCTCCTGCTGGTGCCCGCGACAGCGATGGGTTTCACCCTGCCGCTCCTCGTCCGCGTGCTCTTCGAGCGCCGCCCGAACTTTGGTGTGGCGCTCGGACGGCTCTACGGCTGGAACACGATCGGTGCGGTATGCGGCGCCGTCGCTGGGGACGCGTTCTTGATCAGGAAGTTCGGCGTGGTCGGCGCGGCTGCAGTAGCCGCCTCGTGCAACGTTCTCGCCGCGTTCGGGGGCATCGTGACGGCCCGGCTCGTGGCGCGGCTTGACGCGGTTCGGCCCGTGGCAGAGCCTCAACCCACGCTCGTGCCCGCCGCAGCGCTGCGGTCGACGCCGCGCCTCTATGCGCTGCTCGCTGCAGCCTTCGTGTCGGGTGGAATTTTCCTCGCGCTCGAGGTGGTGTGGTTCCGCTTTCTCACGCTCTTCGTCCACACGGACTCTCTCGCCTTCTCGCTCATGCTCGCGGTCGTGCTTCTCGGGATCGGGGCCGGGGGCATAGGCGCCTCCCGCTGGCTCGAACGAGATCCTCGTGCATCGCGCTTCGCCGCCGCGCTGGCATGCGTGTGCGGGGTGGCATGCATCACCACGTACGCGAAATTCGAGGTCGCGTTCGCACCGTACGGCACCGGCTACGTCGCGCGCGCGCCCGGGGTCCTTTCCCTCGCGGCATTTCTCATGCTGCCCTCTGCGCTCGCGACGGGGGTCCTCTTCCCTTTGCTCGGCGCAGCAGCGAGGCAGGCCTCAGACGCCCCGGCCCGCGCCGCTGGGCGCTTCGTGCTCGCGAACACACTCGGCTCGGCGCTGGGCCCGCTGCTTGGTGGTTTCGTTCTGCTTCCATTCCTTGGGATGGAACGGAGCTTCTTCGGCCTGGCGTCCGCGTATGGCGCCGTGGCGCTCCTGACCTGGGGCGGGGGTCTGCGCGCACTGACCCTACCGGGTGCAGCCTGTCTCGTGCTCGCCCTCGTGTTCTTTCCGTTCGGTCTCATGCAGCACACGTATTTGACCATCCCCGTGAAGCGCATGTCACCGGATGGGAGTGAGAAGGTGGTCGCGACGCGCGAGGGCATCACGGAAACGATTCTCTACCTGCGTACAGACCGCTTCGGCGAGCCCCACAGCTACCGGCTTGTGACCAACGGTCTCTCGATGTCCGGGACGCTTTCTTCCGGTCGGCGGTACATGAAACTCTTCGTATACCTGCCCGTCGCGCTGCGCCCCGAGATTCAGCATTCCCTCCTCATCAGTTATGGCGTCGGGTCGACTGCAAGGGCGCTCCTCGACACTCCAGGGATGGAATCGGTGGACGTGGTCGATGTCTCGCGCGACATCCTGGAGATGAGTTCGATCCCCCATCCCTCGGACGACCCGCTCCGTGATCCACGCATGCGCATCCACGTCGAAGACGGACGCTTCTTCCTGCAGGTGACGGATCAGCGTTTTGACCTGATCACGGGCGAGCCCCCTCCGCCCAAGACCGCAGGCATCGTGTATCTCTACTCGCAGGAGTATTTCCAGCTCGTCCACGACAGGCTCACCGATCGCGGAGTCGCGACCTATTGGCTCCCGGTGCACAGCCTCTACGACTCCGATGCGAAGGCCATCGTCACTGGATTCTGCAATGTCTTCGAGGACTGCACGCTCTGGCGAGGCAACGACCTCGACTGGATCCTCATGGGATCGCGGAGCGGACATCCCGCGCCGAGCGAGGAGGAATTCGGTGCGCAGTGGCGAGACCCCAAGGTGGGTCCGGAGCTGCGCGCACTCGGGATTGAAGTGCCCGAGCAGCTCGGG